>Ga0210397_10002156_pt1 | contig 12469 bp, 7 predicted proteins | sample IncBWH2OmetaG_FD_160126 | JGI IMG/M metagenome (GOLD analysis project Ga0210397, IMG submission 160126) | Forest soil microbial communities from Barre Woods Harvard Forest LTER site, Petersham, Massachusetts, United States - Inc-BW-H-2-O ...
GTAGCTTTTATTTTTAAACATTTCTTGTTTGTTAATCTACTTAAAAAAAGACTTACTACTATGAATAGCTAGCTTCTTAATAATCGCTACTGCTACTTATATATAAGACACAATAAAGCTAGGCTACTTATGATTGCTATCATTAGTACAACTAGTACTAGTAGGTTGCAGCATCTTCCCACACAAACAATTTAATAAAAAAGCTACTTATTAATTTTTATCGTAAGTAGCACACAATAAAAATACAAATAAAAAACTACTTATGTTTCAAAAAATACAAATTAAAAAAAAAGTACAAATAAAAAATACAAATAAATAATTACAATTAAAAAAAATATGACAAGTCCCCACTACAATAATCATAAAAGCTACTTAGGATCACAGTGCATCGGCACAACTATAAAAAATAGTTCCAATACAATAAAATCTACTTATGATCACACGATAATAAAAAATAATATACAAAAAGCACAACTATTAGATAAACATTATACTAATGAAGTTATTATGATACAAGATGAAATAAATAAATTAATAGTTTTTGAAGGTTTACAGTATTTCAGAGGTATTTTTTGTGAAGATGAAGCATTTAATGTAGAAATTTTTAATTTAAGATTAAATAGACATATATTATTAATAGAAAATTTATTATGTAATTTAGAATATGCTATAAATAGATTTAATTTATTATATAATAAATATTGTAGTACCAATAATAATAATTGTAATGAAAATTTTTCTATGTCTGCTTCGCTAGGCACAATTATTAATAATACTTTTGCTTATGATTTAGCTATTAAAGCTTTTTTAAATAATTATTATAATATTAGTAATAAAATTTATTATATTATTCAAAATAATATTGAAAGATCAGAACTAAAGATTAAAAGCTACGCAGCACAAGACGACACAAACACAAGTGTCGACACAACAGTAGGATTAGGAATGGATAGCTGTACTAGTACTGGCTTAGTTCTTCCTACTATTTTTATGAATCTAAAGAGTTCTTCTGCATTTTCAGACACAACTGCTGGGCACAATAATAATACACCTGTACCTGATATTAATGATATTAATAATTATTCTAATTCTATTAATAATAATAATAATAAGAATAATAATAAAAATAATAATAATAAAGTAAATATGAAACGCTATGGCTACACTGGTGCCCTTTCAACAATTTTTGGTACGACACAGACACAGCAGCATCAATATTTATTGCAAAATAAAAGCTACGCAGCACAACAAATAAATAAAATAGTTAATAAGCACAATTTATTAAATAACCAGAAGCTACACTACAATACTCTATTATTTAATTATTTAAAAAGAATGAGTATTTATAATATAAGAAAAAATGGACTTTTAATTTATAATTATCATATTTTAAAATATAATTTTAATAAAAATTACTCTCTCTTATTTAATCCCTGCGTAACTTTCAAAAATACACACTACGCAGGCTTCGCAGACACAACAATAGCTATTCCAAGAAATAATAATAATATAAATAATAATAATCATAAAAGCTACTTAGGATCACCCTCAATTAAAGGTACTGGTTGGATTAACTTCGCAAGTAATGAAATACATAATTTCTTAAAAGCTTTCTTTAAAAGTATTAACTCTTTAATTAGTAAACCTACTTTTGTGATTACTCCCGATAAAATTACTATATCTTTATTTTATTATTTAAGTATACCTAGCCCTAAAGTTTTTAATTTATATAATAGCAAAATACTTATGAATGCTACTGCTACGCGGACACAATCTTTGTTAATTAAGAATAATATAAAGAATAATAATAAAAAAAAAACAATAAATTTTGGTGCTCAGCCCTTCGATCCAGAAACCTTTACTATTGAAAAAAGTAGAGCATTAAAAATTTTAATTCGTAAACATAATAATCTAAAAAATAAATTAAATCTATTCAATAATTATAATTTAACTAAATTATATCCTTTAAGATTTAAAAAAATTTGTGATTATTTCAGTCTATTTTTTAATAAACCTGTAGAATTTGAATTAATTAGATTACATCATTCTTATAACGATGCTCATATTTTAGTGACTCTATTAGCTTTAATTGTTAAAAGAAAAAATATTAGAAGAGCTATTGCTAATCTTTATTCTTTAAATGCTGTTAAAAATTTAAAAGATCCTAATTTATTCGATGGTAATAGAGCTGGCACTGCTACGCTATCTTCTAAAATAAATTCATATTCATTGGAACCTCAATACAATATCCCTGCTTTCCTTTCTGGTTTAAATATAAAAATAGCGGGAAGATTAATGAGAGAATCTATTATACCTAGAAGAACAACTAAAATTTTTGAAAAAGGAGCTTCTGCTACTGGAAAAGTAAATTTTTTAGAAGTGGCTAAATTAACTAAAAAAAATAGAAAAGGAGCTTTTACTATTACTGTTTTATCTGGACAAAATTTCTTTTAATGAATTATCTTACAACTACTTTGCTTGCTTTTTTAATCGAAAGATAAAAGTAGTTTTTATAAATTGCCTTTATCTTTCGACTAGGCAGCATTTACTAGCTTTTTATTTTTACCCCTTCAAATACAATAACAAATACAATAACAAATACAATAACAATTACAATAACAATTACAATAACAAATACAATAATTAAGATACACAATAACATCGGTAAACTTCCTGCTAAAGTATATAAAAAAAATAAAAAGGCAGATCTAAATCTATCTTTACCATGACCAAATATAACTATAACTATAAATAATATTGGTAAAACACTTTCAAAAAAGATATAAAACAATAAAATACAATAACAAATACAATAACAAATACAATATTCGCTACTTCTGAGCCGCTTATGATTGAGCAGAGCCGCTTATGAATAAGCAGAGCCGCTTATGAATGAGCAGAGTCGCTTATTAATGAGTAGAGCCGGTTATGATTGAGCAGAGCCGTTTATTAATTAGCAGAATCAAACAATAAAAGCTACTTATTTTATCTGCGTAGCGATGACACAACTGCTAATTCCTAAATTAAGTAGCATTCACAAAATAAAAATAAATATGGATATAAATTTACTGCTAATAAAGGATATTTATTTTAATACTTAATATATTTTTTCATCTTTTAATAAAAAAATATATATTAAAGAAATAAATAAGTAAAAGCGGATAACCGGACTATATTATAAGAAAATTATTGATGATTAGCTTATAATATAGTTTAGGTATGAATCCTGAATAACTATTTGTTGAATAATCCTGACAGAATTACTAAATAACACAGAATTAGATTACTATGTCTAGCTACTTCTGAGCCGCTTATGATTGAGCAGAGCCGCTTATGAATTAGCAGAGCCGCTTATTAATTTAATTAGCAGTTTGTTGGTTATCATTAGCTAAAGCCACCTGGAGACAACTGAATAAAAGTAGTTTTTGTCATTACTGTTTATGTTAAAGAACATCAAGGTTTAAATATTGATTGTTCTCTATTTTTTTAATTGTGTCTGCGTAGTTATGAAACAACTGTTAATTAATAAGCGAAGTAGCGGGCACCTTTTGCTTTTTTTTATTTTTATATTTTAATTCATTTTTATTGTTAATTTTAATGTATATTTTTATTTAAACAATAATACTGAGTAATAAAATTTTAATATATAATTTTGTGTTATTACCAAACTGGGCGGCTTATTATTATAAATAAAATCAGCATTTGGAATTTTAATTTTTAATCTTTAATCTTTAATCTTTAATCTTTAATCTTTAATCTTTAATCCCCATCTTATTCTTATTAATCAAGCTTGATTATTAAGCAAGGCTTGCTTTTGTTTTATTAATTAGAATTAACATCCCAGTAGTTGTTTTATTAATTAACAGCCCAGTAGCTTTAATTACTAATAACTAACTACAAAACAATAATATTACCTAATTAACTTTTAAATATATTGTGCTTTTTTTTTTTCAATATAACAAATTAAACAAAGTAATAATTATTACTATTAATTATTATTATTATTATTATTATTATTATAGTAATTAAATAATTAAATTAATATTTAGAGGTTTTTATTTGCAAGGACGGACACAAAATAAAACAACTTGTTATCTTATTTTTTTATACACACACAATCTATAGTATTAAATTTGGTTTTTATAAGGCCTAAAGAGGGTTTGAACCTCTGTGAAAAGTATTAACAGTACTTCGCTTAAACCACTCAGCCATTAGACCTATTGTTGTTTGTATATGTTTAAAAAGATGTAATTATTAAATAATAAAGATTTAACTCGTTGTTGTGTCGATGAATAACTGAGGGAGACACGACTCGAACGCGCAGCTTCTTACTCCCAAAGTAAGCTCCTTAACCAATTAGGATACTCCCTCTAATGTATTAATACTATAATTATAATATAAAAACATTAATTATTAAATTATTATATTTATTTATAATTATATCTATTTACTTACTTTTATAATTTATTTAGTTGGATCCACCAACAAATAATTAATTAGTAATTTTATATTAATTATTTATTGCACTACTATAAAATGCGTTTGCAATTAAAAAAAAAATTATTGTTATTGTTATTGTTATTGTTATTTCGGGAACAGGTAATAGCAGCACTTTTGTAAAATCTAATTACTATTAGTTGAATGCAGCACAAGTGCTGCAGCTAGCTAATTATTTTTTAATAATCAAGCACAACCAATAATAAGCTTAAAAATATTATTTTTATTTTCTTGCTTTCATATAATGGATTATCTTTTTACTCTTTTTACTTTATTTACTATTTTTACTAGTTACGATAAAGTATTAGAATTAGAAATGCAGAATAAAAATAAATGTACCAGAATAAATAAAAAAAAATCAGCCTTTTATTTATTGATTTTTTGAAACATAAGTAGCTTTTTTTATTTTTTTATTAGTTAATTGAGTTATAAATTTTGTATATTTTTTTTTTAGCAAGAGCGAGATGATTTGAACACCCACCAACAGTTTTGGAGACCGCTATACTACCATTATACTACACTCTCTTTTTTAGCTACTTTTATTGTTGGTTATCATTAGCTAAAGCCACCTGGACACAACTTAATCAAAGTAGTTTTTCTGCGTAGCTTTGTTGGATAATCCTACTTGATTTTCTACCCTTTGTTTATTTTAGCAATGCCTTGATTGTAAGTTTATTATTGAAAGCTTAAAAGTAGTTTGACACAAGTGCTTTTCTTCTGGGTACATTTATGGTATTGAGAGAAGAAAAAAGCAAGCCTTGTTATGCGTAGCGATTATTAGCAATAATACTTGTTAGATTTTATTTTTTAATTAAATTATATTGGAGAAAGATAGATTCGAACTATCATAATTATATTGCAAATATAACCGATTAACCATTATCAGATTTCCCCTGCTTATTAATTATTATTAAAGTTTTTTAATACTTTAATATATATTCTAATCAGTAATGATTCTAAATTATTATTAATAAAAAAGTAGCTTACTTTAGTTTTTGTGTAAAAGCAATACTTAAATAAGTATCTTTGCTTGTTATTTGCTTTAGCTACTTACTGCTGGGATTAATCCATAAGGATTAATAAAAGCTAATTAGCTTATGATTGAGCAGAGCCGCTTATTAATTTAATTAGCAGTTGTTGTGTCTTATATCTAAGTAGCAGTAGCACTTAGATATAAGTAGCAGTAGCGATTATTAAGAAGCTCACTCTCGCTACGCATATCAAGAAACAAAGACTTGATTTTTTTTGGCCTAGTCGATTAATAAGTTTTTTAACTAGCCAGCAGTGGTATAGAAAAGCAAGCGTAGTTTTTTAATAAACAACCAGAAAGATCCAATAAAATAAGTTTGATTTTCTTATTATTACAATACAAATAAAATTAATACAATAAAATACAATAAAATACAATAATAAGTAGCATTTTTATTATGTCTTAGATATAAGTAGCGCGAAGCGATTCTTTTGTGTCAGGAGCGATGAAACAGCTGCTCATTCATAAGCGAAGTAGCTTTAATATTATATAAGACCTAAGGGAGTTGAACCCTTATAATATCCATTATGAGCGAACTGCATTAACCATTATGCTAAAGTCTTTAACTCATTTTTTGATGAACATTTATGTTTAAATAAAAGCTACACATAAAATGCAAGCCTTGTTGTGGCTAATCATTATAATAATAAATATAAAAATAACATTAATACCAATATTCTAATTTTAATAAAAAATTATAATTTTTTTACTTCTTTTAATAATAAATGTTTATAATATATTGAACAAATTTAATGTATTAATAATATAACTTTTAATTCATTAGTTTTTTAATTTATTTAAAGGGTTTTATTGAGCCCACTGGCTACTGCTATAAAAATTAATAATACCTAGCAATTTATAGGACCTGGATTTTTAATCTTAATACTTGTAAGTGGTATTATTAATAAAAGCTACACAAACACAACTACTGGATTAACATAAGTCTTTTTATTAATTCCTAAAAAAAATAAAAATAGAAATTGCTAAGTAAAACTTTTTTAAATTGTAGATAAGCAAGCTAGGGCTTAAAGTTAATACACAAATAAAATATCTTTTATTTTATATAAATGTATGTAATTTTAATAATGTCTGCGTAGCGATTATTAAGTAGCGATTATTAAGTAGCGATTATTAAGTAGCGATTATTAAGTAGCGATTATTAAGTAGCGATTATTAAGTAGCGATTCTTTTGTGTCAGAAGCTAGCTAATGATAACCAAGTGCTAATTCATAAGCTAATCAAAGGGGGTATAGTTTAACAAAATATTGTAATCTTGTATAATAATAATTGTAGACAAAGGCAAAAAAAATTTTTTTTTAATTTTTTTTTTTGTCAAACTAGAGTTTTTTAATAATAAAAATAATGTTTTTAAAGAGTGTATTATTAACCAAACGCAGCATACATTTCAAAGATTATAAATAAATTTATTTAATTTATTATAATTTAGCGAAGTTTTTAGTGTATTTGTCTGATTTTTTTTGCGTATCTTTTTTAATTTTTAAAGGCACCAAAATATTCAGATTGAATAGGTAACATTTTAAAAGCGTGAAATGGAATAGGGCTAGCTAATGTCCATTCTATGGTATTTACTGTTTGAGTTTCATTTTCAATTTGATTTAAACTAGTAAAGTAAGAAGCTATATTCCAAGGATTATTTGTAGTATTAGGTTGATTAGCAAACATATCATAGATTATATATCCAAATAATATTGTAGCTATAACAGAAACTAATGACCCAAAACTAGAAATAGTATTCCATCCACTAAAGGCATCCGGATAATCAGGTATTCTTCTAGGCATCAATTTGTTATCATAGGGGAATTTAAACCCTATTTCCTAATATTACTATTAGGTTCAGATTATGTCATCAATTATATTAATATAATTGTTGGGCGCTTGTATCGAGATTATTGTTGAAGTGACTCACTCGTTAATCGTTGAACTCGCTTGTTACTTTATAATGAAAACACATTATATCCTTCGTAACAAGATAAGCTGCAAGTTAACCTAATAATAGGTCTTTCTTGCAATTCACCCAATTTACAAATAATATACAACATTCGTATACTATTTGGGGCATGATTTAAATACTTTAAATCAGTAATAAGAAATAAAAAATAAAAGCTAATTATTAATCTTCGTAAAGAAATAAAAGCTAGTTTTTTCTGCGTAGCTTTCTTATTTTAAAAATACTTTAATTAAGTTTTTCTTTACTAAATATTTTTCCTTTGTAAGGTAGACCACTTTTAATGTATTTAGTTAGCGTATCTTTTCCCATCTTAAACTGTCTAGAGCAATTTACTGTTGAATATTGTCCAATTAAAGACATATCCAAGCAATTATAAACATAAACAATTTTAGTAATTTTCGCTAAAGTAGAAGAGGATTTAATTTTACCAAATAATGGATTATTAGGACCTTTTTTGTCCTTGTATTGCATTTCTTTGAATTCTTTTGATTTTTCTAAACCAAACATTGGATTTAAGTTACCTTTTCTACTTATACCAAATTCAGGTCTATGTTTATAACCTTTTGTAGAACCAGCTACTTTAGATAAGTTAAGAACTAAGTCAGGATATTTTTGGAATAATTTGTCTAAATATTTTTGTTCTCTAGAAAGTATATATTCTTTTGTAACTTCTCCTGAACTACCTAAATCTTCTAAAATAGCTAAAGCAAAATTATGAATTCCATAATAGCTTATGTTATTGTAAATAGGATAATTTCTTCGCAATATGCTAGGTGTTCAATAGCTTAGTATTCTAGAGGAACCGTTTCAAGCGCTACCTACATACATTTTTCCTGTTATAAGATTAAATCATTGATAAATTATTGAATGTTTTTTATTTTCAGAACCTATTAAGTTTCTGTAATAATTAGGATTTTCATAAATTCTTACAGGTGTTTTTAATCATTGAGGTTTTTTATGTGGACCGTTGGGGAAATTAAGATTTGTATTTTTTCTATATTTCAAAGAAATAGATAAAGGTGAAACACTGTATATTATTTCAGTAAAATCTAATGAATTAGATAGTAAAAAAAACACGCTACGTAGACACAATAAAAAAACTAAAGTAAATTTAAATATAAGTCATACCTTATTAAAGTATTTAATTTTTATTATACCCGCCAATCCTAAAAAGTGTTGAGGAAAGAAAGTTAAATTCACTCCAATAAATAAAGTCCAGAAATGAATTTTACCTAAAAAATCATTAACTGTTTTACCTACTATTTTTGGACTCCAATAATAAAAACCAGCGAATAGAGCAAATACAGCTCCCATAGATAACACGTAATGAAAGTGAGCTACTACATAATAAGTATCGTGGAATGCTACATCCAATGATGCATTACTTAAAACAACTCCAGTTAAACCTCCTATAGTGAATAAAGCTAAAAATCCAATAGTAAATAATAAAGGTGTATTATATCTTAAACTCCCTCCATATAAAGTGGCTAACCAAGAAAAAATTTTTATCCCTGTGGGCACAGCAATAACCATAGTCGCTGCTGTAAAATAAGCTCTAGTCTAAGAGCTAAATTGTGGACAGTATCTTGATTTAATATCGTGTACTTGCTTATGGTTAATTAAGCTAGCCTGCTATTAAACCTTTTGCGTGCTTGTCTCTGAGGATCCTTTGGTTTTAATACTTATAATTTTTTTAATTCCTTTTTCCTCTAAATGTTTTCCTTCTGTGATCATAATATACACTTTTCTAAATTTAAGGTAACTTTTGTACTTTCCTGCAAAAAGATTAAATTTATCAAAGTAATTAATAAGATTTAACGCTGTTTTGAAACCTGAACTCTTATAGCATCAAACACCTGTACTATACTGAGAAAGATTACCCATTTTTAAGGTATCAATTAATAATTTTAAAGGTAATTTATCATTTTGCTTTAAAGAGTATTCTAATCTTACACTATAACCTGTTTTCATAGTATTACTCTTTGCTACACTAATATGAAAACAACCATCAGCTTGAGTGAAACCAGCTAACCAGTAATTATCTAAACTTAATGTTTTTAAAGGTGGTAATATGTTAATATTAAAATTTTCACTATAATTATGTTTAATTAACTGATCATATTTATAGTAACTTACCAATTTACCATTTATTAAAGATAAGATAAGAGATAAGCCATTTGTATTTTTACAAATATATCTGACTGCTTTTTTATCTTTAATTTTGTAAACGTTACCATGTTCAATTCGCTTTTTGATATAATAAGCTAATGAAGTGTCTTCCTCTGCAAAAATTATATGCAGTTCTTTATTACCAAACCAGCCATCTCCTTCAATTAAACCTGCTAAAAAATAACCAAACTCATCATCTGTAAGATTGCTTTTATGATTTGGTACATGTTCGGAAATTAGAGGTAAAAATTTATAATTTGTATAAGTATTTTTAGTGACTGCCGTAGCTTTTGTACTAAAACCAAAGTTTCCTGCTGATTGTCTTTTAAATAAATAGATTTTTCCTAGCGTAATAAATACGAGTGGACTATTTATATCTATAGTTATAGAAGAGTTTCCAGCATATAGCAAAATTTTTTCTGTGAACACTAGTTTATCCACATCTAAACCTACACTGAACATATGGTGACTTCATACTAAGAATCCTAATATACCAATAGAGAACATAGCATAAACCATACCAATGTAACCGAAGATTGGTTTACCTGAAAATGTTGATACGATATGACTAATTATACCAAAACCTGGGATTATTAAGATGTAAACTTCGGGGTGACCAAAGAACCCATTTCTTAACCTCTCAATTTAAACCTTGAATAAGAGGCATTAATATTATATAAAATATTAAAACTTTATTTATACTAGTATCCTTAATATTAGATTGAAATTTTACTCTGCTTATGAATAAGCAATCTTTACGTAGTTTTTTTATTTAAAAAGATAAAAAATAAATAAAAAATATATTTTATTGGGACTCAATTAATGCAGAGAATGGATTTTAAGGGAGATAAATAAAGTAAGAAACCGACTGTACATTAAGCACTTTTTATCTGCAAGTCTACCATAAGTCTTTACCTTATTAAATGGAATAAAAATAAAGATATGTCTGCGTAGCTTTTATTTTTAACAGAGATAAATTGCACCCACCAGTGACCCAGTCTGTAGCGACTCCTAGAATATATTAATAGGTAGCCGACGGTCTTGCTTAGGAAGCTTTGACCGTTTTCACTAGCATTGCCAAATTTCACTTTAAATAATGAAATTCCATTTCCTCGTCAGAAAATGCAATATACGATAACATATATTGGACTAGAATATGGTACACCATCTAATTAAGAGATGTAATGTTTACTGTTTCAGGTCTTAAAAACCACTTTATCATAAGTAGCGATTATTCACAAATAAAAACAACACTTGCCTTTACAGTTTCATAACTTTCCGTTAAACCATACCCTGTATTCCTGTTAATTCACATTACTTACTTTTTCGCTTAATTGAATTTACTTTTGTAGCTAGTTCTATTAAATTTTTTCTTGTTTCAGATTGAAGATGTTCTTTTTTACTTATTGATAAATTAATTTCTTTCCATAATTTTAAACTTAAAGCTTTTTTAGTCTTTAATGGAAATTTATCAAAATAATCATATATATTATAACAATTTTTATTTCCGGATAAAATGTAGGAGTAATTAGATTTTTTAGAATGTGCTTCTAATCTTCCGGCTATAAATAATAATATTAAATGACTTAAAATTGGTAAATTATCATCTCCTTTCTGAGTAATTATATATCTTAATCTGAAAGCATTAGAATTAGATAAAAAAGAGACAGTAAAACAACCTTCCGCGTCTGTAAAACCAGAGAGCCAACTATCTTTTAAGCTAGGTAAAATTTCAGATGGAATATAACTTATAGATTTAATATTTTTGATTTTACCATTGTTTACTTTAAGGTTAAAATTATCTAAAAACGTTTTAAATATTTTCTTTCTTGTAGGTAGAACTATATTCCCATTTAATAATAAAATAAGTAAATGCATATTATATAAATCTTGAACTATAAATCGTGAAGTTCTTTCCCCTTGTTTAATTACTTTACCAAAACCTAATTGTTCAACGATAAGATGTAAAATATCTACATCCTCTGTGGATTGAGTTATTACAAATTGCATATCCTTATTTCTTTTTGATATTACTAAAGAACCATCTCCTTCCGTAAATCCTATTAACCAGGTTAAAAAATTAGAAGAAGGTACTTTACTGTCACCATATTTTTCTTTATAGAAAAAATAAAATTGTTCAAAATTAAAATTAGTAGTGGGCTTTGCCCATTCTGGACTTTTAATTAAGATAATTGAAGATAAAAAAGTAGTAATGTTGGGTGAATAGAATAAATGTTGATATAAAATCGGATCACCACCACCAGCTGGGTCATAGAAACTAGTATTAAAATTTCTATCTGTTAATAACATAGTTATAGCCTTATTTCTTGATTTACTGGACTAGGTCCCATGACTCAAGTAATTATTACTTGGTCTCAATATGTTTTTGATTCTTAAGTAGCTTTTATTAATTAATATAAAGTTAAATTTTATTATTTAATTAAGATAAAACATAAAGGTAAATACTCATACATTCACATGTATGTTGGGACTATATCTTATTAATCTAAGTTGTAAAATTTATTTAAGTTATCCCAAGTAAAAACAGTTCTAGCATCATTCATACAAGATTTAATTAAAATAATATCTTCAATAAAAGTTTTATGTTTAAATGTACCTGATTTAAAATATTCTAAAACTTTAATCCAATCTTTAAAATCTAAATATTTACTCCCGAATAAAGGAAATGTGTTTAAATAGTTTTCTAAAACTAAATTTCCATTTAAACTAGTAGTTCTTAATCTATATTGAGGTTTAGGTTTATCCACTCTAATAGATTTCACTGAAGAAAGTAAAAAATTAGC
>Ga0210397_10002157_pt1 | contig 12465 bp, 8 predicted proteins | sample IncBWH2OmetaG_FD_160126 | JGI IMG/M metagenome (GOLD analysis project Ga0210397, IMG submission 160126) | Forest soil microbial communities from Barre Woods Harvard Forest LTER site, Petersham, Massachusetts, United States - Inc-BW-H-2-O ...
TGTACCAGACATAATACGTTTCCCCCACCTCCGGATGATATAAAACCAGCGATTGATTTTTTAAAAACAAATCAGATTGATATCCATATTCATCATTATAGTTCAAACGTACACACGTATCGCCAAGGGAATTTAAAATTACCGCTTCGAGATATTCGATTTTGTTATCTGCCCATTCAAAAACGATACTATTATTACGCTTGCATTTGAAACTAAAACGCCCTTCAAAATTTAATAAAGAAGGTATAATCTGGTCTTTTTCCTCAAAAGGTTTCCACGCAGTATCAGGTAAATTTGTAATCCGGTAAGAAAGATATGGAGTCTTAATGAACGTTATAGGCTCTTCATTTACGAGCAAAACCGGAGAACTTTTGGCAGCAAAAGTCAATGCGTAAAAAAAGAAACAAACAATAGTCCTAAAAACCATATAACAATAAGAATATCAAATATTTATTGAAGCGTAATTTTATTGCACTATTCAGGTTTTTACGCCTGTATATTTTGATGATTTCGATACTGAAATAGTAAATATAAAAATCGATTCGCATAAGTTTGCATTAATAATTATAAAATACATTAAAAAAAATACCAAATAAACGATTAAAAACAGGTAAAACATTGCTGATACTTTATATACTGAGATTATCCGGCTTGAGCAAGGCATTTACACATAATATTGCATAAAATGATTACCTAACAAATTGATTATCAAAAAGAATTCATAACGTTAACCGTTTTTATTATGATGTACACACAACCGTTCAGACAATCAAAATATTCATTCTTTTTATTGTCGCTACTACTACTTATGACTTCTGTAACAGAAGCTCAAAACTGGAATTTGGTTTGGTCAGATGAATTTGACCAAGGTAGCATCCAATCCTCTAACTGGAATTTTGAAACCGGCGGTGGCGGCTGGGGAAATGCCGAGCTGGAAAATTATACAAATCGTCCGCAGAATGCTACTATTAACAACGGACAACTAAACATTATAGCCCAACAGGAATCCTATGGAGGCAGCAATTATACATCTGCCCGAATGAATACCAGCGGTCTGCATAGCTGGACATACGGAAAAGTAGAGGCGTATATTAAACTTCCCTCCGGACAAGGGCTATGGCCGGCTTTCTGGATGCTTGGTACGAACATACCACAAGTCGGTTGGCCGCAATGTGGTGAAATTGATATTATGGAACGTGTCAACACACAGTCGACAATAGAAGGTACTATTCATTGGGAAGCAGGTGGTGCAGCTCAGTACGGAGGCAATACGAACTTCGATCCAACCCAATATCATTTATATTCTGTAGTATGGGACTCTGCAAGCATTACCTGGTATCTCGATAATACGCAATACTGGACAGCTAACATTGCGAACAATATTAACAATACCAATGCCTTCCACGAACCATTTTTTATTATACTAAATCTGGCTGTAGGTGGCTCATGGCCTGGTAATCCGGATGGTTCAACGACATTTCCTGCCACCATGTATGTAGACTATGTGCGCGTATATCAGGTGAATAAACCACCGGTAATAAGTATTTCCGCTCCGGCAAGCAACAGTACGTTTTGTTCCGGAAATCCGATAAGCCTTACAGCATCGGCAAGCGATCCTGATGGAAGTGTTAGCAGTGTTTCCTTTTATGACGGCAGTACCTTCCTTGGTACTGTGACAAGCGCACCTTTTACCTATTCCTGGTCGAATGCAGGTAACGGATCTCATACAATTACCGCAGTGGTAACAGATAATTCAAATACGACCACAACCTCAACAGCCATCAACATACAAATTAATAACAGTCCACCAGCACCGACGGTAACAAGCCCTGTAACGCATTGTCAGAATGCAACGGCAACAACATTATCAGCCAACGGTACAGGACTAAAATGGTATACAACAGCTACAGGAGGTGCATCGAGTGCTGCTGCACCGACTCCATCTACAGCAAATACGGGAACAACAAATTATTATGTATCACAAACCACCAGTGGTTGTGAGAGTTCACGAGCAGTAATAACAGTAACAGTAAACGCAACGCCATCAGCACCGATAGTAACCAGCCCCGTAACATATTGTCAAGGAGAAACGGCATTGCCTTTCTCTGCGACAGGAACGGGACTTAAATGGTATACAACAGCTACAGTAGGCGCATCAAGTGCTACTACACCGACTCCATCTACAGCAAACACAGGTACAACCAGCTATTACGTATCTCAGTCTACAACAGGATGTGAAAGCTCACGGGCAGTGATAACAGTAACGGTAAACGCAACGCCATCAGCACCGATAGTAACCAGCCCCGTAACATATTGTCGCAGAGAAACGGCATTGCCTTTCTCTGCGACAGGAACGGGACTTAAATGGTATATCGCAGCTTCAGGAGGATCTGGATCTTCAACGGCATTGACACCCTCTACAGCAAATACCGGAACAACAAATTATTATGTATCACAAACCACCAGTGGTTGTGAGAGTTCAAGAGCAGTGATAACAGTAACAGTAAACGCAACACCATCAGCACCGATAGTAACCAGCCCCGTAACATATTGTCAAGGAGAAACGGCATTGCCTTTCTCTGCGACAGGAACGGGACTTAAATGGTATACCACAGCCACAGGAGGATCTGGATCTTCAACGGTATTAACACCCTCTATAGCAAATATCGGAACAACAAGTTATTATGTATCACAAACTACAACAGGATGTGAAAGCTCACGAGCAGTGATAATAGTTACGGTAACAGCCCCATCAACCTGGTACCAGGATCTGGACGGAGACGGCAAAGGAGATCCGAATGTAACCCAATTGAGCTGTAATCAACCAACAGGTTACGTGTCAGTAGCGGGTGATGGTTGTCCGAACGATCCGGATAAAGTTGCCGCAGGTAATTGTGGTTGCGGCAAAACAGAACAGAGCTGCCTCGATTGCGCCGGAGTAGTGAACGGAACTGCAACGATTGACCATTGCAACGTCTGCACAGGTGGTACTACCGGCTTAGCAGCATGCACAACCACAGGAACAATCAGCAGTATTAATAGCACAAGCATGCTGATTTATCCTCAACCATTTGAGAATACAACGAAAGTGGAACTGAAGAATGGAAGTGTGATCGAAAGTATTTCTATTTACAGTTCAACCGGATCTTTGGCTTACAGCAGATCTGGTATTGCATCAACTGAAATTGAAATCGGAGAAAGCATTGCCGAAGGGCTTTATACCGTGATCATTCAGACACAGGATGGTTTGTATACGAGTAAATTCGTTAAAACTAAATAAGTGAATACTGAGAAGCACAAAATAAAAACCGGCTCGATATCGAGCCGGTTTTTATTTTTAATATGAATATGCTTTATTTTTCCATCGCTTCCAGCTTTCTGATATTTGCATAACATCTATACAAAAGAGCAAGACCAAACACGCCGAACGAACAATCAATGAGTCGCCAGTAAAAAGGAATACCACGAATCGGTCCAGCAATAAGTGCCAACGAGAAAACCATACAACAGGCAATCATTCCGAATTGTATAACCCAGATGTTTCTTATCGGATCTTTTAACGGACCTATAAAAGCTACTGCAATAACAAGATGTGCGAAAGCAAGCCAATCTGTTCCATAACTGATAAACGGATAAATTGCATTGGTGGCTCTAACTCCTTCATATACGTTGATCAGCCAGCCTCTCATAAAGAAAGGCAACATAGCCTTATGCGCCACTGCTATCTCAAGCTGTGTCTCAATCGGAAATGCGGTAATACCGCTAAAAACAAGACCGATAATAAACAATAAAATTAACACACGGATTTTTCGTTCGAGCTGTTCTTTCGTATTCATATATAATTAAAGCGGACAAGATTATTAACCAAAGTTAAATGTATAGCCGACAGTTTACGTATAAAACCATAAATTTTACACACCATAACCTTTAATCTTGTGTCACGGATAAAAAATTACCTGTTCGTGATATTTTCTTCTTTTAGGATTGAATGCAATTAAGTACATTGAGCAGTTATTTTTCACTTTTTAATTCAACTTTATTATGGATCAACTTCTGCCGGAAGAATATTCATTAGGTAAAGAATATGTTTTACCTGATGAACAGACATACATCGATGAAATTATCCGCGTCTTTAAAAAGAAGCTACCTGACTATTATCCCAAAGGAAAAGTCAAACGAATGTTTCATCCCAAGATACATGGCCTTGTAAAAGCAAATTTTATTGTACGGCCTGATCTTGAAAGTATTTATCAAACAGGTTTATTTATACCGGGCAAAGAATATCCCTGCTGGATCCGTTTTTCTAATGCGAAGAAAAAACCTTCGCCGGATATAAAAAAAGATATGCGTGGTATGGCAATCAAGTTGGTTGGTGTACCAGGAAAGAAATTATTAGAACACGATGCAGATGCAGTGACACAAGATTTTTTATTAGTCACTGCGAAGACACTGCAAACACGATCTGTCAGAGACTTTCAAAAATCCTTATCAGCACTTATGGGCGGAGGAGTTAAACTTATCTGGTATGCCCTCACCCACCCGATGGTCATCATCCGTTCGATCAAACAAATCTCCAGATGCAATAATCTGCTTGATACTTCTTTCTTCAGCACCACTCCATATCGTTTCGGTAAAGATCAGAGTCTTGCTGTTAAGTACGCTGTTGTTCCTTCTCATAAAAAAGAACCTTCCAAACCTGAAAAGCCAGGCGCTGATTTCTTAAAAGAATACCTCATCAATGATCTCGCAACTAACGAATTTGATTTTGATTTCATGGTACAGTTTCAGCAGGATGCCATTCAGATGCCTATTGAGGACCCAACAGTAGAATGGACTTCAGCATTCATTAAAGTAGCAACTATAAAAATTCCGAAACAGATTTTTAATTCAGCGGCACAAGAAGCGTACGGAGAAAATCTTTCTTTTACTCCCTGGCATTCCATACCTGAACATCAACCATTAGGAGGTGTAAACAGAGCACGCAAAGCTGTATATATTGCACTATCTGCATTCAGACATGAACTAAATAACAAACAGGAAAGCGAACCTATTGCCATGGAATCGTTTTCTTAAGCTATACATCTTGTTCTATATTTTCTTTTTTAACAGTATAATCAGCTTGCACATGAAAAACAATGAAACGTATATCGGCCAGGGCGGTATAACGGTTATTACAGAGATCAACCCTTCCATGAATATCCAGGAATTATATACCCTGTTAAATCAGATCGGCGATAACATCAACACTACGCCTGTAATTGATTTTGCAGGAATGAGTGGATTACATTTCTGCCGTTGGTTTATTATCGAAGGATTGACAGACGTATCCGGGCATAAATTTCCGAATAGCCTGGCATACGCGGCCTATTACGATGGCACCGAAGAAGAACATTTAACTGAACTACTGGATAAATGTATGGACGGTATCAACCTCGTTTATGGATACTGTACAGGTTACCCTACAGGTTCTTCAGCCAGCAAAAAGGAAATCATTCATTATTTCAAAAAGCACATCAGTAAGAATCAGCTCTTGTGGCCGGCATATAGAGGCGGTACCGTAGAACAAATACTGGGAGAACAAAAAGTACGCGATTCTATTCAAACCTACCTGAATCAACAGACCGCTACAGGAAAACTTTCGAGTATGACACCAGAACAATTAAAAACAGGAATTGTAAACTATATTCAGGCCGATCCGGATTTAAACTGGGCACTTAAAAAACGGGCAAACCCAACATTTGGATGGAAATTCAAATACTATTTTAAACTCGTAACAAAACTATTGCTTATAGTACTTTTGCTTCCTGTTATTCTTGTATTCTTCATACCTATATGGTGGTTACTGCTTTCCAGAATATTTGAAAAACGGGATGATAAAAAACGGCAACAGATTGTGCGTACGAAAACTATTACTGATCTGCTCGATAAAGAAGACCGCGTATTTATGAACCAGCTTACCATATACGGTTCCATTAACAAGCCTTATTGGTATAGACTTACAACACTTAAAATAGGCTTGTGGATTTTTTCTCTTAACGGCACCTACCGCTCAAACAAAGGCAAACTCAGTGGCATCGAAACCATTCACTTTGCAAACTGGAGCTTATTCAATAAAGGTAAGAATGTAATGTTCCTGAGTAATTATGACGGTGCCTGGCAGGTATACTTAAGTGAATTTATTGACCGCTCTGCAATGGCTATGAATCTTACCTTTGGTACAACTACAAACTATCCGAAGACAAAACATTTACTTTGGGAAGGCGCTTTTGATGAGCAGGCATTTAAGACAGTGGTACGTAATAATCAATATCCTTCACAGGTATTTTATAGTACGTACCCATATATCACAATGAAAAATATTCTGAACAATTCAAAGATCCGGAAAGGGTTGGATGGAAGTTCGGATGAATCAATTACTGACTGGCTAAAAAGACTTTAAAATATTTATCACTATGAACGAATCTGTAGAATTAAATGATGTACAAGGCATCATCATCAAAGGATATGACAAATTAAAGGCAGCCACATTTTTGCTGCTTGAAATACATGATAGTACGCTGACAAAAAAATGGATCGCAGAACAGTTGCCCGACATTACAAAAGCGAGCACTTCTACAAAAACATTTGATACTGCTATACACATCGCTTTTACGTACAGCGGTGTAGCGGCTCTCGAAGTAGCACCAGAAGCACTAAAAACGTTTCCGCCTGAATTTATTGAAGGTATGGTAACAGAGCACCGCAGCCGCATGCTGGGCGATCAGGATGATAGTGCACCGGATAAATGGAATTGGGGCGGAACAGAAAAAGATTTTTATTCCATACATGTATTGCTGATGCTTTACGCTGTTGATAAAACTTCCTTGCAAACACTTTATGTAGAACAAAAAGCAAAGCTTGATACAGCAGGATTAAAACTATTATATCAATTAGATACAAATAAGCTGCCAAATGAAAAAGAACATTTCGGTTTTCGTGATGGCATCGCACAACCTGTAATAGGCGGTACGAATCAAACAAGTAACAGTGATGCAAACATGATCAATCCAGGAGAATTTCTTTTTGGTTATCAGAATGAGTATGAAAAATACATGTTTAGTCCTACGGTATCACCGGAACATGATCCTTCTAATATGCTTCCGGCAGATAAAAACAATGCGGCATTAAAAGATCTTGGCAGAAACGGCAGCATGCTGGTGTTCCGCCAGCTGGAGCAAAATGTAAAGGCATTCTGGAATATGGTTGATCATGCAGCAAAAGAAAAAACAGAACAGAATGATCCGACAACACCCGAATACCTTGCATCTAAAATGTTAGGTCGTTGGCCAGACGGATCTCCGTTAACCAAGTGTCCGGTACAGCCTGATCCGGCAAAAGAAACATTCGACAATTTTGGTTATGCAAAAGATGATTACGATGGTATGAAATGTCCGATTGGCGCACATATCCGAAGAGCTAATCCTAGAGATAATTTTCTACGGGACAGTACAGGAGATAAGGATAAAGATATTGCAAAGTCCATGATGTTCATGAAACGCTTTCGCATCATCCGCAGGGGGCGCGCATACGGGCCGCCATTAGTAACTTCCATGGAACCTAAAGACATTATGCAGGCACAGGAAGATCATCAGGAAAGAGGTTTGTATTTTTTATGCTTTAATTCTAATATTGGCCGCCAGTTTGAATTGATTCAACAGACCTGGATCAACAATCCAAAGTTTGCGGGCTTGTACGAAGATCCTGATCCGATGATTGGCAACCCTGGCATTATGGGCGCAGGTGCAACAACAACCTTTACAGAACAGGCAGTACCTGTTCGCAAACAGATCAAAGGTATTACACGCTTTGTAAACGTTAAGGGCGGAGCTTACTTCTTTATGCCGGGTATCAATGCATTAAAGTATTTAAGTTCGATCTAATTATCTATTAATTCAAACAATAAACCCGTCAGATATTATAAGCATACTGGCGGGTTTATTGTTTAAACTAAAATATTTTACTTCACGTTAACCTCATTCGGTTGTTTTTCAAGATCAAACAATTCTTTCAGTACATCTGAAAGTGTTTCAGAATCTCCTCTTCTACAAGCCGCCTTCAGTTGTAATACAGGTAACTTAACAATTTTCTGCATAATACTCTTGGTAATCATTTCAACCTTTTCAAATTGATCCTGATCAAGATGTTTCAGATGCCTCTCCATCTCTCTCTGGCGAATATCTTCCAGCGCATTTTTAAATTTATTAATTACAGGAGAAACAATCATTTCATTGCTCCAATCATTAAATTCCAGAATCGACTCCTCAATAATATTTTTCACTATTGGAATCGCCTGCTTTCTTTTTTCAAGCACAGCTGTTGTTTTAGTATGAATATCATCAATATTATAAACGATTGCCCCGGGTATTTCTTCAACCGCATGCTCTACACTTCTTGGTACAGATATATCAATAAAATATTTACAAGAAAGAAACGATAATGCCTGTACGCCATTCTTCGTTATTATAGGTTCATCTTTTGATAAAGCTCCTATAATTATATCGGCATCCTGGATAGCTTCCCATATATTTTCAAAATCAACAACATTAAACCCAAAACAAGCACCGAGTGTTTCTGCTTGAGAAATTGTCCGGTTAGAAACCGTTACATGTTTAAAAGATGTTTTCGATATATGTTTACATACATCCGTACCCATTTCACCCAGACCAATAATCAACACCTTAGGATCAGAAAGTGCTGTACAAAGACTTTCTGCAAGTTCTACTGTAGCATACGAGACAGATGCAGCACCATCTCTGAACGATGTTGTCTGTACCACCTTTTTATTCGTAAAAAAAATAGTGTGTAATAATCTATGCAGAAACGGCCCTGCCATTGACAAATCTGCTGCCCATTGATACGCCTGCTTTACCTGAGTTATAATCTGACTGTCGCCTATTACCTGAGAAGACAAGCCCATACTTACATCAAATAAATATTGAATCGCTTTCTGATGATCATTAATAATTTCAAAATAAGAAAAATAAGATTCAATAGGTGTAATACGTTTTTCTACACCAATTAAAGAAACTATCTCCTTACTATAATCCTTATCAGCAATATAGTATACTTCTGTACGGTTACAGGTAGACAGAATAAGTAACTCCGACACATTTGTAAATTCCTTAATAGTAGTCATTAATCTTTTACAAGAGTATTCATTCAATGCTACCAATTCTCTCACAGATACAGGAGCACGTAAATGAGATAGTGAAACGACTTTAAAATTTGAAATCATAATCAATAGTTGCTAGTAAGATTAAAAAGCTTTATTAATACTATCTACGTAAGAAATAATTTCATTGGATTTGTATTGATAAAATTATTTATCAATACAAATGACTGACCCTTCTATTTTATCCCATTTATATAATAAAAAAATTCTATTTAAGATCGTATATATCATTAAAGCAAACACAAAGCAGTATCAGTAAGCCAGTTGAAAATAATTTCACATTCTACAAATCCGGAATAACTACTTCGTTCGTACATCCTGAAAATACTTTAAAAGAGTATTTCTAAATAATTAAAAATAAGTACGATTATGAAAAAAAGAACGATTATAAGAATCTTTATCGGTTTTTGTGCTCTTATACTTTTGTCTGTTGGTGTATTAATTGGCCACATTTATTCTGTTACTAAAAAGAATACTGCCGAAAATATTAATCAAAGGCAATTAAGCCGGATTGATTTTAAAGAGCCGATAGACTCAGCAGAAGCAGCTAAAGTAAGAAGTTTTGTGGCAGGTTTAGATGGCGTGGATGGAACACATTTTAATATTCCCGATGGCATTTTTATTTATACATATAAAGTTAATACTCAAAATTCTTTGAACGTATATGAAAAAGTAATGAGCCTTGGCCATTATAAGGCAGAGCGATTTATTGTAAATGCCGATGATATAAAATCGAAAGGTGGTTGCCCGATGAAAATGAATGATCACTCCTTCATGTCGTACTTATCTGCATACGTTTCAAAACTTTTTTAATCAAAACTACCAAAAACAACTAAACAATTTCATTATGAAAAAGCGCATTATTTTATTGGGTGTATGTGTTGCAGCCATGACAATGACCATTTCTTCGTGTAAGAAAAAACACGACGATACAACTACTCCGACGCCAACACCAACCTTATACGAACGTGTGGGTGGAACAACAATGGTATCAGATCCTGTAAATAAACCACAAATGATTGAGCAGGGCCGATTAACATTACGTTCGGTAGTAGATAGCTCGATTAACGTTATTGCAGCAGATCCACAGTTGCAACCGTATTTCACAACATTGTTTGCAGAACTTCAATCTAACCCTTCTAATACAACAGGATTGACTGCATTAAGCAAAAATCTGACAGATTTCATGTGCTATGCAACCGGATCTGCCAATTACCATTACACTGGCTTATCTATGTCTGATGCGCATAACCCTGCTAAAAATAGCAGAATCAGTATGAAAGTAGATTCAGCAGATTTTAACCAATTTGTAAATGACGTTGGTACCGGACTTGCAAAGAATGGTGTGACTTCAGCTAATAACAAGCAATTGGTAGCTGACCTTGTAACTCTTTTGTATACAACAGAAGGTTCAATTGTTCAAAAATAATTAAATCGTTGACTAAAATAAAAAGAGAGGATATACATGTATCCTCTCTTTTTTATAGTAAATAATTGTAAGAATACTTATAATAATTCCCGCAGGTGTTTCTTATTCGATTCTATCGTTTTCCATACTTCATCCATCCTGCCACTGAGCATAAGCTTACCCATAGATGCAGCCATGCCTTTCATTTGTTCGAATGTAATTTTAGGTGGCATCGCCAATGCATTCGGATCTGTAATAACATTTACCAATACCGGCCCTTCAAAAGCAAAAGCATTCTGTAATGCTTCATTTACTTTTTGAGGATCAGTTACGGTATATGCAAGCATACCCATTGCTTCAGCAATTTTAGCAAAATCAGGATTTACCATATCTGTCTGCCAATCTGGCAAACCGGCTACTTCCATTTCCAGTTTTACCATACCAAGGCTATGATTATTAAAAATTATGAGCTTAACGGGTAATTTATATTGTACGATAGTCATGATATCACCGAGCATCATGGAGATACCACCATCACCACACATAGCTATAACTTGCCTATCCGGGCAAGCCAATGCTGCACCAATTGCCTGTGGCATGGCATTGGCCATAGAACCATGGTTGAATGAACCAAGTAAAGTACGCTTACCTGTAGCATTCAAGTAACGCGCCGCCCAAACACATGTCATACCTGTATCTACTGTAAAAATAGCGTCGTCATCTGCTAATGTATCAATACAGGATGCTAGATATTCCGGATGGATTAGATTCTCTTTTCCCGGATCATTTACATAACTCTTCAAATGTTCTTTTACCTCTGCGTATAATTTCAATTGTTTCTTTAAAAAAGAATCATCTTCATGTTGTGAGATCAATGGTAATAATGCTTTCAGTGTATCTTTAATATTTCCGCACAAACCCATTTCAAGTTTGGCTCTTCTGCCAAGTTTTTCAGGTGCGGTATCAATCTGAATAATTTTATTTTTCACAGGCATGAAATCTGAATACGGAAAATCTGTACCTAACAGCAGAAGCAACTCCGATTCGTGCATGCTTTCAAATGCAGAAGGAAGGCCAAGTAATCCCGTCATACCGATTTCGTTCGGATTATCATATTGTATTCCCATTTTGCCTTTAAAGGAATATCCAACAGGAGCATTCAATAGTTTTGATAAGGCGACCACTTCGTCGTGTGCTTGAGCAGCACCTGTTCCACAAAAAATAGTAATCTTTGCATATTTATTCAATTGATTTGCCAGCATATTTAATTCTTCATCAGATGGCCTTATGATTGGATTTGCAGTGTACACCTGCATAGCCGAAGGGCTTTGTACAGCTTCCATATCCGTGAGGTCTCCGGGCAAGCCAATCACAGCAACGCCTTTTTTATGCAATGCATGCTGGATTGCTGCCTGAAACATGCGTGGGAATTGCTGAGGTGTAACGGCCACCTGATTGTAACAGCTGCAATCATCGAATAATTTAATTGTATTTGTTTCCTGAAAAGAAGCTGTTCCAAATTCTGTCGAATGGCATGTTGAAGCGATGGCAATAACAGACGCTGATGATTTGTGTGCATCATATAAACCATTTAGTAAATGTACATGTCCGGGTCCGCTGCTGCCTGCACAACACGCCAATCCGTTGAGTTGTGCTTCTGCACCGGCCGCAAAAGCACCTGTTTCCTCATTGCGCACATGAATCCATTGTATATTACCATTTCTGCGGACGGCATCGTTTACAAAATTAAGGCTATCACCTGTTACCGCGTAAATTCTTTTTATGCCGGCCTGCTCCAGCATACTTACAAGCTGATCAGATACTGTTTTTGAACCCATAAATGTAT
>Ga0210397_10002158_pt1 | contig 12462 bp, 11 predicted proteins | sample IncBWH2OmetaG_FD_160126 | JGI IMG/M metagenome (GOLD analysis project Ga0210397, IMG submission 160126) | Forest soil microbial communities from Barre Woods Harvard Forest LTER site, Petersham, Massachusetts, United States - Inc-BW-H-2-O ...
CTGCCGACCGCGCCGCGCTCCTACGAGCGCCCCGAATCCGACGGCAGCCCGCAGCCCCAGGGCCGGTCCGAGGACAATCCGGGCGACCTGCCGTCCGGCCTGCGCGTCTCGGACGCCGTCCCGGCCGCGGCGGACAGCGACGAGCCGCTGGTCGAGGGCCCGGCCGTGCACCGGGTGGCGTCGGCCACCGAGCGGCTCAGCGGCCGCGACTTCACCGAGCTGTCCCCGGCCGAACTCCGCCAGCTGGTCACGCTCATGCGCGAGATGGCGCTGGCCATCCCGCCCCGCCGGACCCGCAGGTTCCGCACCGCCCGCGACGGCAAGCGCCCCGACCTGCGCCGGACGCTGCGGCTGGCCCGGCGCACCGGCGGCGAGGCGATCAGGTTCGCCCGCCGGGCACCACGGATCAAGCCGCGCCGGCTGGTGGTGCTGTGCGACATCTCCGGATCGATGGAGCCCTACGCCCGCGCCCTGCTCATGCTGCTCTACGTGCTGAACGCCGGCCAGCCGCGCAACGCCCAGAACCGGCCCGAGGTGTTCAGCTTCGCCACCCGGCTCACCCGGCTGACGCCCGCGCTCGCCGCGTCCAGCCCGGACACGATGCTGGCCAAGGCGGGCGAGGCGGCCCCCGACTGGTCCGGCGGGACCAGGATCGGCGCCGCGGTCAAGGAGTTCAACGACCACTACGGCAGCCGCGGCATGGCCCGGGGCGCGGTCGTCCTGATTATTTCCGACGGCTGGGAGACCGGCGACCCGGCCCAGCTCGGCACGCAGATGGCCCGGCTGCACCGGGTGGCGCACCGGATCGTCTGGGCGAACCCGCGCACCCAGTCGCCCCGCTACCGTCCCGAGGTCGGCGGCATGGCCGCCGCCTGGCCCTACTGCGACGCCGTGGTCAGCGCGCACAACCTGGACTCGCTGGACGACCTGCTGTCCGCTCTCCGGGACCGTTAGCCCGGAAATCAGCCGATGGCGCGCAAAGCGGGTGCGCGCCATCGGCTAGCTTAGGCCACGCTCACATGAATCGTGTGATATCCGCTCGCGCCGTCGGGCGGGGCCTTGTGCTTGAGCTCGGTCTGGGTGTAGCCGCTCTTGTCGGTGGCCCGCACCTGCAGCACGTGCGTCCCGGGGGTGGCGTCCCAGACGTAATACCACTGCCGCCAGGTGTCGATGGTGTCCTGAGCCGGCAGCCGGGCCTCGTGGAAGACGCCGTCGATGCCCACCTCGACGGCCTCGATGCCGGTGTGCTGCGCCCAGGCCACCCCGGCGATCGTCACCTGGCCCGCGGGCAGGGTGCTGAGCCGTTTCGGCACGTCGATGCGGGACTCCGTCTTGATCGGCGCCCGCTGCGACCAGGCCGGCTTCTGCTTGACCCAGAAGGCGCTGAACGCATCGAACGTGGTGAGCTCCATGTCCACCACCCACTTGGTCGCGGACACGTATCCGTAGAGCCCCGGGACCACCACGCGCACCGGGTAGCCGTGCGCCTGCGGCAGCACCTCGCCGTTCATGGCCACCGCGAGCATCGAGTGCCGGCCGTCCAGGACCGGGTCGGTGGCCACCCCGATGGTCATCCCGTGCACGTCACGCATGACGATCTGGTCCGCGCCCCGGTGGACGCCCGCCTTGCGGAGGATGGGCGCCAGCAGCGTGCCCTGCCACCGGGCGTTGCCGACGTAGTTGCCGCCTACCGACTCGGAGACGCAGGTCAGCGTGATGTCCCGGTCGATCATGGGCCGTCGGATCAGGTCGTCGTAGCTGAGGGTCAGCGGCCGGTCGACCATGCCGTGGATGCGCAGCTGCCAGTCGGCGGGGGAGACCTTGGGCAGCACCAGCGAGGTGTCGATCCGGTAGAACTCCTTGTTCGGCGTGTAGAACGGGGACAGCCCGGCGATGTGGTCCAGCGTCTCGTCCGCCGGCAGCGGCGTCATCGGGTCGATCTTCAGCGTGGGCGGCGGGGCGGCCGGTCTTGGCGGGGTCGGGGCCAAGCCGACCGTTGGAGTGCGGCGGAACTGCTTGCCCAGCAGCAGCTCGCCGCCTACCCCGGCGGCGGCCGCGCCCACCGCGGTGACCCCGGCCGCGCGGAGGAACTTGCGCCGGTCGACCGGGCTTGTCATCGTGTCCTCCTCCGCGTGCCGCCGCGCCCGTGCCGGAGCGGCCCCTGGGCTAGCTGCGGCGCCGCCGCGCGGAACAGCCACAGCACCGCGGCCGCGCCGGCCAGGCCGCCGATGACCACGGGCGTGACGTCGGCCACGTGCCCGGCCGGCCTGGTGATCACGACGAACGCGGCGAACAGGGTGAACGCCGCCACCCCGGCCACGCCGCCCGCGGCGTCGCGCCGGGCCAGCGTTCCGATCATGAGGGCGACAACGGCGAACGCGAGGTACATGCCGAGCAGCAGCACGGTCCGGCCCTGCGCCCCGAAGTGGTGCATCACGGCGTTGCGCAGCACGGCCGGCGTCCGGTCGGCGAACACCGCGGCCATCGCGCCGACCGGCGAGCTCGCCGACTTGAGCACCGCCGCGGCCAGGGTGGAGACGCCGAGCACGACGCCGATGGCCAGGAGTTCGGTGACCGCGCCGACCATCGGCCCGCGCCGCCACGCCTCCCGCCTGCGCGCCTGTTCGGCCCGCCAGCGTTCCGGGTAGACCGCCGCGTCCGGCGCGGTCAGCACCGGGTCATCGGTCAGCGCATCCCCCGGCTCGACATAGCTGCCCGGCCCCAGGTAAGCGTCACCGGCGTAGCCCCAGTCGTAGCCGTCCTGGGGCTCGGCGTAGCCGACGCTGCTCCTGGCGTAGCCGTCCCGCCCGTAGCCGTCCCGCCCGTAGCCGTCCCGCCCGTAGCCGTCCCGCCCGTGGTCGTCCCGGCCGTCGAAGTAGTCGGCGGTCCCGGCGTAGCCGCCGTAGCCGTTCGCCACCGCGGGATACGCCGCCGTGGCCATGGCCTGCTGAGCGCCGGTCTGGTACGACGGCCATCCCTCGGCCGGGGTCGCCGCCGGCCAGCGCTCCTGGCGGGGCGGCATCCGATGCGACGGGTCGTAACTCATATCCCTATTCACGTCCTCAGGCCGGGTGCCGTTTGATGTTTGCGCGGGGGGTAACCAACCGGTAAGAAAGCACGCCGGGGCCTCAGACCGGGATTTCCCGGCCCACGGATTCGGGCTCCGGGACCCCGGCCACCGCGCCTTCCAGCGCCACGGTCACTGGCTCGGCGATCACTGGTTCCGCGACCATGGGCCCAGCGATCATGGGCTCCGCGGTCACCGCCGCGCGCTGGGCCAGCTTGTTCCTGATCAGCCAGCCGGCCGCCACGATCACCAGTGGCACGCCGTAGGCGATCGCGTCTTGCAGCCGCGACGGGATGGAATACCGGGTGCCCAGGGCCGGATAGGCCGCGTAGTAGCCGCCCGCGGCGAACGCCAGCCATTCCGGCTTGCCGTCCAGGGCGACCAGCATGACCAGCAGCAGTGAGTACCACTGGTAGTGCGGCGTGGCCACCGCGAGGGCGGCCGCGGTCATCACGACGGCTCCCGACCAGGGCCGGTCGGGAGGGGAGAACTGGAGCACGGCGAAGGCGACCGCGGCCAGGATGAGCAGCGCCACCACCGTGGCCAGCGGCCCGATGATGAACAGGCCGATGATCCCGTACCTGGTCCCGCTGGTGTAGTTCTCCTGCTGCAGGTAGCCGGGCAGGAAACCGACTACCTTCGCGCCGACCCGGATCACGTGCGGGACGTACACCGCGATGAACGCGCCGCTGGCGGCGACCGCGACGGTGAACCACCGGCGGCGCAATAGCGCGGGCACGGCCAGCACCGGGGTCAGCTTGGTCGCGATGGCCAGGCCGAGCAGGATCCCGCCGGCTACGGTCCGGCGGGTGGTCCGGGCCGTGGCCAGCGCGAGGATCGCGGCCGCGGTGATCGCCACCGCGACCACGTCCACGTGCGCGCTGTTGCCCGCCTCCAGGATCACCGTCGGGCACCACGACCACAACGCGGCCATCCGCACGTCGCGCCCCAGCCGGCCCAGCCCGACCAGCAGCAGCACCGTTACGAGCACGGCGACCGCGGCCGTGGTGGCCTGGATGGGCAGGCTGGAGTCGTCGGCCGGATGCAGGTAGTGGACGCCGAGGAAGTACGCCTCGGCCACCGGCGGGTAGATGGTCGGCACGGTCGGCCGGTTGATCCTGGTGCAGCCCGCGGTGAGTTCGGCCCCGGGGTGGCTGCCGACGTAGCCGGGGGAGACGCAGTACTGTGCGCCGGGGTAGAAAAGGAACTCGTTCCGCAGCCCGGTGAGCTGGGTCGCGGTGGGCACGTACTGGTACGGGTCGATCCCCGCGGCCTGCACCCGGCCGTCCCACATATAGCGGTAGAGATCGTTGCTGTAGGCGCGCGGTACGGACACCGCGACCGCCTGGAGGCCGATGCCGCCGAGCAGGATGAGCACCACGGCCGTCCGCCGCGGCACCTTCCGCAGCAGCCAGGCGGCGACCAGGAAGGCCAGCCAGGCACCGATGATGAGCGGTAGCGGGCGGAGCTGCGCCGGGTCGAGGCTGGGCCGCACGACCAGCAGCAACAGCACCGCCGCCACGATGAGGGCCACACCGATCGCTGCGACCCGCAGTTTTCCGTTCATCACAGCGCCACGGCCGTCCGTTCGGCACCAACCTGCGAGCCCCCTACGGACGCGAACCACCGTCCGTCGACCGTCCAGATCTCGACCTCGCCGAGACCGGCGTCGTTGGCCACGTCGGTGATGTGATCGGCGCCGACGTAGGCCCACGGGAACCAGGCGCTGGCCGAGCCGCCATGACACAGCCGGACGTGCTCGCGCCGCAGCGGCGAGCCGGGCGGCTCGAGCTCGACGATGGCGCGGCCCTGCGGCGCGAGCAGTTCGGCGACCCGGCGGAGCAGGGCAGCCGGGTCGCCGCCGATCCCGATGTTGCCGTCCGCGAGCAGCACCGCGGTCCACCGGCCGGTACCCGGCACCCGGTCGAACACGTTGCGCAGCATGACCAGCGCGCCCGAGGACCTGGCCAGGTCGACCGCGTACGGGGTGATGTCGATGCCGAGGGCCGGGATGCCACGTTCGGCCAGCGCGACGGTGAGCCGGCCCGGTCCGGATCCGATGTCGAGGGTCGGGCCCTCGCACCGGTCCAGGATCGACTTGTCGCCCGGGCTCTCGTGCAGCCAGCCCTCGACAGGGAGCGGCCTGCGGCTTCCGTCGGCGTGCTCGATCTCCGGCCGCGCCCAGCCGGCCAGCGCGTGCTCGTAGAGTTCCCCGATCACGCCGATCTCCTCCCTGAAGGCATCCCCCAGTGTTAGCCCAGGCGCGCGGCTGGTTCGGCGCCGAACCAGCCGGCCTCACACAATCGTCACTGTGCTTACGGACCGGTGACGCTTTTGACCGGTTTGCTGGTGTGACCGGCTGTTTACGACTTAACGTGGAGGCGTAATCACTAACTCATTTCGAGGAACGGGAATCCTTTGGTAAGCAACCCCGATCCGCCGGGGCGGATCGTCGTTGTCGACGACGATCCCACCGTGGCGGACGTCGTCGGGCGGTACCTCGTGCGGGACGGGCACACGGTCGAGTGCGTGCACGACGGCTACGAGGCACTGCGCCGGGTGGCCGAGGAGCCGCCCGATCTGGTCGTCCTCGACCTTATGCTGCCCGGCATGGACGGCCTCGAGGTGTGCCGCAGGCTGCGCGCCAAGTGGCCGATCCCGGTGGTCATGCTGACCGCCCTCGGCGACGAGACCGACCGCCTGGTCGGCTTCGAGACCGGCGCGGACGACTACGTCACCAAGCCCTTCAGCCCGCGTGAGCTGGCGCTGCGGGTTCGTTCGGTCCTGCGCAGGTCGCGCGGAGCCGGCCTGCCCGACCAACTCGACCGCGGCGCCATGACCGACGGCAACCTGGTCGTCGACCTTTCCGCGCACGAGGTCAGGACCGACGGCAAGTTGATCCAGCTCACCTCGCGGGAGTACGACCTGCTGGTCTTCCTGATGCGGAACCCGCGTAAGGCGTTCACCCGGGATCAGTTGCTGACCGAGGTGTGGGGCTGGACGTTCGGCGACACCTCGACCGTCACGGTGCACGTCCGGCGGCTGCGCGAGAAGCTCGAGCCCGACCCGACCATGCCCCGGCGCATTGTGACCGTCTGGGGTGTCGGCTACCGGTACGAACCGGAGGCAGCGTGAGACCGCTAGCTGACAGATGGTTCGCCCTGCCGGCCGGCATCGAATGGGCCGACCTGATCTGGATCGCCGAGCGCGTCGCGATCATCGCGGCCGTCTTCGCCATCATCGGCATCCTGCTGCTGCGCAGGCTCGGGGGCCGCTCGATCGGCTTCATGGTGGCCGTCACGGTCCTGGTGTGCTCGCTCACCTCGATGGCCGGGATCGGCGTCATCGCCGTCCGGATGGTAGGCACCCCGTCCGAACGCAACGACATGCTCGATCTGATGGCCGTGGCCGGGCTGGGCGGGCTCGCCGTAGCGGTGTTCGTCGGGCGGCGGCTTACCAAGGCCAGCCGGGCGCTGTCCTCGGCGGTGCAGGGCGTCGGCGATACCGGCGTCTACGTGGCGCCCAAGCTGACCCTGCCGGCCGAACTCAGCGACCTGTCCGCCGAGCTCACCGCCACGCACGAGCGCCTGGCCCAGGCTCGGTCCAGGGAGCGGGCGCTCGAGGCCAGCCGGCGCGAGCTCGTCGCCTGGGTCAGCCACGACCTGCGCACTCCGCTGGCCGGCCTGCGGGCTATGGCTGAGGCGCTGGAAGACCAGGTGGTGGTCGACCCGCGCGAGGTGAATCAGTACCACTCGCAGATCCGCCGCGAGGTGGACCGGCTCACCGTGATGATCGACGACCTGTTCGAGCTGTCCCGCATCCACGCGGGCGCGCTGCGGCTGACCAAGCGGATGGTCGGCCTGGAGGACCTGGTCGCCGAGGTCGTGGCCAGCACCGATCCGGTGGCGCGGGCCAAGGGCGTTCGGCTTACCGGGGCCGCGGTGCGCGGCATGCCGGTCTACGTCGACGCGGCCGAGATGGGCCGGGCCCTGCGCAACCTGGTCACCAACGCGATCCGGCACACCCCGCCCGACGGCGAGGTGGAAGTGCTGGCCGAGGTGCAGAGCGGGATGGCCTGCGTGAGCGTGTCCGATGCCTGCGGCGGCATCCCGCCCGAGGACCTGCCCCGGGTCTTCGACGTGGCGTTCCGCGGCGAGTCGGCCCGCACCCCGGGGCCGCAGTCGGGTGGCGGGCTGGGCCTGTCCATCGCGCGCGGCATCGTCGAGGCGCACTCCGGGCAGATCGCCGTGCGCAACGCCGGTCGCGGCTGCCAGTTCCTGATCAGGCTGCCGCTGGCCCGCGGGGGCGTCCCCGCCCTCAACCGCACCGTCCCCCGCCGCCGCGTCGGCGCCCACACCGGCCCCATCCCCGGCATCCACACCGGCCCCATGGCCGCCGCCCACACCGGCCCCATGGCAGCAACCCCCGGTAGCCCCGCCCCCGCCCGCCCCGCCCCGGCCGGTCCGGCTTCCGCAGGCCCCGCCCACACCGGCCCCATCCCCACCCGCTGAAGCCCAGGCGGGACATCCGCCACACCCGACACAACAGCACCAACCGGGTCAACTGCTCAACCACGACGATGTGACATCGGCGTGGTCAGGACCACCGCGATGTGACATCGCCGTGGTTCCTCAGGGCTCGGCGTCCAGCGGCCCGGTCCGGAAACTCAGGAACCCCTAGACCTGGGCCAGGGCAGGCTCCCGCAACGGGGCGCGAGCGAACTCGGTCATGCCGGCCACGAACGGTGTCTGGGCCCGGAAGCCGAGGTCGCGCGCCGCGCCCTCCGGCGAGGCCACGATGTGCCTGACGTCGCCGAGCCGGTACTCCCCGGTCACCACGGGCTCGATGCCGCCGGGGCTACCGGGGCTACCGGGGCTACCGGAGCCGCCGGAGCTACCGGAGCCGCCGGAGCTACCGGAGCCGCCGAACGCGCCAGCTAGCGCCGACGCCATCTCGCCCACGGTGTGCGGCTCCCCGCTGGCCACGTTGTAGCAGCGCAACGACCCGTCAGCCAGGCCGCCACCGTCAGCCAGGCCGCCATCGCCAGTCAATCCAGCCACCGCCGACAGGGCCAGCAGGTTGGCCTGGGCCACGTCGCGGACGTGAATGAAGTCGCGGCGCTGGCCGCCGTCCTCGAACACGCGCGGCGGCACGCCGTTCTCCAGGCAGGAGCGGAAGATCGCGGCCACGCCCGAGTAGGGGGTGTCGCGCGGCATCCGCGGGCCGTACACGTTGTGGTAGCGCAGCCCGATCGCGACGCCGCCGGTCAGCCGCGCCCAGCTGGCCGCCAGGTGCTCCTGCGCCACCTTGCTCGCCGCGTAGGCGTTGCGCGGATCCAGCGGCGCATCCTCGCCGACCATCGCAGTATCAAGCGACGACCCGCACACGGGGCAGCGCGGCTCGAAAAGCCCCGCGGCCAGGTCACCCGGATCGCGCGGCAGGGGCCGCACCCGGCCGTGCACAGCGCAGTCGTAGGCGCCCTCGCCGTACACGACCATCGAGGAGGCGAAGACCAGCCGCCCGATGCCGTGCCGGCCCATGGCCTCGAGCAGCACCGCGGTGCCGGTGACGTTGACGTCTGAGTACATGGGCAGGTCGGACAGGTCGACGCCGAGCCCGACCATGGCGGCCTGGTGGCACACCGCGTCCACCCCGGTCAGCGCCTGGTCGACCGCCGCCGGGTCGCGCACATCGCCTTCGACTAGATCGCAGGCGACGTGCGAAGGCCGGCCGTTGTGCACGGCGGGGGTGAGCGAATCCAGACCGCGAACCTCGTGGCCCGCCTCCCGCGCCATCGAAGCGATGTGGGACCCGATGAAGCCGGCCGCACCGGTCACTAGTACGCGCATGACTGAAGCCAACCACCCCGCCGGACCGGGACCGCCGCCCGCACCACACCGTCATACCTTCGTAAGGCCCGATCAGCCCTTTTTCGCGCTCATCGGGAAAGCCCCGGAAGTACTGTCTGTCGCCATGGAAATCGATGTCGTCCTGCCGTGCCTCAACGAGGCTGGCGCTCTGCCCTGGGTGCTGTCCCGGATGCCGAACGGATTCCGGCCCATCGTCGCGGACAACGGTTCCACCGACGATTCGGCCGCCATCGCCGTGGCGCACGGGGCGCGCGTGGTGCACGTCCCGCAGCGCGGCTTCGGCGCCGCGTGCCACGCCGGGCTGCTGGCGGCGAGCAGCGACATCGTCTGCGTCATGGATGCCGACGCCTCCTTCGACCCCGGTGACCTGCCCCTGGTGGCGGACCCGGTGAGAACCGGCGCGGCCGACCTCATGCTGGGGTGGCGAGCCACGCAGGGCAAGGGCGCCTGGCCGCTGCACGCCCGGATCGGCAACCGGGTGCTGGCCGCCGAACTGCGCCGCCGCGTCGGCGTCCGCGTGCATGACCTCGGGCCGATGCGCGCCGCCCGCCGCGAGGCCCTGCTGGCCCTGAACCTCACCGACCGGCGGTTCGGCTACCCGCTGGAGATGGTCGTGCGCGCCGCCGAGGCCGGCTGGCGGATCGCCGAGACGGCGGTGCCGTACTACCCGCGGGAAGGCAAGTCGAAGGTCACCGGCACCGTCCGCGGCACCGCACGGACCGTCAAGGACATGCGCCGGGTGCTCGCCTCGATCACGTCGGTGCCGGCCAAGGCGCCAGCCCCAGCCCACGCCGAGGCCCCGGCGTCCGCACTCACCGCGCAGGTCACGTCGTGACCGCCGACGTCTACACCGGCAAGCACCGCCGCGAAGGCGCCCTCGGCACCCCGGGCACCCTGAAAACCCCAGGCATACCGGCCCAGGGCAAGCCCGCCTGGAGCAAGGCAGGCCGCCTGCTAGCCGCCCAGATCGTGGTGATCGCCAAGGAGCCCTACCCGGGCCGGGTGAAGACCAGGCTCACCCCGCCGTTCACGCCGGTCCAGGCGGCCGAACTCGCCGCGGCCTCCCTGTCCGACACCCTGGCCGCGGTCGCGGCGACCACGGTCGCGCGCCGGGTGATCGCCCTGGAGGGAACCCCGGGCCGCTGGCTGCCCCCGGGGTTCGACGTGATCGGGCAGCGCGGCGCGGGCCTGGACGAGCGGATCGCCTGGGCGCTCGCCGACGCACGGGTCACGCTGCCGCTGCCCGTGGTGCTGATCGGCATGGACACGCCGCAGGTGACACCGGGACTGCTGGCCGCGGCGGCCGAACCCCTCGTGTCCAGGAGCGCCGACGCCACCTTCGGCATGGCCGAGGACGGTGGCTTCTGGCTGCTCGGCCTGCGGGAAGTCGATCCCGGCCTCATCCTCGGCGTTCCGATGTCGCAGCCGGACACCGGGCCGAAGCAACTGGCCCGGCTCGAACGGGCCGGACTGCGCGTCACGATGCTGCCCCAGCTCACCGACGTGGACACGGTCCGCGAGGCGCAACGCGTCGCCGCCCTGACACCGGGATCGCGCTTCGCGGCCTGCATGGCCCGGCTGCGCGAACCCGCCGATCAGGCCATCGCCGCCGCCCAGTGACCGGGCCCGGTGATCGGGCCCTTTGATCGGCACAATGACGCCATTTCGGCCGGTCGGGAACACGCCGGTAGCGTGAGTGGTTAAATGGGTTCCGGTTGTACGAAGTTCGTGTACGTGTCACAGCGCCAGCGAAGTTCTGACCGCGGGCGTTCTGCATCCGCAAACGCCCGGCCCTTCGTGGGCAGTGGTCGCGGCAACCCGGGACGCACGACCGTGTGTTCCCGAAATCGTCATAGTAGGAGAAGTACATGCCTCAGGGCACCGTGAAGTGGTTCAACTCGGACAAGGGCTACGGCTTCATCGCCCCGGACGACGGCTCAGCCGACGTCTTCGTCCACCACTCCACCATCAAGATGGACGGGTTCCGCGCCCTCCAGGAGAACCAGCGCGTCGAGTACACCGCTGGCCGCGGCCCCAAGGGTCCGCAGGCGGAAGAGGTTCACCCGATCTAGCACGTCACGAACCACAAGCAGAACGGGGCGGTCCAGGCAAAGGGACCGCCCCGTTCTGTGCTTAACCCCAGGAAACCCTCAGGCCACCGGTCCGGTCACCGTGACCAGGCTGCCGTAGGAGAGGTAGCCGTAAGCCTTCTTGGCCGCGGCCCAAGGCAGCTCGACGCAGCCCAGGCTCTGGTAGGACCCGTAGCTGGCCCGGGCGAACTCGTGCACCGCGTCGCCGCCGTTGAAGTAGTTCGCGTAGTACACCGGGTCGTGGTACTTCGACCCGTCCGGGTTGGTGCCGTCCATATACGTGAAGTAGTACTTCAGGTACACGGGGAAGGTGCCGTCCACGGTCGAGCGGCCCGGGATGCCGGTGTTGGCCAGGCTGGTGAGCACCACCTTGCCGTTGTGCCAGATGGTGATCTTCTCCGGGTAGTGCTGGTTGGCCAGCGCGTAGGTGTACCCGTTCGGGTTCTTCTGGACCTTGGCCACCGCGGTGAACAGCTTGGACCACAGCGCCTTGCCCGCGATGCCGTCCATCGTCATCTGGTGCACCGACTCGAACGCCCGGATGGCGCCGACCTGCAAGATGTTCGCCTTACCCGGGTTCCACTGCGACCTCAGCGCCCACGGCCAGCCGCTCTGCCAGGTGAACGTGCCGGCCGGCGCACGGTAGGCGGCGGCGAGCTGGGCCCTGGCGTTGGCCGCGCCGATGGCCGGGCCCGACGTAGCCTTCCACGTCATCGGCAGGTACCCGAGCTGCGCCATCAGCTCCTGCAGCCGCATGTTGCTGAACGAGCCGGTGGTGAAGCTCCGGTTCAGGTCGGAGCCGAGCGTCCCGCCGTCGCCCGCGGTCGACCCGTCGGCCGAGACCACGCCGGCCAGCCCGCCCGGGATCTTGACCGTGACCTTGGTCTTCTGCAACCAGCCCACGGCCGGGGTGAAGACCGCCGTGTTCCCCTGCACCGCCCAGTGCCCGGCGATCGACGGCGACAGGGTCGGCATCGGCGAGTTAGGGGCCAGCGGCTGGGAGAACCGCACCCGGACGGAGCTGGTGCCTTTGACGCCCCTGGCTCCCGCGGCCGGGGTCACGGAGACCAACTGCAGGGTCGCCGCGGGCTGCAGCGGCTTGGTCGCGTTCGCGGGCCCCTCCGACGACACCAGCGACGCGTGGCTCCCCGGCGACGCGAACGCCACGATCATCACCCCGGCCCCGAGGACCAGCGCGGCGCCGCTTGCGGTCAGGGCTGCCCCCCGCCGCTTCGGCCGGGTCACGCTCAATGACTTCCAGGATCTCTTAGCTGCAGAATTTTCCTTACCTGCCGACAATGATTGCTGCCTCCGGAACCATCCGGATACCGACACGGCGCCGTCCCCTCACGCGATATCACAATTTGACAAAAATTCAAGCCTCAACTCAGGCGTGCCAGCACAACACGATGACCACTCCTCCTACTCACAGACG
>Ga0210397_10002168_pt1 | contig 12436 bp, 9 predicted proteins | sample IncBWH2OmetaG_FD_160126 | JGI IMG/M metagenome (GOLD analysis project Ga0210397, IMG submission 160126) | Forest soil microbial communities from Barre Woods Harvard Forest LTER site, Petersham, Massachusetts, United States - Inc-BW-H-2-O ...
TCGGCCGCGCCTACTGAGGGAACCCCACATGAGAGCGGTGCTGGTCAGCGAGTTCGGCGGCCCGGAGCAGCTGCGGCCGGTCCGGGTGGCCGATCCGGTGGCCGGGGCGGGTCAGGTGCGGGTGGCGGTGCGCGCGGCCGGGGTCAACCCGGTCGACGCGGGGAACCGGGCCGATGGCCGGTGGGCCGGGCTGCGGGTGCCGTGCATCCTGGGCTACGACATCGCCGGGGTCATCGACGGCGTGGGCCCCGGGGTCACCGGCCTGGCGCCCGGCGACCGGGTGATGGCGATGACGCACTTCCCGGACGGCGCCGCCGGGTACGCCGAGCTCGTCGTCATCGACGCCGCCCTGGTCGCTCCGATCAGCGCCGCGACCTCGTTCGCCGACGCGGCGGCCACGCCGCTGGCCGCCGGAACTGCGCACCTGGTACTGGCCCGGCTTGGCCTGCCGGCCGGCCGCCGGCTGCTCGTGCTCGGCGCTAGCGGTGGTGTCGGGCTGTTCCTGCTCCAGCTGGCCGCGGCCGCCGGGATCATCACGATCGGCGTCGGCCGCGAGGCGATGCACGCGCAGATGCGCGGCCTCGGCGCTGCGGCCTGCATCGACTACACCCGCGAGGACGTCCCCGCGCGGGCCCGGGCGCTGGCCGGCGGCCCGGTCGATGCCATCGCCGACCTCGTCGGCGGCAGCCTGGCCCGGTCCGCCTGCGCCGCGCTGCGGCCGGGCGGGCAGATCGCCGCGATCGCAACGCCGGACCTGGACCTAGACCCGCTGCTCGACGCCAACATCACCTTCCACGGCGTGCTTATCCAGGACGACGGCGACCGCACCCGCGCCCTGGCCGACCTGCTGGGCCGGCGCGAGTTGCGGCCCGTGATCAGCCGCGTTCTCCCCCTCGACGCCGCCGCCGAGGCCCACCAGATCCTGGAAGCCGGGCACGCCGGCGGAAAGATCGTCCTCGACGTCGCGGACAGCCTTTAATAAGGGGCATGACAGCTGAGCAGGCGGCGCCGCGCGTAGTCAGCGCCACCCGGGAGATCGCGGCCGGGGCGGGGCAGATCTTCGATCTGATCGCGGATCCGGCGGCGCAGCCGCGCTGGGACGGCAACGAGAACCTGGCCAGCGCGCCGGACGGGCAGCGCGTCCGGCGCCCCGGTGACGTTTTCGCGATGACGCTGACCCGGGGTGAGATCCGGGAGAACCACGTGGTGGAGTTCGAGGAAGGCCGACGGATCGCCTGGACGCCGACCGAGCCAGGGAAAATGCCGCCGGGGCACCTGTGGCGGTGGGAGCTCGAACCGGTCGACGCGTCCCGGACACGGGTTACCCATACGTACGACTGGACCCGGCTGACCGACGAGGGCCGGCTGCCGCGGGCCCGCGCCACCACGGCGGATCGCCTCCGCGCTTCGCTCGACCGGCTCGCGACGCTGGCCGAGGAATCCTGACTGCTCCATGATCGCGAAGGATCTTTAGTCTGTGCAGACTAAAAACCCTTCATGATCATGAAAATCGTACTCCTGTGCGATCAGGAACGGGCTGAGGGCGGGGCTCAGGGGTCACGAGAGCATCTGGTAACTCACAGGCAGCAGGAGCAAAGGCCAGGGCCCCGCGGGTGGCTGCCGGGACAACAAGCCGCCAGCCTGACCCGGCGCCACCGCGTTACCATCGGCGGGTGCTGACGTTCTCCGAGCAGACCCGCGCGGCCAGCCTGACCCGGATGGCCGAGGACCGGTTCGACGTGCTGGTCATCGGGGGCGGTATCACCGGGGTGGGCATCGCGCTGGACGCGGCGGCGCGCGGGCTGTCGGTGGCGCTGGTCGAGAAGGACGACTTCGCCGCCGGGACCTCGGGGCGGTCATCGCGGCTGGTGCACGGCGGCCTGCGCTACCTGGAGCACGGGGACTTCGGCCTGGTGCGGGAGTCGCTGCGGGAGCGGGGCATCCTGTACCGGCTGGCGCCGCACCTGGTGCGCCTGGTTCCCATGTACATGCTGGCCAGCGACCTGCGCCGCCGGGCCACCTACCGGGCCGGGCTGACCGCGTACGAGCTGCTGGCGGCGGGCCGGAACATCGGCTACCACACGTCGGTGAGCGCCGGGCGGGTGGCGGAGGCCATACCCGGGCTGGGCGGACCGTCGCGCGGATTCCGGTACTTCGAGTGCCAGACGGACGACGCCCGGCTGACCATCGAGGTGGCCCGGGCCGCGCACGCGGCCAGCGCCCGGCTGGCCAACCACGCGCGGGTGACCAGCCTGCTCGGCGAGGGCCGGGTGACCGGGGCGGCGGTGACCGACGAGATGACCGGACAGGCGCTCGAGGTCCGGGCCAGGGCCGTGGTCAACGCGACCGGCATTTGGGCCGAACGGGTCGCGGAACTCGCGGCCGGATCCGGCGGCGTGCAACTGCGGCCGAGCAAGGGCGTCCATCTGGTGTTCGCCCCCGGCGCGGTACGGACCACGGCGGCGGTGGTCGCGCCGTCGGCGGCGCACGACGGGCGGTACGTCTTCATCGTCCCGTGGGAGGACCGGGTCTACGCCGGCACGACCGACACCCCGTACCAGGGCGACCTGGACGACCCGGCGGTGGGCGACGCCGACCGGGACTACATCCTGGCCGCGGTGGCCGGGCTGTTCCCCGGCGTGACCGGCCGCGACGTGGTGGCGTCCTGGGCCGGGCTGCGCCCGCTGCTCGGTGCTGCATCCGGGCAGGATGACGCCGACGACACCGCCAGCAGCGACCTGTCGAGGAAGCATGCGGTTTTCACCGGACCGTTCGGCCTCTATACGATCACCGGCGGGAAGCTGACCACCTACCGGGCCATGGCCGAGGACCTGGTGGACCGGGTCGCCGCCGAGCTGGGCGGCGCCGGTCCCTGCCGGACGCGGGACATCCCGCTCGGGCTGCACGGCCCGGCCGCGGCGGCGGTGCGGCTGGCCCGGGACGAGGTGGCGCGGCTGGGGCTGCCGCCGCGCACCGCCGTCAGGCTGGTGGGGCGTTACGGCGACGACTGGCGGCAGGCGGCCCGGCTGATCGGCGAGGACCGGTCCCTGGGCGAGCCGGTGGCAGAAGGCCTGCCGGTCCTGGGGGTCGAGGTGGCGCTGGCCCGCAGCCGCGAGATGGCCCTGACCGACCAGGACGTCTACGTCCGCCGGACCCGGCTCACCACCCTCGGGCTCACACCTTCAGCCGGATCGCGCCGGGAATGATCCCGAACGAGGCGGGTGTCACGCCCAGCACCTCGCCGTCCGCCTCAACTGGGAGGTCCGGCTCGGCCTCGATGCTCAGCTGCGCGGCGCGCAGTTCGGCGATGTTGCGGTGCGGCAGGTGCGCGCCCTTGTAGACCTTGGGCAGCGTGGTGAAGGAGTCCGACTTGGGCCCGGTCATGACCAGGATGTCGAGCAGGCAGTCGCCGGGGTCGGAGTTCGGCGAGATCTGCATGCCGCCGCCGTAGAACCGGCAGTTCGCCACGACCACGTTGAACGCGCGCCAGGCGTGGTACTGGCCGTTGGCGTCGAGCCGGACCGTGGCCGGGCGGAAGCGCGGCAGCGTCAGCCAGAACCCGGCCGCGTACCGGGCGCCGCCGAACAAGCGGCCCAGGTTGGCGGCTCTAGCCACCACCGCCGCGCCCAGGCCGACCTCGGCGATGTTGACGAAGCACCTGGTCTCGCCGTCCGCGCAGGTCACCGTGCCGACATCGATGGTGCGGACCTCGTCCCCGGCCAGGCGCGCGGCGGCCTGGGCCGCGTCGTCCGGCGGGCCGAACGACCGGACGAAATCGCTGCCGGATCCGGCGGCCACCACCCCGAGGACGGCGTCCGCCGCCACCGGCCCGCCGTCTTTGACCATCCCGTTGACGACCTCGTGCACGGTGCCGTCGCCGCCCACCGCGACCAGGTAGCGCTCGCCGTTGCTCAGGGCCTGGCGGGCGGCCTCGGTGGCGTGGCCGGGATGGGTGGTGCGGACGACGCGGTAGGCGAGGTTCTTTTCTGTGAGCACGCTTTCGATGCGGGGTAGCGCTTTGGCGGCGCCGCCGCGGCCGGCGTTGGGGTTGGCGATGAGCACGAGCGGGCCGAACGGGCTGGTCATGGCCGCAGTCCTCCCGGGTTCATGATTCCGGCGGGGTCGAGCGCGGCCCTGATCGTGTTCAGCACGGCGGTTCCGGTCTCGCCGATGTCCTGGGCGAGGAACGGCGCCTTGAGACGGCCGACGCCGTGATGGTGGGTGATCGTGCCGCCAGCTTCGGTACAGCTGCGCGCGGCCTGCTGCCAGGCGGCGCGGTAGGTGGTTTCCGCCTCGTGGTCGTCGGCGCCGGTGATCAGGAAAGTGAAGTACAGCGACGAGCCGGACGGGTACAGGTGGGACAGGTGACAGGCCACCGCCTGGGCGTGCGTGGTCAGCTCGGTTTTGATGGCGCCGTACAGCCGCGGGACCGCGGACCAGAGCCCGGCGACCTCCATCGTGTCCACGATCACCCCGGTGCCGAACGTCCGCTCCGGCCCCATGATCTGCGCGAAGGTCTGCACCGCGTCGTTGCGGTGCTGCCACCAGTGCTCACCGTAGCGGGCGCCGAGTTCGGTCCCGTTGGCGTGCAGGATCGCGGCGGCGGCCTGTTTCCTGGCGTCCAGGCCGGGCGGGCCGGTCGGGCCGGCTGGGAAGCCGGCCAGCGCCACGCACCCGGTCGTGTGGTTCAGGGCGCCGAACCCCAGCTGGGCGTCGGTCTCGTCGTAGCCGCGCAGGACGGCGGCGCCGGTCTCGGCTCGCTTGACGTCTCTCAGGGCTTGCGCCATGGTCGTGAAGCCTTCGAAGCCGAAGGCCAGCCAGTCCCAGGTCTTCGGGCGAGCCCGGCAGGCGAGGGTCGCCTCGGTGACGACGGCGAGCGTCCCCTCCGAGCCGATGAGGAGTCTTCTCAGGTCCGGGCCTGCGGCCGAGCGCGGAACCGGGCGCAGGCGCAGGATCTCGCCGTCCGGCAGGACGGCGGTCAGCCCGAGCAGTATGTCCTCGATCGCGCCGAACCCGGTGGAGGCCTGCCCGGCCGACGACGCGGCGATCCAGCCGCCGACGGTGGAGATCGCGACCGACTGCGGGTAATGGCCGGTGGTCAGCCCGAGCTTGGCCAGTTCCTGCTCCAGCCGGTCGCCGCGCACCCCGGCCTGGACCTCGACCGTATGGGAGATGGCGTCGACCTCGCCGATGCGGTCCATTCGGGACAGGTCCAGGACGACGGCGTCGCTGTCCGCCGTGGCCCCGCCGCAGACGCCGGAGCCCGCCCCCCTCGGGACGACCGCGGTGCCCGTCTGGCTGGCCCAGGCCAGGACCGTGGCGACTTCCCTGGTGGTGGCCGGGGAGATGACCGCGGCGGGTTCGGGCAGGTCGTCGCCGCGGACCCGGCGCAGCAGCGCCAGCGGCCAGGAATCGGTCGCGCGCTCGCGCAGCGTCTGCGGGTCGGTGCTTACCGTGCCGTCGGGCAGGCGGCCGGCCAGCATATCCAGGGAGCTCACCAGCCGGATAGTAGACCCCGCCCGGTCACCGGGCCAGCGGCTTACCCACCCGTGGACGATCTTGCCGCTTCCACGGGCTGTCGAAAAGGCTGCCGATCATGACTCTTCTCCGCTGGTTACGGGGTGGATCGTCCATCCCTGCGCGCACAGCGCCGACCAGAACCGGTTCGCGCAGCTCCGGCAGAGGTAGAGCTCGCCGTCGCGGCGCGCGCCGTACACCGCGCGGACGGCGGGCCCGCACCGGTCGCACGTCTGGTCGGTCTCGGGAAGGCGTCTCACACCCTGCATTCGGCGCGCGGGGCCGGATGGGTTGGTCCGATCTCGCTGCTCGAGCCGGTGATCGGGGTGACCGTTCCGGTCGGCGGTGCGGTCATGGTGGATGATGCTAGAGGTAATGGACGGACAAGGAGTAGGTCATGGATGTCAGGCTTGAGGTCGTGGTGATCCCGGTGTCGGACGTGGACCGGGCCAAGGCGTTCTATCAAGGGCTGGGGTGGCGGCTGGACGCCGACTTCGCGACCGGCCCGGATTTCCGGGTGGTGCAGCTGACCCCGCCGGGGTCGGCCTGCGCGGTCATCTTCGGCACCGGGGTCACCTCGGCGGCGCCGGGTTCGACCGAGGGCCTGCAGCTGGTGACCGGGGACATCGACGCGGCCCGGGCCGAGCTGGCCGGCCACGGTGTGGATGTCAGCGAGGTGTTCCACGACGCCGGCGGGGTGTTCCACCACGCCGGGACTACCGGCCGGGTGGCCGGCCCGGCGCCGGAGCGCCAGACCTACGGGTCCTGGGTGTCGTTCGCCGATCCCGACGGCAACTCCTGGTTCGTGCAGGAGGTGACCACCCGGCTGCCGGGACGGGCGACCTCGGCGCTGGCGGTGTACGACTCAGTGGACGGGCTGGCGGACGCGCTGCGCCGGGCCGAGGCGGCGCACGGCAAGTACGAGCAGGAGACCGGAAAGGCCGACCCGGACTGGCCGGCCTGGTACGCCCGGTACATGGCGGACGAGGCGGCCGGAGAGGGCGCGGGCACATGAGCGACTATGACTACGACGTGATCGTGCTGGGAGGCGGCTCGCCGGGCGAGCACTGTGCCGGGGAGCTGGCCGGCGGCGGCCTCAAGGTCGCCGTGGTCGAGCGGGAACTGGCCGGGGGCGAGTGCTCCTACTACGCCTGCATCCCGTCCAAGACCCTGCTGCGCCCGGGCGAGGCCGTGCACGGCGCGATCGAGGCGGCGGCTACCGCGCAGGTGGACGTCAAGGCCGCGCTGGCCTACCGGGACTACATGGTCTCGAACTACTCCGACGCCGGTCAGGAGCGGTGGCTGGCGGACAACGGCATCGACCTGATCCGCGGTACCGGCCGGCTGGCCGGCCCGGGCGTGGTCGAGGTGGCCGGCCGGCGCTACACGGCCCGCGACGTGGTGCTGGCGACCGGATCGGATCCGGTGATACCGCCGGTCCCGGGCCTGCGCGAGCTGGACGGGGTGTGGAGCAACCGCGAGGTGACCGGGATGAAGGCGGTCCCGCGCCGCCTGCTGATCCTGGGCGGCGGCCCGGTGGGCGCTGAGATGGCCCAGGCCGTGCACCGCCTGGGCGGTGAGGTCGCCCTGGTCGAGGGCGCGGACCACGTGCTGGCCCGTGAGCCCAAGCCGCTGGGCGACGCGCTCGGCGAGGAACTGCGCCGGGACGGCATCGAGCTGATCCTCGGCGTGCACGCGACCGCCGCCGGCCGTGACGGCGAGGACTACGTCCTGACCCTGGGCGACGGGCGGGAACTGCGCGGCGACCGCTTGCTCGTGGCCACCGGCCGGCGCCCGCGGCCGCCCGAGGGCCTGGACACGGTCGGGGTCACCGCCGGGCCGCACGGAGTGCCGGTCGACGCGAACCTGCGCGTCGGGAAGCGGCTGTGGGCCATCGGCGACGTCACCGGGATCCGGCTGCTGACCCACGTAGGCAAGTACCAGGGCGAGGTCGTGGCCGCGAACCTCCTGGGCGAGCCGCGCGAGGCCCACTACGAGGCCGTCCCGGACGTGGTCTACACCGACCCGCAGGCCGCCGCCGTCGGCGCGTCCGAGGCCCCGTTCAGCGGGACCGCCAAGCTGTCCGAGGTAGCCAAGACGGAGACGTACACCCACGCCTACGCCGAGTCCAAGGGCTTCATGACGCTGCTGTCCGACGGTGAGCGGCTGACCGGCGCCCACGCCCTGGGTCCCGAGGCGGGTGAGTGGCTGCAGCAGGCCACCCTGGCCATCCGCGCCCGCGTCCCGCTCGACGTGCTGCGCGACGTCATCCAGCCGTTCCCCACCTTCTCCGAGATCTACGTGGCCGCGCTCAAGGCGCTGCGCGCCCAGATCAAGGCCGGGTGATCGAGACTTAGCCCTCCGGTCCGAGGTCGTCCAGGGCGCGGCGCAGGTCCCGGCGCGAGCTGATGCCGAGCTTGCCGAACACCTTGCGCAGGTGCCATTCGACCGTCCGGGCGGACAGGAACAGCTGGGCGCCGATCTCCGGGTTGGTCCGACCGGCCACGGCGAGCCTGGCGATGGACGCTTCCTGCGCGGTGAGGCTGGCGCGTGTCTCGACCGTGTGCCGGCGGACCGTCTCACCGGCCGCCGCCAGCTCGCTCCGGGCGCGTTCGGCGAACGCCTCGGCGCCGATCGCGGTGAACATGTCGTGGGCGATCCGCAGCTGCTCGCGAGCGTCGGCACGCCGGTTCTGGAGGCGCAGCCACTCGCCGTAGAGCAGGTGCGCGCGGGCCAGTTCGGGCCGCAGCGCAGTACGTCCGAGCCGGTCGATCGCCTCGCGGTAGAGGCGCTCGGCGGTCTCGCCCTCGCTCAGCAGCGCGCGCGAGCGCGCCTCGATTCCCAGCCCGAACCCGGCCTGGCCGGCCTGGGTGATGCTCGCCAGCCGGATCAGCGCATCGGCGGCCAGCTGGGTGTTCCCGCTGCGCACGGCCGCTTCGACCAGCTCGGGCAGCGCCCACATGGACATGTAGAGCCCGGGCATGTCCTCGCTGGCCTGCCGGGCCGCGGTCAGAGCCTCCGGGTAGCGGCCGAGGCCGTTGGCGAGCACGGCGGCCGCCCAGCGCGCGTAGGTCACCGCGATGCCCTGTCCCCCGGCGGTGGCCTCGGCGATGGTGACCTTGATCAGCGGGGCGGCTTCGGCCTCCCGGCCCCGCCAGGACGCGAGCAGTATGGCGGTGAACGGGGCGGCCCGCGTCCCGGTCGCCTCGCAGACCGCGTCGGCCTCGGCGATCAGGGACGCGGCACCGGCGAAGTCCCCGCACCACACGACGGCCGTGCCCAGCGCGGCCAGCATGATCGGCAGCTGGTCGAGCGCGCCGACGTCCCGGGCGAGCTGGACCTGCCGGAGCAGCATCGCCCGCCAGTCGTCGTCGTCCCACAGGGCGCTGGCGGCCGCCTGAGCGAACCAGCCCCACCGGATGGCTTCATCCGCGGTGATGCCGCTGCCGGAAAAGGCGTCGACGGCCTGCCGCAACGTTGGCGCCGCCGCGGCCAGCCCGTCGGTGACCAGCAGGGTCAGGCCGTCGAGGACCAGGCTGGCCGCATCGGGAGGATCCGCGGGCGGCAGGGCCCGGGCGGCGCGGGAGACCTCCAGCAGGTCCCCGGAGCCCGCGAGGCGACCGGCGAACAGCGCCGCCATCCATGCGCTCAGGTAGGTCTCGCGGGCCAGGGCAAGGTTGAGCGGCTCGAGCCGGGTGGCCGCCTTGAGCAGCATCGGCGGCGCCTCGCTGCCCAGGCCCGAGGCGAAGACGAGCTGCCCGCGCAGCAGGTCGAGCCGGGCGCTCTGCAGCTCGTCGAGCGGCCCGGAAACCTGATCCCCCACCGACGCCAGCAGCTCGGCCGCCGCGCCGAAGGCGCCCGCCTCCAGGTTGAGGTGGGCCGCGGTCAGCGTACGCTCGGCGCGGCGCGCCGGATCGGTGGTCAGCAGGGCCGAGCGTTCGGCGAACGCCGCCGCCGCGGCCAGGCCGCCGCGGGCCTGCGCCCGGCCCGCCGAGTCCTCGAGCTCGTCCGCGACCTCGTCGTCCGGGTCGGCCGCCGCCTGGGCGCGGTGCCAGGCCCGGCGGTCCGGGTCGGCGGCCGGATCGGTCACCTCGGCCAGGGCCACGTGGATGGCCTGCCGGTCCGCCGCCGACGCGGACTGGTAGGCCACCGAGCGCAGCAGCGGATGCCGGAAGCGCACCCGGGCGCCGAAGTCGGCCAGGCCGGCCTCCTCGGCCGCCGTCGCCGCCGGCAAACCGATCCCCAGCCGCCCGGCCGCCCGCCACACCAGCGCGGGGTCGCCGGACGGGTCCGCCGCCGCCAGCGCCAGCAGCATCCGGGTCGGCGACGGCAGGGCGTCGAGCTGGCGGCCGAAGCTCTCCTCGATCCGGCCCGACAACGGCACCGCGCCCGGCAAGCCGAATCCGCCCGCCAGCTGCCCCGGCGACAGCCCCCGCGGGAGCTCGATCAGGGCCAGCGGGTTTCCGCGCGTCTCGGCCACGATCTGATCCCGCACCCGCTCGTCCAGCGGCCCGGTCAGCACCGAGTCCAGCAGCGCCCGCGCGTCGGCCTCGCGCAGCCCGGCCACGTCGAGCTCCGGCAGCCCGGTTAGTTCCTCACCCGGATCGCGCGCCGCGAACACCATGGCGACCGGCTCGGCCGCCAGCCGCCGCGCCACGAACCCCAGCGCCTGCGCCGAGGCCCGGTCCAGCCACTGGTGGTCGTCCACCACGCAGACCAGCGGCCGCTCCCCCGCCACCTCCGAGAGCAGGCTCAGCACGGCCAGGCTGACCAGGAACCGGTCCGGCGGCGGCCCGGCGGACAGGCCGAACGCGATCCGCAGCGCGTCCCGCTGCGGCACCGGCAGCTGATCCATCCGGACCAGCAACGGCGCGCAGAGCTGATGCAGGCCGGCGAACGCCAGCTCCATCTCCGACTGCACGCCCGCCGCACGCAGCAGATGGCATCCCTGGGCCCGCCGGGTCAGGTAGTCCAGCAGCACGGTCTTGCCCGCGCCAGGCTCCCCGCGCAGCACCAGCACTTTGCTCTCGCCGGCCCGGACCGCGTCCACGAGCCGGTCCAGCAGCCCGCGTTCGCGGTGCCGGTCGATGAGCGGAGTCACGCGTCCCCGGGCCGGGCGAGTACGTGGTGGGCCAGTGCGTGAGCCCAGTCCGTTCGGGACATTGCTTTTCCTTCAAGCCGGATGCCATTACCCGCCGGTGGCCGATGCTTGTGTCCCGATTTTAGGCGGCGGCGTCCGCGGTTTCCAGCGCGCAGCGCAGCCGCCTGAGCCCGTAGTGGACCCGGGTCCGCAGAGTGCCGGGCGCGACGCCGAGCTCGGCGGCGACATCGGCGTAGGGGCGGTCGCGCAGCACCGTCTCGATCACCGCGTCCCGGTGGCGGGCGCCGATGCTGCCCAGGGCGTCTCGCAGCTCGGAGCGCAGGATCAGCCGGTCGATGTCGCTGAGCCCGCCGACGGGTGCGTTCTCGTCGGCCGGGACGGACGTCAGCGGGGGTCGCCGGACCCGCGCCTTGACCATGTCGATGGCGGTGTTGCCGGTGATGACGAGGAGCCAGTTCACCAGCGGGCCGCCCTCGGCATCGCACGACCCGCAGGCCCGCCAGGCCCGCAGGAAGGCTTCCTGGACGACATCTTCGGCCAGGTCGGGGTCGACGACGACGCGGCGGGCGCGGGCGAGCAGGCGAGCGTGATACGCGGCGTGCGCGGCCGCCATGCCTTGCTCGGTGCAGAGCCCGGCGCATGCTTCGGTGTTCATGAGCCGAGCGTCGCGCCGGGGCCCCGGCCGCCTCATCGGTGAGCGCTGCCTATTCATAGCGGCGCGGCTGCCTATCCGTAAGGCGCGGCCGGCACCTACGTGAACACGGCGGGCGGCCGCGACGTGCTCCCGGTGCTGTCGATCACCTGGAGGCTGGCCATGAATTCCCGGTTGTACTGGACGTTCGCGATCACGTCGCTGGCGCTGTTCGCGTTCACGCTGGACCGGCTGGTCGTGGCGATCGCGCTACCGGCCATCCGGACCGACCTCGGGGCCCAGGCCGCCGGCCTGGAGTGGACGGTGAACGCCTACACGCTGAGCTTCGCCGTGCTGCTGCTGACCGGCGGCGCGCTGGGTGACAGGTTCGGCCGGCGGCGGATGTTCACGATCGGCGTGGCGGTCTTCACCGCGGGGTCGGCCGCCGCCGCATTGGCGCCGACGATCGGCGCGCTGGTGGCGGCCCGGGCGGTGCAGGGGGTGGGCGGCGCGATCTTCACGCCGCTGACCCTGACGATGCTCGCGACGGTGACGCCGCCCGGGCGGCGCGGCACCGTGCTCGGCGCCTGGGGCGGGATCGGCGGCCTAGGGGCCGCGCTCGGCCCGCTGGCGGGCGGCGTCCTGACCGGCAGCGTCGGCTGGCGCGCCATCTTCTGGCTGAACGTGCCGCTCGGCCTGGTGCTGATACCGCTGGCCCGGGTGCGGCTCGCCGAGACCTACGGCCCGCGGCGGCGGCTGGACCTGGCCGGTGTCGCGCTGGGCAGCGCCGGATTGTCCGGCGTGGTCTGGGCGGTGATCCGGGCCGGAGCGGCGGGGTGGACGAGCGCAGAGACCTCGCTCGCGCTGGGCGGCGGGGTGGCGCTGCTGGCGTTGTTCGTGTGGTGGGAGATGCGGACGCCGGCCCCGATGCTGCCGATGCGCTTCTTCCGCAGCCGGGTGTTCACCGCCGGCGCGCTGGCCTGCCTGGCCATGTACGCCGCGGTGTTCGGCGCGCTGTTCCTGATCACCCAGCTGCTGCAGGCCGGGACCGGTGTGACCCCGGTGCAGGCGGGCCTGCGCACGCTGCCGATGGCGGTGATGCCGCTGCTGCTCGCCCCGGCCGGCGGGGTGATCACGGACCGGATCGGCTTCCGGCCGCTGATGATCTGCGGTCTGGCCCTGGAGTC
>Ga0210397_10002170_pt1 | contig 12431 bp, 10 predicted proteins | sample IncBWH2OmetaG_FD_160126 | JGI IMG/M metagenome (GOLD analysis project Ga0210397, IMG submission 160126) | Forest soil microbial communities from Barre Woods Harvard Forest LTER site, Petersham, Massachusetts, United States - Inc-BW-H-2-O ...
CGGCGACGTGGTCCGGCTCGTTACTTCCGGCGGCGGCGGCCTGGGCGCGCCCGGTGAGCGTCAGGCCTCCGCACGGCGGCGGGATCGCGAGCAAGGTTATCAGGTGGAATAAGGTGGAATGACGCAGATCGGAATCGGTTGAAACAGGTGGGGTGAGGATCATGGATCGTAGAACGCTTCTTTTGAGTGGTACGGCGGCGCTTGCCGCCAGCACCTTGCCGGCATTCGCCCAAAGCAGCGGCGACATCAAGATCGGATTCACCTATCCATTGTCAGGTAACTCCGCGCAGATCGGCGTCGACGCGCAAAGGGCGTTCGAGACCGCGGCCGAGATCATCAACAACAACTACGATTTCGATCTACCGCTTGCAAAAGGTGCGGGTCTGCCGGGATTGGGCGGCGCCAAGGTGCAACTGATTTTTGCCGACCATCAGTCCGATCCGCAGAAGGGGCGTGCCGAAGCCGAGCGCCTGATCACCCAGGAAAATGTCTGCGCGGTCATCGGTACCTATCAAAGCGCGGTCGCGGTCACCGTCAGCCAGACCTGCGAGCGTTACCAGATTCCGTTCGTCTCTGCCGAAAACTCCTCGCCGAGCCTGCACAGGCGCGGTTTGAAATACTTCTTCCGTCCGTCGCCGCATGACGAGATGTATTCGGCGGCGATGTTCGACTTCTTCGATGCGATGAAGAAGAAAGGCACCAAGATCGAGACCTTGGCGCTTTTCCATGAGGACACGATCTTCGGCACCGACTCCGGCAATGCGCAGGCCAAGCTCGCGGCCGAGCGCGGTTACAAGATCGTGGCCGATATCAAGTATCGCGCCAATACGCCTTCGCTCTCGGCCGAGGTGCAGCAGCTCAAGGCGGCCAATGCCGACGTGCTGATGCCGTCAAGCTATACCACGGACAGCATTCTGCTGATCAAGACCATGCTCGAGCTTGGCTACAAGGCGAATGCAATCGTGGCGCAAGATGCGGGATTTTCCGACAAGGCGCTCTATGACGCGGTCGGCGACAAGGTCGAGGACGCGATCTCACGCAGCACCTTCTCGCTTGATCTCGCCACCAAGCGGCCAATGGTCGGCACCATCAACGCCATGTACAAAGAAAAGTCCGGCAAGGATCTTAACGACCTCACTTCGCGAGAATTTATGGGACTTCTGGTGCTGGCTGACGCGATCAACCGCGCCAAGTCGACTGAGGGCCCGAAGATTCGCGATGCGTTGGCCGTGACCGATATTCCGGGAGAACAGACCATCATGCCGTGGCATCGCATCAAGTTTGATGAGGCGGGCCAGAACAACGACGCCGACCCAGTGCTGCTGCAATATGTCGGCGGCAAGTTCGTCACGATTTTTCCACCGCAGGCCGCAATTGCCGAGGCGATCTGGCCGATGAAGTAAAATCCCGGCCAGGCCGGCTTGTTCAGCCGGCCTCGATGTCCTGCTATCTGCTCGGCTGCCGCCATTGCGAGGCGGTCGAGGAGGGGGCGTTACAGCTCGCTGCAAGCAAAGCAGCCGTGAGCTGCGCCGCCTTGATCAACTCCGCCTCGGTTACCTTGTCTCTGAGATCGCCTGGCGTGAGAACGAACCGCACATTTGCGTCGGGGTTATCGTAGCCCGCCACCAGTCGAAACGCGGGGATGCCCGCGAGCGCAAAGTTGGCATGGTCGGAATTCATCTGGAGCGGACGCACGCAGCGCAAGGCATGTCCATTCGCTTCAGCGGTCTCGAGCAGGAATGGCTCCAGCCCGCTAAATCCGCTGGTCAGTGCGGTCAGGCCTTCACCGCCGGCGACGGTATCGAGATTGATGTTCAAGGCGATGCGACGCTTTTCAACGTTGGACAGATTTGCGACGTAACGCGCCGAGCCCGTCAGTGCCCATTCTTCCGCACTGAAAAAGGCGAGACGCACACCGCGCCGCCAGCCCTGCACGTGTGGCGCGATCGTTCGGATCACTGCCAACGCGGTCGCAACGCCCGAAGCGTTGTCCATGGCGCTTTCGTTGATATCATGACCGTCCACGTGTGCGCTGAGCACAACCACCTCGTCGGTTTCACCTCGCATGTCAAAGAGCAATGTCGAGGTTCGCGCCTCATATTCTTCGGTTTCGATCACCATGGTGGCTTGCGCCCATCCCGCCGCCGTACGCGCCAGGCGCGCCGTGGTTTCCGGTGCAATGCCCATGGCCGGGATTCCCGCATCGCCCTCGTTTCGGCCCGAAGACCCCGTCACCAGCGCGCCAGCCAGGGGGCCGGCGATGAGAAAGCCGACGGCACCTGCTTCAAGCGCCATGTTGTATTTGCGGCGGCGATGGATCGTGCCGGCTGCAAACATGAGTTCATGTCGCACCAGGACGATGCGGCCTCTGATTTCGTCTCGATGGGCTTCGAACTCTTCCGGTGTGCCGCGGCCGAGGTCGATCACCTCCGCGCTGAAGCCGCCGGCTGCGGTCGGCGTCGAGCGCACCAGCGGATGGCAGGCGGCAAGCGTTCCGTCGGAAAGGCGCAGTTCGGCTTTTGTCGCGCGCCAGCCGCCGTAGCTGACGGGAAGGGCGGTGCAGGGAACGCCGCTCGCGAGGCTGCCGCGTTTGGCGACATAGTCCATCGCCGCGCGCTCGCTCTTCGTGCCGGCGAGACGGCCGCCAAAATTACAGAGTGCGGCAAACTCCTCGGTGATGGTGCCGTCGGCGGCAATCCGGGCAAATACATCCGGCGGCAGACGCATCGGCTAATCTCCGTCTACGAGAAAGTTACGCATGTGGGCGTCGAAGGCATCGAGGAAGTTGCGCGCGAGCGTCGAAAGGTTCGGATCGGCCGCATGAAAAACCGCGATGGCGTAGAGAACGGCAGGTCTGAAGGGGCGGATTTCCAGTCCGGCGGACTGAAACTGCAGCGCAGAGGCGCGATCGACGATCGAGACCCCTAATCCGCTCGCCACCATTGCGCAGATGGCTGCGAAGAATTCCGAGCTTGCGACCACATTCAGCCGCGCTTGCGCATCCGAAAATACCTTTTCCACCAAATGATAGGCGGTCCATAATCGCGACATGCTGACAAAGGGGCGGCCGGACATCAGTTGCGGAGTGATTACGTCGTATTCACAGAGCGCATCATTTTTCGGCAGGATCGCGACGCAGTCCATCCGATAGCGCACGATGGTCAGTCCCGAAGGATCGACCGGAGGCTCGGCGATGCCGATGTCGTAGGTTCGCGAGGGAAACATTCCGCGCACCACGTCGGAGTTGCGAACAAACAGCTCCACCTTGACGTTGGGCCGCTCTTTGGCGAAGGCCGCCACCACCGGCGGCAACAGCGTTACGCCGGCCATCGGGTGGCTCGCAATCGTCAGCGATCCGACCTCGCCAACGCGGATTTGCTCGGCAACCCGGCTTAGATCGTTGATTTTCGTGAGCGTCTGTTCGACCTCTTCGCGGAAGGCAATGGCTTCCGCGGTCGGACGCACCCGGTTGCCGGAGCGGACGAAGAGGGCGAAGCCGACATCGGACTCAAGCCGTGCAATCTGTGCGCTCACCGCCGGCTGCGTTAGACCGAGGGACGCAGCCGCGTGGGTCATGGAACCGCTGTCCAGGACGCTGCGAAACGCTTCAAGAAGACGAGGGTCAATCTGCATAAATTTTGGTTATTGCTATTTTGACTTCTATTGCTCTAGCTTAAGCAAAGACGCTAAATTTAGCAAAGCCTAGCATCATAGTTTTTTGTGCTGGTCCTGCGAGGGGTCTGGACTTGGCTGTACCGTTGATCGCTTCCGAGAAAGTATCGAAAAGCTTCGGCCCGACCGAAGTGCTGCGCCACGTCAGCCTCGCGGTCGCACCGAAGGACGTTGTTTGCGTGATCGGACCGTCCGGTTCCGGCAAGACCACCCTGCTGCGCTGCCTGGCGCTACTCGAACAACCGACCGGCGGAACGGTGGCCATGAACGGCGTCACCATTGCGTCCGCGCGCGGCAGTTCGGAAGAGCGCCGCGCGGCGCGCGAGGTGCGGCCGGATATCGGCATGGTGTTCCAGCATTTCAATCTGTGGCCGCACATGACCGTGCTCGGCAACGTGATCGAGGCCCCGCTGCGGGTGAAACGCATGCCGAGGTCGGAGGCGGTTGCGATGGCCGAGGCACTCCTCGCCAAGGTCGGCCTCTCCGACAAGCGCGATGTCTATCCCAATCGATTGTCCGGCGGACAGCAGCAGCGGGTTGCGATCGCCCGCGCGTTGGCGATGTCGCCCAAGGTCCTGCTGTTCGACGAGCCGACCTCGGCGCTTGATCCCGAGTTGCGTCAGGAGGTCTTGATGGTGATGCGCCAGCTCGCGGGCGAGGGCATGACCATGCTTGTTGTGACCCACGAAATGGGCTTTGCGCGCCAGGTCGGCACCCGGGTCGTGTTCATGGACGCTGGCGAAATCGTCGAGGAGGCGGCGCCCGACACTTTCTTCACCGCGCCGTCGAGTGAACGCGCGAAACGCTTTATCTCCCAACTCCAGAACTAGCCTTGAGGATCAGGATCAAAGCCAGCGAGAGGACAAACCGGATGAAATCCAATCTGCGCTCATTCTTGCTTCATGCGGCCGCGCTTGCCGTCACCGCCGCGCTTTTCATACCCGCGCCGGCCAGTTCGGCCGAGGTGAATTCCCGGCTCAACGAAATCACGAAATCCAAGAAGCTGCGCGTCTGCCAGTTTCCGCTCTACTACTCCATTTCGTTCCGCAATCCCAAGACGGGCGTGATCGAGGGCATCGATGCCGATCTTGCCAAGGAGCTTGCCAAGGACCTGGGGGCGCAGCTCGAGATCGTGGAAAGCAGCTTCGGGACTTTCATCGCCGATCTTCAGGCCAATAAGTGCGACATCGGCATGTTTGCGCTCGGTGCTTCGCTTCAGCGCGCACAGGCGGTGGAATTCTCAAAGCCCTATCTCATCACCAACGTCTATGCGGTGACCCGCAAGGACGGCCCGATCAAGAGCTGGGATGACGTCGATAAGCCCGGCATCAAGGCTGCCGTGACGCTCGGCAGTTATATCGAGCCCTTCATGAAGGGCTATTTGAAGAAAGCCGAGTTGATATCGGTGGCGCCGCCCAATACGCGCGAAGGCGAACTGGTGGCCGGGCGCGTCGACGTCATCATGACGGACTTCCCGACTGCGGTGAAAGTCACCGATGAATTCGACTGGGCCAAGAGCTTCGAGCCGCCGGAGAAACTGGCTGTCACCCCTTACGCTTATGCGGTGCCGCAGGGCGATCAGGTCTGGCTCAATTTCATCAATCTCTTCATCGACACCATCAAGCTTGACGGTCGTTTGAAGAAATATGCCGAGAAGAACAAACTCGGTCCGATTGTCGCTCCCTGAACGCAGGTAAGACGCCGTGGTCACCTATCAGTTTCGATGGGATGTTATCTGGAACAACCTCGACTTCCTGATGTCGGGGCTTCAGATGACGTTGTTCATTTCGGCGACGTCGCTGATATTTGCGCTGATCGGCGGTCTCATCCTGGCCTTGTTCGACCTGTCGAGATTCGGTGTGTTGCGAGGCTTCAGTCTCACGCTCGGCGAAATCATCCGCAACACGCCGATCCTGGTGCAGCTTCTGTGGGTGTATTACGTCCTGCCGATCGTCTTCAACATCCGCGTCTCCTCGCTGGCCGGCATTCTGATCGGCTTGTCACTTTATATGGCGGCCTTCATCTCGGAAGTGTACCGGGCGGGCATCCAGGCCGTTCCCAAGGGCCAACGCGAGGCTGCACAGGTGCTCGGCCTCACGCCGGCGCAGAGCTTTATACGGATCGTGCTGCCGCAGGCGATCCGAATGACGCTGCCGCCGCTGGCGTCGAATTTCGTGCAGCTGATCAAGTTCTCCTCGCTTGGGGCGGTGATCTCGGTGAGCGAGATCACGCGGCGAGGCATGGAACTGTCGTCGTCCACCTTCAGACCGCTGGAAATCTTCACCTTCATCGCGGTGGTCTATTTCTTCATCTGCTGGCCGCTCGCGATGGCGATCCGTATCTGGGAAGGCCGTCTTGCCCGTCGTTGATCAGGTTTCATCTTTGAGTGCGCACCTCCAAGCCGAGGTCGAAGCGCAGCGTGCGCTTCTGATCGAGACCACGCAGAGGCTCGTCGCCGTGGCGTCGCCCAATCCGCCCGGTGATGTGACGGAATGTGCCGAAGTCGCCACCGACCTGTTGAAGGCGATCGATGGTGTCAGCATCACGCGTTACGAAACAGCGCCAGGTATCGTCAATCTGGTGGCGTCGATTGCGGGCGGCGCGGGGCCGGGACGCAGGCTCGTCTTCAACGGGCATCTCGATACGTTTCCGATCGGAGAGGGCCAATGGACGGTGCCGCCGTTGGGCGGCACGTTGAAGGACGGACGGATTTACGGCCGCGGCGTTTCCGATATGAAAGCTGGCATTGCAGCCGCGCTCACCGCGTTTCGAATCCTTGCCGGTTTGCGCGAGCGTTGGCGCGGCGAGTTGGTGATGACGCTTGCCGGCGACGAAGAGAACATGGGTTCGCTCGGTTCACGTTGGCTTTTGGAGCATGTGCCGGAAGCCAAGGGCGATGCGATGTTGTGCGGCGATGTCGGCTCGCCAATGGTGTTGCGTTTCGGCGAGAAGGGGCTTTGCTGGGTCGAGATCGAAGCCGAAGGCCGTCCCGCCCACGGCGCGCATGTTCACAAGGGTGCCAACGCGATCGACCGGCTTCGACAAGCGCTGGACGGGCTGAAGCGGTTGGAGAACCTTCCCGTGGTGGCTCCCGCCGATGTTACTTCAGCGATCATGGCCGCCAAGCCGATCTCGGAGGAACTGTCGGGTGCAGGCGAAGCCGAGACGTTACAGCGGGTGACGGTCAATATCGGCACGATGGAGGGTGGGATCTCGCCGAACCTCGTGCCAGCGCGGGCGCGCGCGGCCGCCGATATTCGACTCCCGGTCGGCGTCAGTCTGGAAACCGTCGAAGCTGCCTTGCACCGCGAACTTGATCCTTGTCCGGGTGTGACCTGGCGCATCATCCGCGCCTATCCGCCGAGCTTTACGCCGCCGAACCATGAGATCGTCCGTCGGACAATTGCAGCGGCGACAAAGGTGTTGGGAAAGACCCCCGTCGCCAATATGCGCGTGGGTGCGTCCGACGCCAGGCTTTACCGCATGTTCGGCGTACCGAGTGTGGTGTTCGGCTGTACGCCCTTCAATATGGGCGCGCCGGATGAATACATTCTTGTCGACGAACTGGTGGCGGTCGCGAAAGTTCATACGCTCACCGCCTTTGATTTTCTGAGCGAAGCCTGACTGGAAAGACCAACAATGAAAGCATCAGAACTTTCAACGGCCGATCTGTTTCGCACGAGCACTGGCTTCATGGGCGTGCCCTGGGCGTCGTCCGCCAAGGGATCAAAGGCCGCGATTCTCGGCGTGCCCTTTGATTGTGGCACCCATGCATTCCGTATCGGCTCGCGGGACGGGCCGCGTTCCATCCGCGAACAGTCGCGACTGGTGCGGGCCTTCGAGTCCGAGCGCGCCGACTATGATATTCGCGCGGCGTTGAAGCTCGTCGATTGCAGCGATGTGGACGTCACCCCGAGCCGCATTGAAGTGGCATTCGAACGCATCGAAGAAGCCGCCTGGCGCATCGCCTCCGATGGCGCGACGGTGGTCGGATTCGGCGGTGACGGCTCGATTTCAGTACCGCTGGTCCGCGCTGCCTCGCGCAAATGGCCGAACCTTTGTGTACTTCACGTCGACAGCCATACCGATTGTCATCCGGTCAATCCCGACCATCCCTACGATGCCGCTAGCCAGTTCAGTCACGTGGCGATGGAGCAGCGGGTATCGGCCGGTGCTTCCTATCACGTTGGGATTCGTGGCCCGACTTATCGCGCCGGCGTCGCCGCCCACACCAAAAGCCTCGGCTACAACGTCATCACCATGCGCGACTACATGCGACGCGGGGAGGCGGATGTGCTCGCAGAGCTGCACGCCGCGATGAAGGGACGCCCGGTCTATCTGTCGTGGGACATGGATTCCTTCGATCCGTCGGTGGCGCCAGGTGTGTGCACGCCGACATGGGGCGGTTTCACCGCACGCGAAGGCCTGCAGCTGCTGCGCGGACTATCGGGGCTCGATATCGTCGCGGTCGACATCAACACGGTGAGCCCGCCGCACGACGTTAACGGCATGGCGGCTCATCTGGCGGCCTACATGACCTACGAGGCGCTCCTGCTGATCGAGGAAAAAGCCGGACGTAGAGAAGCCTGATGCCGATCCAGACGATCTGGCGAGATCAGCGCGGGAAGCCGTAAACCACGGCCGCCTTGTCGTTCGACACCAGGTCGCTCGCTATGTCGTCGCGCACGCTCGCAGCAGTACGCTCCTTGGGATCGCCGATGCCGGCGCCACCTGGCGTCATCACCACCAGCCGGTCGTCCGCCGGCACGGTCTGAAAGCCCTTGCCGCGCAACTTCTGTCCGGATTTGAGTCCGACATAACCGTTCTCGCCATTGTGGCCGCCGTCGCGTCCGCGCGGCGGATGGTCAATGCGATCGAATGCCGCGAGGATTTCGAACGGCGCATCGATGCCGCTGCCGACTTCAATGATTTGACCGAGGCCGCCGCGGGTGCGGCCGGCGCCGCCGGAATCCGGACGCAGCTCCTTGCGCCAGAAGATCAGCGGGGTTTGCGTCTCGGCGATCTCGACCGGCGTGCCACGCACGCCGCTGGGATAGGCAGTCGCGGACAGACCATCCTTGGCGAAACGCGCGCCGGTGCCGCCGTTGCTGGTCACCGCCATCGAGAATCCATAATTGCCGCCGGCGCCGCTGCGCGTCTGTCCCCGCACATTCAGATTCCACAGGCAGGAAGTTCCTTCGGCCGGCACCCGCTCGGGAATGATCTGGCGGAGGCAGCCGAACACCACGTCGGGCAGCATTTGACCGATGATATGGCGTGACGACACCGGCGCCGGTTTCAACGCATTGAGGATCGCACCCTTGGGCGCCGATACCGTGAGCGGCGCGAGCGAGCCGGCATTGTTCGGAATCTGCGATGCCACCACGCAGCCGAGACCGAACACGGTGTAGGCGGTGGTGTAGGACGCCGGCACGTTGATGCCAAACTTCGAAGCGGCCGAGGTGCCGGCATAATCGACATGGATCCCTGTGTCCGAAATGGTCAGCGTCGCCGAAAGCGTGACCGGCTCGTCATAGCCGTCGACCACCATGCTGTTGCGCCAGACGCCCTTTGGCAGTTTGGCGATTTCGGCCAGCACCGCCTCGCGTGAACGATCGCAGATGTGATCGGCGATCCGGTCGAGCGTGTCGATGCCGAACTCCTCCATCATCTCGACCAGACGCTGGCAGCCGACGTCGTTACAGCCCGCCAGCGAATAGGTGTCGCCTTCGGTGTCGATTGGCAATCGCGTGTTGCTGCGGATCATCGACATCAGGGTTTCGTTGACGACGCCCTGATCGATCAGCTTCAACATCGGAATATAGAGGCCTTCCATGAAGACATCGGTGGCGTCCGGTCCAAAGCCGATGCCGCCGATATCCATCAAATGGCTGGTGCAGGAGAATAGCGCGACCAGTCTGCCGTCCTTGAAGCAAGGCGTGGTCACGACGAAATCGTTGAGGTGGCCGGTCCCCATCCACGGATCGTTGGTGATGTAGGCGTCGCCAGGCTTCATCGTCTGAAGCGGGAAATGCGCGATGAAATGCTTCACCGACTCTGCCATCGAGTTGACGTGGCCCGGCGTTCCGGTCACCGCCTGCGCCAGCATGCGTCCCTTCGCATCGAACACGCCGGCCGAGAGATCGCCGCACTCGCGCACGATCGGGCTGAAGGCCGTGCGGAGCAGAACCTGCGCTTGCTCCTCGACCACGGCAATCAGCCGGTTCCACATGATCTGCAGATCGATGAGGTTCGCGCCGTTGGTCTCGCTCATGATCAGGCTACCTTCCGCTCCATGACGATGCTGCCGGCACCGTCGATATGGGCCTCGAAGCTGACCGCAACGAACGTCGAGGTTTCATCTTCCGCAATCACGGCAGGACCCGCGATGGTCGCCCCCGGCGACATCTGGTTACGAAGATACAGTGGAATCTCCACGACATGTCCGGCGCGCCCGTCGAAAAACCTGCGGTGGCCTGCGGCTTTGCCGGCCGGCTTGCGTGTTACTTCCGCAACCCGTGCCGGATTGCGTGGCTCGGTGGTCGCGAGCACCGACCAGCTGAGCACCTCGATCGCTGCGCCCGGGATCGGCCGCTCGAACAGCGCCGCGTAGTCTTTCTCGAAGGCCTGGCGCAGGCCCGCGAGGTCGGCCTCGGTGAGCCGGCGGTTCGGCAACTCGACGGTGATCTCGTGGCCTTGTCCGACATAGCGCATGAAGGCCGTGCGCCGTTCGCGCACCGGCATGCCGGCGGCGCCGGGTTCTACCAGAGCCCGGGCTTCACTCGCTATCTCGTGCAGCAGATCGGAAACCGCCGCGGTATCGAATTCGTCCAGCCGAACGTGACGGCTGCGCACGAGTTCATAGGCGATGGGAGCCGCAAGAAATCCGACCGCCGAGCCGACGCCGGCATTGGACGGCACGATCACCCGAGAAACACCAATTCTCTCGGCGACGCGCGCGGCGTGCAGAGGTGCTGCGCCGCCAAACGCAATCAGCGTATGCTGTCCCACGACGGCGCCGCGTTCGACCGCATGCACGCGGGCGGCGCTCGCCATGTTCTCGCACACGATCTCGTGCACGGCGAAGGCCGCGGTTTCAGCCGTTAGCCCTAGCGGCTCGCCGATATCACGCAGCAGCGCCTGCTTCGACAGCTCGGCACTGAGCTTAATCGTGCCGCCTGCGAAGGCATCGGGATCGATCTTGCCAAGCGCGACATCCGCATCCGTCACGGTGGGATGGACGCCGCCGCGGCCGTAGCACGCCGGTCCCGGTTCGGAAGATGCGCTTTCCGGCCCGACCGTGACACGCTTCAAGGCATCGACCCGCGCGATCGAACCGCCGCCAGCGCCGATCTCGACCATTTCGATGACAGGAATGCGCACCGGCAGGCCCGATCCCTTCAAAAAGCGCGCGGCGCGATCGACCTCGAACACCCGCGACGTCTCCGGCTGATATTTCTCGATGAGACAGATTTTTGCGGTGGTGCCTCCCATGTCGAACGAAAGCACCTTGCTCTCGCCCAGGCTCGCGGCGATCTGGCTTGCGAAAATGGCGCCGCCCGCAGGGCCCGATTCCAGAAGACGCACCGGAAAGCGCCGCGCCGTCTCGATCGACGTGACGCCGCCGCCCGAGGTCACGAGATAGATGGCGCCGCGGAACTGCTGGATTTGCAGGGCTTCCGCCATGCGCCCGAGATAACCGTCGATCAGTGGCTGGACATAAGCATTGGCGACGGCGGTTGAGGTACGCTCATATTCGCGGATTTCTGGGCACACTGCCGATGAAAGCGTCACCCTTATATCCCGCATTTCGGCTTGCAGAATCGAAGCAGCACGCTGTTCATGCTCAGGGTTGGCGTAGGCGTGCATAAAGGCGAAGGCGACGCTTTCCACATGCTGCGCGCGCAGTTTTGGCGCCAGCGCCCGTACGGCGGCTTCGTCGAGTGGCAGCCTCACGCCGCCATGCGCGTCGACCCGCTCCGGTACCGTGAAGCGAAGAGAGCGCGGCACCAGGGGCTTCGGCTTGTCGATCGCAAGGTCATATTGATCGTAGCGGCTCTCGGTGCCGATATCGAGCACGTCGCGAAAACCTTCGGTCGCGATCAGCGCCGTCTTCGCGCCTCGGCGCTCGATGATGGCGTTGGTTGCGAGCGTGGTGCCGTGAATGAAGACGTCGACGTCGCTGATGTGGGCGCCGGCGTCGGCCAAAATGAGGCGCATTCCGTCCAGCACCGCCTGCTCAGGGCGAGCCGGCGTCGTCAGTACCTTGCGCGTCTTGCGATCCCGCCCGACGTCCAGCACGATATCAGTGAACGTACCTCCGATATCGACGGCAAGCCGCACTTCGGCTCCGTCAAGCATTCCAGATCTCCGCAGGCTGTCTGATGAACCCTCGGTAAGATATACAGCAATTTGCATGCCAGCGGCTGCATCTGCGGCAGAGCACTCGGCCATTTTTGCTGGGCGCCGATACGATGCGGCTAACGGCCCAGAGGGACGATCTGGGCCGCTAGCCAACCGGTTGTCGCCGGAGCGAGGCAAGACGACGTCGTCAAGCGACTGCCGGATGTGAATGCAGGTCGCCAGCATTGCGCCGGTTGTCGACGCTCAATGCGCCGGCCCCGAAGGCTACGATCTGAAGGAGCCCGCCTGCCATCATCACGTTCTTGAGGAAGTGGATCATCTGGTTCTGGTCGGCGAAGTTGCTGTGGAACGAAACCGCCGTCGCCAGCGCGAAGATCGCCAAGGCTCCCGCAACA
>Ga0210397_10002173_pt1 | contig 12419 bp, 11 predicted proteins | sample IncBWH2OmetaG_FD_160126 | JGI IMG/M metagenome (GOLD analysis project Ga0210397, IMG submission 160126) | Forest soil microbial communities from Barre Woods Harvard Forest LTER site, Petersham, Massachusetts, United States - Inc-BW-H-2-O ...
TGGTTGAGCATTGCCATGACGGTGATGCCTGCTTCGAGACCGCCTGCGCCGCCGAGAAGATGTCCAGTCATGGATTTGGTGGAACTGACGAGGAGCTTATGGCTGGTCGCATGTTGGCCGAAGAGATTTTCGATTGCTTTGGACTCGAGCGCGTCACCGAGGGGAGTCGAGGTTGCGTGCGCGTTGAGGTAGTCGATCTGCTCGGGGGCGATGCCGGCGACTTTGAGAGCATGCTTCATAGAGCGGTAGCAGCCTTCGCCCTCAGGAGCCATGCCCGTCATGTGGAAGGCGTCGGCGGAGAGCCCGTAGCCAACGATCTCGGCGAGAATCTTCGCTCCGCGCGCTTTGGCGAATTCCAGGTCTTCGAGGATGAGGATGCCTGCGCCCTCGCCGACGACGAAGCCGTCGCGGTCTTTGTCGAAGGGACGGGAGGCGTGGGTCGGATCGTCGTTGCGCGTGGAGAGAGCCCGCATCGAGGCGAACCCGGCGACGCCGAGCGGAGTGATGGAGGCTTCGGTGCCACCGGCGATCATAGCGTCGGCATCGCCGCGCTGAATTATACGGAAAGCATCGCCGATGGAATGGGCAGAGGTCGTGCAGGCTGTGGCGGTGGCTTCATTGGGGCCACGTGCGCCGTACTTGATAGAGACATGGCCAGCAGCGAGGTTGATGATCGCGCCCGGGATGAAGAAAGGCGAGACCTTGCGAGGACCACCGTTGAGCAGGTTGATGTGTTCGCGCTCGATCACATCGAATCCGCCGATGCCTGAACCGATGTGGACCCCTATGCGGTCACTATTTTCCGGCGTGATCTTAAGGCCGGAGTGGGCCATCGCTTCTTCAGACGCTGCGAGAGCAAAGTGGATGAAGCGGCCCATTTTACGGGCCTCTTTTTTGTCGATGAAGGCGAGGGGGTCGAAGTTCTTGACCTCCGCGGCGAACCGCACTGGGTGGCCAGTGAGATCGAATGCAGTGATCTCAGCCATACCACTGCGTCCGGCCAGCAGGCCGCTCCAGACTTCAGGCGTGGTATTGCCGACCCCGCAGAGAAGCCCGAGGCCGGTTACGACGACACGACGTTGCTCCATTTTTTATTTTGCCGCTTTCTGATTCTTTTCGATGTAATCGATGGCATCTTTGACGGTTTTAATCTTTTCGGCATCCTCGTCGGGGATCTGAATATCGAACGCTTCTTCAAACTGCATGACGAGTTCGACGACGTCGAGAGAATCGGCGCCAAGATCTTCCTGAAAACTTGCACCCGGGGTGACTTCAGCCTCATCCACCTGGAGTTGCTCGACAATAATTTGTTTTACCTTTTCGTCTACTGCTGCCATTTCTTTCTCCTGTTAACATCTGAAATCAAAGCTTGAATTTGTGCGTGCGCGCACCCACAGCCATCCTCAAGCATACTGAGGGCCTAGGTGAGTGTAAAGCAAAGCCGGCCGGAGGTGTGTGACAGAAAGCACGGTTTGTCAATCGTCTTCGCCAGAGGCGGCTAGTAGTGGTGCAACTGACGCCATCTCCTCAAAGCCAATCAGGTTCGAGACGGGAGCCGCGGCGTCAACGCTGGAGACGTTTTTGAGTGCACGATTTATGGTGCGCGTCTTGCTTGAGAGGTCGCCAAGCGTGTTCTGCACGGTATCAACCTGTTTTTTTACCTTGTCCATCAATCCGCCGAACTTTTCGAACTCCGTCTTGGTCGATGAAAGGACACGCCAGACCTCGTCACCTTTCTTTTGGATGGCGAGAGTATGGAAACCCATCTGGAAGCTGGTGAGGATGGCCATGAAGGTAGAAGGCCCAGCGATGGTGACGCGGCACTGTGATTGAATCTCTGACTGCAACCCTGGGCGCCGAACAACCTCGGCATAGAGTGCTTCTGTGGGGAGAAACATGATGGCATGCGGCATGGTAGTGGGCGGGTCGATATATTTGTCGCAAATACGTTTGCCCTCAGCCCGTATCGAGCGTTCAAAAGCCTTTCCGGCAGCCTCGATCCCTTCCCCGGCCTCATAGGCGTGTTCGAGTCGTTCCCAGTCCTCCTTGGGAAACTTGGCATCGATGGCCAGAAGTGTGTGGCCGCTGCCGTCTCCATTTGGAAATTTGAGCGCATACTCGACTGATTCCTGGGTGTTGGACTTAATCCGAGCATTTTTGATGTATTGCTCCGGGGAGAACATCTGCTCAAGCTGCTGACCGAGCTGGAACTCACCGACGACGCCACGGGATTTCACATTTGAAAGAACTTTTTTCAGGTCACCAACGCCGGTGGCCAGTTCTTTCATCTCGCCAAGGCCCTTCTGCACTTCGCCGAGATGAGTTGTTACCTGGCCGAAGGACTCGGTAAGGCGAGTCTGCAGAGTTGCGTGAAGTTTTTCATCCACGGTAACGCGCATTTCTTCGAGTTTGGCAGCGTTGTCCTCGTTGAGTTTGGTCAGACGGTCTTCGACAGTGAAGCGGAGCTTTTCCTGCTGACTGGAAGCTTCGCCAGAAAGTTCAGTCAGACGGCTATGTAATGCTTCACGTGCCTCTAACAGACTGCGATTAACCTCGCCGATGAAGTACGTGAGACGCTGTGCAATGGAGTCGAGGTTCTGCTGAACGGCTGTGCGCAGGGCTTCATCCGAGCTCTTGTTGTCTGAACGAAAGCCGTTGAGGCCGGTGTTAAGCAGGTTGCTGAGTTCGGCAATGGTGCTGGTGATCTCGGTGCGGAGGTTAGTGAAGTCAGTCGCGGCGGACTCACGAGTGCGGCTGGCGTCGGCAGCGTTGTCAGTGCGGAGCTGGGCGAGCTCGCTGCGGAGATGGTGATCGAGTCCCTCGAAGCGAGCGTCAAGGCGAGTCAACTGGCCTGGGATCGCTTCCGCTAACTGATTGAGTCGATAGTCTTGTGCCGGTCCAGATAATTGGCGCCATAGAACGAACACCACTCCCAGCGTGACAACTTGAAGCGCGATGAGCAGAAGGAGCAGTGAGGTCATTTCGTCTTTCCTTCGCCTAGAAGGATAGCATCGATTGGAACGCGCGTGTTGTGGATTCCGGCGGACGGGTACTTTCGTTCAGAAGATAAATTCGCATCCAACTGAATACGGAGGGGCTTATGAAAGAAAGTTCGGAAAATAAGTACGCTGATGAGATTTTTAGCAAGATAGGACCGGATGCTACAGCAATGTTCGACGACTCTGCGAGCAATCCAACAGAGCATGCCAGCAGTGAGGCAACCAACGCCGCGACGTCGGTTGACCCGGAAGATGAGCGACTGGAAGACGAAGACGACGATGCTGCAGAGTTGGAGGAAGACGAAGAGGAGAATGAAGAAATTAATATTGAGGATGAGGCTGGGCTCTAGGATAAGCGCGGAGAGGTACGATGCCGATTGCGAACTATAGTGTGTTGGCAGGCAGACCTACGGCGGGTAAGGTCGTTACCGGAACGAGTGCGCATTATCAAATCACAATGCAGGCGACGGGCGGACCATTTACCGTCGCGGTAAATATTCAATCGGTCGACGGATCCGAAGTTCTCTATTCAATTGTCGAGGGATTTACACCTCCGGATCTGGCTGGATTCACTGCACTGAAGATGGGGATGACCTCGCTCAATCCTGCTCCGGGCGGACTCGCTCTGGATTACGTGCGAAGTACAGTGAATGGAACTCCGATGATTACAAAGGGAGAGATGACTCTGCTGCCCAAGCCGAATGAGAAGACAGGAGGTATGAGCGCGGAGGCAGAGGCAATTCAGCTCGCCAAGACGAGAGCGCTGGAAAATGCCGTGATAACCCTATTGAATATGACGATTGCGGACAAGAATGGCGTGATCTATGCGTTCGGCAGCGCGTTTTCCGATGGAGGCAAGGTGGATGGAATACATGACATCCACATGAATCAGGGAAATCCGAAGAACAATCACGGGGGGGACAATGGAGTCTGGCAGGATGGTGCGCTGATGATTCATCTGCCGGCGAAAAAAACTTGGACCACGGTATTTATCGCGTTTCAGACAGAAAGCTGGACAACCGATTTGTCCGGAAATCCAATAGGGGACTAGCGCGGCGTTCATCCGTTCAGTTTTAGATGTTTCTGAGGACCTGGTCGGCGATTGCAGCAGCTTCAACGGCGGGGCGAACGTCGTGGACGCGGAGGATATGGGCCCCGGCGAGGATCGCGGTTACGTTGGCGGCGGTGGTCGCGTTGATACGATCGTTGCTCGTCGGTGCGTTTTCAGCGTAGAGAGCCGCGAGGGTGGGATTTTGTGTGAGGGAGTGGGCGAGGAAGCCTTTGCGGGAGGCTCCGATGAGGATAGGCAAATTGAACTGATGGAGCTCGTCGAGGTGCGCGAGAATGGGGTAGTTTTCGTCGAGGCGTTTACCAAAGCCCAAGCCGGGATCCAGAACGATTTTTTTGCGAGTAATGCCAGCCGTCGTGACTGCTTCGAGACATTGGGTTAGTCCAGAGACGACGAGGGGAAGGATTTCCTCACGGTCGAGTGGCGGAAGTGTGGGCCAGTCCTGCGGTCGGCCATGTGTGTGCATGAGGATTGCTGCGCAATGGAGTTCAGCGCAGGTGGCAGACATGGCAGGATCCCAGAGATGGCCACTGACATCGTTGACAATCTCTGCGCCAGCCTCGACAGCGCGACGGGCGGTGCTGGCATGAAAAGTGTCGACAGAGAGTATCGCGTGCGGGTGTTGTTTAAGGATGGATTCGAGAACGGGTAGGATGCGTGACTGTTCTTCATCGGCGGAGAGCGGAATGGCGTTGGGACGAGTGGATTCGCCGCCAAGGTCAAGTATGTCGGCACCTTCGTCGAGGAGCTTGTTTCCATGTTGGAGAGCACGCTCGGGGGCGTGGGCGGGAGAGTAGAAAAGTCCGCCGTCGGAGAAGGAATCCGGGGTGACGTTAAGAATGCCCATTATTAGGGTTCGCCGGCCGAGGAGAAGCGTGCGGGTGCGCAGTCCCCAGTCGTGCTGAGTGCGTGAGGCGAAGGGCATGGCCAGATTTTAGAGGCTGGAAGCAGGAACTAGCGAATGACAGCTTCGGGGAGTGCTAGACTTCGCGGATGATGCGGACTTTTGTGCGTGTGGCTATTTGCTCTGCAATTGCTTTAAACGGGATGGGTTTTTCTGCCTCGGCCCAGGATAAGAATGTTGGGTGCGATGGCGCGGTGTTGTTGAAGGCCGGACGGGGTGGTCCTTGTTCGGCGTTGGCGAACACAATCGCGAAATTACTCAATGGACCCACCGTGGGTCGGGATCACTGGGGGATTGCGGTGACTTCAATGGATGGGTCGGCGATTTATTCGTTGAATGAGGGCCAGTTATTTCAGCCAGCGAGTAATGCGAAGTTGTTTACGACTGCGGCGGCGATGGCTCTGCTAGGGCCGGACACTACGTTTGAGACGAAGGTTGTGGCTAAAGGAGTCTTCACAGGCAATGAGTCGCTGCGAGGTGATTTGGTGCTGGTTGGCGGCGGCGATGCGAATCTTTCGGGACGAGAGATTCCTTATGTTGCTCCTGCGCTGCGGCCGAAAGTTGAGAAGGGTGCCCCGCCCTTGCCGGAGGTGAATCCGCTGAGATATCTGGAAGCGATGGCGGACCAGGTGGCGGCGGCAGGCCTGAAGGTGGTCAATGGCGATGTGGTTGGGGATGACTCCTTGTTTCCTTGGGAACCTTATCCGCAGGATTGGTCGATTGACGATGCGGTGTGGGGATATGGGGCTCCGGTGTCGGCGCTAACGATTAATGACAATCAGATTAAGGTGACAGTAAAGCCCGCTGTGATTGCGGGTGAGCCCGCGACGGTGGTTGTCGACCCTGGAGTGCCTTCCTATTACACGCTGGATGTTTCCGTAACGACCAGTGAAAAGAAGAGCGGAAGCCATGTCCAGATGGAACGGGCGCTGGGGTCGAAGGTACTGCGGGTGTATGGGACGATCGCATTGGACTCGGAGCCCGACGAAGAGGAAGTGGCGATTCACGACCCTGCTGAGTATGCGGCGATGGCATTGAAAGGAATGCTTGAAGCGCGGGGAATTGTGGTGACGGGGAAAGCCAGGGCACAGCATAGGATTCCTACGGAAGCACAGGGTTTCTTGGCGAGGATGAAGGAGTCAACTCAGGAGCAGGCAATAGTTAGTGGTGGATTGGAGGGAGGGTCGTGTCTGTCGACTCCGCCTTTGGAGGGGCGAGAGAGAACACTGGCGACGCATCGCTCGTCGACACTATTGGAGGATGTGGTTGTAACGAACAAGGTGAGTCAGAATTTGCATGCGGAGTTGTGGCTACATCATTTGGGGAAGAGGGTTTGGTGTAGCAAGGGCTCAACTGTAGAAGGTGCGCGACTGGTGCGGGCGTTTCTTGAGCATGCCGGAGTTGATAAAGATGATTTTGTTTTTTTCGATGGGTCGGGGCTGAGCGGGCATGACCTGGTAACTCCGCGGGCAACGGCGCGACTGTTGCAGTATGCGACGACGCAGCCCTGGTTCGCGGGTTGGAAGAACAGTCTTCCGATTGGCGGGGAGGACGGATCGCTGATTTCACGGTTTGGCAAGGCTCCGCTTAAAGATCACGTGTTTGCGAAGACGGGGACGCTTGGGGAGGCTCGCGCTTTGAGCGGATATCTGGAGTGTGCGAGTGGGCGGACGGTGATTTTTTCGATCATGGTTGGGAATCATCTGCCGGGGATAAGTGACGACCGTGAGGCGATGGATAAGATTGCGGCGGCGATTGCGTCGGCGAACTAGAAGAGAACAGGAGTTGCGGTTTGGCCATGCTATCGATGGCAATTTAAACTAGCGCGATGGGGAAGCCGCAATTACCGGTGATACGGATTGTCACCATATGAGTCACTTGTTGGATGCGACTGCGGTGCATGTGGTGATCGTGATATTTGTGGCCACGCTGTTTCGCTCTGCCTTTGGATTTGGCGAAGCCTTGATCGCCGTGCCTTTGCTTGCGCTCTTTATTCCACTGAAGATTGCTGCTCCGGTTGCGGTGCTTGTGTCGATCACGATTGCTGCTGTCGTTGTAGCGCAGGACTGGCGCAAGATTCATGTACGCAGCGCAGGGTGGCTGGTGGCGTCTTCCCTGTTTGGGATTCCGTTGGGTCTGTGCCTGCTTGCTAGCTCGCATCAGAAGGCGGTAAAGATTGCGCTGGGCGCGGCGATTGTTGTTTTCTCGGTCTATTCATTTATCGGCCGCAAACCTCCTGAACTGAAGGACGACAGCAAGCGGTGGCTTTTGGTTTGCGGATTTGTTGCAGGCATCACGGGTGGGGCATATGGAATGAATGGACCTCCGCTGGTGATCTATGGAGCAATGCGAAGATGGTCCGCCCAGCATTTTCGCGCGACGCTGCAGGCTTATTTTCTTCCGGCAAGTTTGATCGGAATGGTCGGATATTGGGTCGCAGGGCTGTGGGTACGCCCTGTGACACACTATTATCTGTTGTGTTTGCCTGTGCTGCTGCCTGCCGTATGGCTCGGTAGGGCAGTGAATCATCGGCTGCACGGAGATGCCTTTCTGAAGTTTGTTTATGTAGGGCTTGCAGGGATTGGGTTGATATTGCTGGCTGAGTCGTTGCGGGGATAAGGTTCTGATTGGATGAGACGAAGAAGAGTTTTTTTACTGATGAGCGTTTGCGGGCTGGCCGGATGCAAGTCTGCGCTTCCGCCTACTCCGCTGGAGCAGTTGAATACGCAACAAATGCAAGGGCACGCAGTGTTTCAGGCACGTTGTGCGCAGTGCCACTACGACAGGAAGGACAAACCGCTGCATGGGCCTCCGATGCTTGGGTTGTTCAAGAGGCCGACCCTGCCGAGTGGTGCCCCCGCGAACGATGAGCGAGTAACGGCGACGATTCTGCATGGCCATGGGCTAATGCCTGCGATGGGCAATACGATGAACCAGCAGGATATTGAAGATCTGCTGACGTATCTGCATACGCTTTAAAACGTGAATGGTCAGGGACAGCAGGCAAGAGGATGCTGCCGGATGGGGTTGAGTTGAACGACGAGAAAAAACCAGCAAGAAGAGAGATGCTGCCCGGAATTGCAGGCATCTGCATGTTCATGATCTTGATGACAATGCTGAATGTGTACGCAGGGCTGCGTGGCTCCTTTGGTAATGGCTCTGCCAAGTACGGGATTCTGTCGGTGTGTACATTGCTTGCGATCGGAATTTTTGGGCTCCTGCGGTTGAAAAAATGGGGTTGGGCGTTGGTAACAGCGGGATGTCTGCTACTTAGCGTGGGCGACTTGTTCTATTTTGAAAGGACTCGAACAGCATTCTTTCTCATACGGGGGCTCTTCAATCTGCTCTTCTTCCTGTATCTGGTGCGAACTGAGGTCAGAGAGCGGCTGAACTGAGTGGCAATGTAGTTGGATACAATAGAGGGGATGACTCCGCCTGTTGCCCCAGCCACTTCTCAGCTCCACGAAGAGCTGGTTCAGATCGATCTGACGCCGAAGAAGCCTTCCCCGAAGCCGGTGTGGCTGAAGGCGAAGGCCCCGATGGGAGAGACCTTCCACAATTTGAAGAAGATGGCTCGTGAGCTAAAGCTGCACACGGTTTGTGAGAGCGCGCAGTGTCCGAACATTGGCGAGTGCTGGAACCAGAAGGCTGCGACCTTCATGATGCTAGGCAATCTGTGTACACGACGATGCGGGTTTTGCGCCGTGCCCAAGGGAAGGCCGGAGCCGATTGATTTGGACGAGCCGCGGCGTGTGGCATATGCGGTGGCGCAGCTAGGACTGAATCATGCGGTGATTACGAGCGTGAACCGAGATGACGACAACGTTGGTGCGGCACGGGCGTTTGTGAAAGTGGTGGAAGAGATTCGTCTGCAGGCTCCCGGATGCAGGGTCGAGATTCTGACGCCGGATTTTCAGGGGGTAGAGGAGGCTCTGCGTCTGGTGGTAGCGGCGCGGCCTGAGATTCTGAACCACAACATTGAGACGGTGCCTCGGTTATATCGTGTCGCGAAGTCAGGTGGGCGTTATGAGCGATCTTTAGAGTTCTTGCGAAAGACGAAGGAAATCGCGGGCGAGTCGGGCGAGAATCAGGTGACTAAGACAGGAATCATCGTCGGTATGGGCGAGGAGATGCATGAGTTGCTGTCGGTGTTTCGCGATCTGGCTGACCGGAAGGTCGATATTTTGACGATCGGTCAGTACCTGAGGCCAAGCCGGGATCATCTTCCCATGACGCGGTACTACACGCCTGATGAGTTTGCCTTTCTGAAACATGAAGCTGTCGGAATGGGCTTCAAACATGTGGAGAGTGGTCCGCTGGTGCGGAGCAGCTACCACGCTCAAGAACAGGCAGAGTCTACCGGCTTGGCATAAAGAAGTGGGCCATTATCCGGTGTTGCGCAGCCCAGCGCTGATCCCGTTGATCGTGGCGGAGATGGCGCGGTTAAGTTCTGGAGATTCAATCTCGCCATTCGCGGCTGCCGCACGTTTGCGGCGAATAAGCTCGACCTGAATCAGCGACATCGGGTCAACATAAGGATTCCGAAGGCGGATCGAACGTTCGAGAACAGGATTGGTTTCGAGAAGCCTTTTTTGGCCCGTGATCTCGAGAATCATGCGGTGAGTCAGGTTAAATTCGCTTTCGAGCGTGGCGAAGACTCGATTCCGCAGCGCTTCGTCGTCAACCAGAGAAGCATAGAGTCGCGCAATGCCGAAGTCAGCTTTGGCGAGCGCCATCTCGACGTTACGAATGATGTCGAGAAAAAGCGGAAAGTCGCGAGTCATGATTTGCAGCCGAGCAAGACCATCTGTATGTTGTCGTATGAAGTCATTAAGAGCGTGGCCGACGCCGAAGTACGCAGGAACAAGTTGCCGCGACTGCATCCATCCGAAGACCCACGGAATAGCGCGAAGGTCCGCCATCGATTTCCTGGCACTGCGTTTGGTGGGTCGTGAGCCAAGACGCGCGTGTTCCAGCTCTGCGACGGGAGTCGCTTGCTCGAAGTATGCAAATGTATCAGGATTGCCGACGATGTGTTTGCGATAGAAAGCGTACGAGGTGGACGAAAGCTGGTCCAGGACCGCCTCCCATTCCGGAAGAATCTCCCCGGTCAGATGTGGTGTCTTCTCATCTTGCCGGAGTATTGCATCGGGGCGCCCAAGCGCATCGAGACTGGCTGCAATCATAAGCTCCAGATTGCGCTCCGCGAGGATAACGTCAGAGTACTTCCAGTTCAGTACCTCACCTTGTTCGGTGAGACGCAACTCGCCATTGAAGCTCTCCATCGGCTGCGCGAAGATAGCGCGGTGCGTGGGACCGCCGCCGCGTCCGACCGTGCCTCCGCGTCCGTGAAATAGACGAAGGTTCACATTGCACTCCCGGGCGACTTCATGAAGAGAGCGATGTGCCTTATAGATCTCCCATGTGCTTGTGATCATGCCGCCATCTTTGTTGGAGTCGGAGTAGCCGAGCATCACCTCTTGGCGGCGATCCCAGGATTTGAGAAGAGGTGCGTAGGCGTCGCTGCTCCAGAGCTCGCGCATGACTTGGGGCGCATTTTGAAGATCTTCGATTGACTCAAACAGAGGGACAGGTTGCAGGCCGGGGTTGTCGCCAATGGCCTCGACTCGTACGCCGCCGAGACGAGACAGCCACAGAACGCGTAGGACGTCTTCGGCAGTCGCAGCGCCGCTGATGACGTAATGGCGAATTGCCTCGGGTGCGTAGGTTTGCTTCAGTTCCGCGATGGTGCGAAAAGTATCTAGGACCTCGGTGGTCTGCTCGCTCAGGGCCGCTGGAAGCGCGAGCGTCTGCGAAGAGTTCACAAGTTGCCATGCGGAAATTTCGGCGATCGCAGCGGCGTGAACACGGGCATGTTGACGAATATCCAGCGTCTGCAGGTGCAATCCATAGGTGCGCACCTCCATCACTAGCGGATCGATCAGAATCTCAGCCAGACGGCTGCCCTGGTGCTCTGCGAGCGAGTTGCGAAGGGTGGTCAGGTCGCTAAGTAAGTCTGCGGCGCGAGAGTAAGGCAAGAGAGCTGGATTTGCGGGGACCGGAACCGCAGATTGTGGAGTGGCTCCAAGGCGCATCATGATGCATGCGATAAGCAAGCGCACAGATTCGTGAGGGAAGCGGCTCTCGAGAGCATTCTGGCCAGCGGTGCGAAGCTGTGTGAGATAGCCATCGAGTAACGCGTTGAGTTCTGCGGAAACCGGTACTTGTTGCGTGGAGCTTGCCAGTTGTTCGAAGATGTTCTGCAGGCGCCGATGATAATGAGTGAGCAGCAACGAATGAGCCATCGCTAGTGCGTCGCGTGTTGTATGCGAGGTTACAAAGGGGTTGCCGTCGCGATCGCCACCGATCCATGAGCCGAACCGTATGAGTTGGGGAAGATCGCAAGCACTTGTAACTTCTTTAGTTGCTTTTTCTCGTGGATACTCCGCCGTGAGAGCCGACGATACCTCTTCGTACACAACGGGGAGTGTGTCAAAGAGGCTTGATTCATAGTAGTCGAGGGCCATGCGAATCTCATCGCGTACCGTGGGACGCGCGCTGCGGACATCATCGGTCTGCCACAGTGCCGTGATCTCAGCCGTGAGGTCGCGTTCCAATGCTTCGAGCTGCGTTTCAGGAACAGGAATGCGATCAAGCTGTTCAAGGATGTCAGAGATGCGGCGGCGCTTGAACATCACGCTCCGACGCGCGACCTCCGTTGGGTGCGCGGTAAAGACGGGAGAGACGCAGATACGCCGAAGCAGTAGGTGAGCTTCTGCAGCGGACACGCCTGCCTCGCGCATGCGTCGGAGAGTTCCGCGTAGATCACCCCGTTGGATGGATCCCGGAGAGGTTTCTTCATTGAGCTGATGCGCGAGCCGGCGGCGCTTGCGATGATTGGTCTCGGCTAGATTGATCAGTTCGAAGTAGAAGCCGAAAGCCCGCGTCAATTGATAAGCCGTAGAGAGATCAAGGCTGCGGACGCGATCAAGTGCCTGCTGCAGGTGTTCTGCCGATGAAGCTGCACCTGCGAGCCGCCCTTGGGAAGCCTCGGCCTCGCGACGTGCGATCGCAGTACGGCGAAGCGCCTCGACCGCCTCGTAGAGCGAGTCGCCAGCCTGTTCGCGAATTACCTCGCCCAGCAGCATGCCGAGCGAACGAACATCGCGGCGCAAAGGCGCTTCTTTCAGCTCTCCGGAAGAGGCTTGAAGTTCTGCGAGTCGCTGAGGCCAGCCAGTTGGCGTCCAAAGTGAGGGCATGATTGATTATGCACTGCACGTTCGTCGCATGCCTTGTCGCGGAGTAACTCACTCACAAAGAACGAACGCTACTTGTGAGAGCCGCCTCCCGCCGCCGCACCGCCGCCACCACCTCCACTGAAGCCCCCACCGCCTCCATGGGAGCCACCTCCACCACCGAAACCACCTCCACCACCGTGCGAAGCTCC
>Ga0210397_10002177_pt1 | contig 12403 bp, 13 predicted proteins | sample IncBWH2OmetaG_FD_160126 | JGI IMG/M metagenome (GOLD analysis project Ga0210397, IMG submission 160126) | Forest soil microbial communities from Barre Woods Harvard Forest LTER site, Petersham, Massachusetts, United States - Inc-BW-H-2-O ...
TTGCGTCGGTATTTCGGCGTCGTCGATCCAAGACTGCTCTCGAATCTGCATACGGGTACCGCCCGTACTCAGAAATTTCTGTTTAGTAACCAAAGTAATAAGTTATTCCGAGCCTGTGATTGCGGTAACGAATTTAGTTCCGACCCTTGTGCTAAATTCCAAGGTACCCTCCCTGAATGGCTCTGTCAGCGCCTGTAGCGCTGAGTTCGTGTGTCATTTCGGGCGGCGAGAATTCCGAGAGGGGCGGTTATGATGGCAGGAGGCTTGGACAGGGAACAATTAGAAGCTCTGAGACGTCGGGTGGACGAAGATTACAAGCTGGACGTGGCGGCGATTGAGCGTTTTCAGCGGCGGTTCACCAGCGGGAATACCAGTTCTCCAGATTTAACCAGCGCTCCCCCTGCAACCAGCGCAACGGTAAGCGAAATACGTGGAGCGGTTGTGCCCATACCGGAACCAGTAGGGCAAGCGGAACCGGATGAACTGACAGGTTCACTTCGATCCATGTTTAGCACTTACCGGAGGTGATGGGCATTACTACGCTCATCCCACTAGTAGACAATCCCAGTACATCCGCGACGCTCTAGGGGGTACGCATCGAAGCTTCATCGCTCGTCGGAGGCTCTGTGCCCTGAAATGCGCTAATGACCCAATTAGAAATGGACCCTGCGAACTAAGCCTGGCCATAACTCTCGGAATTCCTACATATTCCATTCGGCCCCACCACGCGCGCTCTGTCTGCGGTTCACCCACGCTGGGCTCTGACTTCCTGCTTTTTTGATTTTCACGACCAGAATACTTCGATACAATTCTCGCCATGAAAGGCAACCCAGAGGTTATTGAGCAACTGAATCTTGCTCTTCGCGACGAATTGACAGCAATCAATCAGTATTTTCTCCACGCGGAAATGGCCGAGAACTGGGGCTATTCCAAATACTCAAAAAACATCAAGAAGCAATCGATCGACGAAATGAAGCATGCTGAAGCGCTGATGGAACGCATTTTGTTTCTCGATGGTATTCCCAGCATGGAAACGCTCTCGCTTTCCATCGGGCAAACAGTCAGGGATATGATCGAGTCCGATCTGAGGCTCGAACTCGGAGCGGTCGCCTCATACAACGAGGCCATCCGAATTTCGGTGGAAAACAAGGACAACGGCTCACGTGATCTATTTGTCCGGTTGCTCAAGGACGAGGAAGGGCATGTGGATTGGCTTGAGGCCCAAGTTCATCTGATCAAGGAGATGGGATACGAACGCTATCTCATCACCCAGACGAACGCGGAGAATTAACTCCCCGCAACCTGCCTCACACGACTCCAGCCGTCGCCCGCGCAAACGTATAAGGACCCTCTGGCACCAGCGCCACCCGCGCCCCCTTCGGAACTCCGCGGAGCACTACCGCGATGGCTTCGCCTATATCACCGAACCATCGCGTGCCCAGCTGACCTAGCTCTTCTTTCGTCACGCCCGGCGCAAAGAAGTAGATATCGTTTTGCACCCCGGCCAGCGCCAGCTTCTCCACCTGCCAGCGATCAATCTCAACCGGCGCATCGCGCACCTCGTCGAGATAGTCGGAAAAGCTTCCCATGCTTTTGATCATGCGCTTGAATTCTTCCGACCCCATTCCCTCCGCGCATTCGGCGACCATCAGGATCGGGGCTCCGGGTTTGGCGATGTGCGCTGCTGCGGTGATTCCCTTGACTGATTGGTAGAACGTCAGGTCCAGGGGAAAACCTGCCGCGCTGGTGATTACCGCGTCCGCCGGCTCGTCGACCTCTTCGAGACAGGCCTTCTCGACAAACTCCACGCCCGCCGCGTGCGCCTTCACCGGATCGCCCGCAAACACGCCCGCGATCTTCCGCTCCTGGGTCAGTGCCACGTCCACAATGAAATCGTGGCGTACCCTGCGCGCGCATTCCAATAATTCCTCGTGCAGCGGATTGCCGGTGATCGATCCTTCCGTCGCCAGCGGCTCGCGAATGAAACAGGGCGAGTGAATTACCTTGATCGTTTCCTGCGCCGCCAGGCCCGGAACGATCAGCTTCCGTCCGCCCGAGAAGCCCAGCATCAGGTGCTGCTCGATGAATCCCAGCGTGATGTGGAGGTCGGCGCTCACGAACCGCTCGTCGACATACAGTGGGGTCCCGCGCCGCGTCTCGCCCACATAGCGGTGCTCCTCGCGGGCCCGCGCATTGTGGCTCACCACACGGTATTTTGCGGCAATCTCTGGCCCGACGATGATGTCGACCTCCTCCCTGGTTGCGGCGCGATGCAGCCCCGTCGCAATGAGAATGATGATGCTGTCGCTCGCGATGCCGGCTTTGTGCAGACGGGCGAGCAATGGCGGCAGCGTGATCCGGTTCGGCGCCGGGCGGGTGATATCGCAAACCGAAATCGCCGCCGTCTTCCTGCCCATGGCCAGATCCATGACCGGCTCGCATGCAATGGGGTGATCGAGCGCTTCATTCACAGCTGCGGCCTCGTCCTTAACCGCAAGCGCCTTCCTGCTTCTCACCTCATGGCAGTCAAATCCGCCGGGTACCGAAACCTCGATGCCGCCCTTGCCGAAGAGAAACAACGATTTCATCGCCTGAATCCTCAACCCTGATTCTCGCAGACTTCAGTCTGTCTTTCGACCGATCCCGCAGCGCTGGCCGAGGGCGGGAGCCCGCCATATCTGAGGACTCCCGTCCTCAACCCTCCCTTACCGGATCAAGCCGTTCCAGGTGTTCCAGTTGGCGAAGCACCCAGGTCGCCGCGACGGCTGCGCATCCATTCCCGAAATCTGTCGTGCTCGTCCGGCGTCATGCATTCCCAGCGCTGCCCCGACCGCCGCCGGCCTCTGGAACCGTTGGAACCGCCGCCCAGCCCTCCGACCAGGATGCGGCTCAGCACCAGCAGTCCCAAAGCCTGCCAGAAGGTGATCTGCCGGAGACCGAACAGCATGGGCATGAGCCAATTCCACAAATGCATCACCAATTCGCCGAACAACCAGCCGAACAGCACCATCGCCGGCGGCGCCACCAGGAAAATCCACCATTTCTTTCTCATGTTTGTTCCTCACTTCCTCGTAAACTCATCGTGAATGCTCTGCAAGCGCTCGCGCAGATGCAGCACCGCGTAACGCTTGCGCGCGAGCAGGGTATTGAGATTGACACCGCTTTCGGCCGACAACTCCTTGAAGCTGCGCCCCTCCATTTCGTGGGCAATGAACACCTTTCGCTGCTCCTCGGGCAACTCGGCGAAGGCGAGCTCCAGTTCATCGAGAAGCATGTGCCGCAGGTAGAGCGCGTCCGGTCCCGCATTCGGAGACGGCAGCAGGTCTTCGATGTGGAGCGCGACGCCTTCTTCGTCCTCGCCCATCGCAGCGGAGAATGGCTCCGGCCGCTTCTTGCGGAAGAAGTCCGTGATTCGATTGCGCGCCACGCGAAACAGCCAGCCGGTCACATAGTCGATAGGTTTCAGCAAGCGTGTGGCTTCCACCAGTTCGGCGAAAACTTCCTGCAGAAGGTCTTCGACGTCGGCATCGTTGGGCACTCGCCTGCGGATGAAGTTGCGCAGCCGCGAACCTTCTTCTGCCACGACTGCCGCGATTTGACGGTCTTGCTCGATCATCGTGGTCATGCTGGACGTCTCATCCGTCTACTCTCAAGACGAATGACAGCCGCAAATATTGTAGAGATTCATTGGAAGAGCCTGCGGCCAACATGGCAGCCGGTTGCCGGCCAGGACGCGGGGCCTGGATGCGGGAGAAGGATCGGGGGCAGGCGCAAGAAGAACGGATTGCCGGGATTAGATTCGTTTTGCCCAAAAATAAACGGCCCAGCATTGAGCCGGGCCGTCGTGTATTGCTTGCGCGCTGTCCTACAGCTCGTAACGCCAAGTACGCCTACGGCGTCTTGGCTACAATCCGCACGCCCATCGCGTTGAGCTTCGCTCGCGCCTGGGTGGCCTCCGGCGTTTGCGGATGACGCTGGATCAGCGCGCGCAACTCATGTACCCCTGCATCGTGCTTGCCCGAAGTGATGAGCGCCAATCCCTTGTGCAGTTGTGCCGCCGCCGCCTTGGGGCTGCCGCTGAAGTTCTCCAGTACCACGTTGTAGGCCTTGATTGCTCCCGCGTAATCGTTCTGCTTGTAGGCGATCTCACCCAGGTAGAACTGCGCGTTGCCGGCCAGGTCGTCCTGTGGGTAATAGGTCAGAACATCGTGGAATTCACCGGCAGCCACCTCGTAACGCGCAGAATTGTAATCGCGCAGGCCGGCCTGGTAGGTCTCCTGGAGCGGAGGCGCCTGTCCGCCACCGGGGCCGTTGGGAACCATACTCTGCGGTCCTGGGCCGGGCGCCGGCATCGGCGACCCTCCAGCCCCCGGCTGTTGACCGGCACCACCCACCGGCGGATTTTGGACGTTTTGCAACTGGCTCTGCAAGTCCTGGATGCTCTTGTCTAGCTTGCTCATGCGCGACTTCAGCTCATCCACGGAGTCATTCAGCGATTGCATCTGCCCCGAGTTGGTGTCGAGCTTCCCGCCGATAGCCTCGCTTTGCGCATTGATTTTTTGCTGCAAAGCGTCCACGGTCGTCGTCATCCGGTTGGCGTTGTCCGCGGTCTGTTCCACGAGGTGCTGCAACAGGCCGAATTTCGAATCCACCGTGGACTGCAAGCGCTGCACCGCATCCATCAATTGCTGCACTTGCGTTTGCAGCGCCACGACGGTGTCCTTGGTTGATTCCGCGCGCAGGGAAGCGGTTCCATCTATTGCACCCAAAAATGCCAGGAAAAAGAGAGCATTGCGAAACTTATATGTTTTCAACATCCCTCACCCATCCCAATAAGAAGTACGGCACCCCGATTGATCCTCGACGGGATGCCGCAGTCTCTTTCATTGTCGCACCATCGCAAAGCCAGAGATACCGCAGACCCCAGGCCGATACTCCTGGGCGACGCAATCACCGGGCAGCGGAGATCTGAGAAAGAAACCGAATAGTGCGCAGTCCTTGATTCGATCCGCAGGCAGCCGTGTCGAACAGCCCCCTGCGGACCGCCCCGATTCGTAGACCGGGCTATTGATCCATCGAGAATCCACCGCGCCGGTTCTGTTGCCAGCATTCCTCTGTGGACTCGGTGCAGAACGGCTTTTCCTTGCCGTAGCTCACGGTGCGAATGCGGTTGGCTGCCACACCTGCCGTCACCAGCGCATTCTTGGCCGCATCCGCGCGGCTCTGGCCCAGTCCGATGTTGTACTCGTTAGAACCGCGCTCGTCGCAGTAGCCGCCGATCACGATCTTGATTTCGGGGTGGCTCACCAGGAACGAAGCATCGCGCGAAAGCGTGGACTGCGCATCGGCGCGAATATCGGACGTGTCGTAGTCGAAGAAAATATCCTGCACATTGGCTTTGAACTGCTCTTCCGTGCTCATGGTGTTGGTTGGCACCACGACCGCCGGGGGCGCATTCACGGTCACTCGCGCCGTGGCATCCGCCGTACCGCCCGCACCGCGCGCCACCAGGTGATAGCTGGTCGAGGTGGTCGGCGTAACCGTCTTCACGCCCGAAGTCGGCACATCCCCGATTCCGTCGATCGAGACACTCGTTGCGTCCACAGTGCGCCACGTCAGCACCACCTGGTCGCCGGCTGAAATCGACGCCGGAGTCGCCGAAATCTGGGCTGTTGGCGGTGCGGTGGCCGGGGGCGCCGTTTCCGTCGGCATCGGCGGAGCGGGATGTTTCTTCTTGCAACCGGCAACGGCGATGAGGGCAACAAGCACAATGACGGGAACCAGAATGCGAACAAATTGTTTCAAGACCTATCTCCTTTGCGGGGTCAAGCGGCGAATTTCAGACAACGGAACATTCTAATTGCTGATCTCACGAGTTCCTGACTTTTTGAGTGATGGTGAGCACACCACGACAACACCACCGGGTGGATATCGCCTATGCTTTAGGGAATTGGACCTTTGGACTTCAGCGATCATCGTGATTGGGCTGACGAATCCATGATACGCCCTATGGCGTGGAAACGCTTTCAAGCATGGGACCTGAAACACAGTACGGCCCAGCCTGGGACCCGACCTGCCCAACTCCGAACTATGACACAGCCTAGCTATTTCCAACTCCAGTTGGGCATGAAGTTGTTGCCGACGTGGGTTAATTGATGCTGTTCGGTGCCGTCGGCGAGCATCATCCAGATCTCGCTGTGGCTGCCGATCGCTCGCTCGAAGACAATATGCCGCCCGTCCGGCGCCCAGCAGGGAAAGTCGTTGCTTCCGGCGTCATGGGTAAGCTGCAGCCACCGCTTGCTGGCGATGTCCATTACATAGATGTCCTGTCCGCCGGGCGCCCCTGGCCCGTACTTCCGGTTCCAACTGAAAGTGAGAAACTGGCCGTTCGGCGACCACGAAGGCGAAATGGCGTAGCCTCCATCCGTCATGCGCTGGATGTTGGCCCCGTCCTGATCCATGATGTAGATCTGGGGCAGGCCGGTACGGCCGCTTACCCACGCGATTTGCGAATTGGTGCGCGGGTTCCAGGTGGGACCGACGTCGGGTCCGCGAAACGCCGTGAGCTTACGCAGATTTCCACCGTTCGCGTCGGCAACCCAGATTTCCGGGTCTCCCGAGCGCGATGAGGAGAAGGCGATTTTGGTTCCATCCGCGGACCATGCAGGGGACTGGTTCGAGCCACCGGCGGTACCTCCCGGGAAACTGACCAAACGGCCAAGATCCTGTGAATACATCCGTACCGACCACCCGCTCCGATCAAGCGACGCGAAGGCGATACGGCTGCCATCGGGTGAGATGCGCGGCGACAGGGAGATGCTGCCCAGATGGGTCACCTGGTGCTGGTTCTGCCCGTCGTAGTCCATCATCCAGATTTCCTTGGTCCCGGTCCGTGAGCTGACGAAGAAAATCTTGGTTTCGGCGATGCCGTTGATACCCCCGCCCAGTTGCGAAATGATCTCGTCGGCAAACCGGTGCGCGATGGTGCGCGCCATATCCTGGCTGGCAGCCTCGTTGTACTGTTTGCCGAGCACCTGCGGGGTAGAGGCGTTGCGCGCGTCATCCAGCCAGCCGTACACCACCAGCCTGCCATTGGTCGACGACAGCGCTCCGAACGCCACCATCTCTGAATTTGCCGGTGCCGCCGCCCATTGCGCCAGGCTTATCTCCTGCGGCGATCCGGGGGTTGCCTGTGGCGCCATCGCCTTTGCCACCATGTCGAAGATTCCGGCGTTCTGCAGGTCGCTATAAAGCGTGGCGTCAAACGTTGCCTTTAGCGCTGGTGTATCCGGGTCGACGCTTGCCGCTTTGAAGTCGGCCGCCGCAAGACGGATGCGGGCGTTGCCCAGGTTCGATCCGGTATGAATCCAGTCTTGTCCCCATGCGGCATCAACCGTCGCGACGGAGAGAAAGATGAAAACCGGGAAAACAAGCCGGAAAAGGAATTTCATTCTATGCGCAATCCCTTGATGGAACATATATGTTCGGGAAGCTCCTCGCTCATCTTGCTTTGTCGATCGGGGTTTTCGCATCCCTACCTACTGACTCAATACTCGCAGTAGTAGGAAGTCAGAACCGTGCTGGGGCTATATTGAGCAGGCAGCGGGCCGAATGTATCCACACGCTGCGCCGCACGCAGGCAGGACCGGTCGAGCGTTGGGCTGCCGCTGCTCCGATCCTGTTGAACGTTGCTCACCGTACCGTCCCGGTGGATGACAAATGTGATGAAGGTTCGTGTGCCCTTGGGCGTCCGCGGATCGACCTCGCCCTTGTTCCAGTTGGACGCCATCTTGCGCTGGATGTTGCTGATGTAGTACGCGAACCGGGTTCCGAAATCACCCTCGTTCACTGTGACCGGCCCCGTGATCGTGGTCTGCCCTGTAACCGCGCGTTGTATCGAACTGCCGGACTGTTCGCCGTATTGGGCCCGGTTCTCCTGTTTAGGCGGAGGCTGTTTGAGCTGACTCTTCGGCGTCGGCTGCGGCTTCACTTTGGCGTTCTTTCCCGGGATTGGGATGGCCTTCAAGTCAATGTTCGGGGTTTGAACCTTCGGCTGAGGGATTTCCGGAGCCGGGCTGGGCTTGTCTGTCGCGAGCACGTTCTGGTTTTGCGGCTGGTCGGAAGGCAGCGGCAGCGCGCTGCTGACGATATTCACGCGTATTGCTCCTCCGGCCGTGGCCCCGCCCCACACGTTGGCGTGAAAGAACCCACCGACCACGTAATAAAGAACGATTGCCAGGGCCAGTGCCGCATGAAGCACGACCGAACCGGTGGCCGGCGCAAACACCGGCTCTCCCGTCAGCTCCTGCTCCAATCGTTCCTCGCCTTCCAGCAAACTGCTCATGCCCTTACCCGAAGACTGGTCCCTGTTCCCTGGTCTCTCAGTCCCTCGTCCCTGCTCGTCTCACTTCTTCTTCGTATCCAGCGGCTGGGTCACGATCGAAATATTCGTGATCCCGGCCTGTTTCACCGCGTCCATTACGCTGGCAAAGGCTCCGAAGGGCACTCGTTCATCCGCACGAAGATAGATCACCTGTTTCGATGGATCGGTATTTCCCTGGTGCAGCTTCTGGGGCAACTCGTGAATGTTAACCGGGGTGTCGCCGAGAAATAACCCCGAATCGCGATCGATAGTCAGCACCAGGCGCTGTTCCGTAATTTCCCGCACCGTGCGCGTCTTCGGAATGGCCACTTCAATGCCCGACTGCAGCACCGGCGCTGTGATCATGAAGATCACCAGCAGCACCAGCACCACATCTACCAGCGGCGTGATATTGATCTCGGCCAGGGAGGTGCGCGTTTGTCCCGTGCTACTTGTAAAAGCCACGTTCAACCTCGTGGGCCACTTCGCGGCCCGGCAGCTCGCGGCCTTCCGCGCCAGCCAGGCGCTGTGCCGCCGGAGCGCTTGCCGGACGCACCTGGATCTCTTCCAGGGAATTCAGCAACTCGCGGCTGAAGTCGTCGATGGCCGCCGCAAATACCCGGATGCGGGCAGTGAACTGGTTGTAGGCCACCACTGCGGGCACGGCAACAAACAATCCGGCAGCGGTTGTAATCAGCGCCTCGGAGATACCGGGCGCCACCGCGCGCAACGTTGCTGCGCCCGCGGTGCCTAACCCGTGAAACGCGTCCACCACGCCCATTACCGTCCCGAACAATCCGACAAACGGACTCGTTGCGGCGATCGTGGCCAGCCATGTCATTCGCCGCTCAAGGCCGGTCACAGCTTCGCTGCCCGCGGTCATGGCCGACCGTTCCAGCGGCGTGATGTTGCGGGGCGGGCCGGAGCCTCCCGTCTGCCGTTTGTATGTTTCGTAGACTTCGTCGAATACCTGGGCCAGGGGGCTGGCTTTGAAATCAGGCGTCAGGGTAGCAATCTCCTGCAGGCGCGACGCTTTGCGGAAGGTGCGGATAAACCGCTTGCTTTCCTTTGTGGCCTTGCTGAAGGTGGACATCTTGCCTAGGATCACGGTCCAGGAATACAGGCTGGCAAAGAGCAGAACCAGCAGAACACCCATCGCCACGGGACCGATGTTGCTCAGCAAGTCCACTAGCGCGCTGGCGCCGTGGGCCAGCGACCCGCCTCCAGCCGTTGCGTCGCTGTCGTTCTGCAGTGCAAAGAGGATCGCAGCAGTAAAAATCGGCATTCACCTCACGTTCAACGGTATCAGATTGTTAGATGCCATCGAAAGCTGTCCGCCGCATACCACTGATAACAAAAAGGGTTCCTCTTTGCCCTGTTTCTACTGGCGTTTTCGCTTCAATGCGATCTCAATCGTCTTCTCTTCGCCCCAACAGAGAGACGTGGCAGACGGGATGCCCCCGACGCATTTCGTCACTCGCGCATGTGCCTGCGTCCAGCCGCTTCGTGCTACGCTGCTCTCGGATTCCTGTCGTTCGCCGCAAACAGGGAAGCGGAACAGAAAAATGCTCATCGAGTTGCGCGCTGAGAACTACGCCGTCACCGACCATGCCATCGCTGTGTTTGGCCCCGGGCTCAACCTGCTTACAGGTGAAACCGGCGCCGGCAAGTCCATCCTGGTCGACGCACTGGCGCTGCTGATGGGCGGCAAGTCCTCCACCGACGTGGTTCGCCATGGCGCCGACAAGGCCACCGTTTCCTGCGTCTTTGAGTCCACTTCCGGTGCCGAAGCCATTCTCGAAGAAAACGGCATCGACGCCGAAGGCTCGGAAATCATCCTGCGTCGCGAAATTCTCTCCACCGGCAAGGGCAGAGTCTTCGTAAACAACCAGCCCGCCACCGTTGCCGTTCTCAAGCTGCTTGCGCCGGAACTGGCGCTGGTCCACGCGCAGACCGAGACCCTGTCCAGCTTCGACCAGGCCCAGCAGCGTATCCTACTCGACCGCTTCGGCGCGCTTTCGACAGAGGCTGTAGGCGCTGCCCACGCGCGTTGGCACGATGCCGCACAGAAGCTCGATGAACTCCTCCAGGGCGAGCAGGACCGCTTGCGCATGGTCGACCTCTGGACCTATCAACTCAAGGAGATTGAAGCCGCCCATCTCGAGGCGGGCGAAGACGAAACTCTCGAAACCGAGAAGCGCGTTCTCGGCAATGCTGAAAAGCTCTATACCGCGGCCATGAGCGCGTTCGATCAGCTCTATGAAGGCGGCGCGTCGGCCGAGGCGGCGTTGCGCGCTGCGCTGCGCAACATTGAAGAACTGGCCCGCTACGATGCACGCTTCACCGAAGCCGCGCAGCAACTGCAGTCGGTTCGCGCCACGGTCGGCGACATTGGCGCCAGCGTCCGCGATTACGCCGAAGGCATCAACGCGTCCCCCGAGCGCCTGGCTGAAATCGAAGATCGCCTTGCGCTCGTCGATCGTCTCAAACGTAAATACGGCAAGACCGTCGCCGACATCATCGCCTTTGCTGAGGATGTCTCCGCCAAGCTGGCAGAAGTCGAAAACCGCGACGAACTCCTCAAGGACCGCCGCGCGGAACTCGACAAGGCTGCCGCTGCTTATCGACTTGCCGCTGCGGCCTTGAGCGCGGATCGCAAAGCCGCCGCCGCCAGGCTGGCCCGGCTCGCCGAAGCGCAGATCAACTCGCTCGCCATGAAGGTCCGCTTTGAAATAGCTGTCACATCGCCGGAGGACGTCGGGGCTGCCACACAATCCGCCGGAGCTTCGAAAGGGCACGCCTTTAGCCGTGCCGAAAGCGATGCAGAGCACTTCGGGGCTTTAGCCCCTGAGGGCAGTTCTCCCGACGATTCTTATTCCTACTGGACGTCTTCTGGATGGGATGAAGTCGAGTACCGAATCGCCACCAATACCGGCGAACCGCTCAAGCCGCTCCATGAAATCGCGTCAGGCGGCGAGATGAGCCGAGTGATGCTGGCGCTCAAGGTCGCGGTGGAAGAGGCCTCCTCCAAAACCAGGAAAAGAAACCCCACGCCGCGCACCCTCGTCTTCGATGAAATCGATATCGGTATCGGAGGTCGCGCCGCCGAAGCGGTCGGCCAGAAACTCAAAACCTTGTCCCAGGGCCAGCAAATTCTCTGCGTAACTCACTTGCCGCAAATCGCGGCCTTTGCCGATCAGCACTTTCTCATCGACAAGCGCGAATCCGCAGGCCGCACCAAAACCAACATCCGTCTCCTCGATCAACGCGCCAGCACCCACGAAGTCGCCCGCATGCTCAGCGGAGCCAGGGTCACTGAGACAAGTCTCCAGCACGCGGCGCAGATGATTGCCGCCAGTCGCTAGCTAGAATTACCGGTTGCATAACTCGGATAACTTCTTGCATACTTGGTGCGATCTTTGGTTCTACCGGGGTTCGCTTCCTGAACAAAGAGCTAGTCATTCGTTGGCATTACCCGGTTACGGCGTTATCTATCGCATATTAGGAAACGCTATGTCCGAAACCACTCAGCTCAAGTCGATCCGAACATGAGCGGGCGGCAACTGCATAGCACCCCAACGGTGAGACAATTCTTGAATTAGCCGCAAGACCCAGGCACGACTTACTTCAACCCATGGAAATCAGGCTCGGCGTCGCTCGAAACGCATGCATTCCATGGAGGCTTCTCTAGTTGGCTTGGACGCTCTGCTGTCGAAGTCCGGAAAGGGGACGAACATGGTTCGCAGCCCGAAGGAACTTGATCGCACGGCAGATTCGGATGCGGTTGGTCAGGGAGAGCATCCGGCCCAAGGGACGCTTGCTGCCATGCCCCTTGATGCGCTGCGAGACGCAAGGCGACTGACCCAGGTGCAAATGGCCCAGCTGCTTAAGATCTCCCAGGGTGCTGTCTCCAAAGTCGAACGCCGCACCGACATGTTTGTCAGCACGTTGCGAAATTATGTCCGAGCGATCGGCGGCGACCTGGAGATTCGCGCCGTTTTTCCGGAGGGGGACGTGCTGATCGATCAGTTCGGTACTCTA
>Ga0210397_10002178_pt1 | contig 12400 bp, 13 predicted proteins | sample IncBWH2OmetaG_FD_160126 | JGI IMG/M metagenome (GOLD analysis project Ga0210397, IMG submission 160126) | Forest soil microbial communities from Barre Woods Harvard Forest LTER site, Petersham, Massachusetts, United States - Inc-BW-H-2-O ...
TCAATCCCAATCACCCGGTGACCTTGCCCGAGGGCGACCGTGATGTGTTCGGCGACGGTTCCGTTGTGATCATTTCGACGCCGGGCCACACGCCCGGTCATCAGTCGCTGCTGGTCAGGTTGCCGAAGACCGGCACCGTTGTCCTCTCGGGCGACGCCGTCCACTTCAAGGCCAACTGGGACAATCGCCGCGTGCCGCCGTTCAACACCGACAAGGACAAGACCTTGGCCTCGATGCAGCGCATCGCCGATATCGTTGCGAAGGAGAACGGCCAGCTCTGGATCAACCACGACAAGCCGCAGACCGACGCGCAGAAGAAGCCGCCGGAGTTCTACGACTAGGCGGCCGCGCGCGCTTTTGGCCCGTTCCGGCGAGAGGATGCGGCCTTGAGCAAACGGCGGGTGCCGCCTATGCTCGCTGCAAAGCAAGAAACAGAACGCAAAGCCTCCAGAGGGCGGAAGCGACGTCTTGGGGAACGTCCGGCATGCTGGATTTCATTCAGCAGTTGGTGGGAGGCATTGCGCTCGGCTGCGTCTATGGCCTGATCGCACTGGGCTTCGTCCTCATCTACAAGGCGACTGAGGTCGTCAATTTCGCCCAGGGCGACCTGATGATGCTGGGCGGCTTCTTCGCCTACGGCTTCATCGACCAGCTCGGACTCAACTATTGGGTTGGCTTTCTGTTCGCGATCATCGCCATGGCGGCGTTTGGCAGCCTGGTCGAACGTGTGATCGTGCGGCCGATCCTCGGCTATCCGCAATTCTCCATCGTGATGGTGACGATCGGGCTCGGCTTCGCGCTGCGGGCGATCGTCGGCATGATCTGGGGCACGGACGATCTGCGCATCGATACGCCGTTCTCCTCGGGAGTCATGCATGTCGGCAAGCTGGTCATCGCCCATGACAAGCTGTCCGTCATCGTGGCGACGGTCCTGCTGTGCGGCGCGCTGTGGCTGTATTTCAACAAGACCCGTATGGGCGTGGCCATGCAGGCGACGTCGCAGAACATGCTCGGCGCCTACTACATGGGCATCCCGGTCAAGCGGGTGTTTTCGCTGATCTGGGCGATCAGCGCCGCGGTCGCGGGCTTTGCCGGCGTTCTCCTGGCGCCGATCGCCTTCATTCACACCAATATCGGCTTTCTCGGCCTCAAGGCGTTTCCGGCGGCCGTGCTCGGCGGCTTCGGCAGCATCCCTGGCGCGCTCGCCGGCGGTCTCATCATCGGGGTCGCCGAGACGCTCTCGGGCTTCTACCTTCCCGAAGGGTTCAAGGACGTCGCCGCCTACATTCTCCTCCTCGTGGTGCTGATGGTGCGGCCGGAAGGGCTGTTCGGCCTCAACCTGCGCAAGAAGGTGTAGACCGGTGCGGCCGATCTTTCAGACCGACTACGGCCAGGACATCCAGCTCTTCCGCCACAGCGGCTATTGGTGGTCCTATGGCGCGCTTCTCCTTCTCGTTCTTGCCGCGCCGCTGGCCGTCGGCTCCTACCTGCAGAGCCAGATCGTCTTCGTCTTCATCTATGCGATTGTCGGCGTCGGGCTCCTGATCCTCGCCGGCTTCGCCGGGCAGGTATCGCTCGGTCACGCCGCCTTCCTTGCCATCGGCGCCTATACCGCCGGCTACATGCAGCGGCTCGGCGTGCCGTTTCTCATCTATCTGCCGCTCTCGGTGGTGCTCACCGGCGCCGTCGGCGCGCTCGTCGGTTTCCCGGCGCTGCGCCTTTCCGGCATCTATCTTGTCATCGCCACGATCGCGTTCGGCTTCATCATCGAGGAAGTCGCCGCGCGCTGGGAAAGCGTGACCAACGGCAATGACGGCATGCGGATCAAGCAGATCGAGTTGTTCGGCTTCACCGTCAGCCGCGACGGCTACAGCTTCTACTACCTCTGCCTCGGTCTCCTCATTCTCGTGCTGGTGCTCGCGCTCAACCTTTTGCGCTCGCCGACCGGCCGCGCCTTCATCGCCATCCGCGACAGCGAGACCGCGGCGCAAAGCATCGGCATCAATCTCTCGGTCTACAAGGTAGTGGCGTTCTCGATCAGCGCCGGCATGACCGGGCTCGCCGGCTGCCTCTATGCGCACAAGATGTCCTTCATCAGCCCGGAAATGTTCACGCTGCTGCTCTCGCTCGAGTTCGTCATCGTCATCCTCATTGGCGGCGTCGGCAGTCTGCACGGCGCCGTGCTCGGCTCGATCTTCGTGGTGATGGTCGATCCGTTCCTCAGCTACCTCAAGGACGACCTGCCGCGTGGCATCGGCGAATTGGCGCGTTCCTTCGGCGTCGCCAATCCGGGCGCGCTACAGGATACGCTCGCGGCCGTCGGCGGCGCCGCCGGGCTCAAGGGCGCCATCTACGGCCTCATCATCATCGTCTTCATCGTCTTCGAGCCGTATGGGCTCTACGGCCGCTGGCTCAAGATCCGGCTCTATTTCGAGCTGTTCCCGCTCTACAAGAAGGCGACGTTCAAGCGGCAGAAGACCTACGTCAAATCGGAGCGCAACCGGTGAGCCTGCTCCGCCTCGACACCATCTCGCTGCGCTTCGGCGGGCTTACCGCCGTCGACGGCGTGAGCTTTGCCGTCGAGCCCGGCGAGATATTCACCATGATCGGCCCGAACGGCGCCGGCAAGACCTCGATCTTCAACATGATCTCGCGCTTCTACCAGCCGAGCGGCGGGCGCATCTTCTTCGAGGATGTCGAGATTACGGAGCTGCCGCCGTACAAAATCGCCGAACTCGGCGTCGCGCGGACGTTCCAGAACATCGAGCTGTTCGACAATGCGACCGTGCTCGCCAATCTCCTGGTCGGCCGCCACCGCCACCGCCGCACGCGAATTTACGAGGACATCCTGTTCCTGCCCAAGGTGCGCGCGGCCGAATACGCAGACCGCCATCGCGTCGAGGAGGTCATCGAGTTCCTCGATCTGCAGCGCTACCGCGACCAGCTGATCGCCAGCTTGCCCTATGGCGTGCGCAAGGTGTGCGAGCTCGCGCGCGCGTTATGCGCCGAGCCGAAGATTCTCCTCCTCGACGAGCCTTCCTCCGGGCTCAACGTCGAGGAAACCGACGACATGGTCTACTGGATCAACGACATCCGCTCCGAACTCGGCATCACGGTGCTGATGGTCGAGCACGACATGACGCTGGTCAATCGCGTGTCCGACCGCGTGCTCGCCCTCGACTACGGCCGGGTCGTCGCGCTCGGGGCGCCGCAGGAAGTGGCCCACGATCCCAATGTGATCGCCGCCTATCTCGGACCCGAGGGGGCGGTATGAGCGATCCTGCACCGCTCCTCTCGGTCCGCAACCTCGAGACCTTCTACGGACGCATCATGGCGGTGCGCGGGGTCAGCCTTGAAGTGCCGCACGGCGAGATCGTCACCGTGCTCGGCGCCAACGGCGCCGGCAAGACCACCATCCTCAAAACCATCTCCGGCGTGCTCGACCCGCAGAAGGGCACGATCGAGCTCGAGGGCAAGCCGATCCACGGCATGGACCCGGACCGCATCGTCAAGCTCGGGCTCAGCCACGTGCCCGAAGGCCGCGAAGTCTTCCCGTTCCTGACCGTCGCCGAAAATCTTGCCATGGGGGCGTTCCTGCGCGGCGACCGCGATGCCGTGGCACGGGACCTCGAGCGCATCTACGGCTATTTTCCGCGGCTCCAGCATCGCCTGGACCAGCGCGCCGGCCTGCTGTCGGGCGGCGAGCAGCAGATGCTGGCGATCAGCCGTGGCTTTCTCAGCCGCCCAAAACTCCTGCTGCTCGACGAGCCTTCGCTCGGCCTGGCGCCGCTCCTGGTCAAGGAAATCTTCACCATCGTGCGCCGCCTCAATGCCGAGGAGGGTATCTCGATCCTGCTGGTCGAGCAGAACGCGCACATGGCGCTTGCGATCGCGCGCTACGGCTATGTGCTCGAGGTCGGGCGCTTCGTCATGGCCGATACCTGTGCGCGGCTTGCCGCCAGCCGTGACATCCAGGAGTTCTATCTCGGCGCCAGGGAGATCGGCGCGCGCGGCGAGCGTCGTTGGAAGCGAAAGAAGACGTGGCGATGAAGAGACGCTGGCGATGAAAAGACTGGCGATTAGCGGCGGGCCGGAAGGGGACCTGGCGATGAAGCAAATGGTCGATGAGCGAAAACCTGACGCCGGCCGCGATCTTCCGCCTGCCGCCGCGGCGAAGCCGCCGAAATCATGGAGAATGTCCGCCTCTGACCCGCCGATCTTGACCGTGGCCGAAACCTTGCCGAAGAGTTTTCTGCTTGCCGTGAGGACCCGCGGCGACCGGCCCGCCTTGCGCGAAAAGGTACTGGGCATTTGGAAGACCATCACCTGGAACGAATGGCTCGAGCGCACCAAGGAGATCGCCTTCGCCCTCGACGGGCTCGGCTTCCGCCCCGGCGACGTCGCTTCGGTTCTCGCCAATACGGTGCCGGAATGGTGCTACGCCGACCTCGGGGTGCTCTGTGCCGGCGGCGTCTGCTCCGGAATCTATCCGACCGATTCAGCCAAGCAGGTCGCCTACCTGGTCAACGATTCACGCACCCGCGTGCTGTTCGTCGAGGACGACGAGCAGCTCGACAAGGCGCTGGAGGCGCGCGCTCATTGCCCGATGCTCGAGCGCATCGTGGTCTTCGACATGGAAGGGCTGGCGAAGTTTTCCGACCCGATGTGCGTCTCCTTCGCCTCTTTCCTGGCCGAAGGCCGCGCGCGCATTGCCGGGCGCGAGGACCGCTGGGAGGAGATGATCGCCTCCCGCGGCCCGGATGACCTTGCGCTCCTGGTCTACACCTCGGGCACGACCGGTCCGCCCAAGGGCGTGATGCTCAGCCACCGCAACGTCGTCACCCAGATGCGGCACGCCACCGACGTGCTGTCTTATACGGCGCACGAAGAACGTCTGGCCTTCCTGCCGATGTGCCACGTCGCCGAGCGCGTCGCGGGCTGCTACTACGGCATCGCGATCGGCGTCGTCGCCAACTATGCGGAAAGTCCCGAGACGGTGCTGGAGAATGTCCGCGAGCTGCAGCCGACGTCGCTCGGCGCGGTGCCGCGGGTGTGGGAGCGGCTCTATTCCGCGACCATGATCGCGCTCAAGGACGGGACGGCGCTGGAGCGCTGGGCCTACCGCTTGGCGATCGCGGCGGGCTACCGCGTCGCTGATGCCCGGCTGGAGCGGCGCGCGCCGACATTGTTGGAACGCATCGGCTTTGCGCTCGCGTACCGGCTCGTGCTGCGCAACATCCGCATCATGATGGGCATCGACCGCTGCCACTGGCTGTGGACCGGCGCGGCGCCGATCGCGCCCGACCTCATCCGCTGGTATCTCGCGCTCGGCATGAACATGTACGAGGTCTATGGCCAGACCGAGAACACCGGGCTCGCGACGGTGATGCCGGCGGACGGCATCAAGCTCGGCACTGTCGGCAAAGCGGTCCCCTATGGCGAAGTGATGGTCTCGCCGGAGGGCGAGATCCTCATCCGCGGCGACTTCGTCTGCATGGGCTATCTCAACCAGCCGGTGCGCACGGCGGAGACGATCGATCGCGAGCGCTGGCTGCACACTGGCGACGTCGGCCTGATCGACAACGAGGGCTACGTGCGCATCACCGACCGCATGAAGGACATCATCATCACCGCCGGCGGCAAGAACATCACCCCGTCGGAGATTGAAAACCAGCTCAAATTCTCGCCCTACATCAGCGACGCGGTCGTTGTTGGCGACCGGCGCCCGTATCTGACCTGCCTGGTCATGATCGATCAGGAGAACGTCGAGAAATTCGCCCAGGACCGGGCGGTGCCGTTCACCAACTATGCGAGCCTGTGCCGCGCGCAGGAGGTGCAGGACCTGATCTGGGGCGAGATCGAGAAGGTCAATGCCGACTTCGCCCGGGTCGAAACCATCAAGCGCTTCTACCTCATCGAGCAGCAGCTCACGCCGGAGGACGACGAGTTGACGCCGACGATGAAGCTCAAGCGCAAATTCGTCAACGAGAAGTACCAGAAAGAGATCGAGGTCATGTATCGCAGCGCCTCGGCCGCTTAACCCGTTTGCTGGAGCGTTCTTTGACGGTGCCCGGCGGCTGCGATAGCATGAAAGGCGGGCAGGGGAACACGCGCAGGGAGGAAAAACAAATGAGATTCCGTGAAGGCATGGCGGCGCTCGCCGGCGCCGCGTTCGTTCTGAGCGCGCCGATGGCGCTGGCGCAGGTCAAGACCACGAACCAGGGGATCACCGACACCGAGATCGCGGTCGGCACCCACCAGGACCTTTCGGGGCCGATCAAGACGTGGGGCGTCTCGGTCGCCAACGGCATGAAAATGGCCACCGAGGAGGTCAACGCCGCCGGCGGCATCAACGGCCGCAAGATCCGGTTGATCATCGAGGACAGCGGCTATGATCCCAAGCGCGCCGTGCTCGACACGCAGAAACTCATCGAGAAGGATCAGGTCTTCTCGATGATCGGCGCGATGGGCTCGCCGACGGTGCTCGCCGCGCAGGACATCGTGCTTGACGCCGGCGTGACCCAGCTCTTTCCGCTCACCGCCGCCCAGTTCACCTTCAAGCTCGATCCGGCGAAGCCGCAGGATCGGCTGAAGTTCAACAACCTGCCGCCCTACATCGAGTCGACGCGGGCGGCGATGAAATACATGGTGGAGCTGAAGCACCCGAAGAAGCCGTGCATCATGTTTCAGGACGACGAGTACGGCAAGAACGTGCTTGACGGCTTCACGCAACAGCTCGCCGCGATGAAGATCGAGCCCGGAACGCAGACGAGCTACAAGCGTGGCGCCACCGACTTCAGCGCCCAGATCGCGCGAATGAAGGCGGACGGCTGCGACCTGGTGCTGCTCGGCACGGTCATCCGCGAGACCATCGGCGCCATGACCGAAGCGAAGAAGCTCGGCTGGACCGTCGATTTCCTCGGCGCCACGCCGACCGACGTGATCGAGGTGCCGCTGCTCGGCAAGGACGTTGTCGAAGGCCTTTACGCCGCCGGCGGCATTGAAATTCCCTACGAAGATACCGCCAAGGGCAAGGTCAAGGACTGGCTCGTCAACTACAAGAAGATGTTCGGCGTCGACGCCAACACCCAGGCGATCATCGGCTACGACGCCATCCAGACCTTCGCCTTCTACGCCAGTATGGCCGGCAAGGACTTGACCGGACAAAAACTTCTAGCCGCGCTCGAGTCCGGCAAGGAGTTCCACAGCATGTTCGGCTCGCCGCCGGCGAAGTTCTCGCCGACCAACCATCTTGCCAGCACCGCGATCCAGGTCCAGCAGGTCCAGAACGGCCGCTGGAAGGTCCTGCAGGAGGGGCTGGAGTACTGAACGAGCGTACCGCCGGGATCGGCCACAGTCTCGGGCCATCCGGCAAAGCGACTTTTGCAGTCACTGCCGGGGCATGTCGCGATCGCCAAAGGATCGGGATGTGCTCCGCGCGTTTTCGGGGAGGCGGGACTTCGCGCCTCTCTGTTCAATCGGTTGCCTCTTCGATCAGGCGTGGGCTGACGAAGCGCTCGAGCCTGCCCGCGCTCGGATGCACGCGGGACCAGTCGTCGAACGGCAGATCGATGACGACGAGGCCGGACGTCGGCAGCTTTTCGCTGACACGCTCGCGCGCCTCCACATCACCGGAGGCGATCAGGCTCACCGCAAGCTCGTGCAGGCCCGGATTGTGGCCGACGACGAGCAGCGCCTGCGCATCCCGCGCCTTGCGAATGATGCCCATGAGCTTGTCGCGGCCGGCGTTGTAGATGCCCTCCTCCTTTACGATCCGCGGCGCCTTGGGCAGGACCTTGGCGACAAGCGCCCAGGTTTCCTCCGCGCGGGTCGCCGGCGAGACGAGCGCAAGGTCCGGCACCAGGCCGTGGTGGGCCATGTAGGCGCCGATGAGCGGCGCGTCGGCGCGGCCGCGCTTGGTCAGCTTGCGGTTGCGGTCGCGGTCGCCGGGTTCGGCGCGTTCAGTCTTGGCGTGGCGCAGCAGCATCAATCGGCGCATGACGGCAATGTCACTGTTTCATCGCTACAGTATAAAGCAAGTTTGGCCGAGATCGACCCGGCTGCTCTCATGGGCTCGTCCGCGCGAAAGCGGGACCCGACAGGTTTTTCGCGATGTCGGCGGGCGTTGGGCCGCTACTTCTTGGCGGCCGGTTCGGCTTTCGCTTTCATTTGCGCGAGTTCGCTGCTGAGCTTCTCCACCGTCGTTCGAAGCGCCGCAATCTCGGCTCGGGCGGCAGCGAGATCGCGGCCGGCGGCGGCAATCTTGTCCTGCGTTTCGCGGGCGAGCTTGTTCAGTGCCTGTTGCAGAAACTCGACGTTCGCCTGCAGGCAGCCGGTACGACGCTCCATCTTCGTTTCGGCGGTGCATACTTCCATGCCGCGAATGTCCTGTGCGGCTGCGGGCGAAAGCCATGTCGCTAGCAGCACTCCCGCGGGGAGCAAAAATGGCGCTCCTCGCCGCCGGGGCGCCTGCCGTTGCGGCTGCTCGCGTATCATGGCTTCGCGTGTCATCCCCTGGAGCTTACATGATCGGGAGGAGGCGATGTAACGCTCTCGCGAGGTCCGATCCCGCATCCCGCTTTGCCGGCGCCGATAAGCGTGCGCGGAGTGCCCGCAACCCTGCGGTCGTCGCCGCTGTCAAAGGCGGGAAACAGGCGTTAGAGTCGATGACCGGCATGTGCGAATGGAGAGCTGCAGCGGCATGAAACCGGAATGAGTGCTACCGATGTCACGGCCTATGGCCGAAGTTGGTACGCCGCGACCATGGTGGAAACGCCGGAGCGGCCGCAGCTTGCGAAAGACCTCGATGTCGACGTCTGCGTCATCGGCGGCGGGCTCGCCGGCCTCACCGCCACGCGCGAGCTCGCCCGCAACGGCTGGTCGGTCGCGCTCATCGAGGCGGGCCGCCTCGCGGCACGCGCCTCGGGCCGCAACACCGGGTTCGTGCTTCCCGGCTTTGCCGCCGAGCCCGACCGGGTTGTCGCCCGCGTCGGCTTCGAGCAGGCCAAGGATCTGTGGGCGCTGGCGCAGGCCGGCCTCGACTACGTGCGCAATGCCGTCGTCGAGGATGCCATGCCGGGCGTCGACCCGCAGGACGGCTGGCTCTACGTTTCCAAGACCGACAACGGCGACGAGTTCATCCGCCTGGTCGGGCTGCTCGGCGAACTCGGCTGCGAAATCGAGGGCTGGCCGACCGAGCGGGTGCGCGCCGTGCTGCACAGCGAGCGCTACTTCCACGCGATCCACTATCTGCGCGCGTTCCACATCCATCCGCTCAACTATGCGCTCGGGCTGGCGCTGGCGGCCGAGCGCGACGGCGCGCGCATCTTCGAGCACACTCCGGCGCTGTCCGTCGATCCCGCGGGCGTGCGCAAACGCATCGTCACGCCGGCGGCGCGGCTGCGCGCCGATCATGTGGTGCTGTGCGGCAATCTGCAGATCGGCAGACTCATGCCGCGGGTTGCGGCGGCGCTCGTTCCGGTGACGACCTACGTAATCACCACCCCTCCGCTCGGGTCGCGCCTTGCCGAGGCGATCGAATTCCGCGGCGCGGTGAGCGACACCGATCTGGCCGACAATCACTACCGGGTTATCGATGGCGACCGGCTGATGTGGTCGGGACGGGCGACGACCTGGGCGCGCAATCCCAACCGCTACGTGCATGCGCTGACCGCGGACATCAAGAAGACCTATCCGCAGCTCGGCGAGGTCATGTCCGCCTATTCCTGGTCCGGCACGCTCGGCAATACGATCCACCGTATGCCGCAGATCGGCGAGCTCGGCCATCACGTATGGCTGGCGAGCGGTTTCGGCGGCCATGGGCTCAACACCACCGCCATGGCCGGCAATCTCATCGCGCGAGCTATCGTCGAGAACGATCAGACCTGGCGGCAATTCACGCCGTTCGAGCTTGTGTGGGCGGGCGGGATTCTGGGCCGCGCCGCGGTGCAGGCTTACTATTGGATCAAGCGGGTGCGCGACGCCCTCGCCGAGCGCCGCGCCCAGGCGGTCGCGCCCGCCGCCCGCAGCGGGTGAGCCGGGCGCGCTGGCGGGCTGCGTGCTTCAGCGGCCGTCGCGTCGCGCCATGAACGCCAGCCGTTCGAACAGGTGCACGTCCTGCTCGTTCTTGATCAGCGCGCCATGCAGCGGCGGAATAAGCTTCTTCGGGTCGCGCTCGCGTAGCGTCTCCGGCGAGATGTCCTCGACCATGAGCAGCTTGAGCCAGTCGAGCAGCTCGGAGGTCGATGGCTTCTTCTTCATGCCGGGCACGTCGCGGATCTCGTAGAACAGCCGCAGCGCCTCGGCGACCAGCCGCTGCTTGACGCCGGGAAAATGCACCTCGACGATCGCACGCATCGTGTCCGGATCGGGAAAACGGATGTAATGGAAGAAGCAGCGGCGCAGGAACGCGTCGGGCAATTCCTTCTCGTTGTTGGAGGTGATGACCACGATCGGCCGGCGGCGGGCATGCACCGTTTCCCCGGTCTCGTAGACGAAGAACTCCATGCGATCGAGTTCCTGCAGCAGGTCGTTGGGAAACTCGATGTCCGCCTTGTCGACCTCGTCGATGAGCAGCACCGGCCGCTCGTCCGCGGTGAAGGCCTCCCACAGCTTGCCGCGTTTGATGTAGTTGCGGATGTCCTTGACCCGCGCGTCGCCGAGCTGGCTGTCGCGCAGCCGCGTGACCGCATCGTATTCATACAGCCCTTGCAGCGCCTTGGTGGTCGACTTGATGTGCCACTCGATGAGCGGCGCGCCGAGCGCTTTGGCGATCTCGATCGCCAGCACGGTCTTGCCGGTCCCCGGCTCGCCCTTGACGAGGAGCGGCCGCTCGAGCGCGATGGCGGCGTTGACCGCGACCTTGAGATCGTCGGTCGCGACATAGGCGCTCGTTCCTTCAAAACGCATTCCGAGGTCCTTCAACTGCCTCTGCACCGATTAAGCGCTTCCGATTAGGCGCGCCCGACTAGGCGGGCGCCCGATAAAGCACGGCTGACTTGACGTCACAAGGCGCCGGGCTGGCGCGCCGCGTCGGCCCGCGGCACCCGGGCGCTCGGCAAATTTTGCCGGCGGTTGCGGCCATTCTTGCCCGTCCCGCGGTGGCATTTTACCACCCATTGACCATGAAGGCGCAACGTGGACGCATGCGCATCTGCGGACCGAGTGGGCTCGCTGTCGCTCCGAACCCCGCGTCCGTCGGGTGCGCCGCGCAGGCGGCGCTTCGCCCCTTCCGAAACCGACGCGCCGCAGGCGACCAGCCCGACGATCGCGTTGCGCACGCGCGCGGGCATCAATGCCTTGATCGCCTTGCAGGGGGTCGAGGATCCGGGCGAGCGGCGGCGGCGCGCGATCGAGCGGGGCAGGCGGGCGCTCGATGCGCTCGACGAGCTCAAGCTCGCTTGCTCGGCGGCTGCCTCGACCAGGCAATGCGGTTGCGGCTGAAATCCGTCGCTGCCGACCTCAGGGACGGCTCGGGGGACGAGAAGCTCGACCAGGTCCTGGGCGAAATCGACCTGCGGGTAGCGCTGGAACTGGCCAAGGCCGGGGTGGTCTGACTCCCATCCCCGCGCGGGGGCCGCCGGGCGTTCGAGACATTCCGCGAGCGCCGTTATCCGCCGGGCGGCGGCGCCATCATCGTTATTGTCACGTCACATACCCTGGTATATAGGCCAGCCCGCGGGGAGGACCTCGCGCAGTTCGTGCGCGGAGTAGTAGGGAAATGCAGTCGGTCAAGAGCAAAAACGGTCGATCCGACGACTCGTTGCACAAGAACGGCAAGAGCATCCGGCCATTCGAGAAACTCTACCGGCCTTCGGACCGGGAGCCGTTCATGAACGAGCGGCAGCGGGAATATTTCCGCATGAAGCTGCTCGATTGGCGGGAGGATATCCTCAAGGAAGCCAAGGAAACGCTGCAGCACCTTCAGGACGACAACCAGAATCATCCCGACCTTGCCGACCGCGCCTCCTCGGAGACCGACCGGGCGATCGAGTTGCGCGCGCGCGACCGCCAGCGCAAGCTGATTGCCAAGATCGATGCGGCGCTGGCGCGCATTGAGGACGGCACCTACGGCTACTGCGAGGAGACCGGCGAGCCGATCTCGCTCAAGCGCCTGGAAGCGCGTCCCATCGCCACCCTGTCAGTCGAGGCGCAGGAACGCCACGAGCGCCGCGAGCGGGTCTACCGCGAGGAGTGAGCGAGGGCGCGCTCGTCCGCCCGGTCCGCGGAGGCATGCAGTCCTCGGTTCCAGCTCGCCGGGAATAGGCGAGCGTGGGCCGGTAGACGGCGGTCGCGGTAGCAATGGCGCGTCGCGCTGACGAGGCCGCGTTCACCCTTATCCACGGGGAGCGTCCATGAACGAGCAAATAAAGACGGTCGCAGGCGCGCCGCTCTTCAATCC
>Ga0210397_10002180_pt1 | contig 12400 bp, 9 predicted proteins | sample IncBWH2OmetaG_FD_160126 | JGI IMG/M metagenome (GOLD analysis project Ga0210397, IMG submission 160126) | Forest soil microbial communities from Barre Woods Harvard Forest LTER site, Petersham, Massachusetts, United States - Inc-BW-H-2-O ...
ACTGAGAACTGCTTACCAACTCATGTACGTCGAACTTCACTCGCGCTCCGCTTTCAGTTTTCTCGAAGGCTCTACTTTGCCCGAGGACTTGATCTCGGTGTGCGCAGCGCGGGGCATGTCGGGGATGGCCCTGCTGGACCGCGACGGGCTCTATGGCTCCCCGCGTTTCTACCTTGCCGCCCAGAAGGTTGGCCTGAAAGCCCACATCGGCGCCGAAGTGAGCTGCGAAGTGTTTTCACCACAGAGTCACCGATACACAGAGAAAACCAACAATAGAGAAACATCAAAACTTACCAAGGAAGCACTTCATCTCTTAGAAGCTTGTCATTCCGAGCGCAGCGAGGAATCTGCATCGCCCGAGCGGCCTGCATCGAATTTCCACAATCTGCAATCTGAAATCAAAAATCTGAAATCCGGTGATTTCAAACTCCCACTCCTGGTCTCCTCCCGCGCCGGATACCAAAATCTCTGCCAACTCATCACCCGAATGAAGCTGCGCGCGCAAAGAAAAGAAGAAGGAGCGGTACTTGAGCACGAACTCGCGCAGCACGCCAACGGCATCGTCTGCCTCACCGGAGGCGATGAAGGTCCGCTCGCTGCCGCGCTAAAAAAAGGAGGCCCTGCCGAAGCCCGCCGCGCGGTCGAGCATCTGACCGGCATTTTCGGACGCGAGAACGTCTACGTCGAACTCCAGCGCCATTTTCACCGCGAGGAAGAAGCCCGCAACCGCGTCGCCATCGAGATTGCTCGCGACCTCCATCTGCCGCTCTTAGCCACCAACGGCGTCTGCTACGCCACGCCGCACGATCGTCCGCTGTGTGACGTTTTCACCGCGATCCGCCACCATCAGACTCTGATGACTGCCGGCCGCCTGCTCGCCCGCAATTCCGAGCGCCACCTGAAGACGCCCGAAGAAATGGCGCAGCTCTTTGCCGATTTGCCCGAAGCCATCGTCAATACCGCGGAACTGTCCGCGCGCCTCGAGTTCAAGCTCAGCGATCTGGGCTATGAATTCCCGCGCTATCCCGTTCCCGAAGGCGAAACCATGATGTCGTTCCTGCGCCAGCGTACGGACGAAGGCGCTCGGTGGCGCTACGGCATTTCGCTGTCAGGCGATCGCGTTCCCCAGAACGGATTTCACAATAAGGACCTGCAACAGCGCGCTCGCCGCCAGCTCGAGCGCGAACTCCAACTGATCGAGAAACTCGAACTGGCCGGATATTTCCTGATCGTCTGGGATATTGTGCGCTTCTGCCGCGAGCAGAATATTCTCGCCCAGGGCCGCGGTTCCGCTGCCAACAGCGCAGTCTGCTACTCGCTGGGCATCACCGCGGTCGATCCAATCAGCATGGAACTGCTTTTCGAACGCTTCCTCTCTGAACAGCGCGGCGAATGGCCGGATATCGACATCGACCTGCCCAGTGGCGATCAGCGCGAGCGAGTGATCCAGTACATCTACCAGCGCTATGGCCAGCGCGGCGCGGCCATGACGGCGAATGTCATCACTTATCGCAACCGCATGGCTGCCCGGGAAATGGGCAAGGCCATGGGATTTGATCCGGAGACGCTAAACAAAATTTCTGCCGCTGTCGCCACCTGGGAATATAAGGATGCCAATGACGCGCTCGATCGGCGCTTCCACGACGCCGGCCTGGATCTGAATCACCCGCGCCTGCGCAAATATTTCGAGCTTTGCACCGCCGTGCAGGATTTGCCGCGCCATCTCGGCCAGCATTCCGGCGGCATGGTCATCTGCCAGGGGCAACTCGATTCCGTGGTCCCGCTCGAACCTGCTTCGATGCCGGGACGCGTAGTCGTGCAATGGGATAAAGAAGACTGCGCCGATATGGGCATCATCAAGGTGGACTTGCTCGGCCTCGGCATGATGGCCGTGCTCGAAGAATCCATCCAACTCATCCGCAATGACTACCACCAGGAAGTCGATCTTGCACACCTGCCGCCAGACGATTCCGAAGTTTATTCAACGCTGCAGAAAGCCGACACAGTCGGGATGTTTCAGATTGAAAGCCGCGCGCAGATGTCGTGTCTCCCGCGCCTGCGCCCGAAGAAGTTCTACGACATCGTGGTGCAGGTCGCCATCATTCGCCCCGGCCCCATTGTTGGCCAGATGGTGAATCCGTTCCTTCAGCGCCGCCAGGGACGCGAATCCGTCACCTATCCGCATCCCTCGCTCGAGCCGGTGCTGGCGCGCACGATGGGCGTCCCCCTTTTTCAAGAGCAGTTGCTGCGCATCGCGATGATCAGCGCGAATTTCACCGGAGGGGAAGCTGAAGAACTCCGCCGCGCCATGGGATTCAAGCGTTCGCAGGCGCGCATGAAAGAAATTGAAGTTCGTTTGCGCGAAGGCATGACCCGCAATGGGATCGCCCAGGAAGCGCAAGAGCAGATCATTCTCTCGATTACCTCTTTCGCGCTCTACGGCTTTCCCGAATCCCATGCCGCCAGCTTCGCCCTGATCGCCTACGCCAGCGCATGGCTGAAGTGCCACTACCTGGGCGCCTTCACCGCAGCCTTGCTGAACAATCAGCCCATGGGCTTCTATCATCCGGCCACAATTGTGAAAGATGCGCAGCGGCATGGGTTGAGAGTTCTGCCGATTGATGTGACGAAATCGGATTGGTTGTGCACGCTGGAGGAAGTCTCCAGTCGCCAGTCTCCAGTCGCCAGCGAGAAATCAGCTATCAGCTATCAGCCATCAGCTATCAGCCCTCAGCTATCAGCCATCAGCCACCAGCTATCAGCTATCAGTCCTCAGCTATCAGCTATCAGCCATCAGCCACCAGCCATCAACCAAGAATTCGCTTTGAAAGGGACCGGCTTTAGCCGGTCCGATAAGAATCTCAATTCCAGCGCGGCTTTAGCCGCTGAGGTCGGCGTCATCCCTCAAGATCAGCCGCAAGCACATGGAGAGGCCGCCGACTTCACCGTCCAAATCTCCTGGAACGAAATCGGCTCCTACATTCACTCCAACGCCGTGCAGCGGCAAAAGAATGAAGGCTTCCAACAAGCGCGATTAAAGGATCTGTCGAAAACAAATGATTCCTCTGTGACTCGGTGTGGTGAAAAGACCCTCGCCCTGCGCCTTGGCCTCAAATATGTTCGCGGGCTGCGCGAAGCCGCTGGACAAGCTCTGGTTCGGGAACGCAGCCTCGCTCCTTTCCAATCGATCCACGACCTCACCCGCCGTGTCCCTGAACTCCGCAAAGACGAACTCACCACCTTGGCCGAAATCGGAGCGTTGAATGCAATCGGAAATTCACCACAGAGACACAGAGACACAGAGAAAATCAATAAACACAACAATTTAAAAATTTGTCATTCCGAGCGTAGCGAGGAATCTGCTTTTTCGCGGCCAGTTCCCGAAAGTCCCAACAATCTGCAATCTGAAATCAGAAATCTAAAATCCTCGAATTCCTCTGTGCCTCTGTGCCTCGGTGGTGAAAAACCGCCAACGCGACTCGGGACTCGCGACTCGAAACTCGAAACCCGAAACTCGAAACTAACTCACAACTCGGTACTCGATACCCGCTACTCGCGACACCGCCGCGACGCGCTCTGGCAGATCGAAAAAGCCGTTCGCCGCTCTGGCCCTTTGCTGGAAGAACTCCCGGAACCCGACGCTCCTTCGCCACTGGAGCGCATGACGCATGAAGAGCGTCTAGTGGCCGACTTTCATGGGACCGGTCTGACCACTGGTCCACATCCGATGGCTTACCGCCGTGCCGAAATGAGGGCATTGGGCATTCATCCAGCCTCCAGCCTCAGTTCCCTGCCCAGTGGACGTCGTCTGCGGATTGGCGGGTGTGTGATTGCACGCCAGCGGCCGGGCACGGCAAAAGGATTTGTCTTTCTGAGCCTGGAAGACGAAACGGGCATAGCGAATGCGATCGTCACGCCGGACCTGCTCCAACACAACCGGATTCTTCTTAGCTCAGGAAGGTTTCTGATGGTGGAAGGCATCCTGCAGAATCAGGACAACGTGATCTCAGTGAAAGCAGAACGCGTACTGCCGCTTTCCGTCACCCAGGCGGAAACCAGCTCCCACGACTTCCACTGATCTGCTATTTATGTAACTGTAGAAAAAATCCACGTTCTCAGTTTCTTCCACAATTTTTCTCGACAGGCCTTGTCATATATTGGACTAGAAGGTTTATATTTAGAAAATCACCCGCTACCCAACATTCATCCCCCCGGTCGTGGTTGAAGTGTAGGTATGTGGCTCATTCATCAGTTCGACTCATTTCTAAAGTTAGGAGCTTGCAAGGAGTATTCAATCATGGCCAAAGCTAAAACACCTCGCACCAACGCCGGCAAGACGAATGGCGAAAACCCGAATACGTCTGTAAATCCCGTGAATCCTTCGGTCACGGCCGACGCGGTTCCGGAATTCAGGGAAATTCGCAAAACCCAGCCCGATGCTCGCAAAAACATCGTGCCGATCAACCTGGAAGAAGAAATCCGTCGCCGCGCTTACGAACTCTGGGAGCAGCACGGACGAGTATCCGGCCAGGAAAATGAACACTGGTTGCTGGCCGAGCGCGAAGTTCGTGAGCGCTACCGCGCCCAGCACCAGCAGTCGGCGTAAGCGAGACAAACATAGGGCGAACTGCGTGCGCTCGCCTATCGTGTGCACGCAGTCGACGCGTAGTGTCGTGCCTGACGTGCTCCTCATCGACGATAATGCAATCCAATAGCGTGTACGCGAAAGCGTGCTCCGCAAGGCTTTCTGTCGTCAGCGCGAGTTCGGCCGATGAGGCGCTTGACCGCCTCCGCTCCATTCCGGCAGGGGTGAAGTGATTGTGACGGACGATGCCGCAGGCAACGGAATCGGTCTTCGTCCGCAGCTCCGAAAATTTTGTCCCAATGTTGCAGTGGTAGTAATAGCCGAGGGTCCGAAGCCGAGCGCGAGGTTTCGGGCTTTGACGTGACATTCCTTCGTGAACCGTGCCGAGCCGATACCCTCATTCGAGAGGCGAAGGCTTGCTTGCCGCATGTGCCTTAGTCTGCAGCAATTTGCGGACAAACGACGAGCCGGTGAAACGACCATCAAGGGCCATTGCAGGACGAATTCGAGTGCCAAGTCCACGCCGAAACTGTACTTCCGGCACTTGCTCTGGACTCCCAGCATGCGACACCATAGTTTCACGCCGGATCGTTAAAATATTCACGCGGCCCCAGTTCGGCCGGTATCGAGCCCAATCAGCGTAACCTGATCGTCCCGGCAAACCTCTAATCGAGAAGAGAAGGTTCGGTCAGGGTCTTCTCGGTTGCTCTAGTCGCGTGTTTCTGAAAAAATATGTAAGGGTTCCCCAATGTCCCAATTCAGTAGTATTGCACTGCCGCAAATCGGTAGTTTTGCGCTTTTGTTGGCGCTCGGACTTGCCGGCTATTCGTTCGTGGTCGGCGCGCTGGCGCTGATCATTGGTGGGCCCGGATCCGAGCGTCTCGGGGAAACCGCGCGCCGCGCGGGAATCGCTGCGTTCGGAACCATTCTGCTGGCTTCCGTAGTGCTGGTCACGGCCGCGTTCACCGATGATTTCTCGGTCGCCTACATCTTTCACCACAGCAACAAGGATCTTCCTGGCCCGTATAAGTTCGCGGTTCTCTGGTCAGGACAAGAAGGCTCGCTGTTGTTCTGGTCGTTGCTGCTCGCCGCCTACGGATTCGTTCTGCGGCTGCGCTACAAAACCGATCCGCGTCTTTTTGCGTATGCCTCGGTCGTCATCGCGGGCGTGCAGGTTTTCTTCCTGCTGCTGCTGAATATCGCCGCTCACCCCTTCGCCATTCTAGAGGGCCAGATTCCGCCGGATGGCAGTGGTCTGAACCCGCTCCTGCAATATCCGGAAATGGTCATTCATCCGCCCATGCTGTATCTGGGCTACGTAGGATTCACCGTTCCCTTCGCATTCGCGCTGGGCGCGCTCATCATGCGCTACCCGGGGGAAAAGTGGATTCAAATCACCCGCCGGTGGACCATGGTCACCTGGGGTTTTCTGACCATTGGGATTTTCCTGGGCGCGCATTGGGCATATTCAGTGCTCGGCTGGGGCGGCTATTGGGGATGGGATCCGGTCGAGAACGCTTCGCTGATGCCGTGGCTGATGGGTACCGCCTTCCTGCACTCGGTGATGATGCAGGAGAAGCGTGGAATGCTGAAGACGTGGAACATGTGGCTGGTCTTCTCGACGTTCTGGCTTGCTATCCTGGGTACTTTCCTGACACGGAGCGGAATCATCAGTTCGGTCCACGCCTTTGCCCAATCGTCCATCGGGTCATGGTTCGGCTGGTTTCTGATCATCACGTTGGCGACTTTCGCTGGGTTCTACGTAGCGAACCGATCGCACCTGCGCAGTGAGCACAAGTTGGAATCGATCATTTCGCGCGAGTCCAGTTTTCTATTCAACAACCTGCTCTTTGTGGTGGCCTGCTTCGTCGTGCTGTGGGGCACGTGGTTCCCGAAGATCTCGGAATTGATTCAAGGATCGAAAGTCACCGTCGGCGCTCCGTTCTACAACAATGTAGCTGTCCCGGTGGCGCTCTTCCTGCTGGTGCTGACGGCCGTCGGCCCACTGTTGGCCTGGCGCAGGACATCATTCGAAAGCCTGAAACGCAATTTCATGTGGCCCGCCGCCGGAGCCCTGGCACTGGGCGTCGTCATGATGATTTTGGGCGTCCGCCCCTGGAAAGATATCTCCTACTTCTATTCGCTGATGGCCGCGATGCTCGCCGCCCTCGTCATCTGCACCGTTATTTCTGAATTCGTGCGCGGCGGGCGCGTGATCGCGCAAAAAACCCCCGGCCTTGGACTGCTCGGCTCCATGGTTCATCTCTATCATCGCAACACCCGGCGTTACGGCGGCTACATCGTGCATTTCGGCGTCGCGGTCGTCATCATCGGCATCCTCGGGACACCTTTCAACCGCGAAGCCGAAAAAGAGATGGGCTTCGGCGACAAAATCAACATAGGTCCCTACACGCTGGTTTGCCAGTCCTACACACAGGACGACAACCCGAATTTCAGCAATGAGTGGGCAATCATAAACGTCTTCAAGGGAAACGATCAGATCACGACCATGTACCCGGAGCGAAGACTTTATAAGGCCAGTTCGCAGCCGCAAACGATTCCGCGGATCTATGCCACGTACGCGCAGGATCTGTTCCTGGTGAACGATCTGTACGTTGTCTACGAGGGCCGAAATGAAGAGACCGGCCGGCCTATCATCAAAGCTCACCTGAACCCGATGGTGCCGTGGATCTGGACCGGACTGATCATCATGATTTTTGGAACAGTGACTGCCCTCGTTCCCAACGCGGCTCCGATCGCCGCACGCGTGCCTGCGCGGGTACAAACCGCGCCGGCAGTAGGAGCCGGCGACTGATGCGGCCTCCATCGAAACCAATACTGAAGCGGGTTGCACAATTGTTGCTGGTCGTGGCTGCGCTGTTCACCTTCATGGGCGTCGGCGACGAAGATGCGCGCTTCCAGAACCTGGGCCATCACCTGATGTGTGTCTGCGGTTGTTCCCAGATTCTGCTCGAATGTAACCACGTGGGCTGCCAGTATTCCGACCGCATGCGAGTGGAACTCGCGGCTGCGCTCGATCACGGCGACAACGACGATTTGACCCTGCAAACGTTCGTGCAGAAATACGGCACCACGGTGGTAGCGGCTCCCAGCACAAAAGGGTTCGGCCGCGTGGCCTGGATCATGCCCTTTGTGGCATTGCTCGCCGGTCTGGCTACGGTGGTCCTGGTGGTGCGTGCCTGGCGTCTGCGTCCCACCCCGGCTTTGGCAGACGGCATTCAGCCGCTGCGGGGTCCTGAGCTTGAGCGCTTCCGCAGCCAGGCGGATGAGGAGACGGAACTGTGACGGTCTTTCTGATTTGCGCCCTGGTTACGCTGGGCTCGCTCGTGTACACGTTTTACATTCCCGGCGAAATCTACACCGGCCCCGTGAAGACACGGCTTATCTATTTGCGCGAGCGCAAGGAAGCCGTGTACGACAATCTGCGCGACTTGAACTTTGAATACAAGGCGGGGAAGTTTCCCGATTCCGATTATCAGGAGATGAAGACCTCCCTGGAAGACGAAGCCGCCGCAATCCTTGCGGAAATCGCTCGCCTCGAACAGGCATCCGCCATCGCGGCTTCTTCACTCCGCGACAGGAAAGGAGCGAGGGTTTGAACCTCACTCTCAAAGCTTTCACACTCAGCCTGATTTTGGCTCTAGGCTCTTACGCTGCGGCGGAGACCCTGACAGGCACGGTTACGAATAAGACCACCAGCAAGCCCGCTGCCGGCGATGAAGTCGTTCTGATCAAGCTGGCGAACGGCATGGAAGAAGCGGCGCGCACCAAGGCCGATGCCAAAGGCAATTTCAAGTTCACCTACGACGATGTGGGCGGCCCTCACCTGATTCGCGCTATCCACCAGGGGGTGACCTATCACCGCATGGCCCCTCCTGGAACCACCTCCGTGGACGTGGAAGTTTTCGATGTGTCGAAAAAACTGGAGGGTATTTCAGTCACCGCCGATGTCATGCGCTTCCAGGTGGAAAATGGGCAGCTCGAAGTGATTCGCCTGTTCGCAGTCAACAATGAGTCGAAGCCTCCCAAGACTCAGATGAATGACCGCAACTTCGAGTTCTACCTGCCGGACGGCGCCAAGATCTCGCAGTCGATGGCGAAGACGGCCAACGGCAATCCGCTCAACTCCGCGCCGGTTCCGCAGTCAGAAAAGAATCGCTACGCTTTCATCTTCCCGCTTCGGCCGGGAGAGACCCAGTTCCAGGTGCAGTACACTCTGCCCTACTCCGGTTCCGCCACCATCGATCCCAAGGCGGTTTATGGGATGCAGCACTTCGTCGTGATGGTTCCGAAGACGATGCAGTTCGAGCCGGGGCCAAACGCGCACTTCGAATCCATGAACGATCCCCAGCAGACCGACGCGACTGTGCAAGTCGCCTCGCTGACAAAGCCGGGCGACCCCTTGAGCTTCAAAATTTCGGGGACCGGAGTTCTAGCGTCCAATAACGCTCCCGAAGGCAGCACGAATGGTGGGGCGATGGGTGGGCCTGCAAGTGGCGGGCAGCAATCCGGTCCCGGTGGGGGCCTCGGACCGCCAATTGATGCTCCCGATCCTCTGCAGAAGTACCGTTGGTGGATTATCGGCGGATTCGTGGTCGCTTTAGCCGGAGGGGCCTACTACGTCACCACCCGTCAGAAAGCCGCCTTTGCCGGAGCTGGCCCAGTAAGCGAAGCCGAATATGAAGAGCCGGTGCGTTCACCGGTAACCTCGCGCATCCCACGGCCCACGCCGACAGCTTCCGTCCAAACCCAACGCGCGTCGGCGGTCACGGCAACGGCGGTCGCGCCAGCCCGCCCTTCGATGCTGCTCGAAGCACTAAAAGAAGAGCTGTTCCAACTCGAGGTCGAACACAAGCAAGGCAAGATTACTCAGCAGGAATACGAAAAAGCGAAAGCCGCACTCGACGGGACCTTGGAACGAGCCATCAAGCGCGAGTCGCAGAAGGTCTGAGATTCTTTCGGCATTATAAGGCGACACTCCGCAGTGCAGCTGGCGGGGTGCAAGTGCGTTATTCGCCCTATCCCTCTGACTCTGCGATGCTTAGGCTGTCTCTGCCAGAGCGGTAGCTGGTGACTCACATTCCCTTAAGCATCTCAAACCCTTCCGCAACATCCAATCAGTACAGGAATTGCTTTATGGGAAACACATTTAAAACCGCCTTTCTCCTTACCGGCCTCACGCTGCTGCTGATGTCCATCGGTGGCTATTTCGGCGGCCAGCGGGGAATACTCACGGCCCTGATCATCGCGGGCGTGATGAACTTCGTCTCGTATTTCTACTCCGACAAGATTGCCCTGGCCACGTACCGGGCCCAGGCGGTTACGCGCGAGCAATTGCCCCGCGTTTACCAGGTCGTCGAGCGGTTGACGCAGAAGGCCGGGCTTCCAATGCCAAGGATTTACGTCATTCCGACGGACTCCCCCAACGCCTTCGCCACTGGCCGCAATCCGCGTCATGCGTCGGTTGCGGTGACTCAGGGCATCCTGAACCTCCTCAATGATGACGAGCTCGAGGGAGTGCTGGCTCACGAACTCGGTCACGTGAACAACCGCGACATCCTTATCAGCTCCATCGCTGCCACCCTCGCCGGTGCCATCACATACGCAGCCCGGTTTGCGATGTTTTTCGGTGGCGACCGCGACGAGCGCCGTGGAGGTGGATTGAGCGCGCTGGTGATGATGATCCTTGCGCCGCTGGCTGCGATGCTGATTCAGCTTGCTGTCTCGCGATCGCGCGAATACCAGGCGGACGAAACCGGGGCGCATCTGACGGGGAACCCCTATGCGCTGGCCAGCGCACTTGGCAAGCTTGATGCGTACTCCAAACGGCTACCCATGGTGGCGACGCCCTCCACCGCGCACCTTTTCATCATCCAGCCCTTGCTGGGAATGAATATTGGCAACCTGTTCTCGACGCATCCGCCGATCGCGAAGCGGATTGAGCGGCTGACTGGACGGCCCGCCGAGTTTCAGAGAATCGGCTAAATCAGAAACCAAAGATCACCACAAGGGACACGAAGGTAGCACGAAGGGCTTCATAGGCAGGCCTTGGTGCTACCTTGGTGTCCTTTGTGGTCGAAAAAAAGCCCGCCCGGCTCCACAAACCTCGCAAGAACTCTTAACCAGAACGTTCGAATCTAAGAACGCAGAGCTAACAGCTAAAAGCAGCCTTACGTTCGTAACCGCCCTCCCCCACCCCCACATAGTAAAATCGCCTTTCGATGTCTCCAGAGATCGCTACCGCCGCTACCCATCGGGCCATTCAGCTCGAAAACACCCTGCGCAAAGTCATTCGCGGCAAGGATGAGGTGATCCGCCTGGCGTTGGTATCGATCTTCGCCCGTGGCCACCTGCTGATTGAAGGCGTTCCAGGAGTGGGTAAAACGACCCTGGGCCAGGCACTCGCCCGGGCGCTCGACTGCAGCTTTCAGCGGATCCAGTTCACCAGCGACATGTTGCCCTCGGACGTGCTGGGGATCTCCATCTATTCCGCCATCGAGCAGCAATTCGAATTCAAGCATGGACCGGTCTTCACGAATATCCTGCTGGCGGACGAAATCAACCGCACCACGCCCAAAACGCAATCCGCGCTGCTCGAAGCCATGAATGACGGCCAGGTCACTATCGACGTCCATTCTTATCCGCTGCCGCAACCGTTCCTGGTCCTCGCGACCCAGAATCCGGTCGAACACCACGGAACTTATCCGTTGCCCGAGTCTCAGCTGGACCGGTTCCTGATGCGGGTGCACATGGGATACCCCGATGCCGACGCGGAACGCGAAATCCTGCGCTCGGTGGCAGGAGCCGCACAACTCGAGACGTTGAAACCCGTTCTCACTGGCGCGGAAGTTCTCGAAATGCAGGAAGCCGTAACGAAAGTTCGGGTAGACGATTCGCTGGTGAGTTATGCGCTGGCGATCGTCCGCAAGACGCGCGAATCGGAGTTCCTGTCGCTGGGCGTCTCCCCGCGCGGCTCACAAATGCTGTATCGAGCAGCCCAGGCAATGGCTTTCCTCGAAGGCCGCACCTACTGCATTCCGGAAGACTTCAAACCGCTGGTGGTTCCAGTCTTCGCCCATCGCGTGGTAGTCAGCGGATCCTATTCCTCCACGCTGAAAAAATCCGATCAAGCCGAACAAGTCATGCGCGAGATCGCGGATAGCGTTGCGGTGCCGGTGTAGAACGTAGGACAAAGGACATGGACCGAAATCGCATTTTTGCTCTGGCACTCCTCTTATTTTTTTTCTTTACCTCGGCATTAGCAGATCATTTGCCAGATCCGCTCCTATCATTAGGCAAGCCTGAGAACACGCTGGCTGGAATAGATCTTACGAGCGCCAAACTTCAAGATGTGGTGCGACGGTACGGCACTGCGACGCGTAAAATAACAGCCCCGAATAACCCTGATTGGACGGGGTACGTCTGGGAGAAATCGGCGCTAAAGCTGGAAGTTGGCCTTCAGGGATCAGCTGACCTCGGAGTCATAAACTCCGTCTATGTGGAAGGAGCAGACCACGGATCCATTGGGTCAACGGGTGCTGGTTTAAAACTGGGGGACAGTATCGAGACTATCAAGAAGATCTATGGCACCCGCTTCCAAGAAATCAAGCAACGCCAAGTCCACCAGGAGCGGAGAGAATTTATGGGTCCCGCGCAGTCCCATCTAATCGTGCTGCAATGGAAGACATTAGAGTTTACGCTCATGATCGGATTGAATCAGGGTGGCAAGATCGAAGCATTAATGCTCATGCCGCCAGAATGCTACCCAGGCGATTGTGAGTAAGCAAAGCTATA
>Ga0210397_10002182_pt1 | contig 12398 bp, 8 predicted proteins | sample IncBWH2OmetaG_FD_160126 | JGI IMG/M metagenome (GOLD analysis project Ga0210397, IMG submission 160126) | Forest soil microbial communities from Barre Woods Harvard Forest LTER site, Petersham, Massachusetts, United States - Inc-BW-H-2-O ...
CTCGATGGTCGCGTTCAGCGCCAGCAGGTTGGTCTGGCCGGCAATGGTGTTGATCAGCTCGACGACATCGCCGATGCGGCTTGCGGCTTTCGACAATTCGCCGACGCGATCGTTGGTCTTGCGCGCCTGGCCCACGGCCTCGCTCGCCATGCGCGCGGATTCCTGGACCTGGCGGCTGATCTCGTTGACCGACGAGGTCAGCTCCTCGGTTGCGGATGCCACCGAATTCACGTTGGCGGAGGCTTCCTCGGACGCCGCCGCGACCGTGGTGGCGAGTTCCTGCGAGCGGTCGGCAGTGCCGGTCAAGCTCGAGGCGGAGGCCTCGAGCTCGGTGGACGCCGACGACACCGTCTCGACGATCTCGCCGATCGCGGCCTCGAAACCGTCGGCCAGCTGCAGCATGTCCTTGCGACGCTGCGAAGCGGCGCGTGTCTCCGCCTCCTTTTGCTCGACCTCCATGCGGATCTTGGCCAGCCCATTGTCCTTGAACACGACCGCCGCTTGCGCCACGTCACCGACCTCGTCGCGGCGTTCGGTGCCGTGAACCTCGACATCGAACTTGCCGGCCGCCAATTGCTGCAGCAGCGCGACGATCGCCCGGATCGGCTTGGCCACCCCGAACTGGCCGATGACGAAACCCATCACGCCGCCGAACACGATGCCGCTCAGCGCGATGATCAGCAGCAGGCGCGAGGTCTGTTCATATTGCGCGCGGGCTTCCGCGCTCTTTTCCTCGACTCGGGCATTGAGTCGATCCGCAACGGCGCGAATCTTGGCCTGCAGATTCTCGGCTGATCCGCGGCTTTTCATGGCGGTCTCGCGCAACCTGTCGGCGCTGTCGCTCAGCTTCGAGGATTTTTCCGTATCGATGGCAGCCAGGGTCGCGCCGAGCTGCGTCTTGTAGGCGGCGAACGCCTCCTGTACCTCAGGAAGCATAGCCTTGGCTTTCTCGTCTACTGTCTTGCTGACCTCGTCGAAGCGTTCCTGGTACTGCTTCAGCTGGGCCTCGATCACCTCGCGTGCCGCCAGGCGATTCTCATCGCGCGGATCGAGCGCGCTGCGAAACTCGGCGCGATTGAGCGCAATCACGTTCTGGTTGGCGCGCGCGGCCAAGAGGGCGCGGTTGGCCGCTGACGACATCAGGTCGGCTTTCTCGCTCAGGTCACCGAGCGCCGAAATCCCAAGATAGGCCATTAATCCGGCGATGCCGCTGAGCAGAATGACGATCGCGAGGATCTTGGTCAGGATGCGAAAGCGGCCGAGGAAATGCATTGCCGGCTCTGAAGATGGAGAAAATGAATGGCTTGCACGCGTGCTGATCGTCCCGTCAACGGCACCCGTCGTTCTACCGAAAATTGTTCGATATCGCTCTACGCGGCGTTAACAACCCCGGCCGTGGAACTACGGCTCGGAGACAGGCGCACGATGGCCTGGAGCGCCGGTGTCCGGCGCGAAACGGTCAATCAGGCCGCGCGCAGGTTGTCGAGGAATTTGCCGACCTCGAGCCTCAGGCGGTTGCTGTCGGACGACGATGTCTGCGCGGCCGAGAGCACCTGCGATGAAGCCGATCCGGTCTCAGAGGCGCCGCGCTGAAAGGCATTCGTAAGGGCGCGCCGCCGTCATCGCGCAGCCGAAAATTGCCGGAGGAGGATGAAGGCCGTGCAGCCAAATAATGATTAACAAATCATTCCGCAAAACTACTGCAATTGATCCGCATCGGTGCGCCAGCAGCTTCGATCGCGCGCGACGGCCGTCCCCCCGCTGGGAGGACGGCCCGTTCGACAGAACGGTCGATCGCGAGGCGGGTTTTATTCGGTCGTGCGCCGCAGCTCGGGCGCGACGTCGGATTTTTCGCGCACCGAGCCCGTCGTTTCCGATCTGGCCGGCTCCAGCTTTCTGCTCTCGACCTTCGGCGTTTCCACGCGCGTGGCGATCTCGGTCGGCAAGCCGTCAATGGTGCGCTCGGAGGAGCGCAGCGAGCGTGATCGCGCGACGCTGCGGGCGAGCAGCATCTGCTGGCCGCCCTGATGGTGGAAGTCGCAATAAGCGAAGCCCATCCCGGAGACCGAGCCGCGGAAGCTGATCTCGTCCTTCTTGTCCAGATTGAAACAAGGGTCGAACGGCATGCCCTTGATCGAGGCACACACCGACTGGCCGCGGATCTGAAGCGTGTTGCCAGGCAGGCGCAAATGGCGGACCGGACCGGAGCCGTTGAACTGCACCGCCCCGATCGCCCCCATGTCCTCCATCACCCGGCCGGCGCCCCGGGTGCCATCGAAACAGGTGAAGGTGAACACCTTGCCGATGACGAATTTCCGAGCCTCTTCAGCAGTCATCATTCCCGCAAGCGCCGGCATCGCAATCGCGCCGGCCGTGACGGTTCCCAATACGAAACGCGCAAGCATGTCGATACTCCAACCTGAACCGGGTCGCGGACGACTGCCGATCCTTTACCCGCTGCTTACCATACTAACCGTGGCAACATTGGAGCACGTTCGTTGGTAAAGTCTGAATGTCGCTACGGAATTTTTACCACAACCCTGCCGCGAACCTGGCCCGCGATAATTTGCGGTCCCAGCGCAATGACTTGGTCCAGAGCAATTTCATGTGTGATTTCAGTAAGTTTTGAGCGTTCCAGGTCGCTGGCCAGCCGGTTCCAGGCGATTTTACGCAACGCAAGCGGGCACATCACGGAATCGATGCCAAGAAGGCACACTGCGCGCAAAATGAACGGGGCGACCGCAGACGGCAGGTCCATGCCGCCGGCGAGGCCGCAGGCCGCAATGGCGCCGCCATATCTGGTCATCGACAGCAGGTTGGCCAGCGTGGTCGATCCGACACTGTCGACGCCCCCCGCCCAGCGTTCCCTGGCGAGCGGCTTGGCCGGCCCGGAGAGCTCGTTGCGGTCGATGACCTCGGCCGCCCCGAGCCCTCTCAGATAGTCCGTCTCCGAGGGGCGGCCGGTCGAGGCGATGACGTGGTAGCCGAGCCTGCCGAGCACAGCGGTCGCGACCGAGCCGACGCCGCCGGCGGCTCCCGTGACCACCACCGGGCCGCTCTGCGGCGACAGTCCATGGCGCTCGAGCGCCAGGATCGCGAGCATGGCGGTGAAGCCGGCGGTTCCGATCGCCATCGCCTCGCGCGCCGACAGGCCTTGGGGAAGCGCAACCAGCCAGTCACCCTTGACGCGGGCCTTCTCCGCATATGCTCCGAGATGGGTCTCGCCCATGCCCCATCCGGTGCAGATCACCTTGTCGCCGGCCTTCCATTGCGGATGGGACGACTGCTCGACGGTGCCGGCGAGATCGATGCCCGGGATCATCGGAAAACGCCGCACCACCGGCGCCTTGCCCGTGAGCGCGAGGCCGTCCTTGTAGTTCAGCGACGAGCATTCGACCTTGACCGTGACATCGCCCTCCATCAATTCGGCTTCGTCGAATTGAGTGAGCGCGGCGGTCGTTCCCTTCTCCGCCTTGTCTACCCGGATCGCCTTGAACGTCGCCAAAGTCAGCTCCCTGAGATTTCTCGATTTCAGGGCATATTTAGCCGATCAGACCGGCTGTGCAATGGCGCGTTCCACCGGCTTTTCGACAATCGGCAGATTGATCAGGGCGGAGAGCACGCCGAACAGGATCGAAAGCCACCAGACCGGGGTGTAGGAGCCGAACTTTTCGAACAGCACGCCGCCGAGCCACACGCCGAGGAAGCCTCCGACCTGATGGCTGACGAAGGCAAAGCCGTAGAGCGTTGCAAACCAGCGCGTGCCGAACATCAACGCGACCAGCGCCGAGGTTGGCGGCACGGTGGACAGCCAGGTCAGTCCCGTGGCGGCGCCAAAGACGATCGCGGAGAACGGCGTGATCGGCAGCGAGATGAAGGTCACGATCGACAACGCACGCGCGACATAGAGCGCCGACAGGATGTAGCGCTTGGGCAGATGGTTCTGCAGCCAGCCGACGCTCAGCGAGCCCATGATATTGAAAAGCCCGATCGCGGCAACCACCCAGCCGCCGGTCTGCGCCGGGATGCCGCGATCGACCAGATAGGCCGGCAGATGCACGGTGATGAAGGCAAGCTGAAAGCCACAGGTGAAGAAGCCGAGCACCAGCAGCACGTAGGAGCGGTGGCCGAAGGCTTCTGCGAGCGCGGTCTTGAACGATTGCTGGTCCGCGGCAGGAACGTTGATCGATGTTGCCGGCGGCGTCGCCAGCGCGAGTGACAACGGGACGATCAGCAGCATCAGGCAGGCGAAGATGGTCAGCGCGCTCTGCCAGCCGACATTGTCGATCAGCGCGACCCCGAACGGTGCGAACAGGAACTGTCCGAATGAGCCGGCCGCGGTCCCCAGGCCCAACGCAACGCCGCGCCGCTCGGCAGGCAACAGCTTGCTGAACGCTGACAGCACGAGGTTGAACGAGCAGCCGGACAATCCGAGGCCGATCAGAACACCGGCGCCGAGATCGAGCGACAAGGGCGTTGCCGCGTAGCGCATTGTCAACAGGCCGCCTGCATAAAGCAGCGCGCCGACGCACATGACGCGGAAAATCCCGAAACGGTCGGCGATGGCGCCCGCGAAAGGCTGACCAAGGCCCCACAGCAGGTTCTGAATGGCAAGCGCGAGGCCGAACACGTCACGGCCCCACGCGAACTCGCGGCTGATCGGCTGGATGAAGAAGCCGAGGCTCGAGCGCGGGCCGAAGCTCAACATGCCGACCAGACAGCCACATGCGATGATGACGAGCGGCGTGCGCCAGTTGACCAGCCCGCTCGCCGGACGCGGATCGCCTGAGGTCGTCGACATGGGTGTTCCCTCTATTGTCGTGCGCCGCACCGAAAGCGGTCGGGGCAAGGTGATTAATGCATTTGCATGAAAACTCCAATCCGGTTCGCGACAGAAAATCCGTTCACAATGCAGCGTTGCAAATCGAGCGCGTCTGACCTGCTGGAATTGCAAGAGGCGCCCCTGGCAGAGCCAGTCTCGGCATGCTATATTCATTTTGCTCCATCTGAGCATAAGTGGCCGCATCAGCGATCATCGCTGCTGACTTGATCCGTCAGAGCTGCGCCAGAACCTTCCGGCCCATCCTGGCCGGATTTATCGGCGCCTATATATACTCAAGTTGAGTATATATAGGCGCAAAAAGGAGGCTCAAATGCCGATCGCTGGAATCTTCGGTCCGGACGATTTTGCAACCAAAGATCGTGGCAAGCCCGGCCTGCTAGCGCGGCAGCCGTCCCTGTCACGCGAACAGAGGCCGGCGCTGGAATGGAACGGCGAGGTCGAACGCGCCACCGCGCATCTTTACCAGCGCGTCAGGAACGTGATCCCGCCGGTCGAGTGGCCGTTGATGGCGCCTTATGTGAAGGCAATCAACGAACTGAAGGCTGAGCGGGGCGCGGTGATCCTGGCGCACAACTACCAGACGCCGGAAATCTTCCACTGCGTCGCCGACATCAAAGGCGACTCGCTGCAGCTTGCGATCGAGGCCACCAAGGTGAAGGCCGATACGATCGTACAATGCGGCGTGCATTTCATGGCGGAGACGTCGAAAATTCTCAATCCGGACAAGCGGGTCCTGATTCCGGATTCCCGCGCCGGCTGCTCGCTCGCCGCGAGCATCACCGGCGCGGATGTGCGACTGCTCCGCGAGCGCTTTCCCGGCGTGCCGGTGGTTGCCTATGTCAACACCTCGGCTGACGTGAAGGCGGAGGTCGACATCTGCTGCACCTCGTCGAACGCGCTGCAGGTCGTCGAAAGCCTGAATGCGCCGACGGTGATCTTCCTGCCCGACCAGTATCTGGCAAAATACGTGGCGTCTCAAACCGCTGTGAAGATCATCGCCTGGACCGGCGCCTGCGAGGTGCACGAGCGCTTCACCGGCGACGAACTGCGCGCCTACCGTGAAGCCGATCCCACCGTGCAGATCATCGCGCATCCCGAATGCCCGCCGGACGTGCTGGCCGAGGCCGACTTCACCGGATCGACCGCGCACATGATCGGCTGGGTGCGCAACAACCGCAGCAAGCGCGTGGTCATGATCACCGAATGCTCGATGGCCGACAACGTGCAGGCTGAGCTGCCTGATGTCGAGATGGTCAAGCCATGCAATCTCTGCCCGCACATGAAACGGATCACGCTGGCCAAGATTCTCGACAGCCTGCTGTTCCTGCGCGAGGAGGTCGTGATCGATCCCATCATCGCCGAGCGCGCGAGACGCTCGGTCGAGCGGATGATCAATTTGAAGCACTGAAAGGGGGCGACGGGGCGGGAGACATCGCAATGCGCAACAATATCCATGACCTCACACGCGGCACGGACGACATCGTCATCGTCGGCGGCGGGCTAGCCGGGCTGTTCTGTGCGCTGAAGCTCGCGCCGCGTCCGGTGACCGTAATCTCGGCTGCGCCGCTCGGCCAGGGCGCGTCCAGCGCCTGGGCGCAAGGCGGCATCGCGGCCGCGGTTGCCGAGGGCGACAGCGCCGCAGCGCATGCCGCCGACACCATAGCGGCCGGCGCAGGTCTCGTCGACGAAGCAATCGCACTGGGGCTCGCGCGCGAGGCGCCCGCGCGTATCGAGGACCTGCTGCGCTATGGCGTTCCGTTCGACCGCGACCTCGAAGGCCGCCTTGCAGTCGGCCGCGAGGCCGCGCACTCCGCGCGCCGCATCGTCCATGTGCGCGGCGACATGGCGGGACAGGCGATCATGTCAGCATTGACCGAAGCGGTTCGTGCGACGCCCTCGATCCGGGTCATCGAGGGCTATCTCGCCGACGTGCTACTCACTCATGATGGCGCCGTGAGCGGACTGCAACTTCGCAACGCCGGCGATGCCATCGCCAGACCGCTGACGCTGAAGGCCCGCGCGATCGTGCTGGCAACCGGCGGCATCGGCCATCTCTATGCCGTGACGACCAACCCGCCGGAAGCGAGCGGCCTTGGGCTCGCGATCGCCGCGCGCGCAGGCGCCGTGATCGCCGATCCCGAATTCGTACAGTTCCATCCGACCGCGATCATGGTCGGGCACGATCCGGCCCCGCTCGCGACCGAGGCGCTGCGCGGCGAAGGCGCCGTCCTCATCAACGACAAGGGCGAACGCTTCATGCAATCGGCACATCCGCTTGCCGAACTTGCCCCGCGCGATATCGTCGCGCGCGGCGTGTTTGCCGAGATCGCGGCCGGCCGCGGCGCGTTCCTCGATGCGCGCCAGGCGCTCGGTCCGCGCTTTGCCGAAAAATTTCCGACCGTCTTCGCAAGCTGCCGCACCGCCGGCATCGATCCGGCGCGCGAACTCGTTCCGGTCGCGCCGGCCGCGCATTATCACATGGGCGGCATCGCCGTCGACGCACGCGGCCGCAGCTCGCTTCAAGGATTATGGGCGGCCGGCGAAGTGTCGTGCACCGGCGCGCACGGCGCCAATCGACTCGCCTCCAATTCTCTGCTCGAAGCCGTGGTCTATGCCGCACGGATCGCGGAAGACATTTCCGGCCGCGCGATGCTCTCGCCCGCACGCCTGACGGAGCAGCCCGTGCCGCGCAATTGCGCGTTCCCTGCGCTGGCCGCGAAAACCCTGCGCGCCGTCATGACCTCGCATGTCGGCGTGGTCCGGTGTCGCGAGCAGCTGGCGGAGGCGGTGCGCAGCCTTGCCGCGATCGAGCGCGATACCGGCAATATCGCGCTGCGCAACATGGCGACCACGGCGCTTCTCGTGGCCGCATCGGCCTTGGCGCGGCACGAAAGCCGCGGCGGGCACTATCGATCCGATCATCCGACCGAGAGCACCCTCGCCCGGCGCACCATGACGACGCTCGCCAAAGCGCATGAGGTTGCGGAAGGGCTCGCCGAACAGCCGCGAACACCGCGGCCGATCACAGCATGATGGGGGACAATACCGTGACAACGATCTCATCGCTTTTACACCCCGACGCTTTCCTGTCGCCGCTTGCGATCGACGCCGCCGCGCTGCGAGCGCTCGACGAAGATCTCGGCCGCGCCGGCGACATCACCTCGATCGCCACCATTCCCGAAAACACCAAAGCGCGTGCGGTCATGGTGGCGCGGCAGGCCGGCGTGATTGCGGGCCTGCCGCTGGCGTTTGCGACGCTTCACAGGCTCGCATCCGGGCTCGACATCGCGGCGCATTGTCGCGACGGCGCACAGGTCGCGGAGGGCGCGCGTCTCCTGACGGTCGCGGGACCGGCCCGCGCGATCCTTTCCGCCGAGCGCACCGCACTCAATTTCGTCGGGCGCCTCTCCGGCGTCGCCACCTTGACGGCCGACTATGTTCGCCGCACCGCCGGCACTGACTTGCGCATTTGCTGCACGCGCAAGACCACCCCTGGTCTGCGCGCGCTGGAGAAATATGCCGTGCGCTGCGGCGGCGGCTTCAACCACCGATTCGGCCTCGATGACGCGATCCTGATCAAGGACAATCACGTCGCGGTTGCCGGCGGCATCCGCCCCGTGCTGGAGCGCGCCCGCGCGCACGCCGGCCATCTCGTCACGATCGAGATCGAGGTCGATACGCTGACGCAGCTGCGCGAGGTGCTCGACACCGCCCTCGCCGATGTCGTGCTGCTCGACAACATGGACATCCCGACGTTGACCGAGGCGGTGAGGATCGCGCAGGGCCGCGTCGTGCTGGAGGCCTCAGGTGGGGTGACGCTGGATTCGATCACCAAGATCGCCGCGACCGGCGTCGACTACGTGTCCTCAGGCGCGCTGACGCATTCGGCGCCGAACTTCGACGTCGCGCTGGATATTGACGTGTGATGTCCAATCTAACGCCGTCATTGCGAGCGCAGCGAAGCAATCTTGAGATGCCTCAGCAGGAGACATTCTGGATTGCTTCGGCGCTGCGCCCTTCGCAATGACGGCAACCGCTACCGCCTGACCGAATTCGGATTGATTTCAGCTTCGCTCTTGGCTTCGTCGGCGAGCTCCTGAGAGATCGCCGCGGTCTGCGCCGGCGTTCCCCAGCTCGGCGCCTCGCTGCCGTCGCCCCAGGCCTTCGGCCGATAGAACGTATGGACGCCGAAGCGATACAGCTTCTTCATCTCGCCGACCCAGGACGGGCGCACATAATAGGCATGATAGTGGGTCGACTTGCCGACCTCGGGCAGCCAGATCAGCCCGTCCAGCATGGCCTTGGCGATCTTCCTGGCGCGCTCCCACATCTCGGGCTCGCGGATCACATCGGTGTTGCTTTCGCAGGCAAAGGTGAACTGGCAGATGGTGTGCCGGTACTTGCTCTGGTAGACCACGGAACAGACCGTGTTCGGGTAGAAGCCGGAGAAGGCGCGGTTCAAGACCACCTGGGCCACCGCGATCTGGCCGCGCACCGCCTCGCCGCGCGCCTCGAAATAGACCGCCTCCGCCAGGCATTTTTCGGATTTCGCCCGCAGCCTCTCGTTGTTCAAACCGAGCCGTTCGGCCGGCGTTTTGGTACGCTGGTCGTCGGCATTGACCTCACCCTTCGGTGCGATGCTCTCGCCGCTGTCGCCGGCCTTGGCCGCAGCGTCCGGCACCTGCGGCAGCTTCAGGTCGGGATCCGGGAGCACGATCAACGGTTCCTCACCCGGCCGCCAGCGTTCCATGTTCTCGTTGGCGCCGCCGAGCGAGCCGTTGCCGAAATAAAGGCTCGCCGTCTTGATGTTGAAGCCGTCCCGCGACGCGCCCTGATCGATGCCGATTGCAGCGGTATTCGGCGCGGCCTTCAGGTCATCGAGCGGCTGCTGCTCCAGCGACAGCGAAACATCATATTGCGACAGCGGCGGCGCGCTCATCGCCGCCTGCAGTTCAGGGTCGAGCGGCGCGCTATCGCGCGCTCCCTCCGCCGTCTTGGCGCCGAACACCGAGGCGTTGGAATTTGCGGGCGCCTCCTTCGCAGGCTCGGCTTGCGCGGGCGCCACAGGCGCGGGCGGGCTCGGTGGCGTGACGGCCAGCCGATCGCCCTTCAGCGTTCGGTTGACGGTCGGGAAATCGGAGGCCTGATAGCGCGGCGGAACCTGCAGCGCGGGATTGCGCGCCAGCGAGCCCGTGACGTCGGTGCTCTGAGCGTCGAGGCTCGCGAGCCGGTAGGCCGGGGTGGATGCGCCGATCGGAATGGAAAAGCTGTAGGTGGCAAGCTGGATCGATGAGGCTGCCGAGAAGACGCGCTTCTGCCACCGCTCGGCGACGCCCGGTTGGCGCGCCAGCAAGGAGCCGATGTCCTGATATCCGGTCTCAGTCGGCATCAGTGCGAAGAGACAGAGACCGAATCCGAAGGACGCGAACCGCGCGCCCTTCGGATGGTTACGCAACACAAGCATCAGTTACGCTCACGCGACGCTTACTCAACTGACCGAATTTCAGTGCATCCGTAAAATTCGACCGTTCTTTGTCGTAACGAATTTAGGTTGCCGGGGCGTTAATCGGCGTTGCAAGGAAAACACAGGCAAGCCGAGAAGTTGTGAGCCGCGATCGCACCGAAAACGTTGGTAAATGGCGGCTCGACGAGAGTGGTAAAGATCCGGTCAACGAAAATGATGAAAAAATGCCTGCAACTGTGCCACTACGGGACAGCGTGATTGCAAACCCTTTCGTCATGGCCAGGCAAAAGCGCGAAGATGCGCTTTGCACGTTTGCCTGGACATGACGACGCCGCTTTATTGTCGAGGCGTCGGCTGATTTACGCCGTGCTTGCGACGGCTGTGCCGAGCGCGGCCTGCGCGGCGGCGAGGCGCGCGATCGGCACACGATAGGGCGAGCACGACACGTAGTTCAGCCCGACCTCGTGGCAGAATGCGACGGAAGCAGGATCGCCGCCATGCTCGCCGCAGATGCCGACTTTCAGGTCGGGCCGGGTCTTGCGGCCGCGTTCCACGCCGATCTTCACGAGTTCGCCGACGCCCTCGCGATCGAGCGAGATGAAAGGATCGATCTCCAAAATGCCCTTCGCGACGTAGGCGCCGAGGAAGCTTGCGGCATCGTCGCGGCTGATACCGTAGGTCGTCTGCGTCAGGTCGTTGGTGCCGAACGAAAAGAACTCGGCGCTCTTGGCGATCTCGCCGGCAAGCAGCGATGCGCGCGGCAGCTCGATCATGGTGCCGACCTGATAGGCGAGCTTGGTGCCGGTCTCGCGCATCACGGCCTGCGCCATCGCATCGATCCGCGCCTTCACGAGATCGAGCTCGGCCTTGGTCGCGATCAGCGGCACCATCACTTCGAGCCCGACAGCCTTGCGGGTGCGCTTCTCGGCTTCGACCGCGGCCTCGAAAATCGCGCGTGCCTGCATCTCGGCGATCTCGGGATAGGCGATCGCGATACGACAGCCGCGGAAACCGAGCATCGGATTGAACTCGGCAAGCTCGCGTGCCCGATCGGCGAGCCGCCGCGGATCGGTGTTCATCGCGCGCGCGACTTCCTCGATCTCGGCATGGGTGTGCGGCAGGAACTCGTGCAGCGGCGGATCGAGTAGCCGGATCGTCACCGGCAGGCCCTTCATGATCTCGAACAGTTCGACGAAATCCGCGCGCTGCATCGGCAGCAGCTTTGACAGCGCGGCGCGGCGGACCTGCTCCTCCTCGGCCAGGATCATCTCGCGCACGGTGCGGATGCGCGTCTCCTCGAAGAACATGTGCTCGGTGCGGCACAGCCCGATGCCCTCGGCACCGAACTTGATCGCGGTGCGCGCATCATCGGGCGTGTCGGCATTGACGCGGACGCCGATCTTGCGGACCGCGTCGGCCCAACCCATCAGCGTGCCGAACTCGCCCGACAATTCCGGCTCGATCATCGGCATGCGGCCGGCGAGCACCTGCCCCATCGAGCCGTCGATGGTGATGACGTCGCCGGTCTTGAAGGTGCGCGGGCCGATGCTCATGGTGCCGCGTCCGTAATCGACGCGGATCGAGCCGCAACCCGAGACGCAGGGCTTGCCCATGCCGCGCGCCACCACGGCGGCGTGCGAGGTCATGCCGCCGCGGGTGGTCAAGATGCCCTGGGCCGCATGCATGCCGTGAATGTCTTCCGGCGAGGTCTCGATCCGCACCAGAATGACCTTATGGCCGTCCGCCTGCAGCTTGGCCGCCTCGTCGGAGGAGAACACGATCTCGCCCGACGCCGCGCCCGGAGAGGCCGGCAGGCCGGTCGCGATCACGTCGCGCTTCGCCGAGGGATCGATGGTCGGATGCAGCAGCTGGTCGAGCGAGGCGGGATCGATCCGCGACACCGCGTCCTGCTGCGAGATCAGCCCCTCATTGGCGAGCTCGACCGCGATCCTCAGCGCCGCTTTCGCGGTACGCTTGCCGGAGCGGGTCTGCAGCATCCACAATTTGCCGCGCTCGACCGTGAACTCCATGTCCTGCATGTCGCGGTAATGCTTTTCCAGCATCGTGTAGATCCGCGTCAGTTCCTTGAAC
>Ga0210397_10002183_pt1 | contig 12397 bp, 9 predicted proteins | sample IncBWH2OmetaG_FD_160126 | JGI IMG/M metagenome (GOLD analysis project Ga0210397, IMG submission 160126) | Forest soil microbial communities from Barre Woods Harvard Forest LTER site, Petersham, Massachusetts, United States - Inc-BW-H-2-O ...
GGCTGCGCCGCGAACCCCAGAACAGGCTCGCCCAGGACGTGTTCGTCGACGGCCGCTACGTCTCGCCCGACACGTGGTACTACGCGGACCTGACGCCGTTCTCGCCGCAGGTGCACTACTACGTCGGCGGCGCGACCAAGCTGTACGGCGCCGCGCTGTATCGCCTGCGGGAGAAGGACTTCGGCGAGCTCCAGCACCACGACGGGATCTCGCCGGCGTGGCCCATCAGCTACGAGGACATGGAGCCGTACTACACCAGGGCGGAGCAGCTCTACCAGGTGCACGGAGCCCGCGGGGAGGATCCGACCGACCCGCCGTCCAGCGGCCCGTACCCGTTCCCCGCCGTCTCGCACGAGCCCCGGATCCAGCAGCTGTCCGACGACCTCGCCAAGGAGGGCCTGCACCCGTTCCACGCGCCGTGCGGGATCCTGCTCGACGAGGGCAACCCGCCCTACAGCAAGTGCGTTCGGTGCCAGAACTGCGACGGCTTCCCGTGCCTCGTGCACGCCAAGTCCGACGCCGAGGTCATTTCTGTGCGCCCAGCGCTCGAGTACCCCAACGTCACGCTCTTGACCGGCGCCGAAGCGGTGCGGCTCGAGACCAATCCGGCGGGCACCGAAGTCACCGGCGTGGTCGTCAGCATCGATGGCCAGGCCGAGACCTACCAGGGGAACATCGTGGTCGTCTCATGCGGGGCCGGAAACAGCGCCAAGCTGCTGCTCGCGTCCGCGAATGACGCCCACCCGCACGGGCTCGCCAACGGCTCGGATCAGGTCGGGCGCAACTACATGTTCCACAACAGCCAGGCCGTGCTCGCGCTGTCCAAGGAAGAGAACCCGACGGTATTCCAGAAGACACTCGGGGTCAACGACTTCTACTTCTCAGGCGGCGAGGACTTCGAGTTCCCGCTCGGGAACATCCAGATGGTCGGCAAGTCCCAGGCGCCGATGTTCCACGGCGAGAAACCCGGCGAGACGAGATTCGCTCCCAACTGGTCGCTCGAACAGGTAGCCCTCCACGCCGTCGACTTCTGGCTCTCCACCGAGGACCTGCCGTCGCCGGAGAACCGGGTCACACTCGCCCGCGACGGCAACATCGTCATTGACTACAAGGCCAGCAACGACGAGGCAAAAGAGCGCCTGTTCGGAAAGCTCAAGGACATGCTCGCGAATCTGGGCATGCACCACGACCACCTGCTTCCGCATCACGCGTATCTCAAGAACGAGATCCCGGTCGCAGGTTGCGCACACCAGGCCGGCACGTGCCGATTCGGCGCCGACCCCGACACCAGCGTCCTGAACCCCGACTGCCGCGCCCACGAGGTCGACAACCTGTACGTCGTCGACACGAGCTTCTTCCCGAGTATCGGCGCGGTCAACCCGGCGCTCACCGCGATGGCGAATGCGGTGAGGGTCGGCGACCACCTGCTCGAGCGGCTCAGCGCGAACCAGCCGCAACCGGAGCCCGCCCATGCCTGATGACACGGGCAAACACCACGTCGTTATCGTCGGCGGGGGCTTCGCCGGCCTCACGTGCGCCAGACAACTCGCCGACCGCGACGACGTGATGGTGACGCTCATCGACCGGAACAACTATCACCAGTTCCAGCCGCTGCTTTACCAGGTGGCCACCTCGCTGATTGCGGGCAGCGACATCGCGCACTCGTTGCGAGAAGTGTTCGCTGACCAGGAGAACGTGGACGTGAAGCTCGCCGAAGTGACGGCGCTGGATCCGACGAACCGCACTGTCACAACAGCCGATGGTGCGAGCTGGACGGGGGACGCGTTGGTGCTCGCGGCCGGCTCACAACCGAACTTCTTCCACACCCCCGGCGCGGCCGAGCACACATTCCCGCTCTACTCGCTCGACGATGCCACGCGTCTGCGCTCTCGGATCCTCGGGCTGTTCGAGCAGGTCGACCGCGAGCCCGCTTTGATCGAGCGCGGAGCGCTCAACTTCGTGGTCGTCGGCGGCGGTCCCACCGGCGTCGAGGTCGCGGGAGCGCTGGCCGACATGATCGAGTTGACCGTCCCCGCCGAGTACCGCAACTTCGACGCCGGTGCGGCTCGGATCCATCTCCTCGACTACGGCGACACCCTGCTGCGGGCCTTCTCGGACGACGCACACGGCTACGTCGCGAAGGTCCTGCAGGAGCGCAAGGTGGAGCTGAATCTCGGTACCGGCGTCAAGGAGGTCGGGCCCGGCCACGCGCTCCTCTCGGACGGCACCGTCATCCCCACGCGCTGCGTCGTCTGGGGCGGTGGGATCACCGGCGCCTCGGTCGCCGCCGACGGCGGTCTCACGGTTGGCCGGGGAGGGCGCGTCGACGTCCAGGCCGACCTGACCCTCTCCGGCAGCCCTGGGGTCTACGTGGTCGGGGACGTCGCCAACATCCCGGGCCCGGGAGATGACGCGCTGCCGCAGCTGGGCTCCGTCGCGGCTCAGAGTGGCAAGTGGGCCGCGGAGAACATCCTCGCTGACTTCGACGGCAAGGAACGAAGGGACTTCGCTTACAAGGACAAGGGCATCATGGCCATGATCGGCCGCGGCGCGGCGATAGCCGAGGTGGGTAAGCACCATCACGAGGTTCACGGGCAGCTCGCGCACATGGCGTGGCTTGGCGTCCACGCGTCGCTGATGACCGGTACGCGGGACAAGGTCGAGGCGATCATCGACTGGAGCTGGGACCGCTTCTCGAAGACCGGCGGTCCGCACGTCCTGGATCGCGGGGACGCCGCCGAAATCAACTGGGACGACGATCCTGCCGTCACGGCGATGGGCACTCCGGCGTCCGCGAGCTGAGCTCCATGACCAACGATCTGGCTCGCTGGCAGTTCGCGATCACGATCATCTATCACTTCTTTTTCGTCCCGGTCACGATCGGCCTGGCGTTTCTGGTCGCGATTCTCCAGACGATCTGGTACCGGACCGACAACCCGGACTACAAGCGGCTGACGCGTTTCTTCGGCACGCTGCTGCTGATCAACGTCGCGATCGGCGTGGTCACCGGACTGGTTCAGGAGTTCCAATTCGGGATGAACTGGTCGACGTACTCGCGCTACGTCGGGGGCGTGTTCGGAGCACCCCTGGCGATGGAGGGCATCCTCGCGTTCTTCCTCGAATCGACTTTCCTCGGACTGTGGTTGTTCGGCTGGGACCGGTTACCCAAGCGTGTTCACCTGGCCTGCATTTGGGCGGTGTCCGCTGGGACGATGCTGTCCGCGATGTTCATCTTGATCGCGAACTCGTGGATGCAGCATCCGGTCGGCTACAAGATCGACAAACAGGGCCAAGCGGTCCTGACCAATGTGTGGGCTCTGTTCGTAAACCCCACGTTCGTGTGGGGGTACGCGCACGTCCTGCTGGCGTCGTTGGTCACCGGTTGCCTGGTGATGCTCGCAGTGTCCGCGTGGTACCTGCGCAAGGGTGACCATGTCGAGCTGTTCCACCGCCCCGCCAAGCTGGCCCTGATCGTGCTCGTCCCAGCGATCGTGATCCAGCTGTCGGTGGGCAACCAGCTTGGGGTGATCGAGGCCAAGTATCAGCCGATGAAGATCGCCGCCGCCGAGGCACAGTGGAACACGTGCAAGCCGTGTTCGTTCTCGCTTTTCCAGATCGGCGGCGGCGCGAACGACCAGACGCCTTCGCAGATCCTCGAGATCCCTCATCTCCTGTCGATCCTGGCGACCAACATGTGGAACGGCGAAGTCATCGGTCTTCACCAGCTCCAGGCCCAGTACCAGGCGAAGTACGGGCCGGGCAACTACGTCCCCGACGTATTCATCCAGTACTGGTCGATCCGAATCATGGCCGGCTTGGGGACTCTTGTCCTGTTGCTGTCGCTATGGGGAGCCTGGCTGCTGCACAAGGACAGGCTGCGCATGTCACGGCTGTTCCTGACCCTCTCGGTGTGGGCGGTGTTCACGCCATTCCTGATGAACACGACGGGGTGGTTGTTAACCGAGAGTGGACGACAACCGTGGATCGTCCAGGGCCTGCAGAAAACGGTCAACGCGAACTCGCCATCGGTCAGCTCGACCGAGATCTGGATCAGCCTGATCGCGTTCATCCTGTCCTACATCGTGCTCGGGGTCGCCGACCTCGTGCTCATGCTTCGATACTCGCGTAAGGGCCTGGCGCAGGCCGATGCCGAAGCCGCCGAGCCAACCGGACCGCCGGGCGCGACGGCCGCCCCCGCCCTCACTTACTGAAAACCAATGCAACTTCACACGATCTGGTTCGTCATCATCACGGTCCTCTGGATCGGGTTCTTCGTGCTCGAGGGGTTCGATTTCGGCGTCGGGGCACTCCACCAGTACATCGGGAAGACCGAGGTCGGCCGACGCGTCTGCATCAACACGATCGGCCCGTGGTGGGACGGCAACGAGGTGTGGCTGGTCGTCGCCGGCGCGTCGCTGTTTGCGGCGTTCCCGGGGTGGTACGCGACGATGTTCTCGGCGCTGTACCTGGCGCTCGTGCTCATCCTCGTCGCCCTGTTCGGTCGCGGCGTCTCGTTCGAGTGGCGGGGCAAGCGCGACGACCCGCGCTGGCTCGCCGGCTGGTCGTGGGCGCTGACGATCGGCAGCATTCTCATCCCGCTTCTGTTCGGGGTCGCGCTCGGCGACCTGCTCCACGGCCTCCCGATCAACAGTCAGCACAATTTCACCGGGACGTTCTTCAGCCTGCTGACCGGCTACGGGCTGATGACCGGGGTGACCCTGGTCGTCCTGTGCCTGCTGCACGGCGCGACGTTCCTGGCGCTGCGGACCACCGGGGAGATCCGCGCGCGGTCCCACAGAGTGGCACGGTCGATCGGCCCGCTCGCGCTGCTCGTCAACCTCGCCTGGTGCATCTGGACGCTGGTCGAGATCGGCGGCGGCACGGTGCCGCAGCCGACCCAGATCTTCGGCGTGACCGCGGTCATCTTCGCCTGGCGGCTCGCGACCACGGACAACGACGCCTGGGCCTTCATCGCGTCGGGGTTCGCGATCGCCGCCGCGATCGGCCAGATCTTCATCGCGCTGTACCCGAACGTGATGGTCTCGAGCACCAACCACGCTTACAACCTGACCGTCAACAACTCCGCCGCCGGCCACTACGGGCTGGTCGTGATGACCGTCGTCGCGGTGCTGTTCTTCCCGATCGTCCTGCTCTACCAGGGCTGGTCGTTCCACGTCTTCCGTCGCCGCGTCTCCGCCCCCCCGGAACCCGAGACGCAATCCGCCGCACCCGGGGCGGCGGCGACCCAGACCTAGCCGATCGCCGATGCGTGCTCTCGACCCGCGCCTACTCAGCCGGACGCGGTCGGCACGGCCGCTGCTGGTGACCGACGTGGTGCTTGGGATCGGCACGTCGGTGGCGGTCCTGCTCGGCGCCACGATGCTCGCGCGCATCGCCGCCGAGGCGTTCCACGGCGCCCCGTTGCACACGCTCGCTCCTAGCGTCGCGTGGCTGATACTCGCGTTCCTGCTCCGCGGGATGTTCGCGTGGGCGATGGAGGTCGCGGGCCGGCGGGCTGCGTGGGCGGTACTGTCGGACCTTCGCCTGGCGCTCGTCGCCAAGCGGCTCCGCACCCAGCCCACCGCGGTCGATGGCGCCGAGGGTGCTGAGATCACGACTGTCTCGGTGCAGGGAGTCGAGGCGCTTGAGGGGTACTTCGCCCGCTATTTGCCGCAGGCTGTGCTCGCCGCAATCGTCCCATTTCTGGTGATCGCGTGGGTGGCGTTCGTCGACCTCGAGGCGGCCGTGATCATGCTGCTCACCCTTCCGCTCGTGCCGGTGTTCATGTGGCTGATCGGCTCCTACACGGCGGACATGACACGGGAGCGCTGGCAAGCGCTCCGCCAGCTCTCGAGCCATTTCCTCGACGTCGTCCGCGGCCTGCCGACGCTGCGATCGTTCGGCCGCGGCACGGACGAGGTGGCGGTCATCGGCGAGGTCTCAGAGCGCTACCGCAAGACGACGATGGAAACCCTTCGGATCAGCTTCCTGTCGGGCTCCGTCCTCGAGCTGGCAGCGACCATCGGCGTGGCGCTGGTTGCGGTCACGGCCGGCGTCCGGCTCGTCGGCGGCAGCCTCGGGCTGCGAGCGGGGCTGACCGTGATCATCCTCGCGCCCGAGTTGTATCTGCCGTATCGCCGGCTCGGCGCCGAGTACCACGCGAGCGCGGACGGGCTGGCCGTGGCCGAGCGTATGTTCGAGCTACTCGATGCCCCGGCCGCGGTCGGCGCCGGCGGTCCGCGGCTCGTGCCGAGCCCCGCGACCGCGCAGGTGCGCCTCGAGCGAGTCTCGTTCTCGTACCCGACCCGACCCGTACCGGTGCTCGATGGGTTCGACCTCGAGCTGTCGCCCGGCGAGTTCGTGGCCGTCGTCGGCGAGAGCGGCGCTGGCAAAAGCACGGTGGCGGCGCTGTTGCTCGCACTGCTGTCGCCCACCAGCGGCAGGATCACGGTTGGCGACGTTGACCTGTCCGAGTGCCGGCTCGACGCGTGGCGGCGCCTCGTCGCCTGGGTGCCCCAGCATCCGACGCTGTTCCGGGCGAGCGTCGCCGACAACATTCGACTCGGAGACCCCGAGGCGTCGCCGGACGCGGTCCGCGCAGCCGCGGTGCTCGCGGGCGCTGACGAATTCATCAGCGGGCTCCCCGACGGCTACGACACCGTGGTCGGCGACGGTAAGAGGTCCCTGTCGCCCGGCGAGCGCCGGCGGATCGGACTCGCGCGGGCATTCGTCCGGGACGCGCCGCTGGTGATCCTCGACGAGCCGACGGCCGACCTCGACCCGCGGAGCGTCTCGGTCGTGGCCGGGGCCGTCCGCCGCCTACGGGCGGGGCGCACCATGCTGGTCATTGCCCACCGGCCCGAGCTCGTCCAGAGCGCAGATCGCGTGGTGCGGGTGATCGACGGAGCCGCGGTGCCCGAGCCCGCCAGGAGCGCGGCATGAGAGACGCGACCACGCTCAGGGCGCTGCTGCGGCTCGTCAGCGTGCCACGCTGGCGGCTGGCGTGGGCGGTGCTGCTGGGCGCGCTGACCGTCGTGTTCGGCGTCGGGTTGATGGCGACGGCCGGATATCTGATCTCGCGCGCGGCCGAGCGCCCTCCGATCCTGTCGCTGGGGGTGACCATAGTCGCCGTCCAGTTCTTCGGCATCGGCCGACCGTTCGTGCGCTACCACGAGCGACTCGCATCGCACGACATGACGCTGCGCGTCCTCGGCCGGCTACGCGCGCGGTTCTTCGCGCGGATCGAGCCGCTGGCCCCGGCCGAGCTCGACGCCTACCGCAAGGGGGATCTGCTTTCCCGGATGGTCGCCGACGTCGACGCTCTGCAGAACCTGTACCTCCGGGGCTTCGAGCCGCCGCTGGTCGCGTTGTTGGCGGGCGCCGTGTCGGTCGGGGCCAGCGTCGCGCTGCTGCCCTCGGCGGGGCTCGTGCTGGCCGGCGGCCTGCTCGTCGGCGGGCTCGCCGTGCCCGCGCTCGCTGCGTCGCTCGGCACCTGGGCCGCCCGCCGGCAGGCGGCAGCCCGCGGACAGCTGTCTGCCGAGCTGATCGAGTCGCTCCGGGGCGCGCCCGAGCTCGTCGCGTTCGGCGCTGACGAGGCGGCGCTCGACCGCGTTCGTGCCGCGGACAGCGTCTTGGTCAAGCTGGCCCGCCGCGACGCGTTCACCGTGGGCGTGGGCGACGGCCTCGAACTGTTGGTGACCGGGTTGACCGTCGCCGGCGTGCTCGCCGTCGCGATCGCGGCGCACGACCACGGCGCGCTGAACCGCGTCCTGATCGCGACGCTGGCGCTACTCGCGCTGGCCGCGTTCGAAGCCGTCACGCCCCTCGCGGCTACCGCCCGCGACCTGTCGGCGACGCTCGCCGCCGGCCGGCGGGTGCTCGAGCTCACCGATCACACCGCCGCCGTCCAGGATCCGGCGCGCCCCGCCGCGGCACCGCAGTGGCCGTTCGCGGTCGCGCTCGAGAACGTCACCGCGAGGTACCCGCGTGAGGACATGCCGGCGGTCGACGGCGTCAGCCTCCGGCTCGAGCCGGGCGAGCGGATCGCGCTGCTGGGTCCGAGCGGCGCCGGCAAGACGACGGTCGCGAACCTGCTGCTGCGGTTCCTCGACCCGGACCACGGCCATGTGACTCTGGCTGGACGAGATCTTTGTGACTACAGACAGGAAGACGTACGGCGCGCGATCTCGGTCGCCGGCCAGGACTCGCATCTGTTCTCAGCATCGATCCGGGACAACGTCCGGCTCGCCCGACCCGACGCAAACGACGACGATCTCCGCGACGCGCTGCGCCGCGCGCGGATCTGGGACTGGATCTCGACGCTGCCCGACGGGCTCGACACGTTCGTCGGCGAAGAGGGGCGCGAGCTCTCAGGAGGCCAGCGCCAGCGGATCGCGCTCGCGCGGGCGCTCGTCGCCGGCGCCCCGGTGCTGGTCCTCGACGAGCCGACCGCCCACCTCGATCCCCTCACGGCGAGCGAGCTGGTCGACGACGTGTTCGCGGCCGCCGGCGAGCGCACCGTGCTGCTGATCACGCACCGGACAGAGGGCCTCGACCTCGTCGACCGGGTGGTGACGCTGTGAGCACCGTAGCTGCAGACAGACGCGGCGCCGCGGTCCCGAACGGTCCGGCGGGGTTCCGCTACGGCGTAGTGCTCGTGATCGTCCTCGCCACGGTCGTGTTCGAGGTTCTGGCCCCGGACGCCGACTGGGCGCGTGCGGTCGCCATCGCGTTGGTGGGTAGCGCGCTCACCGTGGCCGTCGCCACCTCGCGGGCCCGCGCCCAGGTACGCCGCGCTCGCATGTACGTCGTCGGCGGTGTCGCGTTCTTGGTGGTCGTCGGCATAGCCACCGGGCTCGTGAATCAGTGGGGGGCGTTCCTGGTGGGGACGCTGCTGGTCGCGTCCATCCCGATCGCGCTGGGCGGAGGGCTGCTGCGGCTGATCCGCGACGAGGGCGTGACCGTCCAGGCTGTCGCGGGGGCACTCGCGGTCTATCTGCTGGTCGGGTTGCTGTTCGCATCCGCGATCTCGTTCGGTGCCAGTGTCCACAGCGGTTTCTTCGCTGACGCGGGACACGTCACGAACGGCGACCGCGTGTACTACTCGTTCACCGTTTTGACGACGACGGGGTTTGGCGATTACACGACGGCCACACCCGCCGGTCACGCCCTCGCCGTGCTCGAAATGCTGATCGGTCAGCTCTACCTGGTCACCGTTATCGGAATCCTCATTGGCAACTTCGTTGGGAGGAAAAGAACATGAACGCTCGCTGGCCGGTCCGAAGCGTGCTGGCGGGAACCGCCGGCACCGCCGCCCTCTCGCTCGCGTATGTGGTCGAGCGAAAGCTGCGGCCGCGCCACCAGGGCCCGCTCGACTACGACGACTCGCTCGTCCCCGGCAAGATCGTCGCGTCGATCATGCACCTGCCGCACGTCACGGGCCGCGAGGACCGCGACATCGGGTGGGCCCTGCGCTGGAGCTACGGCTCCGCGTTCGGCCTGTATCACGGCATCCTGCGCCGGAAGGTCGGGGAGCCGTGGGCAAGCGCGATCTTCGGCGGAACGCTGATGACCGCGACGTTCACGCTGTTCCCGCTGCTCGGTCGGACCCCGCCGCCGTCGAAGTGGCCGCCCGACGTCATGGTCACGTGCCTGGGCACCCACGCCGCCTACGTCGCCACGGTCGCCGCCGTGGACGACCGGGTCCGCCGTCTGGGACTGTGAGCGGTGCTCCAGCTGCGGGTGTTCGGGACCCCGCCGGCGATGGCCGCGGTCGCGGAGAGCCTGCAGCGGATCCCGGGGTCTCGCCACGTGATCCAGCTTGGGAACGGCGAGCTCGGTGGCGCGCTCGTAAGCGCGGACCTCGTCGATGACGCCGTCGACCGGGCGCTTGAGCAGGTGACGCAGCTCGGCGTCCCGGCAGAGGACGTCGTGCTCGTGCGCCTCGAGTCGATCGGACCGTCGGTAGCCCAGCGCCCGCTCGCGAGCGTCGTCTGGTCCGACCTGCTGAGCCAGGCCGGGGCAAACGCCCGCCCGTTCCCCCGCTACCTCGTGTTCATGGCGGCTGCGGGGATCATCGCCGCGTTCGGCGTGATCTACCAGAACGTCACGCTGGTGGTCGGCGCGATGGCGATCAGTCCCGACACGCTGCCGATAACCGCGGCCGCCACCGCGCTCGTGCTGCTCCGGTGGCGCCTGGCGGGGCGCGCCGTGGTGGCGCTCGTGCTCGGTCTGGCCGTCGTCTGCGTCGTCGGCGGGGTGATGACAGGAGCTCTCAACGCCCTTGATCTGCTGCCCAAGGGCGGCCACATCAACAGCAGCTTCCTGGCGGGACTCTCGACGGTCAACATCTCGACGCCGATCGTTGCGTTCGCGGCCGGCGTGGTCGGCATGCTCGCGCTCGAGACGCGGGCCAGCTCAGCCGTCGGAGTGGCGATCTCGGTGACCACGATCCCGGCATCCGCGTATCTCGGCGTGGCCGCCGGCGTCGGCCAGATCGACAAGGCGTGGGGTGCGCTGCTCGTGCTTGCCATCAACGTGTCGATGCTGCTGCTCGCCGGGTGCCTCACGCTGCTCGTCCAGCGGGCGCTCGGCCGGACCGCAATCACCTCATCAGGGTGATGTCCGCGCGGGGCGGCGGAGCTACCGTGCGGCCCGCCATGCCCGTCGCGGTCCACATATGCCCCGACCACATGTCGAAGGACGACTACAAGCGCGTCATCGGAGACCTCGAGAAGGAGGGTGTCCGCGAGCCCGAAGGCCGCCTCTACCACGCGGCCTACGGCGAGGACGACGACGTGAAGATGTTCGAGCTGTGGCGCTCGCAGGAGGATTTCGACGCGCACAGCGACAAGCTGTTCGCCACCCTCCAGGGCACCGGCGTCAACGTCGACCGCGTCGACGTTCAGCCGGTCCATTCTGAGCACCCGGACTGAGCCGGGCCCGGGGCGATCACCCGGAAGGGGTGACGACTCGGACACCGGCCGCTGCGAGCATCGCGTAGCGTGAGCGCCACCGCCGCCACCGCCACCGCCGCGCCGCCGGCGGAGCCGACAGCCGAGCAGGTCGCCGCGACGTTGCGCAGCAAGCGGTTCGTCGTTCTCCTCGTGATTGTCGCGATCGTCGGGGTCATCGTTTCGCTGGCGACGTGGTGCTTTCTCGAGCTGATCCACCAGATCCAGCAGGAGCTTTGGACGCACCTGCCCCACGCGCTCGGCTACGACAACGGCCCGCCTCTGTGGTGGGGACTCCCCGTGCTGGCGGTGGCCGGCCTGCTCGTGGCGCTTGCGATCACACGGCTGCCGGGCGAAGGTGGACATCTGCCGGCCAGGGGCCTGGCCGTTGGAGGCAAGCCCGTGACCCCAATCGACCTGCCGGGAATCGTCCTCGCGGGGCTTGCCGCGATCAGCTCGGGGCTCGTTATCGGTCCCGAGGCCCCGTTGATCGCGATCGGCGCGGGCGTGGCGTTGCTGTGCATCAAGCTGACGCGAAGGCCGACGCCGCCGCCGGTGCTCGTCCTCGTCGCCGGCGCCGGCAGCTTCGCGGCGCTGTCGTTCATCTTCGACTCGCCGCTGATCGCGGCCGTGATCCTGATCGAGGCGACCGGGATCGGCGGCCCGCGCCTGCCCCTGCTCCTGCTTCCGGGACTGCTCGCCGCCGGTATCGGGACGCTCGTCTCGATCGGGATGGGGTCGTTTACCGGTCTTAGCAGCAGCGCCTACGCGCTCGGTCCTTTGAGCCTTCCCCACTTCGCCCACCCGACCATCGGTCAGTTCGGGTGGACAATCCTGCTCGCGATCGCGCTCGCGGTCGTGACCCGCGCGATCATGGTCGGCGGCCTCGGCACCTATGGCGTGGTGGCTCGTCGGCTGCTGCTGTTCTTACCCATTGTCGGCCTGGTCATCGCGGGGCTGGCAATCGCCTTTCACGGCGCCACCGGCAAGAACGTCAACGAGGTCCTGTTCTCCGGCCAGGACGCCCTTCCGGGGCTCGTCGAGCAGGCCGGAACATGGTCGGTCGGCGCACTGCTGCTGCTGATCTTGCTCAAGGGAATCGCCTACAGCCTGTCGCTGGGCAGCTTTCGCGGCGGCCCGACATTCCCGGCGATATTCCTGGGAGCCGCCGCGGGGGTCGCGGCCTCGCACCTCCCCGGTTTCGCGCTCGAGCCGGCGGTTGGCGTCGGGATCGGCGCCGGGACGGTGGCGGTGCTCCGGCTGCCCCTGTCGGCGATCGTGCTGGCCACATTGCTGACCGTCAAGTCCGGGACCGGCGACGAGCCGCTGATCATCGTCGGCGTAGTCGTCGCGTACCTGGTCACGCTGCTGCTCTCGCCCAAGCCGTCAGCGTCCACCGCGCCGGCTGCCTCGGAGCAGACCGCCAAACCGGCTGTTCCCGCGAC
>Ga0210397_10002187_pt1 | contig 12384 bp, 10 predicted proteins | sample IncBWH2OmetaG_FD_160126 | JGI IMG/M metagenome (GOLD analysis project Ga0210397, IMG submission 160126) | Forest soil microbial communities from Barre Woods Harvard Forest LTER site, Petersham, Massachusetts, United States - Inc-BW-H-2-O ...
AAATTATACGTTCACCGGTTGTTCGCGATAAAGTTATTGCAGATTTAGACCTCGGCATTTCATATTTTGTGCATGGAAATATTTTATATGAAGAGCGTTTTAAAAGCTCTCCTTATGAAGTTTCTTTTGTAGAAAATTACGCCAAAGTGGTTTACGATACGCCTATAGATGTAAAAATTCTGGATAGTAAAAACTTTCAGATAGAGGTTAATGATTTTGCCTATAAATGTCAGTTTGGTGAATTGTGCCAAACACCTGTCGGAAATTTTATTTTATCAAAAACCAGTTATTTCGCATCATTCAAAATCAGCCAAAAGACATTTTTTGTTTTTAACAGCACGAATGCGCTGAATAGTTATTTTCAAAAAAACTTATTTTCTGATGTTGCTAATAATGAAGCCCGAACACTATATATATCATTTAAAGATCACAATGCACACAAAGCGTATAGAATTGTAAAATCGTTTGATTCAATTTATTTCGAACAGACACTACAGCTTAAATTAAAAACATTTGATCAGTCGATTGAATTTTTAACAACCTCTATTAAAAAGGCAGAAGACAATTTAGTTGGCGCTGAAGAAAAATTCGAAGAGTTCATGCGTAAAAATAAAACGATGGATGTAATGGCTGATTATGCCAAATATTCTGAGTTAGTGGATGAGAATACCGTTTTGAATAAGTCGTTAGCTTTTAAAGGCGATTTATTGAAAAATCTAGAACATTTAATAAACAACAATAAAGATCTTGAAGAATTTATACCTCTGCTGCCGAATCTTGAAGATGAGCAATTGATAGAAGTAATTCACGGGTTAAATCAATTAAATCAGGAAAAGGAAAGTTTATTATTGTCTCAGAATGAAAACACGCATGCTTTTCAAATAAAGAACAAAGCAACATTAAAGGCAAAAAATGATGCACTGGATCTGATCAAACAAAACGAACAAATCATACAAAAACAGATTCATGATTTAAATCTTGAAAAGTTTCAACTGGAAAGTTCTATCATCTCATTCCCTGCAAAAGAGACAGAAATGTCTCGTTTAAAAAGACATTATAATCTGTATGATAAATTTTATGGCTTATTAATGGATAAGCTGGTTGAACAGGGTTTGACAAAGGCGGGAGTTACAGTTAATTTCATTGTATTATCTCAACCGCTTGTTGAAAACACACCTATCTATCCTAAAAAAGGCATACTACTTATTTCAGGTGTCGGCATTGCAGTATTGTTGAGTTTGTTATTAGTGGTTGTTCGTTTTTTAATGTACGATACAATCACAACACTTGCAGAACTTGAACGCTCCATTCCTATTCCGATCATTGGAAGTGTACCGGAGTATAAAGCCGATAAAATGTTGTTTTCTCAACTAATAGTTGATAAAAAATCCAAGTCTGCCATCAGCGAATCATTAAGATCCATTCGAACCAATCTTGAATTTATAACATCCAATAAAAAAAGTAAAGTTATCACAGTTACTTCAACTGTGGGCGGAGAAGGAAAAACATTTGTGGCCGTTAATTTAGCCGCTGTTATAGCATTAACAAATCAGCGTGTTGTAGTATTAGATCTGGATATGCGCAAACCTAAAATCCACCTGGCCTTTGGTGCAGAAAATCAAATAGGTTTAAGCACAATCTTAATTGAAAGAAATACTGTAGATGATTCGATCCAACATTCGCGGATTTCTGATTTGGATTTCATTACTGCGGGACCAACACCACCGAATCCATCAGAACTTATACTACTTCCTACACTGGACAAATTAATTGAGGATTTAAAGAGCAGGTACGATGTTATAATTATTGATACACCTCCGGTTGGTATTGTGACAGACGGTATGTTATTAATGTCTAAGGCAGACATTCCATTATATATCGTACGAATAAATTATTCCAAATTTTTCGTTTCCCAAGAAATTAAAAGAGCGTTGAATAGGGGCGGATATAATAAGTTAAGAGTAATAGCTAACGGAGTGCCTATCAATAGAGGATTCAAATATAATTACGGATATTATGATAATGATTTGGTAACGAAGCCAAAAAGCTGGCTGCAAAAACTTATTCAAAAAATATGAGCTTTTTCAAATCATTATTTTCTTCGAAGACAGCAGATCAGGTTGAAGATTATTTATTTGTTGATATGCATTCGCATCTTATACCTGGAATAGATGATGGATCGAAGACAATGGATGAGTCTATTGAGCTGATAAGAGAGTTGGTTAAGCTAGGCTATAAAAAAATAATTACTACACCGCATATTATGGGTGATTTTTTTAAAAATTCAAAAGAAACAATTATACCGGGACTAACAGCACTAAAGCAAAAAATAAAGGAGCTAAATATTGATATTAGTATTGAAGCAGCGGCAGAATATTATTTAGATGAATGGTTTATCGAAAAGTTAGAAAGAGGCGAACAATTAATGACTTTTGGCAATAATTACATATTGTTTGAAACATCTTTTTTAAATGAACCTGTTCAATTACATCAGGCAATTTTTTTAATGAGATCTTCCGGATATATCCCTATTCTTGCCCATCCTGAGCGTTATTTGTATCTGTATAACGACTTTAGTGCTTTTCAGAAAATATATCAGATGGATGTATTGTTTCAGGTAAATTTAAATTCTTTGACAGGGTATTATTCAAAGCAGGCAAAATTCTTTGCAGAAAAACTGATCGATCATAAGATGGTTGATTTTGTGGGTACAGATTGTCATGGACAGCGTCATATTGATGTGCTTCAGAAAGTCAAAAAAACCGGTTATTATAAAAAACTTCAAAAGTTAAATTTGTTAAACAATACATTACTTTCATGATTCTTGTTACAGGGGCAAATGGTTTAGTGGGAAGTTTTCTTTGCAAAGAATTCGTTCAAAAAGGATACCGTGTAAGAGGCTTAGTACGTAAAAATTCTGATTGTACATTATTGAATGAGATATCCGACCGGATCGAGATTTTTATTGGTGACATAAATGATACAGGTTCGTTGATAGATGCTGCTGAGGGAATAGAATGTATTGTACATACTGCAGCCATTATTTCGTTTTGGAACAAGCGCAACGACGAAATGTATCAGACAAATGTTTTAGGGACTAAAAATATAGTAGATGTTGCACTTGAAAAAAATATAAAACGATTCATACATATTAGTTCGATTGCAGCCATCGGTCGTAAACCTAAAGATGTTGAGATTGATGAAACAAATACATGGGAAGAATCGGCATTGAATTCACCTTATGCCGTAACCAAACATCAGGCCGAACTTGAAGTATTTCGGGGCATTGAAGAAGGGTTACAGGCAACAATTGTAAATCCATCTGTTATACTGGGCCCTGGATTAAAAGGGACAAGCAGTGTACGTCTGTTTGAATATGTAGAACAAAAAAATAAATTCTATACCGAAGGATATCTGAACTACGTTGATGTACGGGATTTATCAGAAATTATTTTGATGCTTTTAAACAGCGACACAGCAATAGGCGAGCGGTATATTGTCAGTGGCGGGTTAACAAGCTACAGAGATTTCTTTGGTCAGGTAGCTGACACAATGAAGATAACAGCCCCTAAAATTAAAGCTGCTGATTGGATGCGGCAATTGGCCTGGAGGATTGAAACAACGAAAGCTTTTTTCACCGGAAAAGAACCATTACTTACGAAAGTTACTGCACGAACAGCTTCAAATAAATTTGAATACAAATCCAATAAGGTTATTCAATTGACACAAAAGGTTTTCAGGCCTTTAAATGACACTATTTTTTGGACTTGCAGGGAACTATTTGAAATGTAAATCAACCGTATTTGTACTATTTATTAGCTGAACGATCCATTTTTATGCATGTTTATAACTAAATCATACAGGTATAAATGAATTAATTTTAATTTTTTTAGCTTTAGGTACAATCACAGCGTATAACTACATAAAATTGTGAGATTATGGCCAGACAAAACAAACGACAATCAGATGATCGAGAATTGGCCAGAAAATTTGAGGAACTTCTTAAAGAAGGCACTCCTGGCTTTTTTGACGTAAGCATTTACGAAAGCATCATCCAATATTATCTTGAAGGAACAAAATTCAGAAAAGCTCATAAAGCTTGTGATATTGGTATGGAGCAGCATCCATACTCTGTAGAAATAATGCTTCTAAAAGTTCAGGTGTTGATGCAAATGACTCAATTTGAAGAGGCATTAGAAATATTGGATACAGCACAGTTATATCAACCCAACGACACAGACATTCAATTGCTGAGAGCCAATATTCTTGCTCAGCAAGACGATTTTGAAGGTGCTATTGAGTTGCTTCAGGATATATTAGATATTGCACAGGAGAAAGATGAAATACATTACCACATGGGTGTAATTTATCAGGACATGGGCAATTTTGAAGAATCAATCAGCCATCTCAAACAAGCTATTATGCTTAATCCTAAGCATGAAGATGCCATCTATGAACTTTCCTATAGCCTTGAAGTATTGGATCGTTTAGATGAAAGCGTAGATTTCTTTAAGGAATTAATAGAGACTGATCCGTATTCAAATTTTGCGTGGTTCTGTCTTGGAGTATCGTATTTCAAGCAGGGGAAACTGGAAGAAGCATTAGATGCGTATGAGTTTGTAATTGCCATTAACGATAAGTATTCTTCTGCCTATTACAACATCGGCGAATGTTATGTATACAAAAACGAATATGAAAAAGCATTGGAGTATTTCTTCCAGACAATGGATATGGAAGATAAAACTGCAGATGTATTTTACAACATTGGTTTTTGTTATGAGCATTTAGGGGCTTTACCTAAAGCCATCGAGTTTTATAGAAAAGCTTCAAAAGCAGATGCTTATTTCCATGAAGCATATTATGGTATAGGAAAATGCCTGGAAGCACAGGATAAATCATACGAATCCATTCATTTTTTTAAAAGAGCTTTAAAGCTGGATGAGGCAAATGCCGATTATTGGCTGGCAAAAGCCAATGCAGAATATAAAACAGGTAATATCATTTCGAGCCTTGAGGCTTTTGAAGAGGCTTGTGTATTAGAGCCTTCCAACCCTGAAGTATGGAAAAACTGGTCTTTTGTGCATTACGAAAGTGGTGATATGGACAAAGCAATTGACTTGATAAATGCAGGTATTGATGAAATGCCTGGAAATGCTGATTTATATTATCGTGCTGTAGCATACCTAATTACGGCTGGCAGGTATAAAGAGGCATTTAATTATCTGGAAAATGCATTAACTTTGAACTTTGATAGCCATACGGTGTTGTTTGAATTTTTCCCTAAATTGGAAACTCAAAAAGCATTATTTAGAATTATTGATCAATACAGAAATAAATAAAATGTACCAAAATTTTACTCTTTCAAAAGTTCCTGCGAGAACGACAAAACCACGTGAGTCTGGTTTTACAATGGTGATGGATAAAGGATTAAGTTGCCGCGAAGTAGAAGATATGCTTTCTGTTTCAAGCAACTATATTGATATTGTGAAACTTGGTTGGGCAACCTCATACGTTACGCCAACATTAAAAGAAAAATTAGCTATATATAAATCTGCCGGTATCCCTTGCTATTTGGGAGGAACATTATTCGAAGCATTTATTGTAAGAAATCAGTTTGATGATTATAGAAAATTATTAGACAAATATGATCTTGCACATGCTGAAGTTTCAGATGGTTCAATTGAATTGGCACACGATGAAAAGTGTGAATATATTGCAAAGCTTGCCAAACAAGTAACGGTATTGTCAGAAGTTGGTTCAAAAGATGCAGAGAAAATCATCCCTCCTTCTAAATGGATCAAATTGATGAATACGGAACTGGAAGCCGGCTCATGGAAAGTGATTGGCGAGGCACGCGAAGCAGGAAACGTAGGTTTGTTTCGTTCAACCGGCGAAGTTCGTTCAGGTTTAGTAGAAGATATTTTAAGTGCAGTACCAGTTGAAAAAATTATCTGGGAAGCTCCCCAAAAAGAACAACAGGTGTTTTTCGTTAAACTTTGCGGCGCTAACGTTAATTTAGGCAATATTGCTCCGCACGAGTTAATACCACTTGAGACGGTGCGCTTGGGCCTTCGTAGTGATACATTTCATCATTTTATAGATAAGTTATAATCAATTAGTATGGTTGATTTATTAAAGCTTGCTGTAGATTGGTTCTTACATTTAGATGTGCATTTAGGAGAACTTGTTTCTAATTATGGCACATGGACGTATGCAATTCTATTCCTTGTAATATTTGCAGAGACCGGCCTTGTAGTTACTCCTTTTTTGCCCGGGGATTCATTACTATTTGCTGCTGGTATGCTGGCTTCATTTGGCAATCTGAATCCTTGGCTGCTGATCGCAATTCTGATTGTTGCTGCTGTATTAGGAGACACAGTTAATTACCATATAGGGAAATTTATTGGACCGAAAGTATTTACAGATGCGGAGCCTAAAAATTTCTTCATGAAATTGTTGAAGAAAGAACACTTAGAAAAGGCTCAGGCGTTTTACGAAAAACATGGCGGCAAAACAATTATTATGGCTCGCTTTGTACCTATTGTGCGTACGTTTGCACCTTTTGTTGCGGGTGTCAGCGACATGAATTATTCCAGGTTTATTACATATAATGTTATCGGAGGAATCGTTTGGGTAACAGGTCTGACACTTGCAGGGTATTATCTTGCAGGTTTTGATTTTGTAAGAGAGCATTTCGAACACATTGTATTGGGAATTATTGCCATCTCTGTATTGCCGATTGCTATCGAATACCTGCGCGCTAAAAGGGCCTGATCATTATTCTATCATAGTAAGCCCTTTCGTTTCTGGAAGGGCTTTTTCATTTACACATATAGCACTGAGTAAAAATGAAAACATACGGTTTAATTGGATTTCGCTTATCACATTCATTTTCAAAAAAATACTTTACTGAAAAATTTATAAAAGAGGGTATTGAAGATTGTGTGTATGAGAATTTTCAATTAGATACAATAAAAGAGTTTACAGCGCTGGTTAATACAGACGCTAATTTTAAAGGCTTCAATGTTACCATTCCATATAAAGAGGATGTTATTCCTTTTTTAGACGAACTTGATGAAGCCGCCCAGGAAATCGGCGCTATCAATGTGATTAAGGTGCAGGACGATGGAAAGCTGATTGGCTATAACTCGGACTACTATGGTTTTAGAGATACATTAGAGAAGTTTATTTCACTGGGGAAGCACCACAATGCTCTGGTGCTTGGAACAGGCGGAGCAGCAAAGGCTGTTGTTACAGCACTCAAACATCTTAATATTCCTTATCAGTACGTTTCAAGAAAAAAAGGTAATGGCATATTGAGTTATGACGAACTGAATGAACAGATAATAAAAGAGCATACGATTATTATCAATACTTCTCCATTGGGCATGTATCCGGATATAGACTCATACCCTGATATACCATATCAGTTTTTAACAAGCAATCATTATTTGTACGATTTGGTTTATAATCCTGAAGAAACAGTCTTCATGAAAAAAGGTATTGAAAAAGGAGCTCATGTTCTGAATGGTTTGCCAATGTTGATAGGTCAGGCAGAAAAGGCTTGGGAGATATGGAATAAATAGGTAATCAAACCTATAAGGATTCGTGTAAGCTTAGTTATTCAATAATTTCAAATCATTTCCATATAGATTTCAGGAATCACAAAGACCTCAATATAAATTGATCATAAAACAAAAGGCCTCCCGCTATTAACGGAAGGCCTTTTGTTTTATGATCGAATAAGAGTACTAAATACTAGAATCTGTAACCGATACGAAGACCTGCAGTCAACATTGGCATTAAAGTAAATGAGCCACCGTCAGATTTTGTAGTAGTTGAAGTAGAAGTACCGCCAACAGTCTGATCAACTTTTTGTTTACCATCTGTCATAGCCATGAATCCCCAGCCCATTTCAGCACCAAGGTATACTTTGTCTACGAAATAATAGTCAGCACCAGTTACAGCACGAAGACCGAAACCAAAAGAAGAATTTACAGTACCATCCGTACCTCTTACTTTTCTGGTGTCACCGCTTGAGTACGTTGTTCCGTCATTCGTGTTGTTCCATTTAGAACCGGCACTTACAATCTGAACAGATGCATCAGCACCTATGTATGTAGAAAGTCTGCCAGTACCTGTAAAGTGTTTTTCAAGACCTAAATTGATTCCAACAAGAGAGTTAGATGTTTTAGCATAACCTGTTCCGGCAGGAGCGTTGATCTTGTGATTAGTACCACTTTGACTGTAGTTTAAGCCTGCACGGATTGCAATTTTGTCCTGAAGGAAATAACGAAATTTTAATTGTGGTGAACCAAAAGTACTGTTTGGTAATGAGAATACATTTGCACCTGTAACTCCACCAGTGAAGAAGCCAAGTTCTGCAAGAACATCACCAGCAACCGGCTTATACAGTTTAGCAGCCGGAGCAGTAGTTGCAGCAGGTTCTTGTGCATTTGCAGCAAAGCAAGCAGCAAGCATTGCTGCTGCGATAATAATTTTTTTCATAAGTTAAAATAATTTGGTTAGTTAAAAATTTAAAATGTAAGTCAAATTAAATAACTAAAATGAAATATACAAATATTGAAAAGAACACTAAAAGGCAATTAAATGAAGAATTATTAAGATGATATATTTTACAAATATTTTTTTAAGAGTATTCGGGATCATTTTGATTTATTTAAACTATATTCTCTAACTTACTGTTTAGATATTTATTATTGGCATAAAGCAGTGGCATTTAAACTTACTTCTAAATACGAACCCACAGGAGATCAGCCTGCAGCTATTAAGCAATTAGTTGAAGGCATTGACAGGAATGATCCTGCACAGGTATTACTTGGAGTTACAGGTTCGGGTAAAACATTCACCATGGCGAATGTGATACAGCAAACGCAAAAGCCTACGTTGGTGTTAAGTCACAACAAAACACTTGCGGCACAGTTGTATGGAGAGTTTAAACAATTTTTTCCCGAGAATCTGGTTGAATATTTTATCTCTTACTACGACTACTACCAGCCCGAGGCGTATATGCCAACGTCTAATCTGTATATTGAAAAAGACCTTTCTATTAATCAGGAAATTGAAAAATTACGATTGAGTGCAACATCATCTCTTATGTCTGGAAGAAGAGATATTATTGTTGTTGCTTCTGTGTCGTGTATATATGGTATAGGTAATCCAGAAGAATTCAGAAAGAGTATTGTTGTTATACATCAAGGACAACAAATAAACAGGAATAAACTTTTATACTCTTTTGTTGAAATTTTATATAACAGAACCACACGCGATTTTACACGCGGAACATTCCGTGTAACCGGCGATACAGTCGATGTTTATCCGGCATATGCAGATATTGCGTATCGCATACAAATGTGGGGAGACGAAATAGAATCAATACAATTAATTGAGCCTGAAACAGGCAAAAGAATTAGTGATCAGAAAAGCCTTACCTTATTTCCTGCAAATTTATTTGTTACCGGAAAAGATTCTCTTAATAACGCAATCCATCACATTCAGGATGATCTGATGAAGCAAGTGCACATGTTTGAAATGGAAAAACGCTACGGCGAAGCGAAACGTGTGCAGGAGCGAACAGAGTTTGATATTGAAATGATGCGCGAGTTAGGCTATTGTTCGGGCATAGAAAACTATTCCCGATATTTTGATGGAAGAGAGCCGGGTCAACGCCCATTCTGTCTGATAGATTATTTTCCCGATGATTTTTTATTGGTTGTAGATGAAAGCCACGTTACTATTCCGCAGATACGTGCCATGTTTGGTGGTGACAGAGCACGCAAAACAAATTTAGTTGAGTATGGATTTCGTTTGCCATCAGCAATGGACAATCGTCCGTTGACGTTTGACGAGTTTGAATCAATTAATAAACAAGTAGTATTTGTTAGCGCGACGCCTGCAGATTATGAGTTACAGCGAACAGAAGGAACGGTGGTGGAACAGATTATTCGTCCGACTGGATTACTAGACCCTGAAATTTTTGTGAAACCTAGTACCAATCAAATAGATGATCTGCTGGACGAAATTCAGGAGCGCATTGAAATGGGTGATCGTGTATTGGTTACTACTTTAACCAAGCGTATGGCCGAAGAGTTAACAAAATATTTAGAAGGTGTCGGTATTAAAACGCGATATATACACTCAGAAGTAAAGACCTTGGACCGTGTTGAAATATTACGTGAATTGCGTTTGGGTATTTTTGATGTGCTTGTTGGTGTTAACCTATTAAGAGAAGGGCTTGATTTACCAGAAGTTTCTTTAGTAGCCATTATGGATGCGGATAAAGAAGGTTTCTTGCGTAATGTGCGTTCGTTGATTCAGACAATTGGCCGGGCTGCCCGAAACAGCAACGGCAAAGTGATTATGTATGCCGATAAAATAACAGCATCCATGCAGCAGGCAATGGATGAAACAAGCCGTCGACGTGCCACACAGATTGCATACAATGAGCTACATGGTATTACACCGATTACGATAAACAAATCAAAAGGTGAAATCATGGATCAGACTAAAGTTGCTGATTCAAATAAATTTACGAAGCAATACATTGAACCGGAAGGCGAGCCTTCACTTGCAGCTGATCCGGTAGTAGCTTTATTGAGCAAACCAGAGCTGACAAAAATGGTTGATCGTGCGAAACGGGATATGGATAAAGCTGCCAAGGATCTCGATTTTGTTGAGGCTGCCCGATACAGAGATGAAATGTTTGCACTGCAAAAGTTGATCGACTCAAAATAATTATTACCAGGACAAGAACAGATTGCTATGAATTTTACTGCACTGGATTTTGAAACAGCAAATACGCATAAAACAAGCATCTGCGCAGTTGGTATGGCTATTGTTGAAGACGGAAAAGTCGTTAAAACCATTTCAAAATTAATTAAACCGATTCCGGATTTTTATAGTTACTGGAACATGCAGGTACACGGAATTACTCCTGAGATGACTTCCGACGCACCTTATTTTATTGATGTGTGGCAGGAATTAAAACAATACGTTGATTACTCTACATTGGTAGCACATAATGCAGCATTTGATGTTGGAGCATTAAGGAGTATTCTAACGGTACATGATATAAGCTTTCCTAAGACAGATTATTTTTGCTCGTGCGTAGTAAGCAGAAAAGTTTTTAAAGAAATTGAGAACCATAAACTGTCTACTGTATGCAGGCATATTAATGTCCCGTTAAATCACCATGAAGCAGAGAGCGATGCTATTGGTGCAGCACAGATTATTATTAAAGCAGGGGAACGGTTAGGCGTTAAATCAATAGAAGAATTGATGGGTTTGTTAAAAATGAAGCTGAAGGTTTTTTAATGCATGTGATGATATATAAACAAGAAAGTCCCGCTTATTACGGGACTTTCTTGTTTATATTCTTACTATAAGAAATCCTTATTTTTTGATCGTTCCGAACACGTAATCCCAAAGCTGAGAAGATACGCCAAAAATCTGCGTATTATCTTTGTAATGGTGGATTGCATGGTTTAACCACAAATGCTTGAAGAAGTTTTTAGGCGGGTTATATGCATGTACAATAAAATGAACGGAGATATACGCACAATAACCTGTTATAAATCCTGGTAAAAAGCCGAATACTTTTGTATTCATCATGGCATAGAAAATCAGAAAAAATACACCAGACAATATAAAACTCATGATCGGAGGCATTGCTAAACGGTCTTTATCTTTAGGATATTCGTGGTGTAAACCATGAAGCGCATATTGAACTTTACGTTTGAATTCATTTGTAGGCTTCATGTGAAATAAATACCGGTGAGCTATATACTCAAGAAGTGTAAAAGAGAAAAATCCGAATACAAACAAACCAATTACTGCTAAAGGAGTTAAGTGCGTACGGTCGGTATATGCAAAAGCAATATATAACAAACCTCCCGCTATTGTCATAAGTATTGTAATTGGAACGGAGATATGAGTACGTGTTAAACGTTCCAATATCGGGTTGTCAAATACTTTCTTCGTTCCGCTATTTTTCGGTTTTACTTTTTCAGCCTGCTGATCCATGTTAATTAATTTTATGCAAATTTAGGCTAGTATTAAAACTCACGCAAGTTAAACGCCTTTTATTTAACAAAAGAATGACTTTTGTCGAGAACTTGTTGGTAGTACTCCATGTATTTTGGAACTATGTGATTGGAGTCGAACTCTTTAGCTCTATTTAAAGCATTTTTTCTAAATTGAGGAAGGTTCGCATTATCAAGTATAAAAATTGTATTTTTTGCCATATCGGCCACATCTCCCACATTACTTAAGAATCCGGTTTTCCCTTGAATGTTCAATTCCGGTAAACCACCGGCATTGGAAGAGATTACAGGAACTTCACATGCCATTGCTTCAAGTGCGGCC
>Ga0210397_10002192_pt1 | contig 12372 bp, 11 predicted proteins | sample IncBWH2OmetaG_FD_160126 | JGI IMG/M metagenome (GOLD analysis project Ga0210397, IMG submission 160126) | Forest soil microbial communities from Barre Woods Harvard Forest LTER site, Petersham, Massachusetts, United States - Inc-BW-H-2-O ...
AACTTCTCCTTGGCCGTGGCCAGCATGTCCAGGTTCACGTGCGTCGGCGGCCGGAAGCTGCCCCGCTCGACCAGGACGGCGTGCCTGCGCAGCACCTCGCTCGGCTGCAGCACCTCGCGGTCCGGGCCGAACATGGCCACCCCGCTCAGCCCGAGCTGGACCAGCTTGAGCGCCGTCAGCCGGTTGTCCACGCCGCGGAACTCGATGCCGCGGAACTGCATCATGTCGATCTCGATGCGGCCGACGGTCAGCTGGTCGAGCAGGGTCTCGATCAGCCTCTCCGGCTCGTGGTGGTGGAAGAACGCACCGTAGAGCAGGTTGATCCCGACGATGCCGAGCGCCTCCTGCTGTAGGTTGGCCTCTTCGTCGAGCATCCGCACGTGCATGACGATCTGGCTGGGCTCGTCGTGCGTCTGGGACTGGAACTTCACGCCCATCCAGCCGTGGCACTCGTTGCCGCCCCGGTAACTACGCGCCACGACCGTGTCGGCGAACGCGAAGAAGCAGTTGGAATCGCCGCGCTCCTCGTTCAGCCGCTCCACGTTGAGGTCGAACTCATGGTCCAGCATGTTCTGCAGCCGTCCCACGGAGACGTACCGCTCGGCCTTGCCGTAGACCGCGTCGCTGACCGCCATGTCATAGGCCGACATGGACTTGGCCACGGTGCCGGCGGCACCGCCGACCCGGAAGAACCAGCGCACCACTTCCTGCCCGGCGCCGATTTCCGCGATCGTCCCGTACCAGCGCGGGTCGAGGTTGATACGGAGCGCCTTCTGGTGCGTATCGGACTGATGTGCGATGAGCTCGGTCATGCCTCTCCCAGACCCCATCCGATGCTGCCATCCGTGGCAGGCCAGGGCGGCGGCCGGGCGCTACCATCAACGCTGGAATTGTACTAATTCCCCAGGACCCGCCGCCAGGCGTGAGCCCCCCGACCCGCAATGTTCACTAAACCGCCGGCGTCCTCGCGCTCTCTTCATACGACCTGGATGCCGCGTTCCTGCCGTTCCAGCAGCATGAGAGCGGCATTCATGCGGGACACGGCGCCTGCCTACGTCGGCTCCGCCGTGGTAGCCGGCGCGCTCATCGCGCCCGGGCTGCTCGCGCACCTGCCGGCCGGGCAGTCCGAGATCCGGCTGTCACCGGCCGGCGGGCGCAGGCTGGCCCGGTTCTTCGTGGTCGGCGGGCAGCCGTTCGCCGAGCGGCTGCTGATGTGGTGGAACTTCGTGGCGCGTAGCGCCGAGGAGATCACGCGGGCCCGCGAGGACTGGGCGGCGGGACGGTTCGACCCGGTCTACGGCTACCCCGGCGCCCCGCTGGCCGCGCCGCCGCTGCCCGGTGTGCCGCTGAAACCCCGCTGAGCTTCTTACTGGCGCGGGACCGGCTGGTTGGCCACCGGGACCAGGGGGGCGGGCTTGGCGAAGACCTCCTGCTGCGCGGCCAGCAGCCCGGCCTCGGCGGCGGCCAGGGTGATGGCCCGCGGCGACTGCGGGTAGCCGGCGGCCGGGCCGGAGAAGCGCAGCGCGGAGGTGAAGTCGCCGCAGCTCTGGCGGCGGAAGGCGCTGATGTTGGGCTCCCGGACGCCGAACCGCCGCTCGATGATGCGGATCAGCGACGTGTGGTCGAGCACGTCGGAGCAGACCCGGCCGCCCGCGGACCACGGCGAGACCACGACGGCCGGGACCCGGAAGCCGAGCCCGATCGGCTCGCCGCCCACGTATTCTCCGTGCGTCCCGCGGGGCGCGACCGGCGGGGGCACGTGGTCAAACAGGCCGTCGTTCTCGTCGTAGGTCAGGATGAACAGGGTCTTGTGCCACAGGTCCTCGTTCGACGCGATCGCGTCCAGCTTGCTGGCGACGTACTCCGCACCCGCGGCCGGGAAGTAGTCCGGGTGCTCGGACTGCGCGGTGGGCGCGACCAGCCAGGAGACCTGCGGCAGCCGGCCTGCCCTGGCGTCCGCCTCGAACCAGCCCGCCGGGCCCTTCCGCATCCCCCGCTGCCACAGTTCCGAGTCAGGACGCGCCCCGGCGATCTGCTTGAACCAGGCCAGCGCGTTGTCGTCGTAGTTGTCTTCCTCCTGGTACACCTGCCAGCTGACGCCGGCCCGCTGCAGCCGTTCCGGGTAGGTGGTCCAGGACAGGGTGACGTTGTTGTAGGCGGGGATGTTGGCGGTGACCGGGCCGCCGCCGGTGCCGCCCGGGTCGATCATCCCGGTCCACATGTACAGCCGGTTCGGGTTGGTGGGGCCGAGCACCGAGCAGAAGTAGTGGTCGCACAGCGTGAAGGCCTGGGCCAGGGCCCACTGGAACGGGATGTCCGCCTGGGTGAAATACCCCATCGTGAACGGCCCCTTGGCCGGCACCCACTGGTCCATCTTGCCGTTGTTCCAGGCCAGATGCTGGGTCGGCCAGGAGTGGTCGGTGCCGGGCGTGGCCTGAGCGCTGGTCGTCCTGGTGTCCAGGTGGAACGGGGCCAGGTAGCCCTGGGCATGGCCGGGGAACGGCTGCCGGAACACCGGGACGCCGCCAGGCAGCCTGATCGCGGCCGGGTCGGCGAAGCCGCGCACCCCCGGCATCGTGCCAAAGTAGTGGTCGAAGCTGCGGTTCTCCTGCATCAGGATCACGATGTGCTCGATGTCGCGGAGCGAGCCGCCGGGCGGCGCCTCGAGCGTGGCGGCGAGCGCCTTACGCAGGCTGGCCGGGAGCACCGCCGCCCCGGCGGCCACCCCGGACAGCGCGGTGGCGCCGGCGAGCAGGCGGCGCCGGGTGAGTTCGGGCCGGGCCGAGGCCAGCGCGTGCGGGGCGTCCACGGAGCCGTCCGAGCGCGCTGGGCGCCGGCGCCGGATCAGGTACCAGCCCAGGCCGATGATGAACAGGGCCAGCAGGCACCCGCCGATGATCAGCGGGCCTGACGGGCCGCCGGGCGCTACCGGCGGGTCGGCCGGTGGAGGACCCGGCACCTGGCCGAACTGGACGATCCGGTCGTGCCCGGTGTCAGCCACCCAGACCTGCCCGGTGGCGGGAACGGCCACATCCTGCGGGAATTCCAGGTCCTTGTCCGCCTGACCCGGATCCGGCTGCAGGCCGAACTCGGTGTAGAAGCGGCCGGCCGGGCTGAACACCGACACCAGCCCGTAGTCCGGCTGCGCGACGTAGATACGGCCGCGCGGCCCGACCGCGATGCCGCCCGGGTTGCTGAGGTCACCGTAGCCCGCCTGGGTGATGCCGAACGACTGGAGCTGATGCCCGGCCGGGGAGTACTCGCGGACCGAGCTGGCCGGCGCATAACCGGGGCTGGACACCCAGACGTCGCCGCGGGCGTCCAGCGCGACGCCGGCCGGCGTCGGGACGGCGAACGAGATGCGGTAGCCGCCGCCGGCGGCGAATTCCACGACCCGGCCGTGGCCCTGGTCGGCGACCCAGACGTCGCCGGAGGGGGTCACCGCGAGCGCCACCGGGTGGTTCAGCTGGCCGCCGCCGCTCCCGGCCGAGCCGAAGATGGCCAGGACCCGCCCGGCCGAGGAGAACTCCACCACCCGGTCGTGGCCGGTGTCGGCCACCCAGACGTGCCCGGCCGCGTCGGCGGCGATTCCGGTCGGCTGGTCCAGGTTCTTGCCGAAGGCCGCCAGCTCCCGCCCGGCGGCGGAGAACTCCACCACCTGGTCATGGCCGGTGTCGGCCACCCAAACATGCCCGGCCGCGTCGACGGCCAGGCCGGCTGGTCCCGCCAGCGTCTGCTGCCCCGCCGCCCGCCGGAACCGCGGCGCGTGCGCCAGCGGATCCGGGCTGGCCGCGGCGGACGTCCAGGAGGCGGGACGGGCCAGCGCGGGCGGCCCGGAAGCGAGCGGAGTAGCGACGGCGATAGCGGCGAGCACGCTGGCATACGCGAGGGCGGTTAGCCGCGGCCGCCGGCCGCGCCGCCCAGACTTCAGGCTCATCGACCAGCAAAGTAACCTATTGCGGCCCCCCGCAGCAAAGCACCCAGCAGCAGCGCACTAGGCCGGCTGAGCTACCGCCTCGATGACCAGGTCGACGGTCCGGCCGACCATGCCCTTCTTCTTCGTCACCCCGAACGTGGTGCGGTCGAGCCGGGCGGTGGCCCGGAACCGGGCTGCGCCGGACTCCTCGCGCGCGTCGCTCAGCCGGACCTCGGCGGGCACGGCGGTCCCGTGCGCGGTCACCGACCCCGGCACGACCCAGCCGTCGCCGTCGCGCCGCGCGCCCTCGCCGGTGAAGGTGATCTCCGGGTAGGCCTTGGCGTCCAGCAGGCTGGCCGAGACGACGTCGGCGTCCCTGGTCGTGTTGCCCGATGAATAGCTGCTCGCGACAATGCTGGCCCGCACGCTCGAGGCGCCCGGATCGGCGGCGATGCTGACCTGTCCAGACTGCAGCCGGAAGGTGCCGTGCACCGTCATCAGGCCGAACATGGCCTTGACGTCGGCGCGGATGGTGGTTCGCTCGGGGTCCAGAGTGTAGGTGCCCGGCGCCGGCGCCCCGGCCGGCGGCATGTCGGTCATGATGGTCTCCCTAGTCCCCCCGACTTTTGGTTCCCGTACCGACCATAATCGCGACCTTCCGCGACGCAAGTCATTTAGGACGGAGCCCGGGTGGCGCGGTGTGTCCCGCGCGGAGCGGCCGGATACGCTCGGTCTTCATGGCAGCAGATCAGGAGGTGCCCAGGGTTCCGGGGTCGCTGTACCGCAAGGTGGCCGACGACATCAAGGCGGCCATCGCGGCGGGCGGCTACGCGGCTGGCACCCGGCTGCCGTCAGAGCACGAGCTGGCCGAACGCTACTCGGTGTCACGCGGCACCATCCGGCAGGCGTTCGCCGCGCTGCGCGCCGACGGGATCATCGCGTCCCGGCGCGGTGCGCGCCGGGTGGTCGTCGGCGGCCCCCGGGTGCAGAGCTTCGGCGAGCTGCTGTCCTTCTCCCGCTGGGCGCGGGCCATGGGCGAGGTCCCGGGTGGCCGGGTGATCGTCATCCGGCGCCGCCCGGCCAAGCCCACCGAGGCCGAACGCCTGGCGCTGCCCCCCGGCGCGCAGGTCTACCACCTGACCAGGGTCCGGCTGCTGTCCGGGCACGCGGTGATGATCGAGCGCGGTGTCTACCCGGACCGGGTCGGCGTGCTGGTGGCCGGGATGGAGCTGGAGCAGGACTCGATCACCGAACGGCTCGAGGAACTGGGCATAGTCTTCGCGGACGCCGAGCACGTCATCGACGCCGTGCCGGCCACCGCCGAGGACGCCCGGCTGCTCGGCGTCCGGCCGCGGGTGCCGATGCTGCGCGAGCGCCGCCTCACCACCGACCTGGCCGGGACGCCGGTCGAGTGGTCAGACGACCGCTACCTCGGCGCCGCGGTGGCGTTCAGCGTCCGGAACTCGACCGCGGTCAACGCGCTGTCCAGGACCCCTAGGACCTGAGCAGGCCGGCCAGCAGCGGTTCGAAGTGACCGAAACCCGGCGGCGTGACGGTGGGGTCCTTGGCCTGGTCGTCCCAGCGGCGCGCGGCCACCGCGTCGCGGGCGTACGGCAGCGCCTCGAACGCGGCGGCTTGCTCCTGTGTCATCGGGCCGCCCTGCAGGACCAGGGTGCGGACCGACTCCGGCGACAGCAGCCCGAGGTAGCCGGGCTCGGTGGCGCACAGGTAGCGCTTGGCCGCCACGTGCAGCCGCACCGGCTCGGTCACCGCCGGGCCGAACCACCGGCCCAGCCACCGCGCGCCCCCGATGCCGTGCCTCGCGTCCGTTTCGCTCCGCAAGTGCCCGACGTCGTGCAACAGGGCCGCGGCCACCAGTGGCGCGGCCGCTCCGGCCGCCTCGGCTAGCGCGCCGGCCTGACGCATGTGCTCGCCGATCGTCACCGGCTCGCCCAGATAGTCCCGGGCGCCGGGCCCGGCGAACAACTCCGCGATGGCCTCGATTCCCGTCACCGGCTCTCCTCCCCCTGGTTCTCGGAACGCCCGTGGTTTCCGGAGCGACTGAGCACGGCCAGCGTGCTGGCCAGGCCGTCCAGGTCGGCGTAGCAGCCCTGCAGGTGCCGCCGCAGCTCGCCCGCGCTCACGCTGAAGGCGGTCCGGGCGTGCAGCATCCGCGTATTGTCGAAGACCAGGCAGTCCCCCGGCGTCAGCCGCAGGTCCAGCCGCCGTTCCGGCCGCGCGAGCAGCTCGGCCCACCGCCTGTAGGCGGCGTAGAACGCGGTGACCTCGGCATATGGCCGCCGCAGCGGCCGCATGGACCGGTTGTTGAACCGGATCCCGCGGAGCCGGCCCCGCGGGCTGAGCTGGATGAGCGGCAAGCAGGCCCGTAGTTCAGTCTCTTTATCGACATAGCCGAACGAAACGGGTGTATTCGCCAGCGTGGCGAACGATTCCGGGTCAGCGGCCCGGAACGCCGCCGCGGCCGCGAAGCCGTCCACCAGCCCGGTGTCTCCCCCTTCGCCCGCGGCGCGCAGGCAGTGCAGCAACTGCACGGTCGGCGCCGGATCGCGGTACGGGTTGTCGGTGTGCGGCCGGATCGCCTGGCTGGTGTAGGCGAGGTTGCCGGGAGCGGGCTCTACCCGAACGTCGAACAGCCGGCCGTAGTTGGTCTCCCGGACGTAGCCGAAGCTCGCCGCGACGTCGAGCACCCGGCCCGGCTCGGCCGGCACGTCGCGCAGCAGCACGAAGCCCAGCCGCAGTACCGCCCGCAGAGCCTGAGACTTTCCCCCGGCCAGGTACCGGGGCCAGCTCATGGCGGGAAGGTTCAGGTCCGCGGGGAGCCAGAGTTCCTTGTCGTCCTCGGTCCGCCCGTCCCCGTCGGCGGTACTGTCCCCGTCGACAGCGCCGTCACCGTCGAGCGCGTGCGCGGCCAGCCAGGCGCGCGAGAATACCGACCTGTGCTCGCCGGGGCCGAACGTCACCCGCACGGACTGCCCCGCGTCCTCGATGAGCGTGATGGCCAGCCCGTTCGGTATGCCGGTGGCGTCGATCAGCTTCTGGCCGGTGCCCGGATCCCGGCACTGGCGGCACGGGCAGTTGTCCCGGAGCCACACCGCCGGGAACCGCAGCGTCCGGCCGTCGGCGACCAGTTCCAGGTCCGTGACCATGACCGCCTCCCGAAGCTCAAAGTTGGCTATACAAGTTGTAAGTTGACTATACTAACGCCGTGGCGTCAGCGACACGGGTGGTCATCGCCGGGGGTGGCGTGCTCGGCACCATGCACGCGGTCATGGCCCGGCGGCGCGGCTTCGAGGTCGTGCAGCTGGAGCGCGAGGCGGAGGCCCGCGGGGCGAGCGTGCGGAACTTCGGCCTGGTCTGGGTGAGCGGCCGGAAGGCCGGGCCCGAGCTCAGCCTGGCGCTGCGCGCCCGCGAGCTCTGGGCCGAGCTCGGCGCTCGGGTGCCCGGGCTCGGCTTCCGGGCCGCGGGCTCGGTCACGCTGGCCAGCGGGGACGCGGAGCTGGCCCTGCTCAAGGAGGCCGCGGCCCGGCCCGATGCGGACCGGCGCGAATTCGAGCTGCTCGACATGGCCGGCGTCCGCGCGGTGAACCCGGCGCTCCGCGGCGAGTTCGCCGGCGGCCTGTTCTGCCGGGCCGACGCGATCGTCGAGCCGCGGCAGGTGCTGCCCGCGCTGCGCGGCTATCTCGCAGCCCGTGGTGAAGGGCGGAGCAGGTACGAGTGGCTTCCTGGCCGGGAGGTCACCGAGATCGCGCCGAACGCGGTGCGCGATCACACCGGGGCCTGGCACCAGTGCGACCTGGTGGTCCTGTGTCCCGGCGCGGCGCATACCGGCGTCGCGGGGCGGTACCTCGCCAGGGGCGGGGTGAGGAGGGTCCGGCTGCAGATGATGCAGACCGAGCCGCTGGCCGGGCGGATCACCACCGCGCTGGCCGACGGCGACTCGCTGCGCTACTACCCCGCGTACGACCTGCCCGGCCGGGACCGGCTGCCGCCGCAGGCGGCGGCGGCCGAGCGGGCCCGCGCGCAGCTGCTGCTGGTCCAGCGGGCCGACGGCGGGCTCACCATCGGAGACACGCACGAGTACGCCGAGCCGTTCGGGTTTGACCTGGACGAGGACGCCTACGACCACCTGCGGGCCCGGGCCGAGGCGCTGCTCGGCGCGCCGATCCCCAGGGTGCGGCGCCGGTGGGCCGGGGTCTACAGCGAGGTCGATCCCGCGGTGGCCGGTCACGCGCTGTACCACAGATCCGAGGTGGAGCCCGGCGTGGTCCTGGTCACCGGGCCGGGCGGCCGCGGCATGACCTGTTCCCCGGCGATCGCGGAGGAGACGTTCGGATGATTCGTATCACGGTGGCCTGCCTCGACATGGCCGGCACCACGGTGGCTGACGACGGCACCGTGCTCGAGGCGTTCGCCGCGGCCGTCGCTGACTTGCACGGGGCCGCCTTCGAGCGAGCCATGACGGACGTGCGGTCGAGTATGGGGCAGTCCAAGATCGAGGTGTTCCGGCGGATCCTGGGCGACGAGACGGCCGCCCGCAAGGCCAACGAGGCGTTCGAGGACCACTACGCCGCGGCCGTCCGCGGCGGGGCGATCTCGGCCGTGCCCGGGGCCGAGGACACGATCATGCGGCTGCGTGACGCGGGCGTCCGCGTCTGCCTGGCCACCGGCTTCTCCCCCGTCACCAGGGACGCCATCATCGACGAGCTCGCCTGGGGCGGGCTGATCGACCTGGCGCTGTCCCCCGCCGACGCGGGGTTTTGGGGACGCGGCCGGCCGTGGCCCGACCTGCCGCTGACCGCGCTGCTCCGGTTGCGCGGCGGGGCGGTCGGCGAGCTGGCCGTGGCCGGCGACACCGCCAGCGACGTAGAGTCCGGCCGCCGGGCCGGGGCCGCGATCGTGGCCGGCGTGCTGACCGGCGCCAGCACCCGCGCCGACCTGGAGCAGGCCGGTGCCCCGCTCATCCTCGACACTATCGCGGACCTGCTCCCCTACGTCATCAGCTGACCTGGCGGGGGGCAACGTGGACGGGCTGCTGGGCGAGCAGCGACACCGAGACTGACGCGCCCGGGGCCAGGGCGGCCGACTCAACGCTCGGCCGGTCGACCTGGACGGCGACGTCGCCGGACAACTGGACGGCCACCCGGGTCACCGAGCCGAGGAACGTCCTAGTCGTGACGATCCCGTTGCCGTTCTCCGCCACCTCCATCTGCAGGCCCTCCGGGCGGACGAGCACGTCCACGGCGGTCTCGTCCGGGCGATGCCCCCGGACCGGCACGGCGTTGCCCAGCGCGGTGACCTGCCCGCCGGGCTGCAGCTCGCCGGGTATCCGGTTCATCACGCCGACGAACTCGGCCACGAACGCGGTGGCCGGATCGGTGTAGAGCTCATCCGGCGCGGCGATCTGCTCGAGCCTGCCCTGCCGCATGACGCCGACCCGGTCCGCCATGGACAGCGCCTCCTCCTGGTCGTGGGTGACGAACAGGGTGGTGGTGCCGAGCCGCTGCTGCAGGGTGCGGATCTGCTCGCGCAGCTGCAGCCGGACCTTGGCGTCCAGGGCGGACAGCGGCTCGTCGAGCAGCAGCACCCGGGGCTCGATGGCCAGCGCGCGGGCCAGGGCGACGCGCTGCTGCTGGCCGCCGGACAGCTGGTGCGGGTACTGCCTGGCCTGGGGAGCCAGGCCCACCATGTCCAGCAGGTCGCCGGCCCGCTGGCGCCGCTGGCGGGCGCCTACCTTGCGCATCCGCAGCCCGAAGGCCACGTTGTCGAGCGCCGGCATGTTCGGGAACAGGCTGTAGCTCTGGAACACCATGCCCATGTCCCGGCGGGAGGCCGGCACCGACGAGATGTCTTTGCCGTCGACCAGGACCGACCCGGTGTCGGCCGTCTCGAAGCCGGCCACGATGCGCAGCGCGGTCGTCTTGCCGCAGCCCGACGGGCCCAGCAGCGCGACGAGCTCGCCGGGCGCCATCTCGATAGACAGCCCGTCCAGCGCGCGGGTGACCCCGAAGGCGCGAGTCAGGTCCTGGAGCAGCACGCTGGTGGTCATCAGTCTCCTCGCGTTTCCTGACGTGCGACGGTGAACAACGTGACCTCGCCGCCACCGCGCTTGCGCGACTGCCGGGTTCCGACCACGGTGATGCCCAGCAGGAAGATCCAGGTGACGAACAGCGCGAGCAGCGAGGCCGCGACCGACACCTGGCCGCTGGTCTGGCTGTTGACGTAGATCCATACCGGGAAGGTCTGGTACAGGTCCAGGCTGGCCATGGTGAACTCGCCGAGGACCAGGGCCACGCAGAGCACGGTCGCCGACAGCAGCGCGGTTCCCAGGTTGGGTAGGAGCACCCGCCACAGCGTGCTGAGCCAGCCCGCGCCGAGCGAGTTCGACGCCTCGACGATCGTCTTCAGGTCGAGCGCGCGCAGCCCGGCGTCGAGGGAGCGGTAGGTGAACGGCATGGCCAGCACCACGTAGGCCAGCGCGAGCAGCCACGACGTGCCCTTGAGGAAGCCGGGCGCGATGGCCAGCACGCCCACGATCAGCACCACCGGCGGGATGACGATCGGCAGGATCGTAATTCCTTCGAGCAGCCGCCGGAACCTCGGCAGCCGGAGGTGGACGTAGACGGTCGTGGGCAGCATGAGAGCGATCGTGACCAGCGTGGTGATGACGGCCAGCCGGACCGACAGGGCCAGCGACGAGGTGAATCCCGGCTCGCTGATCACCGAGCCGAAGGCGCTGATCCCGGCGAATCGCAGCGCCGCCCCCAGCGGGAGCAGGAAGTACACGACCGCGACGAGGAGGACCACCCAGCGCCAGAAGGTGCTAGTCCGGGGGGACGACCCCCCCAGACCCCCCGGCGCCTGGGGGGAAGCCGTTCCCCCCAGACCCCCTCGGCTCCCCTTGCGAGTCACCGCAGCCACTTAGCCGCCCTCCGCTGCATCGCGACGTAGATCAGCATCGCGACCGCGATGATGACCACCATGCCCAGGCCGAGCGCCTTGCCGATGTTCTCCTGGCCGGCGATGACGTTGCCGTTCAGGAACGACCCGATCTGGATCGCGGTCAGCGGGATGGTCCCGTTGGTCAGGGCCTCGGCGGTGGCGTAGGCGGACAGGGCACTGCCGAACAGCAGCAGCACGCAGCCCAGGAAGGAGGGGAACAGCACCGGACCGCCCACGTAACGCCAGTAGTCCCAGCTGCGCGCGCCCAGGTTCTCGGCGGCTTCCCGCCAGGCCGGGCGAAGCCCCTCCAGGGCCGGCAGGATGACCAGCACCATCAGCGGGATCTGGAAGTACAGGTACACGATGACCACGCCCAGCAGCGAGTACAGGGTGAAGCCATGGGTGTACGGGTCGAAGCCCAGGGTGGTGAGCCACTGGCTGACCAGCCCGCTGGAGCCGATGGTGGCGATGAAGATGAAGGCCAGCGGCACACCGCCGAAGTTGGCGAAGACGCCGGCTGCAGTGATCGCTATCTGCCGGAGCAGGTTCCCGCCCTCGGCCCTGACGATCGCATACGCGAGCATCAGCCCCAGGATGCCGGGAAGGACGGCGGAGATCACGGACAGCAGGATGCTCTGCCAGAAACCATGCAGGTAGATGCCATGGGTAGCGGCGCTGATGTTGCTCAGCGTGAAACTGCCGTCGTTGTTCTGGAAGGCACCTATCGCCACGGCCACCATCGGGGCCAGCAGGAAAAACCCTACGTAGATCCCGAAGGGGACCACGCCCAGAGCCCGGCGCAGCCCGCGCACCACGTGCGTTACGGTCAGCCTGGCCGGAGGCCCGGGCGCCGCCGCGGTGCCAGACCCGGGGACCCCGGGATCCGCAACGGATCCCGGGGTCTGGACGGACTGCTCCACTGCTAGCCGATCACGCTAGACCACTGCTGCGCGACGATGTTCTCCGCCGCTGCCTGCTGCGCCTGCGTGGGGAAGGTGACGCTCCCGGCCGGGGCGGGCGGCAGCGCCTTGTAGGCGGCCTGGTCCACGGTTCCGTTCGACACCAGCGTCGACAGCTCGATCGGCCGGGCCTCGCCCTGCAGCCAGAGGTTCTGGCCTGCGGTCGAGTACAGGTACTCCTCCCACAGCCGGGCCGCGGCCGGGTCCGGGGCGGACTTGCTGATGGCCTGGTCGTAGTAGGCGGCGTAGGAGGCGTCGGACGGGATCACGATCTTCAGGCTCTTGACGCTCGGCCCGATCTCGGACGCCAGCAGATAGTCCCACCAGACGATGATCGGCGTCTGGCCGCTCTCCATGGTCGCCGCGCTGGCCGTGACCGGCACGAAGTTGCCCACGGTGTGCAGCTTCTTAAAGTAGGCGATGCCGGGCGTGATGTTGTTCAGCGAGCCGCCGTTGGCCAGGGCCGAGGCGAACACGGCCGAGAAGGCCGCGCTGGCCTGGGTCGGATTGCCGTTGATGGCGACCTGGTTCTTGTAT
>Ga0210397_10002199_pt1 | contig 12358 bp, 9 predicted proteins | sample IncBWH2OmetaG_FD_160126 | JGI IMG/M metagenome (GOLD analysis project Ga0210397, IMG submission 160126) | Forest soil microbial communities from Barre Woods Harvard Forest LTER site, Petersham, Massachusetts, United States - Inc-BW-H-2-O ...
GCCACCATTACGATTGCTGTCGGCAAATTGTCCATGGGTACAGACACACTGAAGGCAACTTATACCCCAGATGTGGCGAGTGCTGCATCTTATAGCGGAGCTACCGGAACAGGCATTGTAGCGGTAGGTTCTCCGGGCTTGCTGACGCCAACAGTGACGGTGGTGCCTGTATTGAGCAGCATTACCACGGCGCAACCCCTGGTCGTGACGATCGCAGTAAGTGGCGGCGCGGGCAATCCGGTGCCGACCGGGTCGGTTACGTTGACCAGCGGCGGTTTTACCTTGCCAGCGGCAGCAGCGTTGACGAATGGCAGTGCGACCATCCCGGTCCCTGCGGGCGCACTGGCCATCGCTGCGGATACACTTACTTCGACGTACACGCCGGATTCGGCAAGCCAATCCACCTATAACGTTTCTGCCGGAACTGGTACCGTGACGGTGACAGATGGATCGTCTGCGCCAATGGTAACGTTAACTGCGAGTCCCAATACGATTAGCGCTGGCGGCAGCTCGACGTTAACATGGTCAACCACGAACGCGAACTCGTGCACGGCAAGCGGCGGTTGGAGCGGTCCTCAAAGCACTAGCGGTTCGCAGAGTGTTACGCCTGCGGCGACCAGCTTTTTTACCATCACCTGTACCGGGACCGTCGGCACTGCGAGCGCGACGGCAACCACAGATGTGGGGGTCGTTTTCAGTTACACAAATGCGCAGGCTCCGCTGGGGATAAACCTGGGCGGGATCTATAACAGCAGCCCCGAACAACCTTTCCTGAATATTTTCAAGACCGAATCCACGTCGGCCTCGAGCCCAACGGGATGGATTACGCACTCGAATTCCGCTTTCGATACTGGAGAGGAGGCTTACCTGCAGCTCGATGCCAACGGGTATCCGACGACGCTTGCTGCATCATCCGCTGATCCCAATAAGCCCCAGCAGTTCACTTCTGTAGGTGTTCAGCTGCTGCTTAGCCTGCCGGCCTCTAATGCCGGCAATGGCACTGTCGGCCCTACTTATCGTGCCGGGCAATACATTGTCCTTTATGACGGAGAGGGAACGATCACCTACCAGTTTGACGCCCAGAAGGACACCGCGGATTCGACACCGGGCCGAGACGTTCTCAATATAACGAAACCGACCGGCGGTTTTTTCATGGTGATCACGAGCACGGATCCTAACCATACAGGAGACTACATCCGCAACATCCGGGTGGTGAGGGCCGAAGAGGAAGCTGCGCTGAAGAGCGGACAAATATTTGACCCCTACTTTCTGGGACTTATCCAGAAATTCCACGCGCTGCGCTTCATGGATTGGTTACAGACCAACAATAATACCCTGTATTCGTGGTCGAACCGGCCACAGGTCACCGATGCCGGATGGTCGCCTTTCTTTAAGGGAGTTCCTTTGGAGGTGCCCATCGCGCTCTGCAATACGGTAAGTGCCGACTGCTGGCTGAATGTCCCGGTCATGACCGATGACAACTACATAACGGAGATGGCGACGCTGGTTCACAATCAGTTGAGCCCCAATCTGCACGTCTATGTCGAATTCAGCAACGAGGTTTGGAACTACGGATTCCAGCAAACCATTTATGCCCAGCAACAGGGCCAGGCGATGTTCCCCTCCGACCCCTCCGTCTTTGATGCCCTTCTCAACTGGAAGGGCATGCGCGTGGCCAAGATGTGCGACATCTGGGCCTCGGTCTGGGGTTCCGACTTCAATCGAGTGCATTGCGTGCTAGGATCGCAGGCTGCCAGCGCGTCCACAGCCACCACAGCCCTGGATTGTAAGCTTTGGACAGGAGCCGGCAATGCACCCTGCTATAAACACCACATCACCGACGTTGCCATCGCGCCTTACTTTGGCGACAACGATCTTCCCGAGTCATTTCCGACCTCTGAGCCGCTGAGTGCGCAACTTAACGACCTCTTCAACGAAATAGAAACCGGCGGCGCTATTCCGGGAAATGGAAACCATCCTCACGGATATCTGGCAGAGGTCGCGCAATGGGAAAAGAACTACAAGACCGCTCTCGGTCCGCCGTACAATCTTCCTTTTGTCGCCTATGAAGGGGGCGAAGGCTTTTCCAGCTTTTCCAACTGGCTGGGTGTCGAACAACCCCAAGGAATCGGAACAGACAATGACTACACCAGCCTCTACAACGCCGCCAACCTGGATCCGCGCATGTCTCCAGCGACCACGGCTGCCCTAACCAATTGGATGAACAACGGCGGGAACATTTACATGTATTTCACTGATATCGGTGCGTACTCAAGGAATGGCGAATGGGGAGCCCTGCAGGACTTCCTCGATACGGTGACTCCTCAGAGCAGCGCCCCGCCGAAGTGGCAGGCCCTGCAGAACTTCATCGCTAACAATCCGTGCTGGTGGTCCGGGTGCAGCCAGTGATTTAGTTAGGCCCAAGTGTCACCTCGCGGCGACTACTTTCTTATGGAGGCTTATCTGCAGCAGCGGATCTTGATAAGCCCTTTCAAGGTCCCTTCCAGGGAATCAGGGCTTCGGTTCATACCAGGCTCATTGTTGGCAAGCATGTTGTAAGCCGACAGCGTATTCCTGCCCATCAGCCTGAAACCGACTTCCGGTTCCGGATGCTGTTTTAACTTTTCAAGTTGCAGCTTGTACTGCAGATGGATTCGATGCTGAGCTGCTGTGCATACGAAATAGTTGGGTGGGCTCTTTCACATTGTCCGATAGGGTACAGTTGTGAAACCTCATCGGGCCATGCTTCGGTAACCGGATTTCGTATGGTAACAGTTGTGAAGTTGGTCGGGATGGCTCGGCCTAAGCGGACTTTGTCCCAACTAAACCGCCTCACTCGATTTAACTCTACCGAAGGACCGCCGCTCCGACCTCTCCCGTCCGGCCAGTGATGCTACGCGCATCCACGACTGCCTCCGCCTGTTTGACCTCGCTCTCGGCAGCCATCGAGGCATCGAACTGTCCCTGCTCCAGCAAAAACCGCGCATATTGTCGCATCGCGTTCACATAGATCGCTTGTCCCCATCCCAGGTCGACCTTCATCCTCATCGTTCCCCGTTGCATCCACTCCGCTGCGTCACTCCTATTACCGTTCTGCCACGATGCAAACCCCAGCAGGTAATAACCAGCCCCAACCGCCAGACTGTCGTCGCCAAAGTGGCGCTTAGCCAACTCAAGCGCATCTTGCAGTAGCCGGATTGCATTAGCGCATTGCCGAATCCTACACAGCGCGAAGCCCAAGGTTTGACGTACTGCAATCCGGTCCTGCGGTGCGACCTCCGAACGGTTCCCAAGCACATCCATCGCACGCTGCGCATACTTCGCGGCCATCTTATACCGCCGTTGTTTGAGGTACAGATCGGCAAGATCGTTCCATATGCGCGCTGTTCCCAGTGGGTTGCCAATTCGAGCACTTATCCTCAACGCCTCCAGCTGCTCCCGTTCGGCCTCGCGAAGCTTCCCCATGAGATCATGCACGCCCGCGAGCTGCCCAATCGCCTCAGCCAACCTGTCCTGCGGCCCTGTCTCCAGAAGCGACACCGCTCGCTGCAGCGCATCTTCCGATTTCAAGTACATGCCCGCGTCCTCATACAATCGGCCCAATTGCAGGTAGACCTCCACCCGACCCGTACTGTCGGCGTGTGCGGCCTCCAAGCGCTGGATCGCAATCTCATTCAACCCGATCCGCCGTAATAACTCTGCCTTGTCGGGAAATCCTCGTTGTGTCTCATGCCGCGACAACTGCGGGCTCATTTCGGCCTGCTGAGCATTGGCCGGACACGTCGCTAACCCAACAATCAGAACTACGATCAAACGGCGAATCATCACAATCTCCTTGGAAGTTCCTCTACGCGTTCCCAAAGCAAGTTAGGTGCTCTTGCTATCTGGGCCATGATTTGGATCAGCAGTTGCGGGCGAGATGGCCAACTCCCCACTTACCGGTTGTGATCACTCCGCTTTGAGTGCGTCTACTGGATTGATCTCGGCAACGCGGGAAGCCGGAAGAAAACTTGCCAACGCCGCTGCTGCCAGGAGGATCAGTGGCACTGCCGCGAAACTTGAAGGATCGAGCGGTCGTACGCCAAACAACAGGGTTCTCATCAGTTGCGCCACTGCTGCCGCTGCTCCGAGGCCGAGGACGACACCGATTCCGGTAAGCACCAATGCGGTGCGCACGAACATCCAACGCAGTTGGTCTTTCCGGGCGCCAAGTGCCATGCGAATGCCAATCTCGCGCGTGCGCTGCGAAACCGCGTAGGAGATCACACCGTAAATCCCAAGGATGCCAAGCAGCAGCGTCATGGTTCCAGCTACACAGAGCATGACCAGCGTGAACGAGGTGCGCGCCATTGACTTTGTGTACAGAACGCCTACAGTGGTGCTATTGGCGAGCGGCAAATCGCGATCCACTGACCATACTGCGCGCTCGACCTCGCCAAGGAACGAGGCTGATCCCGCCCGCGACGACCGAATCACGAAACTTACGTGGCGTTTCACCACTTCTTTTTCGGTTATAAAGTTGTCCTGAAAGAGCGGCCAATATGCTGAAGCTGGGGGATCCTTGCTGACCCCGTCGTCGTACACATCGCCAGCTACCCCGATGATTTCGTGCCATGGATCCGTCGAGCCGATATGGATCAGTTTGCCGATAGCATTGGCGGGCGAGCCCCAGTATTCACGAGCAAAATTTTCCGAGACAATGACGACCGGCCGCTTCTGATACTCTTCCGGCCATGTAATGTCACGACCGGCGAGGAGCGGTATGCCCATCGTCGAAAAGTATCCTGGCGAGACGAACTCATTGCTGCGCACGGGAGCAAGTTCTCCTTGCGTGTAAGCGCGGTCTCTGGCGTAGATGGGGTTGGGGTCCAGCGTCCCTGACATGGGTACATTCGTGGTAAAGCCAACCGCGCTGACTCCTGGAATGGCGGCAATCTGCTCGACAATAGCCTGCTCGGCGCGTAGAACCTCTTCTCGATGCGTATCGGGAATTTGCGATCCCGGAATGGAGATGCCGAACGATTCGAGAGAGCTAGGGTCGCTGAATCCCGGGGAAACACGGGCCAGCGCGCGGAAGGTGCGGATCATCAGCCCCGAGCAGATCAGCAATACCAACGCGAGTGCCACCTGCACGACGACCAACGCATTGCGTGCGCGGTGACGTTCCCGGCTCTGGCTCAGCCCGCGTCCCCCTTCGCGCAACCCGGTGCCGACAGTAATGCCGGAGTACTTCAGCATTGGGATGATGCTGATGGCCAGGCTCACGAAAAGTGCCAGACCGAGAGTAAAGAGAAGGACGGGTAAGTCAATGCCGATCTCATGCAGGCGAGGCAAGCCGGTGGGAGCGGCAGCTATCAGCAAGCGAAGAGCGCCACAGGCGAGCGCCAGGCCGATCATGCTCCCGGCGGATCCGACCACAAGGCTTTCTACCAGCAGTCCCGCAACAATACTCTTGCGGTTGGCTCCCAGGGCGGACCGCACTGCGAGTTCCTGCCGCCGTCCCTCGACCCGCACGAGCATGAGGTTCACTACGTTGGCACACACCACCAGCAGCACAATCACGATGGATCCCATCACCACCCAAAGGACGTTGCTCATGTCACCGATCACATCGTTCTTGAGCGGATGCAGGTCAACTGCGAAGTTTGCTTTTTCAAAAAAAGCCAAGCTGAAGCCCTGTGGCGGCGGGAAACTGTGATTCGCGACTGGAATCAGGCGTTGCAAATCGCTGCTGGCTTCTTCAAGCGAGACGCCCGGTTTGAGTCGAGCGATCGCTGTGAAGATGAAACCGCCGAGTGGGGTCTGGCTTCGGTTGATCTGCATGGGCACCAGAATTTCAGCTTGGTCCTGCTCGGGAAAACGAAACCCTTTGGGCAGCACGCCGATGATTTCGTACATCTGTCCGTCGAGCCTTAGTGCGCGGCCGACGGCGGAAGGTTCGGCCCCAAAGTGACGCTGCCAGAAGCCATATGTCAGAACCGCGGTCTTCGGCATGTTGGGCAAGTCATCCCGCCGGGTGAAGAAGCGGCCATAGACAGGTTGCACGCCAAGAATCGGAAGAGTACCGTCCGTTACCTGGAGCGCCGGCACGCGTTCGGGCTGTGCTCCTCCGGTCATGCTGTAGAACCCTGCGGCCACCATGCCGATGTCTCTAAGGGTTTTGCTCTGCTCGCGGTCGATGAAATACAGGTATGGCGCGATCCCAAGTTTGGGGATATTGATGGCAGAAGCCTTGTACCAAACGCCGATCAGGCGCTCGGGCTGCGGATAGCTGAGTGGCTTGAGCATTACACCTTCCACCACGCTGAAGACCGCGGTATTGGCGCCGATGCCGATGGCAAGCGTGAGTAGCACCGTAATGGCGAAGCCTGGCGATCTGCGCAAGCGCCGGAAGGCGAGTTTCGCTTCAGAAAGAAAGGATTCAAGCCGTGGCAATTGCCAAACCTCTCGACTCCGCGTTTCGAACAGGGTCGGATTTCCGAATGCGCGGAGGGCTGCTTGGCGCGCCGCGACCCGAGAGAGATTTTCAAGGCGCATGAGCTGCTCGGTTTTCTCTTCGACGTGCTCGCGCACTTCTTCGGACAAATCGTTGTAAAGATGGTTGCGGCGGAAGATTCGTTCAAACCAGCTCATCGTACGAACCTCCTAAGAATTCGCGGTGCCCCTCGTGGGCCCAAGTACCATCTGGATACCTTCCAGCATGCGGTCAAAACTTGATATCTCCCGCTCAAGGTGAGTTAGACCGGCTCGAGTGATCTCGTAGATACGCACGCGCCGGTTGGTCGAGGACGACACCGTCCACTCGGCTCTAACGAGCTTTCCCTTGAGCAGCCGTTGCAGCGCTGGATACAGCGAGCCCTCTTCCACCTGAAGCAGATTCTTGGAGCGCTGCTGGATGTGCTGGACGAGAGCATATCCATGCGCTGGCTGACGGCGGAGCGACTCGAGAATCATCATCTCGAGAGCGCCGGGAAAAAGATCGCGTGACATGTTTTTACTGTTTTCCATAAGGCATTTACTAAACATGCCTAGACTAAACAAGTACGACTTAAAAGTCAATTCCTAAATGGGGGGGTACGAATGTCTTCGGTCGCTCGATAACCGGAAGGATTGAGCGTCGTTGTGAAACGCCCACGGCAAATGACGCAGGAGAGCGGATACAGGTTCGGCTAGTACTTAGCTAAGTCGATGAACTCAGGTTGCGCCAATGCTGAGGCGAAATCGATAATTTGGTTTTCGACCACGTCTGCTTTTACAAAAGCATCCTCGGCCAGTATCCCCAGTAAACGCCGCGGCAGTGAGAAAACACCATGTTCAGTTGGAAATTGGAAGACTTTCAAGAAATCATCACAAGTTATGCACCGACTGTAGACGACCATGGGCCGCTCGTAGGTCCCATTCAACGATTCAGCATTCGGCGCGATGCGGACCTACAACTTTGCATGGATACGGAGGGACCTGAGTCTGTAGGTGGACGGGAGACGCGTTATCCACCAGGTACGGTACGGATAAACGAGATCGTGTCACGTTCCGGTCCAACATGGGGCTGGAACTTGAGGCCGTTGGAGTCAGCGCTTCGCATACAAACACGCACATCGAAGGCAGCGCACCAGGGATCACAACGCAGAAAGTGGATATTCACCGGCTCGTCGGCAAGTTCGCTTCGCAACGAACGCCACGCTACACCATTGATTGGTTGGCGAATGTCCCTACGGTATTCCTTTGGCCCGACAACATCGAAAGGAAGACTGGAAAAGTTAGTGCTAACCACAACCGCTCGGCGATTGTCGTCGACGAAAGTCTTGCTGATTATGCTGTTTCGTATTTCTGGTGGCCATCTACAGTCTGCTAGGTGAGAACGAATCTCCGCTTTTTATTCCATGGCTGAGTAAATAAAATCCGCAACGCCAAATGTCAGTTCATCGGGCGCACCCCCCAAAAAACATTGACAGCAAGATCCGGAGTGCTTTGCTGTGAGCTCTTTCGATACGTTGACCGAGCCACACAAAGGAGTGGCTAAAAACATGGGAATGTCACGGCAACAGGCAGCAGCTGAGTTTAAGGCAAAGGTCCAGGGGATGCTGGGTGAAAACTTCAGCATCTTTACCGACGATATGGAGCGCGTCCGGGCGGCGGGTACAGTCGATAACACGTTGAAGGTGGGGCAATCCGCTCCGGTCTTCACGTTGCCCGATGCATTCGGCAATCAGGTCTCGCTCAAGGCTCTGCTGGCCAATGGGCCAGTGGTGGTCAGTTTTTACCGCGGTGAGTGGTGCCCGTTCTGCAATATCGAACTGCGCGCACTCGAGGAAGCACTGCCGAAGATGCTGGCGCTTGGCGCGACCTTGATAGCGATCTCCCCGGAGAAACCTGACCACGGGATTGTTGCCACCGAGAAAAACATGTTGACTTTTCCGGTCCTGAGCGACTTTGGTAACAAGGTGGCTCGTCAATTCGGAATCGTCTTCGAGGTCGGCCAGAACGAAAAAGAGTTTTCGAAGAACGTCTTCAAGAACGACATCGCCCTCCGCAATGGAGAGGAATCCTACGAGCTTCCAGTCCCGGCTACATTCGTTATCGATACCGCTGGCACCATTCATTTCGCGCATGTCGACGTGGACTACATGCTGGGCCGCGCAGAACCGGAGGCGGTTGTCGCCGTGCTGGAGACGATTGCACCTCCGATCGCGCGGTAGTCTCCCGCAAAGTGGTTCTTAAAGTTGGATGGGTGAGCCGTCAACAAGGTAAGAGTGCAGCCCTAAAGGGATCTTGCGTCGGCTCGCCCTATTTTATTGCCGAAACGCTCAGTCGGTCACGGGCTGGCAAGTGATTCAGTTCGCTGCCTTGGCAGGGATTGAACAGCCGCCTGTTGTCGCTTCGTATTTTCGTATTGCGGAAGGAAGTTCCGCTGCCGCAAAACCTCGATTTTCGCTGGGCTCGTTACTTCATTGCGTGCCCTTCTGAAACACCTGGTCACGAGCAGCTCTCTGGGTGATCCGGCTAAAGATTGGATTAAGGTCAAGCAGGCTCTAAAGCTGTCGTTCTGCGGTGCGTCACTCCGATCCTCTGTGTACTCGGCTCGAAGCTCTCCTTTTCCGGTCGCTCTTTCCGCTGCGGCTCGGCACAGCGTGGAGCAAATGCCTCCGGACTCAGCAGGCCACTAACGGCATCGGACAGTCCTTTGACTTCGTTGCGGGGATGCGACCCGAAACCTCCACCATGCAATCCTTTTTTGACAACTGGTGGGAAGAGATATTTCTCCGGCAGAGAGAACGTCCTTTGCGCCGAGGGTCGCACCGTGGATTCAGGCGGCACACCGCAGCGGACCCATAAAAGCCGGGATAGATCGACTCCTGCCGCAGCTGCCGCCTCGGGATCTAGCGCGTCAGACACATCGATCCATGCGCACACTTTTTCTTCCTGCGTTATCTGAGCGAGAAAGGAAAGCGCGAAGGAAGTTCTACCGGAGCATTCGGGACCCACACAACATCAACTTGCCGCGAAGTATCCCCGGCAAAGCCGGGGGCAGTGCACGTCGTTTACGTCTAACCGACGCGCACGATGTTGGATTCTCTTAAGCCGTCGTGAATTTTCCATAGCCGATTTCAAGCTGCTCTGTGAGGTCTCGATTTTTTTTCTTCTAGGATCTCGATGCGCAGCCGCAGCGCTGCGATTATCCGCTCTAGGATCAGGGAATCTATTTTGAGTGAGGGTATCCTGTCAGCTCTTTTGTCAGCTACAAGATGTAAGAAATGAGAGCACGAACCTGCCGACGGTATTCCAGATACTGTTCAGCGTACTCGTGTACGATGAACTGTTCTTCGGCCTGGGATTTGATCCAGAAGGTAAGGCCGACGACGAGGACTCCCAAGAAGCAGCGGACGAATCCGTATACGAAAGAAGTGCCCAACAGTCCAGGCAAAAGCCCTGTGTAGATCGCTGCCTAACGATCTCATATGGCCCTCCGTGGATCAGTTCGTGGTCCTGCTCCGCTCCAGTTGGAGCTAAGGACGGTTCACGCCCAAATGCTGAAGAACAGGCCGGCAATAGTAAAGATTCCGCCGCAGAGCTCGTAGGGGATCTCGTGCGGGATCATCCGAGTCGTAACCCATCCAGTGATAAAACAGTTGTTAAAGTCGAAGATCATCATGGTTCCCAGGAAAACCACCCCGAGGTAGAAGAAGCGCGAACCACTCGTTTGAGCCTGTACGCTGCGCTTTGTGATGATACTGGCAAGGACCCAAAGAATGAAAACCGCCACCATGCATAGCTGATTCAGTGCTCCATGAAGGGGAAGAGCACGAACGAAATCGCGGCACCTCCGGACGAGATTAGAAACTCGCAACCTTACTTGCGCTAGCTCAGTCTCGACGGTTCCGTGCAATGCTCTGCGGTACCCGCAGCGTGATAAAAGAGCAAATCAAAGGGGAATTCATCTCTCCAATGCCATGATTTGTTGTTCGGAGAACTGCGGAGTTTTCAAAAGACGGGTCACGCATCACAAACAAGCCGGGGGAATGTCTGGGTAGCGCTCTCAAGCAGTACGAGGGTAGGACCGGCATGATCGGCTCTTAAGACTGACACTACGCCGAAATCAATGGCAGCCTCTGGTAGGCTATCTCGCCGCGGTATCGGACGACGCGAGTATCAGCAAGACCTGCACAGGAACCTCCAAGTTGCTCCCACCCTTTTCGCCGCGGACGATGCGAGAACCCTCGCTGCGAGCTATCCCGGAGACAGCAACTTCAACGATGCCTACACCGCCAACATTTGTTAGCAATTTACGCCCACTAACGTATTGGACTTGGGCCCCCGCAGATTGTCTTACATTCCGATGTTTTGGGGCATTGAATTGATAACGGATGCGGACCTGGGTCTGACCGAAATTTTGCGGACCTGCCGGCTCATTTGCGCGAATTATTCCTTTCCTACGGAATAAACTGCGTGATGTCCAGTTAACAGGAATACGCACAACAAACCAACGCCAAAACAAGTCCAACTTGGATTTCACTTTCGGAAGAGGTCATCAGATCTTAGTCGCGCGAGTACCACGACGGCTTGCCTCTGCCTTGGTCGGCGGTCAGACACCTAGGCCTCAGTCATCCCGTGATCGGGATCATAGCCGATGTCGGCAGCAACGCCGGCCTTCTGGCTTCGTTCAGCAAAGCCATCGAGCAACTTCGTACGCCTCTCCGCGATTCTGCGCGTGAGCCGTGAACCGAAACCTTCCAAAAACGTATCCAGGCTAGTCACTTCAACGGGAATCTAAAGCCAACATGCCGACAATCAAAGACGCTGCGCCTTCTCAGTCCACTTCGTTCTCAAATCGTATGTCGCCGGGCATGATATTTGTCTGCGGTTTTGCCCTTATTCGTGTGGCGATTTACCTCGTAGCTGCACCGAAATACGGATATTTCCGCGACGAAATGTATTACCTCGCTTGCGGTGAGCATCCAGCGTGGGGGTATATGGATCAGCCTCCCTTAATAGCGTGGATTGCCTGGTTACTGGAGCATACGATCGGAGTCTCGCTCTACGCTCTGCGGCTTTTCCCGATGCTGGCCGATGTAGCTTGCATCGCAATGACCGCTCTGTTGACCCGGAAGCTGGGAGGTGGCAGCTGGGCGATGGGGCTGGCTTCCTTCGCCGTATTGATTGCGCCAATCAACCTGACGTTCTCACATCTGTTCACCATGAATGCCTTCGATCCGCTCCTGTGGACGCTGATAGCATGGTTCTTTGTTGATCTCGTTCAAACCGGCAATGAAAAAAACTGGCTGTGGATTGGCATTCTAACCGGTATTACGCTGCTCAATAAATACGGCGTAGTGTTTTTCATTCCAGGTCTTCTGGTCGGTGTTGTGTTTTCGCGGTTGCGCCGCAGCCTCGTTCGCCCCTGGTTCTGGGTCGGCGTCGCCATCGCAACAGTGATCGCGCTGCCGAACTTTCTTTGGCAACTGCATTGGAATTTTCCCTTTGCACAGCTAGTTCGCAGCGTTCGCGAAAGTGGCCGAGATGTGATGTTGTCGCCCGTGCCATATCTGGCGCAGCAGGCGCAAATGATCGGGTTTGTTTCATCGCTTCTGGTGATCTTGGCACTGTGGTTTCTGATTTCTCCTCAGGGCAGGCGTTACGGAGTTCTTTTCTGGGGCTTTTTGAGCGTGCTCGGGTGCATGCTCATATTAAAGGGGAAGTTCTATTATGTTGCACCGGTATATCCGGTAGTATTTTCCCCCGGCGCGGTCCTTTTTGAATCCCTGACTGAAAAGCGCGTGGCGCAATGGCTTCGACCTGTTTATGCGATCGTGTTGCTTCTGGTTGGCGCGCTGATTGCGCCAACCGCAATTCCACTACTTTC
>Ga0210397_10002202_pt1 | contig 12352 bp, 7 predicted proteins | sample IncBWH2OmetaG_FD_160126 | JGI IMG/M metagenome (GOLD analysis project Ga0210397, IMG submission 160126) | Forest soil microbial communities from Barre Woods Harvard Forest LTER site, Petersham, Massachusetts, United States - Inc-BW-H-2-O ...
CGGCGACGACTGGCGCAGCGACCGCTGGACGGAATGGAAGCAGGCGTCCAACCGCATGCAAAGGCCGCCGTCTGGCGGCCTTTGCTTGTCATCCTATTTCCTTGTCATCCTATTTCCTTGTCATCCAATAGTCTTGGCATCAAGCAGAAGGCACTGCCACGCCGGACGCAAACACACTGCTCCGACGCTTCTCACACCAGCGGCACGCCGTAATAGTCGTTGAGCGCACGGTTGCGCGCAGCATCGCTCCAGTTCCACTCGCGCTCGTCGCGATATTTCGGTGCGCCGCGAAGCTGGTTCTCGGTGACGCCGGTCCGATAGCCGCCGAGCCTGGTGTCGTATTTCAGCGATTGCCAGGGCAGCGGATAGTGTTCGTTGCCGAGTCCCAAGAACCCGCCGAAGCCAAGCACCGCATAGGACACCCGGCCGCTGACCTTGTCGATCATGACGCGCTCGATCGAGCCGATCTTGCCGTCGTCGGCACCGTAGACCGCCGTACCCTCGACCTTGTCGCTGCCGATCAGAACGCCGGTTTCCCGCTTGTCCAATTCCTCTCTGTACATCGCCATCTTCCACTTCCTCCATGTCAGGCATGAACCCACCCAACACGCCGTGCGTGCGACGGTTCCCGCGACAACCCATCGCGGCCGAAGGTTCGGAACTTGGGCGACCTCCGGGAGTTCGTTCCCTTTGGAGTTCACACGCCATGTCAACTCGTTTCAGTAACAATTCGCCTGGTTTCGGTGACGGCTCGGCGCTGTTGGCGGCGAACGCGATTCAGATTGCACTGAACTTTCTCGAACGCGCAGGCGAAATCGACGACTATACGGAGACCTGCCAGTTCCTGGCGGACAAGATCGAGACGATGATCAGGCACGGCCAGCGCAATCGCCTCGTGCTTGCCAATCGGGCGATCGCAGCCTTCCAGCGTTACCGAACCGCGCGGACCATCGAGCAGTGGCTCGTGTAGCGGGTCCGACATTCGTTCAATATGTCCGGTCGGACACCAAAGCGAGCTCTCCCCATGATGATGTCAGTGAATGACATCGAACGGCAGGCGGCAGATCTCGTCGCCGTCCTCATTGGTGACCAGAATGGAGTAATGGTGGCTTTTCAGATCGGGCCGCTCATCCAGGATCCGGCGCGCAAGCGCATCCGCAGAATCCATTGCCGCGATATCATCGCGCAATTCGGCACCGCCCTGATCGGTGATCGTCTTGGTGTTCACCAGGTCGAAGTGATAGCGTGGCATCGTGCTCTCCGGGCTATCCCGGCGTCGCTGCGCGCCGGGCCCCGTCCATCCGCCCGCTGCCCCGAGGGGACGGGGACAACGGCGGCACGATGTTGACGCTTCACGCGCGCGAATGTTCCAGGATTCCCCGGTTATCAAAAGTTAACGACGCCAGCAGCCACCGCGATCAACGCATCGATGGGCGAGGCCGGCCGGATCCGCGCGATTGGCAGGCGCCCAAGACATCGGAAGCCTGGCAAGCTTGCGGGGATTGTTCATGTGACGGGTCGTGGAACGAGTCCGAAGCTCAATCACGGTTTACCGGATCTTAATGCCGCAGCCCCCCTCGAGCCCCCTCGCAAAGTCCCGTCCGAGACGAAATTTGTGCAGCCCCCAGGAACTATTGGCTTGCGGCCCGATTGATCCGGTTGGCCCGGGGGTGCAGGTTCCTGGGCCGATCCGATCTCGTCGGACTGTCTCGTGTCTCGGCTCGACCGCCGATCAGCGTTGGTGCGGGGGAAACCAATATGAGCGATCTTCATCCGGGAGCGGGCTCTGTCCTGGGTCCCAATGGCAAAATCAATGGAGCGACAAAGCCGGATCCGCGGCAGGATCTGCTGCATGCGCTCCAGGCGATGCGCAGCGGCGACTTTTCCGTGCGCATGACGGGCGACCATCTCGGGATCGACGGCAAAATCGCGGACACCTTTAACGAAATCATCGCGGCCAATGAGCGCATGGCGCGGCAATTGGAGCGCGTCGGCCAGGTCGTCGGCCGCGAAGGCAAGACGCGGCAGCGCGTCCGCTTCTCACTCGCCAGCGGCTCCTGGGCCGACATGGAAAGTTCGGTCAACACACTGATCGACGATCTGCTCTGGCCGACCCGCGAGGTGACGCGGGCGGTGGCCGCGGTGGCGCAAGGCGACCTGTTGCAGACCGTGAAGCTCGACGTCGACGGCCGCCCGCTCGGCGGCGAGTTCCTGCAGTCGGCGACCATCGTCAACACGATGATCAAGCAGCTTTCCGTATTCACCTCGGAAGTGACCCGCGTGGCGCGCGAGGTCGGCACCGAGGGCAAGCTCGGCGGCCAGGCCCAGGTCCCGGAAGTGACTGGCGTCTGGAAGGACCTGACCGAGAGCGTCAACTCGATGGCCAACAATTTGACCGGCCAGGTCCGCAACATTGCGGAGGTGACGATCGCGGTCGCCAATGGCGACCTGTCCAAGAAGATCACGGTCGACGTGCGCGGCGAGATCCTGCAGCTGAAGGAGGCCATCAACACGATGGTCGATCAGCTGCGCTCGTTCGCCTCGGAAGTCACGCGCGTCGCCCGCGAGGTCGGCACCGACGGCAAGCTCGGCGGCCAGGCGATCGTGCCCGGTGTCGCCGGCACCTGGAAGGACCTGACTGACTCCGTAAACGCGATGTGCGGCAACTTGACCGCCCAGGTCCGCAACATCGCCAATGTCACCACCGCGGTCGCCCGCGGCGACCTCTCGCGCAAGATCACGGTCGACGTACGTGGTGAAATTCTCGAGTTGAAAGACACCATCAACACGATGGTCGACCAGCTGAACTCGTTCGCGTCCGAAGTGACGCGCGTCGCGCGCGAGGTCGGCACCGAGGGCAAGCTCGGCGGCCAGGCCCAGGTGCCCGGCGTCGCCGGCACCTGGAAGGACCTGACCGACAGCGTCAATTTCATGGCGTCCAACCTGACCGCGCAGGTACGCAACATCGCCGACGTCGCGACCGCGATCGCGGGCGGCGACCTGTCGAAGAAGATCACCGTGAACGTGTCGGGCGAAATCCTGCAGCTGAAGGAAACGCTCAACACCATGGTCGACCAGCTCAATCCAGGTGCCGGCGAGGTAACGCGCGTTGCCCGCGAGGTCGGCACCGAGGGACGGCTCGGCGGCCAGGCCAACGTGCTCGGCGTCGCCGGCACCTGGAAGGACCTGACCGAGAGCGTCAACTCGATGGCCTCGAACCTGACGGCGCAGGTCCGCAACATCGCGGAGGTGACGACGGCGGTCGCCAATGGCGATCTCTCCAAGAAGATCACCGTGGACGTACGCGGCGAAATTCTGGAGCTGAAGGACACCATCAACACCATGGTCGACCAGCTCAACGCGTTTGCCGGCGAAGTCACGCGTGTGGCGCGCGAGGTCGGCACCGAGGGCAAGCTTGGCGGTCAGGCACTGGTGCGCGGCGTCGCCGGCACCTGGAAGGACCTGACCGACAGCGTCAACTCGATGGCCTCGAACCTGACGGGGCAGGTCCGCAACATCGCCGAGGTCGCAACCGCGGTGGCCAAGGGCAACCTGTCGAAGAAGATCACGGTGAACGTGTCGGGCGAAATCCTGCAATTGAAGGAAACGCTAAACACGATGGTGGACCAGCTCAACGCCTTCGCCGGTGAGGTCACGCGCGTCGCCCGCGAAGTCGGCACCGACGGCAAGCTCGGCGGCCAGGCCGAGGTGCCCGGCGTCGCCGGCACCTGGAAGGATTTGACCGACAGCGTGAACTCGATGGCCGGCAATTTGACCGCCCAGGTCCGCAACATCGCCGAGGTCGCAACCGCCATCGCCAACGGCGACCTGTCGCGAAAAATCACGGTCGACGTCCGCGGCGAAATCCTGCAGCTGAAGGAAACGCTGAACACGATGGTCGACCAGCTCAACCGTTTTGCGGGCGAGGTCACACGTGTCGCCCGTGAAGTGGGGACCGAGGGACGGCTCGGCGGCCAGGCCAACGTGCCCGGTGTCGCCGGCACCTGGAAGGACCTGACCGACAGCGTCAACTCGATGGCGGGCAATTTGACCGCGCAGGTCCGCAACATCGCGGAGGTGACCACGGCGGTCGCGCGCGGCGACCTCTCGCGCAAGATCACGGTCGACGTCAAAGGCGAAATCCTCGAGCTGAAGAACACCATCAACACCATGGTCGACCAGCTCAACGCCTTCGCCTCGGAGGTGACTCGCGTCGCCCGCGAGGTCGGCACCGAAGGCAAGCTCGGCGGCCAGGCCCAGGTGCCCGAAGTCGCCGGCACCTGGAAGGACCTGACCGACAACGTCAACTTCATGGCCTCGAACCTGACCGCGCAAGTGCGCAACATCGCCGAGGTCGCAACCGCGATCGCCGGCGGCGACCTGTCGAAAAAGATCACGGTGGACGTGCGCGGCGAAATCCTTCTGCTGAAGGACACGCTGAACACGATGGTCGAGCAGCTGCGCTCCTTCGCCGCCGAAGTCACCCGCGTCGCCCGTGAGGTCGGCACCGAGGGCCGGCTCGGCGGACAGGCCGTGGTGCCCGGCGTCGGCGGCACCTGGAAGGACTTGACCGACAACGTCAACCTGCTCGCCGCCAACCTGACCACGCAGGTGCGCAACATCGCCGAGGTCACCACCGCGGTCGCCCGCGGCGACCTGTCGCGGAAAATCACCGTCGACGTGAAGGGCGAAATCCTGGAGCTGAAGAACACCATCAACACCATGGTCGACCAGCTCAACGCGTTCGCCGGCGAAGTGACGCGCGTCGCCCGCGAAGTCGGCACCGAAGGCAAGCTCGGCGGCCAGGCGCAGGTGCCGGGCGTTGCCGGCACCTGGAAGGACCTGACCGATACCGTGAACTTCATGGCCGCCAACCTCACCGAGCAGGTTCGCGGCATCGTCAAGGTCGTGACCGCGGTCGCCAATGGCGACCTGAAGCAGAACCTGACGGTGAAATCGAAGGGCGAGGTCGCAGCGCTTGCCGAGACCATCAACAACATGACCGAGACGCTCGCGACCTTCGCCGATCAGGTGACCAGCGTCGCGCGCGAGGTCGGCGTGGAGGGCCGGCTCGGCGGACAGGCCAACGTGCCCGGCGCCGCCGGCACCTGGAAGGACCTGACCGGCAACGTCAACCTGCTGGCCGCCAACCTGACCTCGCAGGTGCGCGCGATCGCCGAGGTCGCGACCGCGGTGACCAAGGGCGACCTGACCCGGTCGATCCAGGTCGACGCGCGCGGCGAAGTCGCCGAGCTGAAGGACAACATCAACACGATGATCACCAACCTGCGGCTCACCACCGACGTCAACACCGAGCAGGACTGGCTGAAGACCAACCTCGCGAGATTCACCAACATGCTGCAGGGCCAGCGCGACCTGACCACGGTCGGCCGCCTGCTGCTTACCGAGCTGACGCCGCTCGTGAACGCCCATATGGGCGTGATCTACCAGGTCGAGAACGAGGACAGCCCGCAATTGCGGCTGCTGGCCGGCTATGCCGGCGACGGCATCTCGCCGCACCAGCAGGTCGTGCAATTCGGCGAGGGTCTCGTGGGACAATGCGGGATGGACAAGCGGCGGCGCCTCGTCTCGGACATCCCTGCCGACACCGTTCCCGTCAACTCGGCGCTGTTGCGCGTGGTGCCGAAGAACCTCGTCGTGCTGCCGGTGCTGTTCGAAAACCAGGTCAAGGCGGTGATCGAGCTCGCTTCGGTCGCCACGTTCACGACCTCGCAAATGACGTTCCTCGACCAGCTGACCGACTCCATCGGCATCGTGCTCAACTCGATCGAGGCGACGATGCAGACCGAAGGCCTCTTGAAGCAGTCGCAGCAGCTCGCCGGCGAGCTTCAGGCGCAGCAGAAGGAGCTGCAGCAGACCAACGAGCAGCTGCAGCAGAAGGCGCAGCAGCTGGCGGAACGCAACGTCGAAGTGGAACGCAAGAACCAGGAGATCGAGCAGGCTCGCCGCGCGCTCGAGGAAAAGGCGACCGAGCTTGCGCTGACGTCGAAGTACAAGTCCGAATTCCTCGCCAACATGTCGCACGAGCTGCGCACGCCACTGAACAGCATCCTGATTCTCGGCCAGCAGCTGACGGAAAATCCGGACGGCAACCTCACCCTGAAACAGGTCGAATTTGCCCGCACCATCCACGGCGCCGGCACCGACCTGCTCAACCTGATCAGCGACATTCTCGACCTGTCCAAGATCGAGTCGGGAACGGTCACGGTCGATGCCGAGGAAATCCTCGCCTCGAACCTTGTGGAAACGGTCGGGCGGCCGTTCCGGCACGAGGCCGAGAACCGCCAGCTGTCGTTCGTCGCCGACATCGATCCGAGCCTGCCGCGCAGCATCGTGACCGACTCCAAGCGGCTGCAGCAGGTCTTGAAGAACCTGCTGTCCAACGCCTTCAAGTTCACCGCCGAGGGCGGGGTCGGGCTCAGGGTCAGGGCCGCGCCCGGCGGCTGGAGCAGCGATCATCCGCTGCTCAGCGCGGCGCCCGGCGTGATCGCCTTCGAGGTCTCCGACACCGGCATCGGCATTCCCCTGGACAAGCAGAAGCTGATCTTCGAGGCGTTCCAGCAGGCCGACGCCGGCACCAGCCGCAAATATGGCGGCACCGGCCTGGGGCTTGCGATCAGCCGCGAACTCGCGAGCCTGCTCGGCGGCGAAATCCACCTGAAGAGCGCGCCCGGCAAGGGCTCGACCTTCACGCTGTATCTGCCGCTGAAATATTCCGGCCCAACGGTCGCGCCGCGGATCCAGACCGCCGCTTCGTACAATCCTGCGCCGGCGCTGCCGGCGGTGACCCAGGATCGCGTGATCGAGCCGTTGCCCGACGACCGGCTGAACCTCGAGCCCGGCGACGCCATTCTCCTGATCGTCGAGGACGACCCGCACTATGCCCGCGTTCTGGTCGATCTCGCGCGCGACAAGGGCTTCAAGGTCCTGGTCGCGGCGCGCGGCACCGAGGCGCTCGAGCTTGCCAAGCAATACCAGCCGGCCGCGGTCTCGCTCGATGTCTTCCTGCCGGACATGCTGGGCTGGACCGTGCTGAGCCAGCTCAAGCACAATCCGCTGACACGGCATATCCCGGTCCAGATCATCACGCTCGACGAAGACCGCCAGCATGCGCTGGCGCGCGGCGCGTTCTCCTTCGTCAACAAGCCGACGACGACCGAAGGCGTCAGCGCTGCGCTGGCGCAAAACAAGGAATATGCCAAACCGCGGCGCAAGCGCCTGCTCATCGTCGAAGACAATGCGGCCGAGCAGTTGTCGATCCGCGAGCTCCTGGATCACGACGATATCGAGATCGTCGCCACCGAGACCGGCGCCGGCGCTCTCTCGGTGCTGCGCGAAAACCCGTGCGACTGCGTCGTACTGGATTTGAGGCTTCCCGACATGAGCGGATTCGAGGTGCTGGACCGGATCCGCAACGACGCTGGGCTCGCCAACGTACCGGTCGTGGTCTTCACCGGACGGGAGCTCTCGGCGGAGGAAGACGCCGAGCTCCACACCATGGCGCGCAGCATCGTCGTGAAGGGGGTCGAGTCGCCCGAGCGCCTGCTCGACGAGACATCGCTGTTCCTGCACCGGATCATCACCGAACTGCCGATCGAGAAGCAGCGGATGCTGGAAAAGCTCAACAGCTCCGACGAAGACCTCGTCGGCAAGACCGCGCTGCTGGTCGACGACGACGCACGCAACATCTTCGCGCTCTCCAGCGTGCTGGAGCGAAGAGGCATGAAGGTGCTCACCGCGACGACGGGAAGCGAGGCGATCACGCTGGTGAAATCGAACCCCGAAATCGCGATCGTGCTGATGGATATCATGATGCCTCAGATGGACGGCTACCAGACCATCGGCGTGATCAGGGAGAGCCCATCCTTTGCGCGCCTTCCGATCATCGCGTTGACCGCGAAAGCGATGAAGGGAGACCGGGAGAAGTGCCTCGAGGCCGGCGCCTCGGACTATCTCGCCAAGCCGGTCAACACCGAGCAGCTGCTTCTCGCCATCCGCATGTGGCTTCATCGTTGATCCGGAGCCGTGATGATCGATCATGACAAAGTCAACATCCTCCTCGTCGACGATCAGCCGGCGAAGCTTCTGGCCTATGAAGTCATACTGAAGGAGTTGGGCGAGAATCTGGTTGCCGCGACCTCGGGCCGCGAAGCGCTGGAGATTCTGCTCAAGAACGACATCGCCATCATCCTCGTCGACGTCTGCATGCCGGAGCTCGACGGCTTCGAGCTCGCGGCCATGATCCGCGAGCATCCGCGCTTCCAGACGACCGCGATGATCTTCATCTCGGCGATCCAGGTCAGCGACCTCGACCGCCTTCGCGGTTACGAGATGGGCGCCGTCGACTATGTTCCGGTGCCGGTCGTGCCGGAGGTGCTGCGCGCCAAGATCAAGGTGTTCGCCGAGCTCTACCGCAAGACGCGGCAGCTGGAACGGCTCAACCTCGAGCTCGAGGACCGGGTTCGCGGCCGCACGGCGGAGCTCGAACGCTCGACCGCGCAACTCGTCGAGAGCGAGCAGCGGCGCAGCATGGCGCTCGCCGCGGGCAAGATGGGATCCTGGGACTGGGATTGGATCAGCGGCGACTGGATGTGGGACGAGGGCCAATATCGAATTTTCGGTGTCGATCCGGAACGTTTCGAGGTGACGTCGACCAATGTCCAGGCGCTGCTGCATCCGGAGGACGTCGACAAGCTGCGCAAGCTGATCGGGGAATTCGCGCGCGGCGTGCGAACCTACGAGGCGGAGTTCCGGATCAACCGGCCGGACGGCGAACAGCGCTGGTGCGTCAGCACCGCGGCGGCGACCGTCGACCAGAACGGACGCGTGATCCGCGTCAGCGGCGTCACGATCGACATCACCGAACGCAAGCGCGCCGAGGAGCGCCAGAGCCTGCTGGCACGCGAGGTCGATCACCGCGCCAAGAACGCGCTGGCACTGGCGCAATCGATCGTCCGCCTGACGCGCGCCGAAACCGTCGATGCCTATGTCGATGCGGTCGAGGGCCGCATCAATGCGCTCGCCCGGGTTCATACCATTCTGTCGCTCTCGAGCTGGCAGGGCGCGGAGATCGGCAAGCTCGTCGCCGACGAAATGGCGCCCTACGCCTCCGGCGCGCAGGTCCGGGCCGGCGGCCCGGAGATCAGCCTGCAGCCGGCGACCGCGCAGACCCTGGCGCTTGTGCTGCACGAGCTGCTTACCAATTCGGCGAAATATGGCGCGCTCTCGACGCTGTCGGGACGGCTGTCGATCGTCTGGCACGCCGTGGACGACATGCTCGCCATGACGTGGGAGGAAACGGGCGGACCGGCGGTGTGCGAGCCGACCGCCCGGGGTTTCGGGACCCGCGGGATCGTGGCAGGCATCGAAGCGCAGCTTGGCGGCCAGGTGTCGTTCGACTGGCGGCCCGAGGGCCTGCTCTGCCGCCTGGAGGTGCCGGTGACAGAGCGCTCCCCGATTCATCGTCGCGACGATCGATACGATCGCGCAGAAGACACGCTGCAAACCGTGGCCAGATGAGGTCCGGCACGCGGTCTCATCTCGGCGTATGAATAGCGGAGAGATTGATTGGCGCAAATTGACGCAACGGCCCGGTCGAGGTCGGCCATGGGATGCAGCTAGGCTGCCAAATTGATGACCATCGCCAGGGTGCAAAGCGACATCACCGCAGTGGATGCCCATCCCAACCAGTGGAGCCATCCCCGCACCACGAGATCGCCCATGACTGTCCGGCTGCGCACCAGCAGCATGAGCATCGCCATGACGGGTCCTGCGAGCACCCCGTTGATCACCGCGCTCCAATAAAGCGCTTTGATCGGGTCAAGCGCTGTGAAGTTGAGGGCGATACCGAGACCGCCGGACAATGCCAAAACGCCATAGAACGCCTTGGCCTGCTTGGGCCGGCGCGACAGCCCCACCGGCCATTTCCTCGCTTCACCGATCGCATAGGCCGTTGAGCCCGCGAGCACCGGGATCGCCAGAAGCCCGGTGCCGATGATGCCGACAGCGAACACCAGCTCCGCGAGACTTCCGGCGAGCGGCTTCAACGCCGCAGCCGCCTGCGCGGAAGACTGGACATCCGTGACGCCGCCGGCATGCAGCGTCGCCGCCGTCGTCATGATGATTGCAATGGCGATCAGGTTGGAAAAGGCCATCCCGATCTGGGTGTCGACGCGGATGCGGCGCAATTCGCTCGCCTGGGTGACGGCGTCCACCTCGACCCTCGCGGCTCTTTGATCGATGCGCTTGTCTTCGGCTTCCTGCGAGGACTGCCAGATGAAGAGATAGGGTGAAATCGTCGTTCCGAGCACGGCGACCAGCGTCGTCAGGAATGGCCCGTCGAAGGAAAGCCTGGGAATGAGCAGTCCCTTGGCCGCCTGCGCCCAAGGCACGTCAACGACCGCAAGCGTGATGACGTAGGCGAACAGGCACAAGGTCAGCCATTTCAGCATGAAGACGTAGCGCTTATATGCGATGAAGACCTGCGCGAGCACCGACGCCGCACCGAACAGCACCACAAACAGAATCTGCGGGCCGCCGATCAGGAGCTCGAGAGAATCGGCCATCGCACCCAGATCGGCGGCAATGTTGATGGTGTTGGCGATGAAAAGAAGAACGATAAGCAGCCAGGTCACCGGCGCCGGAAAATTCCGGCAGACATTGCCGGCGATGCCATGCCCGGTCACACGGCCGATCCGCGCCGAGATCTCCTGGATCGCGACCATCAACGGATAGCTCAGCAGCATGGTCCAGCCGATGCCGAAGCCGAGCTGGGCTCCCGCCTGGCTGTAGGTGCCGATGCCCGACGGATCATCGTCGGAGGCGCCGGTAATCAGTCCCGGCCCCAGGCTCTTGAGGACACCCCTGCTGCCGCCCTGCCGTGGCGCGCACTCTCGTCTGCGGCGACGACGGACCCGCGGTGGCGGGAGCAGGGTCACCGACGTGACCCGTGCTTCGGAACGCATCGATTGGACCAGCGCCGCATCCGGCTCCGAGAAGCAAAAGCCCCGCTGAGCGGGGCTTTGCCATGCTCGCCGTGACCGGGCCGCATCGTCAGATTCGACCCAGCAGGACAAGAATGAGCAGGATCACGATGATGACTCCCAGTCCGCCGCCGCCATAATAGCCGGTCCCATAGAAGGGACCTCCACCGAGGCCTGAGAATCCGCCCAGCAGGGCGATGATCAAGATGATCAGAATGATTGTGCCAATGCTCATCACCCAGCTCCTGCTAATGATGCCAGAACAGAGCGAGCAGGATGATGATCGGCAACGGGACACCGAGCAGCCAAAGCAGTGCGCCTCTTCCCAGACCCATGTCTTCCTCCATCGTTGACTGACAGACGACGCGCGACGACAGCGAAAGTTCCGCTGATGTCGCTGCCATCAGAGATATTCGATTGATGCAGTTGCGAGTTGGTTGAAGTGGATCGCGCGATTCCCTGCCGCCGTTCGATCCCGCGACGGGCGGTGCGACGGCATCATGATCCGTACCGCGATGAGGACGATCCTGGTCGCAGCCGCGCAGGATGCAACCAATCGCAGCGTCAGCGGTTGTCCCTGTGCACGGGGGCCCAATGGCCGAGGATTCCACAAACGCACGGATAGGACACCACGGCGCGGACCGGCTCCCGTCGGTCGACGTCGACAGCTACAATCTCGAGTTGAAGGATGACGACGGCTTTCTCGGTGATCGGGCCAGCAAGGGAGCCTTCCAGGCGATGCTGGACGCGTGGCGCAAGCCGATGAAGAAGTCGGGCGATGACCCGTTCGGCGACAAATCGTCCGAGGGCATTTCAAAGAAAGAACTGGACAAGATACTGGTCGGCGACGACGTCGAGGCGGCGGCCGTCATCCACAGCGCGATCGAGGGCTTCGCGCAGGAGCTCGCCCGCGTCGTCAGCCGGTTTCTCAAGCTCAAGGCCTGGATCGGTACCGAGCGCATCGTTGTCGGCGGCGGATTTCGCCAAAGCCGGCTCGGCGAACTGGCGATCGCGCGCGCGGACATCATTCTGAAAGCCGGCGGTGCCAAGACCGGACTCACTCCAATTCGCTTTCACCCCGATGAAGCTGGCCTGATCGGCTGCGCGCACCTCGCGCCTCCGTGGATTCTCGAAGCCTATGACGGCATCCTGGCGATCGACATCGGCGGGTCGAATATTCGCTGCGGTGTGGTCGAGCTGCGGTTGAAGAAGGCGACCGATCTCTCCAAGGCCAGCGTCTGGAAGTCGACGCTCTGGCGCCATGCGGATCAGGACGTTTCGCGCGACGGCCTGGTGAAGAAGCTGATCAATATGTTGAAGGAGCTGATCGAGGAGGCGGAAACCGGTTC
>Ga0210397_10002203_pt1 | contig 12350 bp, 13 predicted proteins | sample IncBWH2OmetaG_FD_160126 | JGI IMG/M metagenome (GOLD analysis project Ga0210397, IMG submission 160126) | Forest soil microbial communities from Barre Woods Harvard Forest LTER site, Petersham, Massachusetts, United States - Inc-BW-H-2-O ...
CACCAGGTTCGGCAGCATCGTCTGGAACCCGTAAACCGGGCTCACCGGCATCTCCCACTCTTTGAACTTCGCGCCCTCCTGTGCTTCGATCAGCGAGCGCATCATCAGCTCGGAGGAGAGTTTCTCTTGGGCGCTCAAGCCAGTCGTATCGATCGCGCCCAGCCGTTGAATGTAATCCAAACCACGAGCCAGCGAAGCATTCACCTCTTTCGGCGAGTAGTCGGTCAATTGATCGTTGTATCGTTTGTCGCCGATCATCGAAGCAAACTCAGGCGAGTGTTTCAGCCGGTCCTGCCAGATATCGGTCAGCAAAGCAGAAAGCGCCTTGCTTCGCGCCGCAACCTCAGGCGCTGCACCCTGGGGTTGAGCCTGTGCCACCCCAGGAAGGCTCAAATACCCGACCAACACGAAAATGCATACATAACGAAGAGAAAATACCGTTCTGGTGATAACCGACATGCATGTCAGTCTACCGCGTCGCGCTTAGCTTACGCAGTCCGCTTCTGCACCGGCAAAGTAGGCTTCTTCGCCCCCGTCCAAACCTCTGAGCATGCCCCTGCGTCCAGCATCCGGTAAAGTGTGGAACGGCTGATTCCCAATATTTCCGCTGCACGTAGTTTGTTGCCCCCACAATCCTTCAAAACGCGAAGCACATACTGGTCCACAACATCCTGCAGCCGCATGGTCGCAGTTTCATTGACGGTACCGCGTTCATGAGCAAGCTCTGGCAAATCCCCGGGCTCGATTAGCTGGCCTTTGCATCGTCCTGTTGCGTCCCGCAGAACCCGGTTCAGTTCGCGCATGTTCTCAGGCCAGCGATATTGCTGCATTTTCTTCATCGCTTCATCCGCCACTTGATACGCGTGGCCGTCTTTGCAGCGTTCGAGAAAATACTCCACCAACTCGGCAAGGTCATCGATTCGATCACGCAGCGGAGGCAGAGCGATTTCTACCGTAGCAAGCTGCAGATAAAGCTCCTGCCGAAATCGTCCAGCAGATACCAAAGCCTTCAGGTCCTCACGAGTCGACGCGATTATTCTCTGTGGCGAGTCTTCACTCTGTGTCTGTTCAAGCGACTTCAGTGCAAAGATCAACCTGTCCTGGGCCCGGAGACTCATCTCATCGACACCATCGAGAAATAGTGTTCCCGGCCCAAATAGCTTCGTCAGTCGCGCGAACGACTCGGCAAATGTTTTCTCCGAGCGGCACACCAGGCCATTCTCAAGCTCCGTCGCAGGACAGACCACAAGCGGCCCGCTCGCACCTCGCCTCATATGGTGGAGCGCTCTCGCCACGAACTTCTTGCCAGTTCCGGCCTCGCCACTCACTAAGACTGAGCGAAAGTGTGGTCCAATTCGCCGCACCTGTACGCGGAGCCTCTGCATCGCCGTGCTGCTGCCAACAAGTTCGATTTCACCCTGCTTTTCTCGGGGCATCTGAGATGGAAAAACGGCAACGCGGGATGGAGCTGAAAGATAGCTTGTCATGGCTGCTCTCTCTATCGGCAGAATTCACCGCCGGATTAGACTCACCAGACGTGAAAAAGCCGGAGAGGTTGATTTCTCTCCGGCCACGGTTTTGATCTTTTCCTGGGTTATGCAGTTGTTGGTGCGCAGTAGGTATCGAAGGCCCGCGTGAGCTCCTGTGCAATCGCCGGAGCCGTCGAAGTCTCGATCGCCGAGCGCTGCATGAGATACACCAGCTGACCATCGCGGAGAATCGCAATTGCCGGTGAGGTTGGCGGATGCCCACCGAAGTAGCTGCGCGCCTTCTCGGTTGCCTCACGATCCTGTCCTGCAAATACCGTCACGGAATGATCAGGTTTTGCAGAATGTTGCATCGCGAGCCTTACTCCAGGACGCATCTTGCCGGCGGCGCATCCGCAGATCGAGTTCACCACCACCATCGTCGTTCCCGGTTGCGCCAGTGCCGCGTCAACCTCGGCGGCCGTACGAACTTCCCCAATCCCCGCGCGAGTCAGTTCTTCGCGCATCGGAATCACCATAATCTCTGGATACATTTCTAACTCCCTGTAACTGCTATATTTAGCTGCCGTTTGATTCGTCTGTACCGCGATTGTGCCTAAACTCTAGCGCGTCATCTCCTATTTTACTCGCAATAGCTTCGCAGGGGCGTAGCTGGCCACACCGTGAATCCGCTCCATCAGACCGTCTATACGCGCCTGACGCTTAGGACTCCATTTCGCATAATGCTTGCGTACTACGTCCGAGGTTTTGCCTAGCACGTCCGCTACCTCCTCGAAGCAGCCTCCGTTCTCAAGTATCTCGGTGGCGAGCGTATGATCACACAGGCTTTTGGAGTTATGTAGGGGATCAGTCTCGAGCCAAGTACATCGCATCGACCGACCTAAAACTTTCGGAAGTGCCGGATGACTCAATCGATCATTTTTTTCATTCGGCGTGTTTTGCCATCTGAGGCCCGAGATGTGCGAGCGATATTTAGCGTCGCTTGCAAAAAAAATGCGCTCCGGGGCGCGTGGGTTTTTAATGATTGCTGACTACGACAAGTGCAATTACTGTCTTGACCATGCGGATCAGCTCTCCGTCAAAAGGATTCTTGGGTCACGGAAAATTTGGCTGCCCGCTAAATTAGCCTACATGGCGACCTGGAATTTGCTTCGTTCCAACGCTGATCTGCGTCGCGTCTACAAAGCCAAAGACCTGAATCATAGCCGCGGTACAGCAGAAACGGATTGGTATCACTGGGGTATAGATCGCGCATGCGATGCAATTACTCGTGAGGGCTTCAGGATTATCGAACGTGATATGGAAATCGTTGCACGGGACCCGATGATCCATTTTGTAAAGATCTGAGTATCAATGACCGAGTTGCACAGTCCTCGATGTTGTACCCTCAACCCGTGCCCCCAATCAAGCTTCTGGAGCAGGTCTCGCTCGCGCCGTTCACAACATTAGGCATTGGCGGCCCCGCGCGTTTCTTCTGCGAGGCAAAAACCGAGGCTGAAATTGCCGAAGCCGCAGAACTTGTCCAAGCCCGAAACCTTCCGCTCTTTGTTTTGGGCGGTGGCAGCAATCTTCTTGTAAGCGATGCAGGCTTCGACGGACTTGTGATGCATGTTTCCGTCAAATCCGCCAGGCAGGAGCGCAAGGAAGGGAACCGGGTTCTGCTCGAAGCCGGTGCCGGCGAGAACTGGAACGACTTCGTCCTTCATGCTGTTGACCGCAACTACGCCGGAATCGAATGTCTCGCCGGTATTCCTGGCGATGTCGGTGGTACTCCCGTCCAGAACGTCGGTGCCTATGGGCAGGAGGTTGCCGAGACGATCGCCAGGGTTCGTGTCTACGACCTCGAAACCAGAAAATTTGTCGATCTCGACCACGAAGCCTGCCGTTTCGGCTACCGGCGCAGCCTCTTCAACGCGGATGCTCGCGGCCGCTACATCGTCACTTCGGTAAGCTACAGGCTCCATCCCAATGGAAAGCCAGCCCTACGCTACGCTGACGTGAAGCGTCACTTCGCCGCCCAGATCGAGAGCGGCGACGAGCCTACTCTCCGCCAGGTCTATGAGGCCGTGCGCTCCATCCGCGAACAAAAGGGAATGCTTGCTGGACACGGCGGCGCTGATGGCCAGAGCGCTGGGTCCTTCTTCAAGAATCCCGTTGTTATGTCCTCTCTCATACCCCAGATCGCCCAGAACGCCGGATGCCCCGTGCAGGAAGTGCCACATTACGCAGCCGGAGAAGGCAAAGTGAAACTCGCCGCGGCCTGGCTCGTTGAAAGATCCGGTTTTCGGAAAGGTTTTTCCCTGGGGCGAGTTGCGATTTCATCGCGCCACACCCTCGCGCTCGTCAATCTCGGCAACGCCACTGCTGTTGAATTGATCGCACTCCGCGATGAAGTGACGAACGCGGTTCAAGCCAGATTCGGAATTAAGCTTGAACAGGAACCGGTTATGGTCGGTTTTCCACCCCAGCTTTGAGTTGTTCCAGCAGACGTGCCCGCTCGTCCGCTAGCACAACCTCAACCGCGCCTTGTTCGATGACTCGCCCATCGGCAATCTTGATCACTTGGGCGCCAAGTTGAAACGCCTCGCCCAGGGTGTGAGTGACCGAAAAGACCGGTATCTTCCATCTGGTCTGCCACGACTGCAGGACGCCTACAAGCTCATCGCGCATAGCAAGATCAAGGCCCGAAAATGGCTCATCCAGAAGAAGCAGCGGTTTAGCGGAGCCGTCAAATGTAGTCGCCGCCATGACGGCGCGAATCACCACCGCACGCTGTCTTTCTCCCCCGCTCAATTGATCGGGCATCCTGTCTTCAAGCCCCTTCAATCCAAACGCCGCCATCAATTCTTCAGCAATGCCCATCACATCGGCGGCTTTCGAACTCGATCCATAAACTAGATTCCAGCGCACGGTCATATGCGGAAACAGCCGCGCTGCCTGCCCTGCACTCCGAATCGGTCTGCGATGCGCTGGAACAGAGATCTTTGCCACAGAATCGAACAAAGTCTGTGGCCCGCATACGATCTGACCGGAATCCGGCCGCACAAAACCTGCGATGCATCGCAAGATCGTTGTTTTGCCGCTTCCTGAGGGACCAAATAAGACTGTCCATGGCTGCGTCAGAGAAAAACTCACATCAAGCGGCAGGCTCCCAAGGTAATGTTTGATTCGCACCTTTAGGAAGTTCGAGGAAGAGCTATCGGACAAGATTGACCTGCCTTCCATCTGTCTTTCTCACGGCAGGAGAAAGATAGATCGCCAAAAGGGCAACCAGGGAAAATCCCACCAGCACCAGCGCCGTCCGATTCGCAGCCGCATAGTTGAACTCCTGCACGCGGTCGAAGAGTGCGATAGAAAGAGTCTGCGTTGCGCCGGGAATGTTGCCTCCCAGCATTAGCACCACGCCGAACTCGCCAACGGTATGGGTGAAGGTCAGGATCGCGCTCGTCAGCAACGAGCCACGCGTCAACGGCAGCACGACGCTTCGAAAAATTCTTTCTGGCGATGCTCCCAGTCCTGCCGCAGCCTCGACATAACTCCGATCCACCGAGGCAAACCCCGCTACCAGCGGCTGCACGGCGAACGGCAAGCTGTAGATCACCGACCCCACCAGCAACCCGGCAAAACTGAATGCCAGCGGATGCCCCAACACCCGCACCAGCAGTCGCCCGGGTGCACTCAACGGTCCCAGTACCACCAACAGATAAAACCCGAGCACTGTAGGAGGCAGGACCAGCGGCAGCGCAACCACTGCCTGCACCAGGGCTCGCCCCGCCCCGCGTCCCGAAGCGATCCACCATGCTAGCGGCAGTGCCACCACAAGCAGAATCGCCGTCGTTCCTACCGCCAACCTCAATGTCAGCCAGAGCGCTGCAAAATCCATACAAGCGAGTCTATGACACTCAGCAGTCCTCTACGATTCGAGTCGCACAATTACGTTCACTTCACCGCAGCCAACCCCAGCTTCGCCCAGTTCTGCTGGACCGCTGGCGTCAGAAGCCAATCCAGGAAAGCATGCGCGTCGGCCTTGCGGTCGGAGTTCTTCATCACCACCGCACACTGCCGAATCTCGGGATACTGGGAGGTTGGCATGAGCACATATTCCCCGATCTCACGGAAATGTGGAGTATTCGCGGTCGTCAGTGAGATCAGGCCTAACTGTGCATTGCCGGACTCGACATACTGCGCCGTCTGCGCGATGTTCTCGCCTACAACAAAGTGCGGCGAGACCTGATCGTAGATCTTCATCTTCCTGAGGGCTTGAGCTGCGGCAAATCCGTACGGGGCGTGCAATTCATTCGCAATTGCCACCGTCTTCACGCGAGGATCGGTTAGCCGCTCGATGCTCAGTGGCAGCAGGCCGGAGTCCTTCCGTGTCCAGAGCACCAACGTCCCCTTCGCATAGGCAGTCGGCGCTCCATCTGCCAATCCGGCGGCGACAACCTTCTCCGGATAAGTGAAGTCGGCGCCAAGAAAGATATCCATCGGAGATCCGCTGATGATTTGCGTCGCAAGCGTCGACGAAGACCCGAAGCTCACCACCAGCTTGATTCCAGTTGCGTGTTCGTAGGCCTGCGAAAGCTCTGGCATCACAGGCTGCAAATCCGCCGCTGCCGCGACCCGCAGCTCTTTCTGCTGCGCCAGCGTGCTCGAACCGAACAGCGCAATAAACGCCAGAGCGAGTGCGGCAGACGCGATGCAGCCTTTACGATAGGCTAGAGAAAACCATGAATGTAGCGACACATCAGCTTAGATGCACCGAATGCGCCGCCGTCATCACCAAAGATGACGTCAGCAGCAACTTTCGCTGCCCGGAGTGCAACGGTCTTTATGAAGTCGTCTACCCTTGGTCCACGGCAGACCCCGCAAGCCCGGCACCGCATGGCCTGCTTCCCAACCCCAGCGCCCTCCGCTGGCTTTGGCAGGAGCGCCGGACGTCAACGATGGCGGTAGACCAATCCGGCGTCTGGCGGTTTCGTGACCTGCTTCCCATCGTCGACGACCTCCAGCACGTCGCCACCCTCCGCGAAGGCAACACCCCTCTTTACGATTTGCCCCGTTGCGCCAGGTCCGCGGGCCTCGAATGGCTTCTCGCTAAACACCAGGGGATGAACCCCACTGCCTCCTTCAAAGACACCGGCATGACAGCTGCTCTCTCTGTCGCCGCCGAGCGTAAGTTCGAGTGGGTTGCCTGTGCCTCCACCGGCAACACCTCCGCTGCAATGGCTGCCTACGCCGCACGAGCCGGCCTTCGAAGCATCGTCTTCATCCCCGAAGGCAAGATCGCCTGGGGCAAGCTCTCGCAGTCTATGGACTACGGCGCGCTGACCATCCAGCTCAAGACCGACTTCGACGGCTGCGTCAACATCCTCGCCGACCTCGTCAAGCGTTTTCCGATCTACTTGCTCAACTCCGTTAACCCATACAGGCTCGAAGGCCAGAAGACTCCAGCCTTCGAGATACTCGAGCAGATGGACTGGCAGGTTCCAGAGCACATCGTTGTCCCCGGCGGCAACCTCGCCAACTCTGCTGCTCTCGGCAAGGGCTTCCAGGAGATGCACCAGCTTGGCCTCATCTCCCGCACACCGAAGATCAGCATTATCCAGGCAGAAGGAGCTAACCCGCTCTATCGCTGGTTCACCGACTCGAACCGCGTCATGCGCCCCGTCGTCGCTGATACCCGCGCAACGGCCATTCGCATCGGCAATCCAGCTTCCTGGCGCAAAGCCGCAGCCGTCATCGACGAGCTGGGCGGCTGGTGCGAACAGGTCTCCGAGCAGGAGATTGCCCTCGCCAAGGCCGAGATTGGCGCCGAAGGCATCGGCTGCGAGCCTGCATCAGCCGTCACTCTCGCAGGAATCAAAAAACTCGTCACGCTCGGCAAGATCACGCCGGAAGAGCGCGCAGTCCTCATCCTCACCGGCCACACCCTCAAAGACTCGCAGTACACCATCGACTACCACCGCAACGAGCTTTTCATCGAAGCCGAAAAAGCCCAGCTTAGTTCTGGGGATCAGGCGCGACACGCTGCTCTGCGTAAGCCGCCTATCGCCCTTGAAGCCAATCCCGACGTGGTCCTCCGCACGCTCGAGTCCCACATGAACCAGCCTCAGCCCGCATGAGCGCCACGACGCAAACCAAACCGCTCCACCTGCGTTTGCCTGCAACCTCCGCGAACCTCGGTCCCGGCTTCGACGCTCTTGGCCTGGCGATGTCGCTCTATCTCACAATCGTTGCTACTCCCGCCGAAGACTTCCTCATCGATGCCACAGGCCGCGATGCCAATCTCTGTTCCAACATCGAAGACAACCTCATCCTGACCACGTACATGGATGTCCTTGCCAACGCGGGCATCCTCGCCTCGCGCCTCCACCTCAAGCTTCACAACGAGATTCCTCTTGGGATGGGTTGCGGCTCGTCTGCTGCAGCTCTTCTGGCCGGAATCCTTCTTGCAAATCACTTCGGCAGTCTCAACTGGACCGACCAACAGATTCTTGAGGAGGCTTGCCATCGTGAGGGACATCCTGACAATGTCGCAGCTTGTCTTCTTGGCGGCATGACGGCCTCCGCCGTTATCGAAGACTCAGTAGTTACAGCGACTTGGGGGAAGAATCTAAACTGGAACCTTCTGCTTGCTGTGCCAGTCACGTCACTTTCGACCAAGAAGGCTCGGGCGCTTCTTCCTGAACATTATTCCCGTGAAGACGCTGTTGCGAATATTCAATCCACGGCGCTTCTTGTCGCTGCCTTTGCACAGAATCGCCCGGAGCTTCTTCGCGCCGGCATGCGAGATCGTATCCATCAGCCCTATCGATCGAAGGCCTGCCTTTTGCTTCCGTTACTTTTGCCTTTGATGGATCGACCGGAAGAGTCCTCGATCCTGGGAGTTGCGCTCAGCGGAGCTGGGCCCTCTGTTCTGCTTATTACCGCAAATCCAGCACCGCCGTCAGTTGACGATGTTATCCGTCAAGCCGCAGGCGATTCTAGTCTGGAAATTATCTATACTGCCATTTCTACAGGAGTGCTTCAAGCTTAAGAGCTTATCTTGCAGAGATATAAGACTATTGGATAATTAGTAATCTGGTAACATTCACAGGGATTACCTAAGATTGCTTTACGCCATCAAAAATTCCCCGTACTTTATCCCTCGTGGGCAGTTCTGGGGAGGGCTGCTACGCCGCCCGTTGACCTCTTTCAATAGAGGTCCGGGCGTTTCCTCTTTAAGTACAACTTTCGTCTTTGAACCCCCCGGATTCCTCATGCATCTATTATTGTGGAGACTGCGCTCCATCACACAATGGGTGGGACAAGGTGCAGCGTAATCTGGAGGAAGTTAAATGGCAGGACAGCACGTCACAGAAGTAAACGATTCCAACTTTGAAAAAGATGTACTTCAGTCGGCAGAGCCCGTACTGGTAGATTTTTGGGCTGCATGGTGCGGTCCTTGTCGAGCCTTGGCCCCCGTCGTAGACGAAGTGGCCAACCAATACCATGGCAAACTCAAGGTCATGAAGATGGATGTCGACTCCAACACCGCCACGCCCATGCGCTATGGCATTCGCGGCATCCCGGCCCTGTTGCTCTTCAAGGACGGCAAGGTTGCCGATCAGATCGTCGGCTTCGTCCCTAAGGACATGATCGACAAATCAGTCATCAAAGTTCTTGCGTAAGAAACAGCACCTCAATAGCAACGGCCCGGCGGGAAACAAATCGCCGGGCCGTTCTTTTTGTCGCTTACTGCAATCCCTGGGGCCTAATTCTGAAAACTTGGCCAGCGCCCGTGCGTGTTGATGGGATTAGGCGGATCCATGTGATGCCTTATATGAATCCCCGGCGTTGCCTGCAGAAAGACGTTCGGCTGCAGAATCAGTGTTGTATTTGTATTCCGCGTGATGATGTCAGCCATACTCGTATTTGAAATAGCCGAGGCTAAGTCCTGATTGAAGCCCTGATTCAACCAGAAGAAGCGATCACCGCTGCGCAAGGCCCGAAACTGCTTTGCAATAATCGTCTGAAAAGTAGGACCAACAACCGCACCCGAGACATGATTCTCAGCCAACCCTCCCATAAAAAGGTCAACTGAGCCGATGTTGCCGTAAACCGCTTGCATGTTTGCTGCAAGCACTGGGTCATTGGTGAGATCTACGAACGAGCGATACGGCATTAATCCGAGAGCCAGCCGCGTCTGATTGAGCGATCCCAGCCCAACATCGCTCTCGCGCCGGATATCGATCGCGATTAGATCGATCTCGTCGATCTCGCCTCCCACCAGTCCTGCAAACAGAAGGTTTCGCAATGCAGATACTGTGTACGCATCTGTGGCCTGGGAGGAATCCACGCCCAGGGACCGTATCAGCGAACTGACTCCGTTTTGCTCGTCGATCTCTGGAGTGTTGAAGAATGCTTCGGCCAGCGACTCGGTAAAGACGACATTCAGGTTGTTATCGAGCCCGGTTTGCGTATCGGACACTTCGGAGTGCCCGAGACGAAACGCGGCGGTTGAAAACTCCTGCGTCACCTCCGCGTTGACAGTCGGATCATAGCCTTTGTAGGGTCCCACGGCGCTGCCGACGAGAACCGGAAGGTATTCGTTGTAAATGATGTTCTGGTACTCCGCTGTGGTGATGGAGCGGGCCATGTTGTAGAGCTGCTGGCCGGACCAGTTGGGATGCTGCGATTTCAGGATAGCTACCCAGGAGTTATGCTCGCGCATGAAGAGTGTTGTCACCGCAGTGAGTTCAGGATTTTCCATCACCCTTGGATCGCCTGTAACAAAGCTATCGTTTACCACGGGAAGGTATCGTCCATTCTGCGAGCTCGTTAGCGTGCCGTCCGGATTGGTCAGGCTATCTGCAACTGCTTGCGTCGAGCCATAAAGCTGCGAGAGATCCAGATATCCTGCAACGGTGTTGATGATCGTATTGGTCAATGGGCTGCGCGTATCGCGAGTCATGGCGATGGTCGCTCCGTCCGGAAAGACGGGGTCGCCCACGGGTACGGCGATATTGATGGGAGCTGATGTCGTCGGGGTCTCCTCGAGATCAATATCGTGATCGACGAACTGTCCGAAGACATAGAGCCACGCCGAAGCTACCGGATCTTCGGTCTCCGCATTCTGACCATTCGCGCCTGTGCCTCCGGCAATGACGTTGCTGATCGTGCGTGGATTGGGTGCAGCAATCAATCCGTCGCTGGTTCCCGGAGCAAAGTTTAGCGGAGCGAGTGCGATCTCCGGCGTGCCGGGAGGAGTGTTCAGAGTGGGGTGGACGAGGTTATTGCCCGAGCCGCCAATCGGGCGAAACTCCTGCAGAAGATTCGTGTCGGGATTGTTCCCTCCGCGAAAACTCTGAGCAACAGCATTAAAAACCGGTGTGAGCAGCAGGAGAACTGCGACGTAACAACACATTTCCTTCCGGATCGACATAGCCATTTTCAACCTCTCAAACAGCGGTTAGCGATCGTTTCGTTTTCCTCCATCGCTGAGCAAACGCAGAAAAGGCGGTGGAGAGCATGGGCATCCCTGGGAGCCTGATGACGCAGTGCCGCGACGAGTTCGCTGAAGAACAACGAAGCTCCAGCCTGCGCGTGACCACGGCAATGCAATTGGGAACGAGGGTGAGCACGCGCGTAGACAACTCGGCAGCGCTCATGCGACCGCAAACGAATTGAGGCGAGACGCACCAATCCGTCTCGGAGGAGACAGACGCGTCCCGAGCCTCAATCGGCAAGCTTCGGCAGTAGAATGCCGAAGATTGTCAAAAGATCAGCCTGGAAAGCGCGTGGACGCGGCGCGGAGATACGTTCCGAGGGCGCGAGAGACGCTTTCGCTTGCATCAACTGCGATGGGCGCGCTCCGTGCAATCGCACAACCAAAAATGAATACGCAATGAATTCAATAACAATGTGCTCACGGAGACTTAGCACTCGGGCAAAAAATCCGCTCGGATGCGGATAATCTTCCCAGGTTGAAGTCGAAACTTCCTGGTTCGCTCGCATCAGGAATTCTTAGATGGGGAAAAATCACCGTCTGCCGGCGCGATTTCAGAGAACAGGTTTTTCGAAGACGTAGGAGGTCTTTACTTTGGAGTATCCATCGCGGAGGTAGAACCTGTGAGCATCTTCGCGTTTGATCTGCGACCGGACGCGAACGACCGGAATAGACTTGCTCCGCGCCCACTCCTCAACCTCGGCACAAAGACGCCTGCCGATGCCAAATCCGCGCGCCCCATCTAGCACCACGAGGCCACCGATCACCGCGCATGCGCTCGACTGCAAATGACACTCAGTCGCTGCATCAATCCAGCCGACTACCTGACCGTCAAGCACTGCGGCGAAGGTAACCCTATCCGTCGATTTTGCTGACTCCTCGATCCGGTGGCGGAGGTCGTCAACGGAGCAAGGATAGCCAAGCTGGAAGCTCAACTCCGCAGCCGCTTCCGCATCGGCTGTGGTGAGTCGCCGAATGGAGACCGCGGAACTACTCCTTGAAGCCAGAGTACCCATACCCTGTATTATTGCCCGTTTTTCGTTTGTCCTATTCTCCAAAATTAGTCCAGACCAATTGTTCCCCGATATATCGTTGACTCCAACGGTCCCCGCGTATAGCTTTGCTGCACATAGCATTTCGATCAATGAATTGCCGCGGTCAGACTCCCCATTTTCGCGGCCGGAGCAGCAATGACCAGCAAGCGGCCTCGTATCTTCTACGGGTGGATGATCGTATTCGTTAGTGCCGTTGGCCTGTTTCTTGGCCCGCCGCTCATGATCTTTTCCTTCAGCGTGTTTTTCAAGTCGCTGGTTCAGGACTTTCACGCCAGCCGCGCCACCGTGTCCTTCGCGTTTTCTCTGTTCAATACTCTTGGT
>Ga0210397_10002204_pt1 | contig 12345 bp, 9 predicted proteins | sample IncBWH2OmetaG_FD_160126 | JGI IMG/M metagenome (GOLD analysis project Ga0210397, IMG submission 160126) | Forest soil microbial communities from Barre Woods Harvard Forest LTER site, Petersham, Massachusetts, United States - Inc-BW-H-2-O ...
GACATAAGTCAGGACGACGGCCCGGACTACCGGCTCGGGAGCTCGCCGACCCAGTTCGGGGCCGGGGACCAGGGTGCCGGGATCCCGGTGCCGCTGGAGGACGGGCTGGTCTGGGCCGCGCTGCACCAGGACGCGATCGTCGTCCAGCTACCGGACCGCTCCGGCCCGCTGACCGGCCAGCCGGCGGCGGCGCTGCTGCGCCGCGGAGCCGCTTCCTGAGGCTGGCGGCCAGGGCCTGAGGAGCCGTGCCGGGCAGACAAGGGTTCCGGCCAGGGTGTTCACGGGCTCGATGGATCGGCCCGGGGCGCGATCGTGGATGACACCAGCAACGCATCATCCCGGCGGGCAGCACGTGGGCCCGCATCCGCGCACTGCAGGAGGTCCCCCGTGAACACGACAGGCCAGCAGGCCGAACACGCCGACGCCAAACCGACGATCGTGCTGGTACACGGCGCGTTCGCCGACGCATCCAGCTGGAACGGCGTCATCGAGCGGTTGCAGCGGCAGGGCTACACCGTGATCGCCCCGGCCAACCCGCTGCGCGGCGTGACCGCCGATTCGGCCTACACCGCCAGCCTGCTCAGCCAGATCGACGGCCCGGTGCTGCTGGCCGGGCACTCTTACGGCGGCGCGGTCATCTCCAGCGCCGGAGCCAGCGCACCGAACGTCGTCGGCCTGGTCTTCGTCGCCGCCTTCGCCCCCGACGAAGGCGAACGCCTCGGCGAAGTCGCGAGCGAGTCCAGGGACAGCATCCTGAACACGGCCCAAGTCCAGTACACCTATCCCGCCGGACCGGGCGGGGAGACCGCGGTCGAGTTCGGGATCAACCCGGCGCTGCTCCGGGAGGTCTTCGCCGCCGACCTGCCGCCGGAGACCACGGCGCTGATGGCCGCGACCCAGCGTCCCGTCGCGGCCGCGGCGTTCACCGACGTCTGCGGACCGCCAGCCTGGAAGAAGCTACCGTCCTGGGCCGTGGTCGCCACCGGCGACAAGGCCGCGGGAGCCGACCTCGTCCGTTCGATGGCCCGGCGGGCCGGCGCCGACATCGTCGAGGTCGAGGGCTCGCACGTGATCATGATTTCCCAGCCGCAGGCGGTCACCGACCACATCGTGAAAGCCGCCCAGGCGACCGTGGGTTCAGGCCGGTAGACGACGATGACGGCGGAAACAGATGCTTCGTTCGGCGCGCTGAAACAGGTCGACGCGGGCCTGCTCAGCGTCGGGTACGCCGAAGCCGGTCCTGAAGACGGCCAGGCGGTCATTCTCCTGCACGGCTGGCCCTACGACATCCACAGCTACGCTGAGGTCACCCCGCTGCTGGCAGCGGCGGGGTACCGGGTGATCGTTCCGTACCTGCGCGGGTACGGCACGACCCGCTTCCTCTCCGCTGCCACGGTCCGGAACGGCCAGCAATCGGTCCTCGGGGTCGACGTCATCGCGCTCATGGACGCTGTGGACATCGCCGACGCGGTTATCGGCGGGTTCGACTGGGGGGCGCGGACGGCTAACGTCGTGGCCGCCCTCTGGCCCGAACGGTGCCGGGCCATCGTGTCGGTCAGCGGGTACCTGATCGGCAATCAGGAAACCGGCAAGGTGCCCTTGCCCCCGCCGGCCGAGCTCTCGTGGTGGTATCAGTTCTATTTCGCCACCGAACGGGGCCGGGCGGGCTATGACCGATACCGGCGCGAGTTCGCGCGGCTCATCTGGCACACGGCCTCGCCCGAGTGGAACTTCGACGATGCGACGTTCAACCGGAGCGCCACGGCCTTTGACAACGCGGATCACGTCGCCATCGTGATCCATAACTACCGCTGGCGGATCGGCCTGGCCGAGGGCGAGGCACAATACGACGACCTCGAAAAGCAGCTGGCCGGGAGCCCGGTTATCTCCGTGCCGACGATCACCCTCGAAGGTGATGCCAACGGCGCGCCCCATCCGGAACCCGGCGCCTACGCGGCGAAGTTCGCGGGCGCGTACGCGCACCGGACCATCTCGGGCGGCGTCGGGCACAACCTGCCGCAGGAAGCCCCGCAGGCATTCGCCCAAGCCATCATCGACGTCGCCGGCCAGCGTTAGGAGAGAACGTGCCCGAAGACGACGCCATCCGCCCGTCGCGATGGTGAGAAAATCGGCTGGTGCAGATCGGGATCCTGGGATCTTTCGAGGTTCGCGCGGACGACGGCGTCCTGGCCGACGTGCCGGGTGCCCGGTTGCGCGCACTGCTGATCGCGCTCGCCCTCGAACCAGGACGCGTCGTCTCGAAGGCGGCGCTCATCGACTGGATCTGGGGTGAGCAGCCGCCTGCGGACACGGCGAATGCCTTGCAGCGCCTGGTTTCCCGGCTGCGCAAGGTGCTGCCGGAGGGGTTGATCGAAGGCCAGCCGGGCGGCTACCGGTTGACGGTGGAACCCGACGCCGTCGACGCCGTCCGGTTCGAGCGCCTGGTGGCTCGGGCTCGCGACGTGGAGGGTCCGCGGCGGGTACAGCTGTTGCGCGAAGCCCTCGCCTTGTGGCGTGGTGCGGCCATGGCCGATGTCGGCCTGGAGGATAGCGAAGCGCTGGACGCCGCGGTCACCCGGCTCGAACGGCTGCGCCTGGCCGCGATGGAGGATCGGTTCGATGCCGAGGTAGGTCTCGGCCAGGCGGGCGAGCTGATCGCGGAGCTGACCGATCTGGTAGCCGCCCATCCGATGCGGGAACGGCTGGCCGCCGCGTTGATGCGTGCCCTAGCCGCGGCCGGACGCGACACCGAGGCGCTGCTCGTGTACGAACGCACCAGGGAAACCCTGGCCGACCAGCTGGGCGCCGACCCCTCGCCGGAGTTGTCCGCTTTGCACGTCGCGCTGCTGCGGGGCGAGCTGGGTCGGCGGGAAGAGACCCGGAAGACCAACGTGCGCGCCGAGCTGACGAGTTTCGTCGGCCGGGAGGCCGATGTGGCCGCGGTCCGCGAGCTGATCGGGGAGGGCCGGCTGACTACCCTGATCGGGCCGGGCGGCTCGGGTAAGACCAGGCTGGCCACGGAGACCGCGCGCACGCTGCTCGGCGACCTGCCGGACGGGGTGTGGCTGGTGGAGCTCGCCGCCATCGGCGCCGACGGTGACGTGGCCCAGGCCGCGCTGGCCGCGCTCGGGCTCCGGGATGCCCTGCTCGGCTCGGCACCGAGCGCGGATCCGGTGGACGGGCTCATCGCGGCGATCCGCGAGCGGGAAGCGCTGCTGATCCTGGACAACTGTGAGCACGTGATCGAGTCGGCGGCGGCGTTCGCCGACCGGGTCCTCGGCGAGTGCCGGCGGCTGCGGATCCTGGCGACCAGCCGGGAACCCCTCGGCATCACCGGTGAGGCGCTCTGGGCGACCGAACCGCTGGCGCTGCCCAGCGCTGGGCCCGGCACTAGCGGCGAGATCGAATCCTCGCCGGCCGTCCGGCTGCTGCGCGACCGGGCCGGCGCCGTACGCAAGGATCTGGGCGGCGATGCCCACACCTTGTCGGCGATGGTACGCATCTGCCGGGCGCTGGACGGGATGCCGCTGGCGATCGAACTGGCCGCGGCCCGGCTGCGCACCATGACCATCGAGCAGCTCGCCAACCGGCTCGATGACCGGTTCCGCCTGCTGACCGGCGGCAGCCGTACCGCACTGCCGCGGCACAGGACGCTGCGCGCCGTGGTCGACTGGAGCTGGGACTTGCTAACCGATGCCGAGCGGATAGTGCTGCGCAGGCTGTCGGTGTTCGCGGGCGGGGCGAGCCTGGAGGCGGCCGAGCGGGTCTGCGCCGGCCCTGCGGTCGTGCCGGACGAGGTGCTCGAGTTGCTCACCTCGCTAGCCGAGAAGTCGCTGCTTGTCACCGAGGGCGACAGGGCACCAGGCGACGGGGCGCTGCGCTATCGGATGCTCGGCACGATCAAGGAGTACGCCGCGGACCGGCTCACCGAAGCGGGGGAATCGGACCTGGCCCGGCAGGCACATCTCGGCTACTTCACCGAACTCGCCGAGTCCGCGGAGCCGCACCTGCGCCGTGCCGAGCAGCTGGTCTGGCTGGCCAGGCTCGAGGCTGATCACGACAACATCAGTGCCGCGATGCGTGGCGCGATCGCGGCCGGACAGGCGCAGGCGGCGATGCGGCTCGCGGCGGCTGCCGGCTGGTACTGGTGGCTCGGCGGGCGCCGGTCCGAAGGCTTCGAGCTGATGGTCGCGGCCACCAACACCCCCGGCGAGGTGACCGATGGGGTCCGGGCCATGGTGTACGCGCTGGTGGTGAACTTCGTGACCTCCGGGCGGGGCGATGGCCACGAGGCCGCGGAGTGGATTCACCAGGCGTACCGGTTCAGCCAGCGCAGCCGGCCCGGCAACCCGCTGCTGGGATTGGTTATCCCGCTCGAACGCTTGCTGCAGGCGCCGGGCGCGTCGGTGTCCGCGTGGGAATCAGTCCTGGACAACGAGGACCCCTGGGTACGCGCCCTGGCCCGGCTGCAACTCGGCAAGATGCAGAGCATGCTCGGCCAGGGCGGCCGGGAGGCGGAGGCCAATCTGGAGCTGGCGCTCGCCGAGTTCCGGGCGCTCGGCGAACGGTTCGGGATTTCGTTCGCGCTGTCCGAACTGGCGGAGCAGATCGCCAAGCGCGGCGACTTCGCCGGCGCGTGCGAACTCTACGAACAGGCGGTCACGGTCGTCACCGAGGTCGGTGCCACCGAGGATGTCATCCGGATGCGCACCCGCCTGGCCCTGCTGTACTGGCTGAAGGGCGATGGGGACGCTAGCGCGGCCGCCATGGCCGAGGCCGAGCGGAGCGCCGACGGTGTCACCTGGCCCTATACGCTGGTCGAGCTGGCGCTGGCCAAGGCGGAGCTCGCTCGCTGGGGCGGCGACGCCGAGGAGGCCCGCCGTCAACTCGGCGTCGCGATCACCCTCCTGGGCGACGACGCGGAGCTGGCGAATATCCGCGCGGAACTTCACGACGTGCTCGGATATCTGGCCGACGATGTCAAACAAGCCCGTACCCACCGCGTCGCGGCCTGGCAAGCCGCGTCCGAGGCGGGGCTCGCACCCGTGATCGCCAGGATGCTCGTCGGGTTCGCGGACCTGGCCCTTCGCTACGACCAGTACGAGCAGGCGGCGCGGCTGCTCGCGGCCAGCGTCGGGGTACGCGGACTGCCGGATCTCTCCCAGCCGGACGCGGCCAGGATCGAGCAGGCGGCGCGGCATCACCTCGGCGAGGCACGGTTCGCCGAGGTGACGCGGGAGGGCACGCAGACGAGCTGGTCCCAGCTGGTCGAGGTCACGCTCGCTTCGTAAAGGTGGCGAGCGACCACAGGTAGCCGATCAGGGCGATCCCGGCGCACCACGCGACGGCGGTGATCGCCTTGCTCGCGGACGGTTCCCCGGTCAGCAATCCGCGCAGGGTTTCGATGATCGGGGTGAAGGGCTGGTACTCCGCGAACTGCCGTACCCCGGCCGCCATCGTGTCGGCTGGCACGATCGCGCTGCTCAGGAACGGCAGCAAGATCAGCGGCACGGCGGCCATGCCCGCCGATTCCGGAGTTTTTGCCGCCAACCCCAGCGCGACGGTGATCCAGCTGGTCGCGAAGGAGACCAGCACGATGAGGCCGATCGCGCCGAGCCATTCGGGGAAACTCGCGTGCGGCCGGAATCCCATCGCGAACGCCACCCCGATGACGGCCGCGATGGCGACCAGGCTGCGGAGCACGGTCTCGACGACATGCGCGCTCAGTACGGCACTGCGGGAGATATCCATCACCTTGAACCGGTTGATGATCCCCTTCGTCACGTCGGAGTTCACGGCCACCGCGGTCCCGCTCAACCCGTAGCAGATCGTCAAGATGATGATGCCCGGCGTCAGGTAATCGACGTATTTGACACCGACGTCGAAGGCGCCGCCGATCACGTAGACGAACATCAGCAGGAGCACGATCGGGAACAGGATCGCGTTGAACACGGTGACCGGGTTCCGGATGGTGTGCTTGAAGTTACGGCGCAGCATGATCGTCGAATCGGTGCTCATCGTGCGCTCTCCTCTGTGCTTGCGTGGCCGGTCAGGGCCAGGAAGACGTCGTCGAGGTCCGGGGTGTGGACCGAGAAGTCCTCGACCTCGATCGAATGTTCATCGAGCTGGTTGAGCAGGGCCCGTACGGATTTCGCCCCGCCATCGCTGGGGACCCGCACGGTCAGGTCGTCCTCGTCGTCGCGGGCGGAGCCGGGCAGGAGCCGCAGCGCGGTCTCGACGTCGGGCTCGCCGGCGAACCGGAGCCGGACGTGGCTGCCGGGGATCTGGCGCTTGAGCTCGCCGGGGGTGCCCTGGGCGACCAGATGGCCCTGGTCGAGCACTGCGATCCGGTCCGCCAATCGGTCGGCCTCGTCGAGGTACTGGGTGGTCAGGAAGATGGTCACGCCGTCGGCCACCAGCCGACGGATGATGTCCCACATCGTGCGGCGGCTGCGCGGGTCCAGTCCGGTCGTCGGCTCGTCCAGGAAGATGATCTCGGGCCGGTCGACCAGCGTCATGGCCAGGTCCAGCTTCCGGCGCATACCCCCGGAATAGGTCGATGCCAGCTTGCGGGCCGATTCGGTCAGGTCGAATCGCTCCAGCAGGTCCGTGACCACTCGCTTGGCTTCGCCGGAGCCCAGCCGCTTGAGGTCCGCCATCAGCTGGAGGTTCTCCTGGCCGGTCAGCAGTTCGTCCACCGCGGCGAACTGGCCGGTGACCCCGATGGCCGCGCGCACGGCCTTGGTCTCGGTCGCCACATCGTGCCCGGCGACCAGCGCCGTTCCGCCGTCGGCCTTGATCAGCGTGGTCAGCACGTTGACCGTCGTCGTCTTGCCCGCCCCGTTGGGGCCGAGCAGGGAAAAGACCGTACCCGTTTCGACATCGAGATCGATGCCGTCGAGAACGACCTTGTCCTTGTAAGCCTTCCGCAGCCCTGAAGCCGCTATCGCTGAATTTCTCATGGGTCCAGATTCCGGGCCCGGGCCGCCATGCGCCTGACACGCCCCTGACACGGGCGCTGTCATGGCGTCCTACATGACGGTCAGCGCGCCGGAATCTGCCGGGGCCGGCTGGAGGGCAGCCGCGAGCTCCGCGCGCGAGCGGATGTCGAGCTTGGCGAACGCGTGGGTCAGGTGCGTCTCGACGGTGCGCGGCGTCACGTACAGCCGCTCGGCGATGGCCCGGTTGCCGAGCCCGCGGGCGGCCAGTTCGGCGACGCGGTGCTCAGCCGGGGTGAGCGCGCCGGGACCGCTGAGCGCGCTGCGCCGCGGCCGGGCGCCGGCCGCGTTGAGCTCCTCACGGGCGCGCCGGGCCAGCCGCAGCATGCCGCCGCGATCCGCCTGCTCCAGCGCGCGCCGGAGCGGGTCGCGGGCGTCCGCCCGCCGGTTGGCCCGGCGCAGCGCGGCGCCGAGGGCGACCAGGGCGCGGGTGTGCTCGAGCCGGGCTGGCGAGCCGGCCAGCATCGTGACCGCTTGCTCCAGGAGCGGGATCGGCTCGGTCGTCGTGCGGGCGAGCAGGCACAGGGCGGCGCCGCGGGCGCCCGGCGTCCCGAGCTGCTCACTGAGCTCGAGCTGTTCCAGCGCGAGCCGCCGGGCCTCGGCGTCCTCGCCCAGGACGAGGAGCGCTTCGGCGGCCTCGGCGCGCCAGCTGGCGAACACCGGGTGCCGGACGCCGATTTCCGCGGCCCGTTCGGCGGCCATCCGGGCGTCGGCCAGCGCATCGGCGGGCCGGTGCTGGGCCAGCCTGAGCCGGGCACGGCTCTGCAGCACGAGCGGCGCGGCGAGCGCCCCGGCTGGCAGTCCGGCCTGCTGGCCCGCCGCGGTCAGCGCCGCATCGGCCCCGGTCAGGTCGTCGGCCTCCACCAGCGCGTCCAGCAGGAACGACAGGCACCACAGCGTGGCGGGCGCCGGCGCCACCGGCAGCTTGTACTCGAACGCAAGCCTGCCGTCCGCCTCGGCGTCGCGTATCTCGCCGACCCGGACCAGGGCCATCGCGCGGAACATGCAGCCATGGGCGAGCGCGATCAGCCAGCCACGGGGACGCGCGACGTCGATGAGCGCCTCGCACAGGGCGAACGCGGGCGTCAGCTCGTCATCGAGGATCAGCTGCAGGGTCGCCAGCGAGGCCAGCAGGGAGCCGGGCTCGGCCGATAGCGCGTCGTGCTCGAGCGCGGGACGCATCAGCGCCTGGGTCTCGGCGGCGGCGCGGTTATCGAGAATGCCGCCCAGGGCGGCCGCGGATATCCGCCACAACTCCAGCGCCGACGACTCGGGCGGGCGCTCGCGCGCATAGCGGCGCGCCTCCGCGACCGTCGACGCGTGCACCAGGCCGTTGGGTACCAGCTCGGCCTCGAGCCGCTCGCGCAGTTCCGCGGGGTACGCGCCGGCTTGCCCGAGCGCCTGACGGCACAGCGCGACAGCCTCGCCGAAACGCCCGATCAGACCCAGGGCACGGGCGCCATCCAGGGCGATCGTGCCGCGCTGTAGGGGGGTGGTCGCGACGTCGACCGCCTCGTGCAGCAAGTCGTAGGCGTCGGGTTGCATGTACGCCGCGAGCGCGAGGCCGAGCTCGAGCCGCACGTCAGCGTCCTGGGCCGGGTCGGGCGGCGGTTCGGCGGCCGCGCGGCGCAGGTAGGCCGCCGCGCTCTGCGGAGCGCCGCGCGCGCTGGCCCGCCCGGCCGCCGCGCGCAGCGTGGCGACGGTGTCCGCCTCGCGGGCAGGCTCGGTGCGCAGCAGGTGCAGCCCGATCCGCTCCGGGTCGGCGCGCTCGCCCGCGAGCAGCGCGGCGGCTGCGGCGTGCCACTGGGCCCGCTCGCCCGCGGGCAGGCTCGCGTACAGCGTTCCGGCGATCAGCGGATGCACGAGCATCAGGCCCGGCCCGTCCTCGAGCAGCCCGGCGGTCCGCAGCGCGTCCGCGGCGGGGACGGCGGCGGGCGGCTCGAGCCGGGCCAGCTGGGCGGCATGGCGCAGCGGCGCGCCGGGGCCGAGGACGGCCACGGCGCGGGCCAGCGGCCCGGCCCCGTCGGGCAGCCGGGCGAGCTGGAGCTCGATGACGCGCGCGACCTGCTCGGACCCGAACGTTCCCAGCCGCGCCGCGGCCTCGTCGTCCGGTACGTCCTGGCCGGCCGCGAACTGGGTCAGCAGGGCACCGAGCAGGAACGGGTTGCCGCCGGTCACGGCGTGGCAGGCCTGGGCGAACCCGGCTGTCGCCGCGGGCAGCCGCCCGCGCACCAGCGTCTGTACCGCCGCGGGCCCGAGCGCCCGCGGGCGCACCGGCGGCTCGGGCGCGCTGGCCAGCAGCTCGGCCAGTAGATCAGGCGCCGCGGCGGGCTCACCCGAGCGCACCGCGCAGAGCACCCCGATCGGCAGTTCGTCCAGGGACCGCGCCAGCAGCGCCAGCCAGCGCAGGGACGGAGCGTCGGCCCAGTGGACGTCGTCGACGGCGAACACGGCGGGACCGCGCTCGCCGAGGTTGCTGGCCAGCCAGACCAGCCCGCGCACGGCGGCGTGCATGGCATCGCCCGCGTTGGCCGGCTCCCCCGCCTCGGGCGCGAGGACCCGCCCGGCCAGACCCGCGGCGCCGGCCGTCAGCCCGTCCCAGTCCGGCCGGGCGCGCAGCGGGTCGAACAGCTGGCGTGCCATCCCCCAGGGGGCGTGCTGCTCCAGCGGGCTGCACCGCGCGCGCAGCACGACCGCTCCGTCCGTGCGCGCGGTCGCGCCCGCGGCGGCGAGCAGGGTCGACTTGCCGATGCCGGCCGGGCCGGCCACCACGATCACGCGGCCCGAGCCGGCCCGGGCCGCGGCGAGCAGGCGGCCGAGCTCGCCCAGCTCGGCGTCCCGGTCCAGCAACGCCTCCATCTTCAGGAAGCTAACCCGGCCCAGCGGGCCGTGCAAGCGCGTACCGGCGGGAAACCTCGTGGCCGGTTCCACGATGCGCGGGTGGCCGACCCCGGGCGAGCATCGATCAACGCTACCGACGCGGGAGGACATCCGATGAGCACCACCGAAGCCGAACTACGGCCCGACCGCTACGCGCTGGGACGCACGTCACGGGAGCACGAGCGGCTCCGCGCCCAGGCGCGGGTCTGGGAGGCCGCAACCGGGCGGCTGCTGGACCAGGCCGACCTCGCTCCCGGCACGAGCTGCCTGGACGCCGGCTGCGGACCCGGCGAGACGATGCGCGTGCTGGCCCAGCGCACCGGGCCGGCCGGCCGGGTGCTCGGCATCGACACCGACGACGCTCTCGGCGCCGCGGCCCTGGCCATGCTGCATGGCGCGGGGCATCGCAACTGCGATTTCCTCGCGCACGACCTGACGGCCGACGGACCGCTCCCGGGCGGCCCGTTCGGTGTCGTCTACGCGCGGCTGCTGCTGTTCCACCTCCCCCAGCGGGTCGCCGTCCTGGCCCGGCTCTGGGACGCGGTCGCCCCGGGCGGCCACCTGATCGTGCAGGACTACGACATCCGCACCGTCGGCGTGCTGCCGGCGCTGGACAGCGTCGACGAGCTGCTCAGGGTCATCAACGGCGCGTTCGACGCGGCGGGCTGCGACGTGAGCGCGGGCGCGCGGCTGGCGCAGCTGTTCACGCAGGCCGGCGTCGGGCACCCCGACGGTACCGACGTGGCAGGCCGGATCGAGCCGCTGGCCAGCGGCCGCGCGCTCCTGGAGGGCAGCTTCCGCAGCGTGCTGCCGGCCGCGATCGACCACGGCATCACCACCAGGACGGCAGCCGAGGCGGCACTGGCCGCGATCGACCGCGACGCCGGCCGCTTTCCCGACCGCCCGGTGCTGTGGCCGCTGCTGATCGGCGCCTGGAAGCGCAAGGAGCTCCTGTGAGCAGGCAGCCGGCTGCCGGATACTCGAGGGATGGAGCATCTTGCCGAGCGGCTGGCCGAGATCCCCGGAGTAGTGGCGGTGACCCTGGGCGGATCGCGGGCGACGGGCACGGCGGTCGAGGGGTCTGACTGGGACTTCGGCCTGTATTACCGGGGCGGGCTTGATCCGGCGGACATCACCGCGCTGGGCTGGCCGGGCCGGGTCTTCGCGCCCGGCGAGTGGGGCAGCATCGTGAACGGCGGGGCGTGGCTGACGGTCGACGGTACCAAGGTCGACCTCATCTACCGGGATCTGGACGAGGTCCTGCGCTGGACCGCGGCCGCCGGGGACGGGCAGTTCGAGATCCGCCGCGAGGTCGGTTACGTGGCCGGGATCGCCACGTACATCCTGGCCGGGGAGCTGGCCCTGGGCCGGGTGCTGGCTGGTGACCTGCCGCGCCCGGCGTTCCCGCCCCGGCTGCTCCAGACGGCGCCCGAGGCCTGGTTCCGGCTCGCGGCCGGGGCACTGTCCTTCGCCGGCGTCTACGCCGGCCGCCAGGACCGGGTGGCGTGCCTGGCGAACCTGTGCCAGGCGGTGCTGGCCACCGGCCAGGGCCGGCTGGCGGCTGCGGGCGAGTGGGTGCTCAACGAGAAACGGCTGACCGAACGGGCCGGGCTGGACGCCATCCAGGACCGGCTCGCGCAGCCCGGGCCAGGCCTGGACGCGCTCGTCTCCGACGTCCGGGCCCGTCTCGGCCTGGACGATCCCGTCTGGGCGGTCAGGCCGGCCGGCTGAACGGCACGGTCACCGTGATGGTGTCGGGGAACCAGTGGGCTCCGCCCGCGTGCCGCGGCGCCCCGCACACCGTCTGCAGGTACCTCATCGGCGGGCCGAACCCGTCCAGCGTGTCACCGACCGGGAACCCGTAGCTGTCCCGTATGACGTACGAGAGGGTTCCGGCGTACCGTCCGTTCTCGCGGGTGCCGCGCCCGGTTACGGTCAAGCCCGACGGCGCCGCCGACGGGGCCGCGGCCGAGCAGCCCGGCAGCGCCGCGACGACGCACAGGGACGCGGCGGCGATGACCGACTCCTTCGCCGGGATCCGACGGGGACGCCCCATACCGTGAGCATGCCACGCCTGTCCGAATGCTGATCACGCTCGGGTACGTTCGGGGTCATGGAACTCCACGTCGGCTGCGCGATGTGGACGTACGCACCTTGGCAAGGCCGCTACCTGCCTGTTTCGCTGACCCCGCGGGAACGCCTGCGCGCGTACGCGACGTGGTGCAATGCCGTGGAGGGCAATACGACGTTCTATGCGACGCCCGCCCTGGACACGGTGAGATCGTGGGCCGCGCAGACCGCGCCCGGCTTCCGGTTCATCCTCAAGCTGCCCAGGACGGTCACCCATGAGCGCCGGCTCGCCGAGGCCGACGAGCCGCTCCACGCGTTCCTGGCCGCGATCGAGCCCCTCGGGCCGCGCGCGCACGCGCTGTGGATTCAGCTGCCGCCGTCGTTCAGCCCCGCCGAC
>Ga0210397_10002208_pt1 | contig 12325 bp, 6 predicted proteins | sample IncBWH2OmetaG_FD_160126 | JGI IMG/M metagenome (GOLD analysis project Ga0210397, IMG submission 160126) | Forest soil microbial communities from Barre Woods Harvard Forest LTER site, Petersham, Massachusetts, United States - Inc-BW-H-2-O ...
ACCTCTCCCGTTCATTCCCGTCGAATGGCATGGGAGGGAAGTCCTAGCGTTCGCCGCCTGCTATTGTGGCGACGTGAGGGACGGAGAAATGGCCCTTGCCGAGCTCCGTGGTCTGGGCCAACCAATTGCCGGAGCGGTCGGTCCACAGCCTTTCGCTCAGTGGCAAACCACGTTCGATCCGCTGCTCACACCGGGGGCGCGCAATTGCTGGAAGAGCCATGATTTCATGGATCTGTCCGAGGCCATGGTCGGGGCTCTGCTGGCCGGTGTTAGCAAATTGCCGAGTCCGGAGTGCGAGGTCTTCATCGGGCATCTCGGCGGCGCGATGGCGAAGGTGCCGGTCGAGGCGACGGCCTATCCGCAGCGCCAGTCTCACTTCGTGATGAATGTCCACACCCGCTGGCGCGAGCAGGCCGACGATGCAGCCTGCATCGCCTGGGCGCGCCAGCTGTTCGATGCGACTGCTCCTTATGCCGCGGGCAGTGTTTACGTCAACTTCATACCGGACGACGAGGTCAGTCGCGTCAGCGCGGCTTACGGCCCCAACATGCAGCGCTTGGCGCAGATAAAGCACTGCTACGACCCAACGAACCTGTTCCGGATGAACCACAACATCGCGCCGGCCTCTTCAGCATCGGCGGCGGCTTAATGAAAGCAGGGTGGCCATCGCAATGACAGCGAGGCAGCAAACGAAGCAGCGAGCGGGCTCATGAGCCAGGACATCAAGACGTGGCTGCGTGCTCTTGGCCTCGGGCAATACTGTGATGTCTTCGCCGCCAGTGATGTCGACCTGAGAGTCCTCCCGCATCTCACGGAAGCGGATCTCCGCGAACTGGGGGTGTCGCTCGGACACCGCAAAATTATCCTGGCGGCTGTTGCCGAGTCCTTCGCGGTCGCGCCGTCGGCACCAGGCACCAACCATCTCCATGCGAACGAAAAGCCGCTGCCGCGCGCGCCACCAGAGCGACAACCCGAGCGGCGGCTGCTGAGCGTCCTGTTCTGCGACCTGGTTGGTTCCACGGAGCTGTCTCGGCGCCTCGATCCCGAGGATCTGCGCGAAGTGCTTCGCAGCTATCAGGATCGGGTCGCCGGCGCGGTCACCCGTTATGGCGGCTACGTCGCCCGATTCATGGGCGACGGCGTCATGGCGTATTTCGGATGGCCATGCGCCTACGAGGACCACGCCGAACGCGCGGTCCGAGCCGGGTTCGAGGCGCTGGGCGCCGTGCAACTGCTGAAGCCCAACGATATCGAGCTCGAGGCCCGCGTCGGCGTAGCCACGGGGCTCGTCGTTGTCGGGGACCTCGTTGGAGGCTCGGTCCGCGAGGAAGGTGCGGTGGCGGGTGAGACGCCCAATCTCGCAGCCAGGCTCCAGGCGAGCGCGCGGCCGAGTCAACTCGTCATAGCGGAGGCGACCAGGCGACTGATCGCCGACGCCTTCGTCGTCGAGGACCTCGGTGAGAAGCCCCTCAAGGGATTCGGGACGGGCATCCGCGTGTATCTCGTCAAGTCCGAGCGAGAGGTCGAAAGCCGCTTCCATGCGGCGCACGCCGGAGAGCTGTCGCCTTTCGTAGGTCGCGTGCACGAGGTCGCGCTGCTCGTTGAAAGGTGGGAGCTTGCGCGCGCAGGAGAGGGACAGGCAATCCTGCTCTCGGGGGATGCCGGCATCGGCAAATCCCGGTTGGTACAGGCCTTTACAGAAAAGCTGGGCGCGACGCCGAACGTCGTCCTGCGTTTTCAATGCTCGCCCTATCATACCCACAGTACCCTGTTTCCGATTGTTCAGAATCTCGGCCGCGCCGCCGACTTTCAGCCGGGCGATAGCAACCAGCAACGGCTCGACAAGCTCGAGCATATGCTCGCCGAGGTGGGCGCGGACATTCGGACGGTGGCACCCGTTTACGCGGAGCTTCTGTCCCTCGATTGGCATGATCGGTACGACAAGATCGACCTCACGCCACAGCAAAGGAAGAGCCTCACACTGCAGACGCTGGTCGACCGGTTCCTGCAGCGCGCCACGCGCTCTCCAGTGCTGATTATTGTCGAGGACGCTCACTGGATCGATCCCACCACGACCGAGCTGCTCGATGCGCTGATGGCGCCAATCAACCGAGCACCGATCATGTTGCTCGTAACACACCGGCCGAGCTGGACTTCTGAATGGCCCAGCCTCTACGGCCATGTGCTGCCGCTTTCCCTCGGGCCGCTGGCAAAGCCTCAGATCGCCGACATGGTGCGGCACATTGCCGGCGCCACTGCCAGCGCGCGCCTGATCGATGAGATCGTCGGCCGGACCGATGGCGTCCCCCTATTCATCGAGGAGTTGGCCCGCTCTCTGGTCGAGCGCGAGGCCGGCGTGGGCGAATTTGAGGTAGGGCTTCCGGCGACGCTGCAAGGCTCCCTGATGTCGCGTCTCGATCGCTGCCAGCCGACAGCGAAAGAAACCGCCCAAATCGCCTCTGTCATCGGTCGCGAGTTCAGCCGAGACTTGCTTGCTCATGTATGCGATTTTCCGGCCGACGATCTCGATGCTGCCGTCGCCGAGCTGATGGCGGCGCATCTGGTTCTGAGAGGGGGTCCTTCCGAGGATGCCCTGGCGTTCAGGCACGCCCTCATTCAGGACACGGCATACCAGTCCCTGCTGACGAGCAGAAGACAGCGGTATCATGCGGCAATTGCCCGCGCCCTCGCCGAGTACCGCCTTGAGACAGCGGACACCCAGCCGGAGCTGGTTGCGCGCCACTTCTCCGAGGCCGGACTACCACAGTTGGCCCTGCCGTTCTGGCGGCGTGCCGGTGAGCGCGCCCTGGCGCGCTCGGCGAACTACGAGGCCATCGAACATTACGGGAAGGCCCTGGCCATCGCCGAGAGACTGCCCGATTCGGAAGGGCGCGAGGACGCCGTACTCGAAACAAGAATTGCATTGGGTCAGGCGCAGTCGGCGGCCGGCCATCTGCGACAGGCTTCGGCCACATTCGAGCGCGCCGCCGGCGAGGCGCGAGCCCGTCGAAACAGCGATGCACTCGCCAACTGCTCTATCGGATTTGCACACGCCCGGTTCTACTATCACGACTCTCTTGATCCTTCCATCGCGATGCTGCTCGAAGCTTTATCGAAGATCGAAGGAGGAGACAGCCGCCAGCGCTGCCGGATATTGAGTGCGCTCGGTAGAGCGTTCCTGATGAAGGGCAATTTCGAGCGTGCTGACGTCTTCAATTCCGAAGCCATCGAAATGGCGCGCCGCCTCAAGGACGACCGCTCTCTCTGTGAAGTTCTGTTTACTCCATTTCTGGTGCCGGCCGCACTCTCGGGGACACAATCCGCGGACCTGCGCAACCGCCTCAGCGAAGCGCTCGCAGTTGCCAATCGACTGAATGACGCCGATCTCCGCACCCGAATCCTTTCTGTGCACATCTATTATTTGGCCGAATTTGGCGACTACCAGGGGATGATCACGGCTTTGGACCAGTTTCAATCATCAATCGAAGGCCGTCAGATGCTGCACCAGGAATGGGTTGCGCAGCTAGGGCGAGCCATGCAGGCTCTTTTGATCGGCGACTTTGCGGCCGCCGAGAAGCTCGTTGAGAACGCGTATGCGATGGGTCGCAGGACGCATGGGGAAAGTGTCGAAGGCGTCTACGGCATGCAGATGTTCACGATCCGCCGTGAGCAGGGACGCCTGGCGGAGATTGCCCCTGTCATCAAACAGTTGATCAATAACGAACCAGAAGGCAATACCTGGAAGCCCGGATTCGCGCTCGTCGCGACGGAGCTGGGCTTCAAGCCGCAGGCACAAAAGATGCTGGACGAGTTGCGGCAGACCGATTTCACCTTCCCAATGGATGCGAAGCGGAGCACGACGCTTTCCTATCTTGCCGATGTCTGCGCGGCGCTCGAGGACGAGCGCTGCGCGCGTGCCTTGTACGATCTGCTCGAGCCCTACCGCCACATGACCGTCACGGCCGGTATCGTGACCGTCTGCTACGGATCGGCCGGCCGCTTCCTCGGAGCCCTCGCCGACATGCTCGGCGACTGGGATCGTTCCGAAGAGCACTTCGAGGAGGCGTTACGGATGGACCGGCACATGCATGCATGGCCTTGGCTGGCGCACGCGCAGAACCGATACGCGCACATGCTGCGCCGCCGCGGCCGCCATGCCGACATCGCACATGCCGATGCGCTGTTGAACGAATCTCTGGCGATGGCAAGTCGCCTGAACATGACCGCTCTGCTTACGAGGCTCCGCGGTCAACTGCACTGAACGTGCCACGTCGTAAACGGGAGAGAGCCATGCCGCGTTTCATTATTGAGCGAAATTTCGCAGAAAAACTGGAGTTCACGAAGGAAGGAGTCGAAAGAGTCGATCTCATCAATGATGAAGAAGGAGTGAAGTGGATCTTCTCCTTTCTGAGTGCCGACAAGCGCAAAACCTACTGTCTTTATGAGGCCGAAAACGCCGACGCCATTCGCAATGCGGCGAGGCGCGCCAATATTCCGGCCGACGCGATCATCGAGGTGGACCAGATAACGCCGGCGATGTTTGCGTGAAAGGTCTCATGGAGCCAGGTCGCCTCCTGTGAAGGGTTTCGGATGCCGGCCGCTTGAGGAACGGCGCCGCGTGTTCGGCGGCCGGCGTCCGAAAGCCTCGAAAGGAAGAAACCGCGCTGGGGGGACGTAGAACGGTGCCGCGTGGCCGAGTGAAGTCGCGTCGCAGGCACAAACAACCTTTAGACGATCAGGAAGATCGCCCAGGGGGATTTAATGTTTGACGGCACCCGTACTTTCAATGGCTTGGCCGTAGCAAAAATAACACACCACACAACCTAGACATGAGTCTTCTCGATATCGAAGCGCACGAGGCAAACTGATCTTTAGCGACCTGAAAGCCCCGGAGCTATCTGAGCCGAAACTGTTTCGAGCTGCTCGTCAAGAGCGTCACCGCATTTGTAACTCTGCTAGCACCCAGATCCAGGACCGGTGCAATTAGCCCGACGTGCGCACAATCACTCTCGAGAATGCCCCGGTTCGAGTTGGACTCTTGTGCAATGGTTGGTGCTCCGCCACGATCTTCCAGATCAGCACGTCTTCGATCATCGGATCATTGCGCGCAACGCGCTAATTGCCCTGCTCGTCAGGATGCCCTGTCGCCTGTTGCTTCGCTGTGTCGCCGGCCGCAGCGTCCTACCGCGCGAGCGGTCCGATGCCCGCGGCGGCACGCGCAAGACGATAATTGTGGCGCTCGCGCGCAAGCTCCTCATTGCGTTGTGGCGGCTCGTGACAACCGGCGAGATGCCGGCCGGTCTGCTGCTGCGCGCCGCATAAGGACAACTGAGTTGCTGCAGCCTGGCGCCTTATCGATGCCGAGTTGCAACTGATGAACCGAGGTGGCGGCAACCCGATGTTGGACTATGGTCCTTGTACCGCGGTTTAGAATGGGCCCGCCTTCTCGGAGCTTCGCCGCCGATGCGCATGACTGCATCATGGTTGTGACTCTCTCGGGTCGGCCGAATACAAGTTCGTGGCGCGCGATCTGCGCGCACGATGGCGAGCTCCCTTCGGTATCGTCTCAGTTGCCAACCGGGGTCCGCCCCGATCGCTCAAGTCTGCCGCTGTGCTCGCGGCCGTCAAGGGCAAGTCGCTTCGCGATGGCCTTCGGCCACCCTTGACCGCCGCTCCGCGCAGCAGCCTAGCGAAAGGCAGGTCGGGACGGGGAGATGTCGCAGCCCGGCCGAACAAGGAGATGGCCCACAACGAAAACTTGACACCAACCACCCCATACAAGTGCTTTGGCCCAACTCGGCCCCTGCGCAATGTCCGTTTTCGCTCCGCTATCAGAGGCAATGCTGACATCAGCCGCGCCCGCTTTATGAATGCGCGCCCTCGACCGTGATGATCGACCTTTTGGCTTTGTTTGCGATGATCCCTCGGGGTCAAGCCCAAGAGCATGCTTCTTGGTAGACCGCCTCACCCGAGCGACTGCCGGACGAAACGTCTCACGACGCCGCAGAACTCGGTCGTTGCCGTAAAGATGGGAAGGTGTCCCTTCCGCTCGAACGCGTACAGCCGAGCATGTGGCAGACGCGCCGCGATCTCCTCGGCCGCCGCAAATGCAATGACCCGATCTTCGCGCCCATGTGCGACCAGCACCGGTGTTGTGATGCCGGCGAGAAGCGGCATGATATCCTTTGTCGGATCGGGGTCGAAGAAACTCAGAATGGTCTCGCGTGGCAAATACAGCCGGCTTCGGATCGTGCGTTCCCGCAGCTCCTGCATCTCTGGCTCGGAGAAAACCATCTCGGTATGCAGCCGAAGGATTTCGGCGACGTCCTTCACCCCTTGATCATGGATGCACCGTTCCAGGTAGGCGGGATGAAATGCCGACGAGAAGTCGCTTGGTGGAGCGCCCAGCGTGACTAGGGCCACGAACCGGCTCGGCTCGGCGTGGGCGAGCCTGAGGAGCATGTTCGCTCCGGCGGAAATCCCAACTCCGACTAGCGGGTTGCCATCCAGCTCGGCGATCACGGCCTGGACGTCACTGGCGTGGTCCTCGACCTGGTACGGGCGCGTCAACGGATCGGACGCGCCTGTGCCGCGCGGATCGATCGTCACGACCCGGAACTCTTGGCAGAACTGTTCCAGGACGGGTTGAATCGCGGCCAGGCCATACGCCAACGGGCTGACCAACAGCAACGTGATCTCGCCGCCGCCATGCTCATAGAATGCGATTCTGGCGCCGTCGCGGAATGCAGCGCGCGGGCGATGGCGTTTCCTCTCGATCCTGATCCTGTCGTCGTCCGCGGACGCGAGCATCAGCGCCTGGTCATAGCGGCTATTCGCCCCCGCAAGATCGTCCAACAGACCCGCCAGGTCTCCAAGCATCTCGAGCGCCTCGAACTCGTGTTTCTCTGCGATATCGGCCTCCTCGCCCGCACCGACGGACGGGTGCGACTGCAGCAGGGCTATGCATTTCTCGAGATGAGCGGTCGCCTCGCGCAATGCATAATTGGACCTTGCGCGGCGCGCCGCATCGAGCAGGCACTCTGACGCGCGCCCGGTATGCCCGGCTTCCGCATGATGGTGCGCCAGCCATTCTGGCTGATGCGCAATGATTTCGGGAAAGCGCGCCTCGATGATGTCGGCGATGCGAGCGTGCAGCTCACGGCGTCTAGTCTTTGGCAGCGACTGGTAGGCGGCCTCTTGAACGAGCGCGTGGCGAAACACATAGACCCGTGCTGATGGAAGGCCGGAACGATCGATCAACTGGTTGTCCGAGAGCTGGTCCAGAGCTGCGCGGAGTGCATCTGCTTCACGGGTCGAAACGGCCGCAAGCATTTCGTGCGAGAACTCTCGGCCAATGCAGGCGGCAAGCTGAGCGACCTCTTTGGCCGATGCGGCGCGATCGAGCCGCGCCATCAACGAACCATACAGCGTGGTTGGGATCGCCGTGTCCGGCACGCGTCCGCGCAGGAAATAGCGATCGAATGCTTCAGTGACCAGCTCGGATTCGAGCAGGAGCCTAGTGAGCTCCTCGATGTAGAGCGGCACGCCGTCTGCCCTGAAGAGGATGCGGTCCACGACTTCCACCGGCAGAGGTTTGGCACCAGCGACGTGCGCCACCAGATCCGCCGCGTCGCGCCGGCCGAGACGATTGAGGCTGAGCAGAGTGACGTGGCCCGGCCGTGGCCAGGGCGGAGCGAAATCGTTCCGGAAGGTGAGGACTGCCAGCATCGCCAGATGGCGGATGCGTTCGAGAAGCATGCCAAGCAGTTCAATTGACGTGGGATCGGCCCAATGGAGATCCTCGAAGATCAGCAGAACCGGCTGGCGTGCCGCGCACGCCTCGAAGTAGCGCACCATAGCCTCGAGCGTCTTCGCGTTCCGCTGCGCCGGCGTGAGGTCCGGCGTCAGACGGCACTCGCCAGCCGGCAGGCCTAGAAGCGAGGCGAAGAGGGGAACGAACTCGGCAGGCGCTTGGACATCGTGGCGGAAGAGGGCTTCCACCTTCGCAAGCTTCTGGAACGAATCGTCCCGTAGGCGAAAGCCTGCGGCACACCCCAGCTGAGCGATCACCGGATGGAGGGCGCTCGTGTTGCGCTCTGGAGAGCATTGATAGGCCATCAGCCGAGGCTTGCTGTCGGCTCCGAGCTGATGGCCCAGCGCCTGCATCAGCCGGGACTTTCCGATTCCCGGCTCGCCAGCGAGCCATACGACCTGCCCCTCGCCCGCCTTCGCCAGCCCCCAGCGGTCGAGGAGCAGGTCGAGCTCCTTTCTTCGTCCGACCAGGGTCGTGAGCTGCGTTCCGTGCAACGCCGCGAACCGGCTCTCGCACGTCTTCTCACCCACGGCATGATGGGTTCGCACAGCCGCGTGGAAGCCCTTGGGAAGAATCGGTGCCACCTCGCGACACTCGAACAGCTCGCCAATCAGGCGGCGCGTGCCATCCGCGACCAAAACCGTGTCCGGCTCGGCGATGTCCCGAACGCCGAACGCCAGATGCGGTGTCTCTCCAACCACAGCCGTGCGAGCGTTCCAGTGGTCGCCATGCTCGCACACGAGCCCAACTCCGGTCGCGACGCCAACCCGAACGTGCACCGCCGGGCCTGCGTCGATCCCCGCGGTCGCGCGCACGATGCCTAATCCTGCCCTGACGGCCCGCTCGGCATCGTCTTCCCGCGCCAAAGGAATGCCGAAATAGGCGAGAATGCCATCCCCGGAGAACGGCGCCATCCATCCGCCAAGCCGTTCGATAACATCGCTGCAGCAATCATGGAACGCCGCCAGGATGTTCTCGAAGTCTTCGGGATCAAGGCGCGCCGACAGCTCGTTCGCTTCGACCAGATCGCAACACAGCACGGTGATCTGTCGGCGTTCGGCCGATTTCGGACCGCACGGTGAATCAGTTCGGGTGACCGGAATCCGATCGCCAACCCTCGTAACGGAGGCGGCGAACAGGTACCCTCTGCGGGCGATTGTCCGGATGAGGCGCCGATCGCTGTCTGCCAGGGCGCGACGAACATCGCTGACGCAATGGGTGAGCGATTCATCTGTTACCGTCACGGACGGCCATATCGCGTTGATGAGCTCGTCTTTCGCAACCAGCCGGCCGGCATTCTCGACAAGGTATTTCAGGACCGCAAAGCTCTTAGGCCGCAGCTCGATCTCGCGATCGTCGGCGCGGAGGCAGCCGCGCCAGAGATCGAGCGTGAATCCGGCGAAACAGAGCATTTCCTCACCGACCGGCTGCATCAGACCCTCCTGCAGACCTGAACCGCGGCGTCCAGCCGATTTCATCACTTTTGGCGGATTTTTGCACCCAACTTTCACGACACGGTGGCGCAACTGGACTGATGTTGCGGGCGACTGTCGTTCTCTGGCCAGGAGAGGCTCCCCATGTGGCGCATTCACGGAATCGTCGTCGTGATGGCGACCGTTCTAATGTCTTTTGCACCGTCCTCGGCCGCCAACGCGGAGGAGCCCGCACCGGCGATCGTGCGCGAAGAGTTCATGATCGACGCGGTTGATCCGGGCGTAAAGCTTTATGTGGTCAACAAGCATCCAATCAACTTGCGGCAGCTGTCCTCCCAAAAGATCTTGCTGTTCGTTCACGGGGCGACACAGCCCGGGGAGGCGACATTCGACCTGCCCCTCGAGGGCACCTCATGGATGGATTATATCGCCCGACATGGCTGGGATGTCTTTTTGGTCGATGTACGGGGTTACGGCCGCTCGACGCGTCCTGTTGAAATGGACCAGCCTGCCGAGAGCAATCCTCCAATCGTCAGAACCGATGTCGCGATCCGCGACGTCGGGTCCGCGATCGACTTCATTCTCCAGAGACGAGGAACCACGAAGATCAATCTCTTGGGGTGGTCGTGGGGCACAGTGATTGTGGCCGCCTATGCAGCCGACCACGCTGACAAGGTCGCGCGACTCGTACTCTATGGGCCACAATGGCTGGAACCTTCGCCTGCGATCACCAGCCCTCCCCAGGGGGCCTACGTCTCAGCGCCCATGGCCTTGGCAAGAGAACGCATCCAGGCCGGTGCGCCCGACGCCCGGAAGCATGACCTGATGTCCGCGGGCTGGTTTGAGGCGTGGTCGACCGCGGCTCTGGCCAGCGATCCGGTGGGCTCCCGGCACAATCCCCCCGTGCTGCGCAGCCCGGCAGGCGTATTCCAAGACCGGCAGGAATTCTGGCGGCAAGGCAAGCCTTACTATGATCCTGGTCGGGTTACGGCACCGACCCTGATCATTATAGCCGAGTGGGATCGGGCGACACCGATCGAGGGTGGACAGGAGCTCTTCCGACATCTGCCGAGCGGGCCTGACAAGCGGCTGGTCGAACTCGGCGAAGGAACGCACCTTTTGATGCTGGAGAAAAACCGAATGCAGCTGTTCGAGGAGGTCCAGCATTTCCTCGACAAGAAATCCCCGGCGAACTGAATCGATGGATACTGAGTTCAGGACGCCACGGAAATGCCGCGCAAGTAATGGTCATACGCGTCTGGCCTCTCGGTCGGCTTGCGCTTCGCTCGCTCGATCTCCGCCTGCTCCAGCTTCGGGGCCATTGCACCCACCACGCTCGCTGTGACGCTGTCTTGCAGATCGAAAATGTCTTCCAGGGTGCCGTCGAAGCGATCGGCCCACAGATGCCCTCCAGTCAGAGCATCAACGAGCTGCGCAGCAATACGCACGTGGCTCACCGCTTTCCGAACGCTGCCTTCAAGTACGTAGCGCACACCCAGCTCGCGACCGACCTGCTTCGCATCCACGGCGCGGCCCTTATAGGTAAACGTCGAATTGCGAGCGATGAAGAATAGGTTCTTGAAATGCGACAGCGCAGTTATGATCTCTTCGACAATACCGTCAGCAAAATACTCCTGCTCGGGGTCTCCGCTCATGCTCTGGAAGGGAAGCACGGCAATCGATGGCCTATCGGGGAGCGCTAACGCAGGTCTTTGTTTTGCTGCTGCAACGCGATCGAGAACTTTGAACATGTGGATTGGTCGCGCAATGTTCTTAAGGCGCTGCTCGCCTAAATCGACAAACTCGACACCGACCTTGCCCCGGACATGCTCGTAGGCTGACGACGAGACGCAGATAGCGCCCGGTTCTGCCATGCTCTCGAGGCGTGCCGCAATATTCACGCCATCCCCGAAGATGTCATGCAGCTCGATAATTACGTCGCCGATATTGATGCCCGCACGCAAGGCAATACAATTGTCTTCCGCCTCATCGATTGTAAGTTCATGCATGCGGGTCTGGAACTGCATCGCAGCTCGAACCGCTTCGACCGCGCTCGGAAACTCCGCTAAGAACCCGTCCCCGGTGTTCTTTACGATACGGCCGCCGTGCTCGGCGATCGCCGGGTGGACAGCGTCCGTCAGGAGCACGGTCAGCTGGCATGCGTAGCCTCTTCGTCATTGTGCATGAGCCGAGAGTAGCCAGCCACGTCGGCGGCCAATATCGCCGACAACCTGCGCTCGACCCGGACTGGCAACTCCTGCACCATGGCACTGAAATCCAATCGGCAGGGCATTGTACGATGGGATAGAAGGCGGTGCCATACTTGCTTTGGCGGCAAATTGTCCGTTATTGGCCCGACTGAGAAATCTTCGTGGCTGCAATCGATGTCCGTTATCTGAGGTAGTGCGGACCGGATTTGCTCCAAGTGAGACTTTCGGCTCGTGACCCATCTGAGACATTGAGCCTGATCATCCGCGATGACGAACCGACCATCGCGAACTCATGGCAAAAAAGAGCGCGAACGACGACTAGACGCATACCGTTGGCCACTTATTACCGGTCAACGATGATGGCCAAAAATGGCAGAACACCAATGGGTTAGCGAAGGGCCAAGGGCCAGTGGTGCTCAGCGTCATTTTTTTCTCCATGCGCCAGCGCAGAAATTCGCGCTATACTCATCGTTGAGCGCCGGAAGCTTGCAACCAATGCCACGCAAGCCGCAGGCGGTGACGAGGCAGTTTTGAAATTGCGGAGCGTGACCGAGCGAAAACAATCAAAGATGGGAGGCGACGATGAAGCGGACGTCGAAGCAACGCTGTGTCGCAACGACCATATTGGGGGCCGGACTTGTCTGCCTCGTTGTTTCGCCCGTGTTCGCCCAGGGCAACCCTCTCCGCGATGCGTATTTCGGCGAGACGCATGTTCACACCAGCTGGTCGCTGGATGCGTGGTTGTTCGGCAATCGGGTGACGGATCCCGCCGATGCCTACAAATATTTCAAGGGCGAGACCATCAAGCATCCGCTCGGCTTCGACATCAAGATCGAGACGCCGCTCGACTTCGCGGGCGTCACCGATCA
>Ga0210397_10002211_pt1 | contig 12302 bp, 14 predicted proteins | sample IncBWH2OmetaG_FD_160126 | JGI IMG/M metagenome (GOLD analysis project Ga0210397, IMG submission 160126) | Forest soil microbial communities from Barre Woods Harvard Forest LTER site, Petersham, Massachusetts, United States - Inc-BW-H-2-O ...
AGGCTCCCCGCACAAGGGGGAGGTGATTCATGCGAGCGCCAGGTCGACCGCCGCCAGCGCGTGGAGCGTGGTGGTGTCGAAGAGCGGGACGCTCGCGTCCTCAGGTCCGATCAGCATCGGGATTTCGGTGCAGCCCAGCACGATGCCTTGGGCGCCGGCATCCACCAGGCGCGCGATGATCGCCTTGTAGGCGGCGCGGCTGGCGTCGAGCGTTTCGCCGCGGATGAGCTCGTCGTAGATCACGCGGTTGATCTGCGCCGCGTCGTCGCCGGTGGGAACGAGCACGTCGATGCCGTGACGCTCGCGCAGCCGGCCCTTGAGGATGCCGTCCTGCGCCATGGTGTGGATGGTGCCGATCAGGCCGACTTTGGCGAGCCCCTGCGCCCGGATCGCATCGCCCAGGGGATCGGCGATGTGGAGGAACGGCACGGTGAGCGCCGCCTCGATGCCCGACGTGGCGCGGTGCATGGTGTTGCAGAGCATCATCACGAAATCGGCACCGGCACGTTCGAGATTGGCGGCGGCGTCGACCATCCGCCGGTCCGCCGCCGCCCAGTCGCCGCTGTTCTGCAGCGGCGCGATCTCGCCGAAGTCGAACGAGTGCATCAGGCAGCGCGCCGAATGCACGCCGCCGAGGCGCCGCTGCACCTCGCGGTTCATCAGCCGGTAGTAGGTGGTGGAGGATTCCCAGCTCATCCCCCCGAGCATGCCGATGGTCTTCATGGGCGGGACCCTAGCAAAACATGCGCCCGGCGGTCGTGGGCGCGATTGCATGGCGGCTGTGCGTGGGCGTAAAGTGCGGGCAAGGCCGATGCAGCCTGCCGCTTGCGCCCTCGCGGGTACGGTGAATGCATCTCTCCGGATTTTTCGTGATCCCTCGCAGTCGGGCGAACGGGTCGGCAAGGCAAGCACTGACGGGACGTTCGCCTCAACGACGCGAAAGGATCGATCATGCGTACATTTCACGATGCCAAGGCGATGGCGAAGAGCCTGCGCGAACGCTTGGCCGAAAAGAGCATCGCGCTCAGCCACAGCGAATGCCTGGAGCTGGTGGCGGTGGAGTTCGGGTTCGACAACTGGAACGTGCTGGCGGCGCGGATCGGCGGTGCCAATGAAGGTGGGGGCGTGCGGTTCGCGCGTTGCGCGCCGATCATCCGCATCTTCGACACGGCGAAGGCGAAGGAGTTCTACCTGGATTTCCTGGGCTTCGCACGCGACTGGGACGATGCGGCAGAATGGGAGAACCCGGCACGGGCGCACCCGCTTTATTCTTCCGTCAGCCGCGCGGGGCAGCATCTGCACCTGACCGAGCACCACGGCGATGCCTCGCCGGGCGGCAATGCGTTCATCACCATGCACGGCATCCGCGAATTCCATGCGGAGCTGATCGCCAAGCAGTACCGCTACAACACGCCGGGGCTGGAGACCGTCGATTGGGGACTGATGGTCACGGTCAGCGATCCGTTCGGAAACAAGCTGCGGTTCTGCGAATACAAGCCGGACGTCGCGAAGCGGTTGGGGCTAGATTAGCCGCCGAAATCACCATGGCCGGGTCATGGCCGGGTCGAGCCCGGCCATGGAAGCCCGGCCGTGGTTGCGGCGGCAACCAATCGCCTGGGCCCGAGTTTCGTCTCCGGATAACGGAGATTTTCATGAGCAAGCTCGGACTAAAAGACATCAGCGACGCGATGAAGCATGTCGATATCTGCATGCTGACGACGGCGGCGATGGAATCGCGGCCGATGAGCAACAACCGGGACGTCGACTATGACGGCGACACCTATTTCTTCGCGCGTGACGGCGAGGAACTGATCCGGGATATCGAGAAGGACCCGGAGGTCAATCTCGCCTATGTCCATGCACCTGCGATCATCGGCAAGACCCTCTATCTGTCGCTCAACGGACGGGCCGAGGTTGTGCGGGACCGGGCCGAGATGAAGAAGCATTGGGTGCCGGACCTGGAGGCGTGGTTCCAGCAGGGTGTCGATACGCCCGGCCTGGCGATGATCCATGTCCGCGCCGACAGCGTGAAATACTGGCAGGGGCAGGATAACGGGGTCGTGAAGGTCTAGAGCAGTTTTGTTTTGGATTGAATCACCCAGTCCGTCAACTCTAGTCTAACGCACCGCCCGCGGCGCCAGCAGCGCTGCCAGCGCCGTGGCGCATTCGCCGTCCCAGCGGCCGCTCACTTCGCCGGGGCGGAAGTGGCGCTGGAAGGCGGCGATGACCTTGTCCAGCGGAACGTCCGTGTGCGGAGGGATGCCGTAGCCGAACCTTGCAAGCTCGGAAGGGTTCGCTTCGCCCTTGCCGTTCGCCTTCGGCCACAGGCCGATGCCGAACTCGGCGAGCTGCGACCACGGAAAGAGTTCACCGGGGTCTTCCTTGCGGGCGGGGGCCACGTCGCTGTGGCCGAGCACACGGTGCGCGGGGATCGGATGGCGCGCGAGGATGCCTTGGGCGAGATCGATCAGCGCGGCGATCTGCGGCTCCGCGAACGGGACGTAGCCGAATTCGTGACCGGGGTTCACCAGCTCGATGCCGATGGAGCGGGCGTTGATGTTGCTCTCGCCAGACCAATACGACACGCCGGCGTGCCAGGCACGGCGGTCTTCGGGAACATGCGCGAAGACGCGGCCGTCGCGACCGATGGTGTAGTGCGCGCTGACCTTCGCCGCCGGATCGCATAGCCGCGCGAGTGCTTCGTCCGCCGTGCGCATGCCGGTATAATGCAGCACCAGGATGTCGACCGGCACGCCCTCGGTGCGGGCGTCTTGGTTGGGCGACGGACAGGAGACGAGGCGGAGGGTCATGGCTGATCACACTTTGTCATTCCCGGCCGAGCGAAGCGAGGGGAAGGGAATCCAGAAATCCTGTGCAGGACTGGTGGGTCCCCTTCCCTCACATCGCGCGCCTAAGCGCGCGATGTTCGCCGGGGATGACAGCTATCAGGCGTGATCGTGGCCGCCGATGCGGCCGGGGCGCCAGTAGCCTTCGGCGGACGTCTGCTCCTTGGCCAGGCCGCGCGCGATCAGGCGCTGGCGGATGGCGCGAACGTTGGAAGTCTCGCCGATGACATAGGCGTGGCCGCGGCCGGGGGGCAGCGCGAAGGCCTCGACCGCATCGTAGAGGATGCGGCCGGGTCCCGGAGGCGTGCCATTGCGCGGCAGCCAGACGACGCTGGCACCGCTGGGGACGGGCTGGCGTTCGCCGTCATCGGCGATTTCGAGGAAGGCGTGCGCGGCGGCGCCGGCGGGCAGGCCCTCGAGCATCGCGAAGATGCCGGGGATGCAGGTCTCGTCGCCGGCGAAGAGATGCCAGTCGGCCTCGCGGAGGTAGGTGTGGCCGCGCGGACCGGAGGCCTCGATCACGCTGCCCTCCCCCGCATCGCGTACCCAGTCGCCGGCCGGGCTCGATCCGTGTTCCACGAAATCGATCGTCAGCGTGCGCTTGGCCGTGTCGATGGCGCGGATGGTGTAGTGGCGGCGCGCGATGCCGCCGGCATGCGGCAGCTCCAGCACCAGGTCCTGGCCGCGCTTCCAGTCGAGCTCGTGCACGTCGGGGACGGCGAATTCCACACGGATCATGCGCGGCGCGACGGCCTGCTTGGCGGCCACCGTCATGCGCCACACGCGACGGCCCTTGCGGGCGAGAAAGAGGCCGATCCGGTCGATCGGGCCCGGCGTCCGGGTTTCGGCGAGGCTCACTTTTGTTTCGCTTATGCTCATGGCGTCACACGAAGATCTTGTAGGCGACGGATTCGCCCGTCGGACGCTTCAAGTAGAACTCGGCGCCGCCTTCGTGCTCGGTGACCAGCGCCTCGAAGACGCGCAGGGCGTTGCGGATGACTTCCGCATAGGAGGCGGCCTCGGTCTTGTCCTTCAGCCGCTGCAGGCGCTCCATCGCCTGCGGCGGCATTTCGAGCTGGACGCGCGTGGTGGTGCGCTCGCCGGTCTCCATGGCGTCGGCGGCGGCGCGCATCGCCTCCGCCGCAACGCCGTGGAAGCGGCCGTGTCTGTGACGAGCTCTCATGTGTTCTGCGGTCCCGTCGTGTTCGCGGTGCCGTTGGTGTCGGAGCCGGCCGGCCTGGTCACGGCCTGGGTGGGCGCGGGCGGCGGGTTGTTGATCGGCCGGCCGTAGTCGCGGCCGCCGGCGTAATGGCCGAAGTCGAGCGGGTCGTGGCCGAAGTGATGATAGGCGGCGAACAGAACGGCCACCGCGACGAGGCCGGCGATGATGTAGCCGATATGCGAGATGGCGAAGATCACCAGCGCGATGACCGCAAAGAGACCCAGCAGGCGCGCAACGCCATGGCCGCCGAAGAACCATGGAAATCGGCCACGGCCGTAGTAGCGCCGTCCTCCATAGGGATAGGCGAAATCGCCGTTGGCGCCGTCGCCGTGCTGGGCGCGCATCTGGTCGCGCCAGGTGCGGCGCTGCTCGCGCCATTGCTGCTTCCATTCGTCCTTGCGGCGGTGCCAGTCCTCGCGCTGAGCGCGCCACTGCTCGCGCTGGGCGCGATCGGCGTCGCGGCGGCGCTTCCATTCCTCGAACTCGGCCCGGTCGTCGGGCGGCGCGCCGCTGCCGGTGGCGCCCGTGCCGTTGTTGTTTGCGTTGTTGGGCTTGTTGCCGTCGTCGACCGGGAATTCGTCGCCGACACCCACTCCGATTTTGCTCATCGAAATCTCCTTGTTGAGCGCGGGCCTGTTCGTCCGGCCCTTGTGATCATCATAAAGTCATCAAAAGGTCGTTCGTCAAGGGCGGTCATCAAAAAATCATCATCACAGTGTAAGACACTGTTACTGCTTGGGTATTTCGGACATAGGCAGAAATACGGCTTGTCCGGACCCGGCCAAAGTGGTGGCGTAGTCCAACGGAGGGCCGATTCACATGGCCGTTTTTTACCTGAACGTCCGTTGGGGCGAGGATCTGCACAGCGATCCGGAAGCCTATGACTTCTCCACCGCGCAGGCGGCGCGCGACGCGGCGGAACGCACGGCGCGGCACCTGCTCACCACCGAGCCGGACTTCAAGCTGCACGACAAGCACATCGAGATCGCCGATGCGACGGGGCATCCGGTGTCGGTGGTGTGGATCCATGATGTGGCGCCGGAACTCTGTACGACGCACGACGGAACTGGAACCGGGGCGCCCTGAAACCCGTTTGACTCCCGTCATGGGGCTTCCGCGTTGAAGAGGAGTCCCGTCATGTCCATCCGCAATCTCGCCCTGCTTGCCGGCGCGCTGATGATTTCGGCGTCCGCCGCATCCGCCCAGGATGTCGGCAACTACAAGAGCGCCGCCTACACGGCGCCCGACACCGAAGAGGTGATCGTGCAGGCGCCCGATATCCGCAGCGAGCGCAATCCGGTGTTCGGCCTGCCCGGCAAGGCGATGCTGTCGCGCCGCGTCGCCTTCAATGACCTGGACCTGCGCGATCCGAGCGACGCGCGCGCGCTGCGCCAGCGCGTGCGCGACACGGCGCGCGACGTCTGCGAGACGCTGCGCGATGCCTATCCGCAACGCCAGCAGCCGGGCACGTCGTGCTATCGCGACGCGGTGAACGACGCGATGCCGCGCGCCGACGCGGCGATCCGCGACGCGCGGTTCGCGCGGCGCGACGACTGAACCAGCCGGCCTGAAAGCGCCGCTTCCGTGCCGGGGGCGGCGCTTTCTACTTGTTCGCGCCCGTCGCCTTGGCGATCACGCATTGCGGGTCGACGAATACCGCCGTCGAGTGGCCGCCGCCGATCGTGCCGTTCGTTACTTCTTCCAAATGCGTGCACGGCACTTCGAGAGGCGTGTTGCGCGCGGTGATCGCGGCGCGCCAGCGGCCGGGGTCGAGCGACAATTCCTTCACGGTGCCCGGGATGGTGCTGGTGAAGCCGCTCATCGCGAGGCTGGAGGTGCAACGCGCCCGCTGCTCCGGCGTGAGGTTGGCGAGATTCTCCGGCGCGCAGCCGAACAGCGACAGCTGCAGGCCATTGACGCCGGGCGGCGCGGTGATGACCGCCTGCGGCGGCGGGCTCGGTGCGTAGCGGAAGACCGGGACACGCACCTGCGACGGCGGCGCGGGCGCGGGGATGAGCTTGGGCAGCGGACGCACCGCGGGGCGCGGATGGAAGACGTAGTAGATTTCCCGCGACGAGGGCAGCAGCGCGATGGTGCGCGGCATCGACGTCATCACGAAACCGATCAGCACGGTATGAACCGCCAGGACGACGGCGGCGCCGATCCAACGGCGTTTGTGCCAAGGGCGTGGTTCGGGCGTAGGGGGCCCGGAATCCAGCAGCGACAAGCCAATCCTCCAGCCCCCGCCGGATGACGCAATTGTGCCGCAATTGGAGGCGGTTGCAAGCGGAGGGTGAAATATTGGGTGCCCGTTTCGGGGAACGCGTTGTGCGGCGCACCCGTTACCTATGCGAATGGAGGACGCGCCGTGTACACACCGAACCCAGCGATGGCCGCGTTCTATTTGAACGTGCGCGACGGCGACGCGCTGATCCGCGATCCGCAGCCCTACTTCTTCGCGACGGCGCAGGACGCGCGCGATGCGGCGGTCAAGGCGTTGCGCCGGATGATTGCCGACGACGGCGTCGAATCAGTCGACGACAGACAGATCGAGATCGCCGACGAGACAGGACATCCGATCGCGGTGGTGCATCGCTACGACGCAATGCCGGCGCGGTATCACTAGCGAGGCGATTTGCGGGCAAGGCGATCCAAGCCTTTTTGCGCATCGCCATAGCCCGGTTCGAGCGATAGCGCGCGGCGATAAGCCGTCTCGGCACTTTTTTGATCGCCGGCGGCTTCGTAAGCCAGACCCAAATCCACATAATTCCAAGGATGCTGCTCGCCCAGGGCGATGGCGCCGTCGCATTCTTGAATCGCGATCTTCGGCTGATTTAGCTTGGTGAAATCTGTGCAGCGCACGGCGTGCGCTTTGCCCTCTTTCGGGTCGAGGCGGACGACGACGTCGGTGTCTTCGAGCGAGCGCTGGAATTCGCCGCGATACATGTAGGCGTTGGCGCGATTGAGAAAGGCATATTGATTTTCGGGAAGAATTCGCACGGCCTCGTTCAGATCGGCGATCGCCTTGTCGAAATTCCGATCGGTTGCAAGCGCAAGATTGATGTCGCCGAAGCCCCGATTCGAGTAAAACCGCGAGAGCTCACGCGGATCACGGTAGCGCCTGGACTCGATGGCGGCCGTGCAGGCATCGACCCAGCTCTGCGCATCGTCCAGGCTGTTCTCACAGCGCTGTACAGCCGCATCGATTGCATCGTCATGGCGGTCGCCGGCCAGCGTGACGCCGGGCAAAAGCAGCAGTGCCGCAAAGGCCAGCATCTTCGTCATTTCTTCCAGCCACGCTCGGCTTCGATCTTATCGTAGGCGGCGTTGATCGTCGCGAGCTTGTCGGTGGCGAGGCGGATGAACTCCTCCGGCACGCCGCGGGCGATCAGTTTGTCGGGATGGTTCTCGCGCACCAGCATGCGGTAGGTCGCCTTGACCTCGTCGTCGCCGGCGTCGTGCGCGAGACCCATGATCACATAGGGATCGCCCTTGTCGGGACCGATATGGGCGGCGCGGATGCGGCGATAGGCGGCCGGCGTGAAGCCGAAGATCTCCGCCACGCGCTCGAGGAACTGCGCTTCGCCCGGATGGAACACACCGTCGGCCTTGGCGATCTCGAACAGGCCGTCGAGGATGTCTTCCAGCAGGGCGGGATTGCCGGCGAGCATCTTGGCGACCTGGCCGGCATAGGCCTCGTAGCCCGCGGTGTCCTGTTGCGCCAGGCGGAAGATGCGGTCGACGCTGGACTGCTCGTGCGCAGGCACGCGGAACAGGCGGTGAAAGGTGTCGACCTCGTCGTCGGTGACGGTGCCGTCGGCCTTGGCCATCTTGGCGGCCAGCGCGATCATGGCGATGGTGAAGACCACGCCGGGCGCGTCGCCGGGGTCGAGCGCCGGCATCTCCCGGTCGATCAGGAAGTGGCCCGCCAGGGCGCCGATCAGCGCGCCGACCGGCCCGCCCCCCAGCACGAACCCGGCCGCGGCGCCGCCTAGCTTTCCCAAGATGGACATGGGGGAGTGATAGGACGTTTGACCGCAAATTGCGATGCGGCTTCGACGCATAACAACCCTGTCATTCCCGGCCGAACGATGCGCTAGCATCATGAGGGGAAGGGAAGCCATGGCTTGGCGCGGTGCCCGGTCGTGGATCCCCTTCCCCCGCATCGCGCTGTCGCGCGTCGCTCGCCGGAGATGACAGTTGGATAAGTGGAATTTCTACATCGATCGCGGCGGCACGTTCACCGATGTGGTGGCGGAGGCGCCGGACGGGACGCTGTCGACGCTGAAACTGCTGTCGGACAGCGCTTCGTACGACGACGCGGCGCTCGAGGGGATCAGGCGGGCGCTGGGGCTGCCAAGCGGAAGCGTGATTCCCGCAGGGCTGGTGGGCGAGGTGCGCATGGGCACCACCGTCGCGACCAATGCGCTGCTGACGCGCTCGGGCGAGAAGACCGTGCTGGTGACGACGCGCGGGTTCCGCGACCAGCTGCGCATCGGCTACCAGAACCGGCCCAAGCTGTTCGCGCTGAAGATCGAATTGCCGGACATGCTGTACGACGGCGTGGTCGAGGCCGACGAGCGCGTCGATGCGGGCGGCGCGGTGTTGCGGGCGCTGGACGAAGCGGCGCTGCGGCGGGACCTGGCCGCGGCGCGTGCGGGCGGGGCCGAGGCGTGCGCGGTGGTGTTCATCCATGGCTATCGCTTTCCGGCACATGAGACGCGGGCGGCGGAGATCGCGCGCGAGGCCGGGTTCGCGCAGGTGTCGGTGAGCCACGAGGCCGTGCCGCTGATGAAATTCGTGTCGCGCGGCGACACCACGGTGGCGGATGCTTATCTGTCGCCGGTGCTGGCGCGCTACACGCAACGCATTGCCGCCGCGCTCGGTCATGAGGATTTGCGCGCAACGCGCGCGGGGGGTGTGCGGCTGACGTTCATGACGTCGAACGGCGGATTGGCGGCGCCGGCGTTCTTCCGGGGCAAGGATGCGATCGTGTCGGGCCCGGCGGGCGGCGTGGTGGGCATGGCGGAGACGGCGCGCGCGGCGGGATTTGCGCATGTGATCGGCTTCGACATGGGCGGCACCTCGACCGATGTGGCGCGGTTCGATGGTGCGTATGAGCGGGTGTACGAGGCCGAAGTCGCGGGCGTGCGGCTGCGCACGCCGATGCTGGCGATCCACACGGTGGCGGCGGGCGGCGGCTCGGTGCTGTCGTTCGACGGCGCGCGGTTTCGCGCGGGACCGGAGTCGGCGGGGGCGAACCCGGGACCGGCGAGCTATCGCCGCGGCGGGCCGCTGACGGTGACCGACGCGAATGTGATGGTGGGCAAGCTGCGCGGCGAATTCTTCCCGCGCATCTTCGGGCCCGGCGCGGACGAGGCGCTGGACGAGGAGGCGGTGCGCGCGGCGTTCGGCGTGCTGGCGGCGCGGGTGGGGCGGCCGGCGGAAGAGGTGGCGGACGGCTTCATCCGCATCGCGGTCGAGAACATGGCGAACGCGATCAAGCGTATCTCGGTCGCGAAGGGGATAGACGTCCGGCATTATGCGCTGAACTGTTTCGGCGGCGCGGGCGGACAGCATGCCTGCCTGGTGGCGGATGCGCTGGGCATGACGACGGTGTTCGTGCACCGCCATTCGGGGCTGCTGTCGGCGTATGGGATGAAGCTGGCGCAGCTGCGGACGGTGAAGCAGCGGTCGATCGGCAAGCCTTTGCTGGGAGCCGAGAAGGCGCTGGCGGCGGCGGTGAGCGGGCTCGCCAAAGCAGCGGAGAACGAATTGATCGCGCAGGGCGCGGGGCTGATCGCGACGGCGGTGCGGGTGCACATCCGTTATGACGGCAGCGATACGACCTTGCCGGTGATGCTGGATGCGGTCGATGCGATGGGGATTGCGTTCGCCGAGGCGCATGCGCGGCAGTTCGGCTTCGGGCTCGAAGGGCGTGCGCTGATCGTGGAGTCGATGGAGGTGGAGGCGCAGTCCGTTTCCTCCCCCGTTCACGGGGGAGGTGGATCGGCGCGCGACAGCGCGACGAGACGGAAGGGGGAGAATCCCGATGCGGCGAACCTTGCGCCTTCGGTGCTGCTTCCCCCCTCCACCGCTTCGCGGTCCCCCTCCCCCGTAAACGGGGGAGGAAAAGATGTGCGATTCTTCTCGCAAGGTGTTTGGCGAGAAGCGCCCGCGATCTGGAGCGAGGCGCTGGAGATTGGGGCGAAAGTGGATGGCCCTGCCCTGCTTATCGAGGCGCATCAGACCATCGTGGTCGAAGACGGCTGGCGGGCGCAGATTGTTGCGGATGGGACCGTGCTGTCGCGCTTCGCGGCTCGTATCGGGTCCAGCGCGACGGAGGATGTCGATCCCGTCCTGCTGGAAGTGTTCGCCAACCTGTTCATGGCGATCGCCGAGGAGATGGGGACCGTTCTGCAGAACACGGCCACGTCGGTGAACATCAAGGAACGGCTCGACTTCTCCTGCGCGGTGTTCGATGCGGAGGGTGGGCTGGTCGCCAACGCGCCGCATATGCCGGTGCACCTGGGATCGATGGGCGATTGCGTCACCGCGGTCATGCGCAAGCATTCCGACATGCGCGACGGCGACGTGTTCGTGACCAATGCGCCCTATGACGGCGGCACGCATCTGCCCGATGTGACCGTGGTGATGCCGGTGTTCGTAGAGGGGCGCGCGGCGTTCTATGTCGCGAGCCGCGGGCATCATGCGGACATCGGCGGGATCACGCCGGGGTCGATGCCGCCGTTCTCGACGGACATTGCCGAGGAGGGCGCGCTGTTCGACGGCATCGCCATGGTCGCGGACGGGACGTTCGATGAGGCCGGCGTGCGCGCGGTGCTGGGCGTGGGACGCTGGCCGGCGCGCAATCCGGATCAGAACATCGCCGACCTGAAGGCGCAGGCGGCCGCATGCCACAAGGGCGCAGAGGGCTTGCGCCATGCCTGTGCGGCGCACGGGCTCGGCGTCGTCACCGCGTACATGCGGCACGTGCAGGACAATGCCGAAGAGTCCGTGCGGCGGGTGATCGGGCGGCTGACGGACGGGGCGATGGATGGCGGCGCGACGATCGCGGTCAAGGTGACGGTGGACCGCGCGGCGCGCTCGGCGACGATCGACTTTTCCGGCACCACGGCGCAGCGGGCGAACAACTTCAACGCGCCGGGATCGGTGACCAAGGCGGCGGTGCTGTATGTCTTCCGCTGCCTGGTGGACAGCGAGATCCCGATGAACGCGGGCTGCCTGAAGCCGCTGAACATCGTGGTGCCGGAAGGGTGCATGCTGCGGCCGGTGCCGCCGGGCGCGGTGGCGGCGGGGAATGTCGAGACGTCGCAAGCCGTGGTGGATGCGCTGTTCGGCGCCCTGGGCGTGCTGGCGGCGTCGCAGGGCACGATGAACAACCTCACCTTCGGCAATGCGCGGCACCAGTATTACGAGACGATCTGCGGCGGCGCCGGCGCGGGCGACGGGTTCGATGGGCAGTCGGCGGTGCACACCCACATGACGAACTCGCGCCTGACCGATCCGGAAGTGCTGGAGACGCGCTATCCGGTGCTGGTGGAGTCGTTCGGCGTGCGCAGCGGTTCGGGCGGTGCGGGACGCTGGCATGGCGGCGACGGGACGGTGCGGCGCATCCGGTTCCTGGAGGCGATGGACTGTGCCCTGCTCTCGACACGGCGGGAGACCGAGCCGTTCGGGTTGGCCGGCGGCGGCGCGGGGGCGAGGGGGACCGCGACCGTGGTGCGGACGGATGGTTCGCGCGTTGTGCTCAAAGGCTGCGACGAGGCGCGCATGGGTGTTGGTGACATGATCGAGATCGAAACGCCGGGTGGCGGAGGGTTTGGCATACCGCTGTCATCCCCGGCCGAGCGAACGCAGTGAGCGAGGGGAAGGGGACCCACGACCGGGTGCGGAGCCCAGTCGTGGGTCCCCTTCCCTCACACCGCGCGCTTAGGCGCGCGGTGCTCGCCGGGGATGACAACTTTAGTTGGACCGCGATAGGAGAAGTGACATGACGACAATTCTTGTGACGGGTGCGAGCCGCGGGATCGGGCTCGAGTTCGTGAAGCAGTTTGCGGAGGATAGGGCGGAGGTGATTGCCTGTTGCCGCGAACCCGGCAAAGCGGCGGCGCTGGCGGAATTGGCGAAGATCGAGACGCGCGTGACGGTGATGGCGCTGGATGTGTCCGATCCGGCTTCGGTGAAGGCGCTGAAGGAAAAATTGGGCGACT
>Ga0210397_10002217_pt1 | contig 12292 bp, 8 predicted proteins | sample IncBWH2OmetaG_FD_160126 | JGI IMG/M metagenome (GOLD analysis project Ga0210397, IMG submission 160126) | Forest soil microbial communities from Barre Woods Harvard Forest LTER site, Petersham, Massachusetts, United States - Inc-BW-H-2-O ...
AAATGGGTGGCAGGCCGCTGCCGCCGGACCCGCCGTCTCCGTAGCGTCGTTCCTGTCGCAACCACGCTCAGCAGGAAGGATGCACGATGATCGAGGCACGGGGGCTCGGCAAGCGCTACGGCTAGCGTCGAGTACCGGAGCGCGTCATGACCTCTCACCCTTCACCGCGGCGGGTCGGCCACGGAACGCCGGATCATGATCGCTCGCACGATGCGCTCGGAGTTCACCAAGCCGCCGCGGACGGCGGGTGTCGACCTGCAGCCTGACCAGGGCGGATCCCGTCTCGATCCAGATGGCCGACCCGGCCGCCGCCGCACTGATCAGGTCCGGCGTATGCGCGACCGGATACGCGGTCAACGTGCCTGGTGCCACGACGGTCAGCAGGGAACCGGTGATCCACAGGCGGCCTGCCGCGTCCATGACGAGGGCCGGAGCCGACATGGCGCTAGGGGCGTAGCCGGTGTGGATAATCGCGGTGATCCTGCCGGTGGCCGGGTCCGCCCGCGTCAGCCTGGACGGGGTGAGCACCCACACGGCCTTCTCGCCGGGGACGATCCGCGGCGTATATCCGCCGCTGTCGACGCCCAGGCTCGCTACCGGCTTGAGCGAGTCCTGGTTGATCAAGGTGATGCGGTTGACGTCGGCGCAGCCGATCCAGATGCCGCGCGGTCCGGGGAACGCGGCACATGCCGGTCCCGTGCCTGGGATCGGGGCCACCTTCACGATCACGTCGCGGGACGGGTCGATCTTGTATAGGTACTCACGCCCGCCGCCCTCAGCGGGCTCGTCGGTGATCACCCAGATAAAACCGTCCCCGTAGGCGACATCGGCGCCCAGCCCGCGGACGCCGAAGCGCCTGGTAATGGCGCCGCTGCCCGGGTCGATGCGTAGCAGCGGCCCGGAGAAGTCCAGAACCCAGAGTGACCCGGCGCCCGATGTCATGCCGACCGGTTGATTTTGCTGTTCGCCGACGTGCAGCGTCCTGGTGACCCGCCCGGCGGCCAGGTCGACGCCGACGATCAGACTGGCGGACCAGTCCGAGATCCAGGCCGTGGAGCCGAGTATGGTCATGCCGCCAGGTTGGCCGAACGGCAGTGGGATCCGTGTCCGCGCGGTGGGTGGCAGCAGAGCCGGCGCCGCCGCCGTGCCGGGTGTGTCTCCGGGAGCCGCGGCGGGCCGGCTACCCCGGCCGGGTACCACCGCGAGGGCGGCCGCGGCGATCAGGATCACGGCCACCGCAACGTCGAGCCAGCGCCCGCGGGGAACGCGGAAGTTCGGCTCCGGGCCCTGGCTGATCTCATCCATGTCCCCCACCTGTTCCGGCCGCGATCGCGGTCCGCTCACCAGCCAGGGTGTCCAGGTCCGCCCGTGTCGGCCATCCGACGTTCTGCGGATGTCCTGGCGGCCGCGGCCGGAGTAGCCTGGAGCGGGGGGAAGGACGGCGTGATGAAAGGCCGGGTAACAGCCAGCGGGCGGGACCTGCGCGTCCTGGCGGGGATCGTCAGGGAGGACCGCGGCGAACCCCCGGCCGAGGGACTGACGCCGTCCTTGCTCGATGACCTGCTCGGACTGATCCGCTGCGATCTCCTGAACTTCGCGGGTACCGACAGCATCCGGGAGGTGGACTGGTTCGGGCAGACCCGGCCGATCCAAGCCCACGACCCCGAGTTCGACGTCGCGTCGTTCTGGCAGCACTACTGGAGCAGCCCCTGCAGCTACCCTGAGCGCACCGGCGACGTGCGAAGCCTCGTACGGATCTCGGATTTCTACTCGGCCCGGCAATGGCACAGCACCGGCATGTACCAGGACTGCGGTCGGCGGTACGGGATCGAGCATGAGCTGATGGTGTGCCTGCCCGCCGATCCCGGGTGGACCGCGGGGCCGGGGCGAACCCTGCGGCTGGTCTTCTTCCGCGGGCCCGGCCCGGATTTCTCCGACCGCGACCGCGACCTGCTCACCGTGCTGCGCCCGCATCTGCGCCAGGCCTACCTCGACGCCGAGCGCCGCCGCCACCCGGCGCCGCGGCTCACCGCCCGGCAGCGCGAACTGCTGCACCTGCTCGCCGCCGGGCACACCAACACCCAGATCGCCCGCCGCCTGGGCATATCCGAGGGAACCGTGCGCACCCACCTGGAAAACATCTACCGCCTGCTGAACGTCTCCAGCCGGACCGCGGCGGTCACCCGCGCCTTCGCGGACCCCGTGGCCTGACACGGGGTCGGCGAACAGGTATGGGTGCCCATATCCCGCCGCGGCCTGGAAGGTGGCGTCGATAAAGGGCTCATGACACCTGGCGCCAGGCGCCCAATCGCAGGACGCCGACCTGCGCCGATACCAGCATCCTCATCCGGAACGGGTGACGCGTGCGGTCATCCGCCCGATTCAGCATGGGGCTATCTCCGCATAACACGCGCCGGCTAGCCGCCGGATGATGCAGGAAGGTACGACATGGAACAGGAAGGACCAGGTAAGGAGCTTCGTCCGGCTCTCACCGTCATGGGTGCATGGCAGACCACGTTGTTCCTCGGCGTGACGACGCTGGTCCTCGGGCTGATCGTGGCCTTCTACCCGAACGCCACCCTCAACGTCATCGCCGTGCTGATCGGTCTCGTGCTGATCGTCTCGGGAATCTTCCACCTGATCAGGGTCTTCGGAAGCAATGAGCCGCACCGGGTGTGGCTGGGGATCTCCGGCTTGCTGCTCATCGTGATCGGCGTCGTGCTGATCCGCCACCTGCGCCTCACCGTGGGGATCATCGGCCTGATCGTCGGCATCAGCTGGATAGTCCAGGGCATATCCGCGCTCGCGGCCGGTTTTGCCGGCGCCCTCCACGAGGGACGTGGCTGGTGGATCTTCTTCGGGTTCATCAGCCTGATCGGCGGGATCGTGATCGCGGCCGTGCCGGTGGCCTCGGTCACCGCGCTCGCGGTCCTGATCGGAATCTGGTTCATCGTCGCGGGCTTGTTCGAGATCGTGGCCGGCTTCATGCTCCGGCAGGCGGTCTCCAAGTCCCAGTCCACGACGACTCCGCCGCGCCGGGCCGGTGAGGGAGCCGCGGCACTATGAGCTGATCCGGCGTCGCGCGATGTACTTGCCGAGTTCCCACAGCAGCAGGAGGGCGATCGCGGGGAGCAGTGCCCAGCCGAACTCGCGCAGGTTGAGCTGGACCGTTCCGAGCAGGCGGTTGAACACGTCCATCTGGGTAACGAGCACGGCGAGGACGAACTCGCCGAGCATGGCCCAGTTCATCTGCTTGCTGTCGAAGGTGGCGGTGGTCAGGACCGTGCCGGTCTCGCTGCGGCATTGGACCGCGGCCACGATCAGGCACAGCGCGAAGGCGGTGAGCGCAATTGACTGGCCGGCGGCGACGCTGCCGAATAGATGCTGGCCGACTTCGATCATCAACAGCAGGCCGATGGTGATGGCCAGTCCGGACAGCCCGACCGTGATCATCACTGGCGTGGTCAGCACCGAGGTTCCGCGCCGGCGCGGGTGCAGCGTCATCAGGCCGGGGGTTTCCTTGTCGAAGCCGAGCGCGAAGCCGAACGGGGCGTTGACGACGAAGTGGATCCACAGCACCTGCGCCGGCGTGAACGGCTCGCCGGCCGCGATGTTGAACAAGGTCGCGCCGAGGAAGGTGAGGACGAAGGCGACCAGGAGCACCAGCACGAACCGGATGTACTTGGTGAGGTTGTCGTAGATCTTTCGACCTTGCTCGACCGCGAACACGATGGTGGCGAAGTTGTCGTCGGACAAGATCATCCGTCCGGCGTTCTTGGCCACCTCGGTGCCGCTACCCATGGCGATCCCGATGTCCGCCGCCTTGATGGCCGGTGCGTCGTTGACGCCATCGCCGGTCATGGCGACGACGTCGCCTTTCTTCTTGAGCGTGTCGGCCAGCAGCACCTTGTGCTCGGGGGCGACCCGGCCCACCACCCCGATGTCGTCGATGCGGGCCAGCCGCTCGGATTCAGTCAGGGCGGCGAAGTCCGCGCCCAGAATGGCCTCGCCGTCGATGCCGAGCTGCTTGGCGATCGCCGCGCCGGTGGTCACGTCGTCCCCGGTCACCATCCGGACCCTGATGTGGGCCGCCTGAGCCGCGGCCACCGCCCCGGCGGACTCTTCGCGGGCCGGGTCGACCATGCCGACCAGGCTGGTCATCTGCAGGTTGGTGACATAACCGAGCAGGTCGCCGTCCAGGTCGAACCCGGCCGGGTCGAGATCCCTGGTAGCGGCGGCCATGACCCTCCAGCCTTCGCCTTCCATGCGTTCCATGTGGGCCCGGTGCTGCTCGCTCAGCTCGGCATCCCAGGCGAGGCTGGCGCGGCCGCACAGGGCGCTGGCCGCCCGCGCCATCACGGCCGGCGCGGCGCCCTTGACGAAGCATCGCACCACGGGCTGCCCGGCGGCGTCGGTGGCCGAGTTGAAGGTGGCCATCAGCTTGTAGGACGGGTCGAACGGCAGGGTAGCCAGCCGGGGCAGCCGCTCCCGGGTCGCCTCGATGTCCAGCCCCGCCTTGTAGCCGAGCACCAGCAGGGCGCCCTCCGTGGGATCGCCGACAACCTTGCCGTCCACCAGCTTGGCGTCGCTGGCGACCAGGTACGGCAGGATCGGCTCCTCGAGCGCCGCCGACGCCCCCGCCGCGTGGTGCACCTTACCTTCCAGGCTGTAGCCGGTGCCCGAGACCGTGTACCGGTCGGCGGGATCCACCACCTCGACCGCCGTCATCTGGTTCATCGTCAGCGTGCCGGTTTTGTCGGAGTTGATGGCCGAGGTGAATCCCAGGGTCTCCACCGACGGCAGGTCCTTCACGATCGCGTTGCGTTTGGCCAGGTCGACCGCGCCAATGGAGAGGATCATCTGCGTCACGGTCGGCAGGGCCTCGGGGATGGCCGCGATGGCCAGCGAGATCGCGGCGGTGAACAGGTCATCCCAGGCCCGGCCGCGGGCCCGGCCAAGCGCGAACATCACGATCATCGTCAGGCCGGCCGCCGCCGCGATCCACAGGGTGAGCCGGTTCATCTCCGTGGTCAGCGGCGATTCTTCCCGGGCCGTAGCGGAGAGCATCCCGGAGATCTTCCCGACCTCGGTGCCGGCGCCGGTGCCGGTGACGATCATCGTGCCGCTGCCGTGCGTGACCGGGGTGTTCATGAACGCCATGTTCACCTGGTCACCCGGGCCAAGCTCGCCGCCTGCCAGCGTCTCGGTACCCTTGGCCGCCGGGGTGCTCTCCCCGGTCAGCGCCGACTCGTCGATCTGCAAGGCGCTGGCCGCGATGATGCGACCGTCCGCGGGAACCTCATCTCCGGCGGCGATCAGCACGATGTCGCCCACCACCACCTGCTCGGCCGGTATCACCGACTCAGATCCGTCTCGCCGTACCCGCGCGGTCGCCTTCATCATCGACTTCAGGGCGTTCATGGCGCTTTCCGCCTTGCCCTCCTGACGCAGCCCGACCACGGCGTTCAGCACCGTCAGCAGCACCAGCAGCACCCCGGTGCTCCACTCCTTGATCAGCAGCGACACCAGCGCCGCGACCAGCAGGATGATCTGCATGTAGCTGCGGTACTGCTCGAGGAACCGGAGCCAGCCCGGCTTCGGCTTCTCCTCCGGCAGCGCGTTCGGGCCGTTCCTGGCCAGCAGTTCGGCCGCCTGCGTCGCGGCCAGCCCCGCGGCCGGATCCACCCCGAGCGAGGCCGCTATCTCATCCGGTGAACGGGCGAACCAGCCGGCTGCCCCCGCCGCCCGGCTTTCCTCAGCGTGTGCTTGCGCGGTCATCTCAGCTCCTGTTCGCGACCGCTCAAGCCTCGGCTGACAGCCGCGGTGCGTCGACACCCTCCGAGGGTGATTCAGGGTTCAGAGCAGCCGCAGCTCGACGGCCCGCTCGATGGCCTCCGCGCGCGAGCCGGCTCCGAGCTTCTGGTAGATCGACCGGAGCTCGCTCTTCACCGTGTTGCGTGAAATGTAGAGAGTGGCGGCGATCTGCAGGTATGTACTGGTCGGCAGGAGTTTCAGTATGCGCAGCTCGGCGGCGGTCAGTGAGGTAGTGAAGGCAGGGCGCGGCCGGGTGCCGTCTGGCTGCGTAGCGCGTGCCTCAAGAGCGGTGCAGATCAGCTTCTCCAGGAACGGGTCCTGGCGCATCTGCGTCGCGTGCGCGACCAGCCAGCTTGTCACCTGGGGTGCCGTCGAGACGATCGTGTTCAGGAAGCCTTCGCGGCGGCCCGTCTCGAGGACGTCGGCCACCATGCCAGCGGTCATCGGGTCCTCTCGCTCGATCGCCGCCGCGGCCAGGAGTATCTGGCGCACCAGCGCCCGCCGCGGCGTCAGGTCGCCTAGTGACGGCGATCGCAGATGTTCGACCGCGGCGTGGTGATCACCCGTGGCCAGCGCGGTCCTGGCCCGCAGCAGGCTGCGGCGGGCCGCAGGCAGCCGGCTCGCCAGCTCACCGGGAAAGCGCAGGTCGCCGAGTGACAGGCGGAGCAGCGCCTCCAGCTCATCGGCCCGGTTGAGGAGCGGGGGCGCGGCTCCGGGCAGGACGTCCCGGGCGGCCTCGATACCCGCCAGCGCCTCGCGGATCTGGCCGCGGGCGGCCCAGATCTCGGCCAGGTCGAGCAGGATGAGGAACTCGAAGATGGGCCGGCGCTGCTCGGCGGTCGACAGCGCCTGCTCGGTCACCCGCTCCGCGGTGACGAGATCGCGCCGCTCCAGCGCGAGGCCTGCCAGTACCCGCAGGTAATCCACGGCGAAGAAATGCCGCTCGAAACCGAGCCGCTGCGCCGCGGCCTCGGCGGCCTTAGCGGCCTTGGCGGCTTCGGCGAGGCGCCCGGCCTCCCACCGTGACAACGCCAGTCCGCCAGGTACCAGGATCAGCCTGGCTGCTTCGGGGAGCTGCGGTATCGAAAGGGCGGCTGCCGCCTCACGCTCCACGGCCGGGAAGTCTTCCAGGCACGAATAAACATCCATGAGAATCAGCGGGACGGCAGCGTTCCACTCGTCCTCGAGCGGAACCCGCTCCTGGATGGCCCGGGCGGCGAGGGCCGCCTCGACGGCTTCGTTCAGGTGTCCGGTCTGCCCATGCTGGAAGCACCGCAGCGCGGCCAGCCTGGCGGCCAGTTTCGAGTCGGGCGGGAACGGCGGACGGGCGCGCTCGAGCAGGTCGAGATAGTCGCCGCCGTGGGCCAGGTCGCCCCACACGAGCAGGTCGCCGGCCAGGCCAAGCATCTGCTCGGGCGCTTCGGCCAGCAGCGACGGGCACACCATGCTGAGGTCCAGCGGCGGCGGCAGCGCGGGGTCGCGCAGGAATTCCGGTACGACCCGCTCTTGCAGGAGCGCCAGCGCCCGGTCGGGCTGCTGGGCCGCCAGGAAATGCCGGGCCGCGTACCGGGCGTTGCCAGCTGATTCGAACCAGCCAGCCGCCCGCGACTGGAGCGATCGCTCCCGCGGCCGGTCCCTGGACCGTAGCTCAGCCCGTAGTATCTGCCGCACCAGACGGTGGTACCGGAAACTCGTCCGCTCATCGTCCAGTGCCACCACGAACAGGTTGGCCGCGTCCATGCCGCGCAGCAGCGCCGCCGCGTCGTCCCGCCCGGTGACGGCGGCGCACGCTCCCGCGGTCATCTCGCCGAGGATGGACACCTCCAGCATGAACCGGGCCACGTCGGGAGCCTGCCGCTCGAGGACCTCGGCGATGAAGTACTCGGCGATGTCGTGATTGCGGACATCGAGCACCTGGGCGGCCCGCGCCGGGTCGGCTGCGCCACGCAGCGACAGCGCCGCCATCTGCAGGGCCGCCGCCCACCCCTCGCTTCGCTGATGAAGAAGGCGCAGGTCAGCAGCGTCGACACGGACCCCGTACCGCGCTAGCAGGTCGCGGCTCTCGGGCAGGGAGAAATACAGGTCACGGTCGCGAAGCTCGCACAACTCACCCGACATCCGCAGCCGGTGCAGCCGCAGCGGCGGGTCGGCGCGACTGGCCAGTACTAGCTGAGCGGTTTCGGCCGGCCAGCATTCGACCAGATCGGTCATGTCGTTGTGCACCGCGAGCGCAGCGTTATGGAAGTCGTCCACGACGATCGCCGACCCGGCGGGCAGCTTCGCGGCGTCGTTGGCGATGGAAGCGGTGACGTCGGCCGACATGACGTTATCCATCGCGAGCAGGTCGGACGCATCCGCACCGAACGCGGGCGTCATCACCCGGGCGGCCTCGATGAACCCGGTCCAGAACCGGACCGGGTCCGCGTCACCGCTGTCGCACGACAGCCAGGATGTGACGCCGGGTGATCGCGCCGTCGCCCAGCTCGACAGCAGCACGCTCTTGCCCGCCCCGGCGGATCCGACCACCATCGTCAGGCGCCGGCCGGCCCCGGCGCTCAGCCCCTCCAGCAACCGGGACCGGGCGACCAGGGCGGTGGGCAGTGTTGTCGGCCGGAACTTGGCGGGCGCGAACCGTGCCGCCCGCGCGGTTCCGCGCCGTGTTGCCGTTGCTTGCGTCACATTCCACCCGCAGTTGCGGCGCCCGGGCCAGCCTGCATTGAGTCGCTCCCATCTCCTGCCTGAGATGGTGCGGCACGGTTGGCCGCCGCAGACCACCTTGACGGGGTGACGGTGAACCCGGGTCACCCTCGGACGGGTGATGACGCGGACCGCACCGCCGGCCAGGCTGGCAGCAGACTGGATCAGCAACTTCGAGGCGTGAACCAGATGCGTCCATATACTTACGAGATCACCTTCACGGGCGAGGCCGGCACCGCGGTCCGCGCTGAATTCGACGACTGCGAGGTCAACGTGGGCTCGGGCACGACCACCCTTCGCGCTGAGCTGCCCGATCAGGCCGCCCTAACCGGGCTCGTGCTCCGGATTACCGGCCTGGGGCTTGATGTCGTAGACATGCACCGCGTGGTGCCGCCGCCGGAGGACTGATTCCGGGCGCGGCTCATACTGCGCGGGTGATGTGCCCGGCTGGCCCAGGCGGGAGAGGTAGGGACATGACCAAGAAGGACAAGCCGAAGCGGGACGACGCGCGGCTCCAGGCGCCTTCGGCGGCAGGGCGGCAGGACGCCGGAGCCGCGGCACCCCCGAAGATGAAGCGCAAGGCATACGAGCGCGAGATGAGGGTCCTGCACGGCGAGCTGGTCGCCATGCAGGAGTGGGTGAAGGACTCGGGCGCCAAGATCTGCATCGTGTTCGAGGGCCGGGACACCGCCGGGAAGGGCGGCACGATCAAGCGGATCACCGAGCGGGTGAGCCCGCGCGTGTTCCGCGTCGTGGCCCTGCCCGCCCCGACCGAGCGCGAGAAGTCCCAGATGTACGTCCAGCGGTACCTCCCGCACTTCCCGGCGGCCGGCGAGGTGGTGATCTTCGACCGCAGCTGGTACAACCGGGCGGGCGTCGAGCCGGTGATGGGCTTCTGCACGCCGGAAGAAACCGAGCGGTTCCTCGAGCTGGTGCCGGGGGTCGAGAAGGCCATGGCCGAGGAAGGGATCTTGCTGCTGAAGTACTGGCTCGAGGTCAGCGCCGACGAGCAGACCCGCCGGCTGGAGAGCCGCATCCATGACCCGCGGAAGATATGGAAGCTCTCGGACCTGGACCTGAAGTCCTACAGCCGCTGGTACGACTACTCCCGGGCCAGGGATGCGATGTTCGCCGCCAGCGACACCGCGTGGGCGCCGTGGTACGTCGCGCATACCGATGACAAGAAACGCGGCCGCCTCAACATCATCAGCCACCTGCTCAGCCAGGTCCCCTACAAGCCGCTCGCCCCTCCGGACATCACGCTGCCCAAGCGGCAGAAGGCCGGCGGTTACGCCGAACCGGACCTGCCCCTGCGGTACATCCCGACGCCGTTCTAGTGTCCTGAGTCATAAATATCGTTGCGGACTGAACGCCCGGTTCATGCCGCGCCCGAGGCTTGTCCCGCTGCTGCTTTCGGGTGCTGAGCGCGAGTCGCTGGAGGCGCTGGTTGCCGCTCAGCTGTGGCACGTTCGATTGTTGTCATCCGTGGCGGGTGATGCGCGGAGAGAGCCTGGCTGTTGAGCTTGCGATGACGGCGGCTGTCGTTGCCGGGGTGATTTGCACCCAATAACCGACCCCGGGCGTCTGGCGGTCGGGGCGCGAAATAAGGAGAGCGAGCGATGGCCCGCGAGGTGCAGCGCAGCGTGTTGCCGATCCCTGACCAGCCTGACTTTGGCCTGGTGACCTATGACGCCAGGGATCCCGATACCAAGTTCCCGCCGATCGAGCCGTTGCGGCCACCGGAGGGAGCACCGAACGTCCTGGTTATCTTGCTGGATGACATTGGGTTCGGGGCATCGAGCGCGTTCGGCGGCCCGTGCAGCACGCCCACCGCGGAGAGGCTGGCTGACGGCGGGCTGAAGTACACCCGGTTCCACTCGACGGCGTTGTGCGCGCCGTCCCGGGCGGCGCTGCTGAGCGGCCGCAATCATCATTCGGTGGCGATGGGCAGCATCACCGAGACCGCGACCTCGGCGCCTGGCCAGAGTTCGCTGAGGCCGAACACCAAGGCGCCGCTGGCGCTGACGCTGAAGCTGAACGGCTACTCCACGGGCCAGTTCGGCAAGTGCCATGAGGTACCGGTATGGCAGTCCTCCCCGATGGGACCGTTCGACATGTGGCCCTCGGGCGGCGGGGGTTTCGAGTACTTCTACGGGTTCATCGGCGGTGAGAACAACCAGTATTACCCGGCCCTGTACGAGGGAACCAATCCGGTCGAGCCGCCCAAGACCCCGGAGGAGGGCTACCACCTGACCGAGGACCTGGCCGATCACGCCATCGACTGGGTCCGCAGCCAGAAGGCGCTGATGCCGGACAAGCCGTTCTTCATGTACTTCGCTCCGGGCGCGACGCACGCGCCGCACCACGTGCCGGCCGAGTGGGCCGATAAGTACCGGGGCAAGTTCGCCCGCGGCTGGGACGCCCAGCGCGAGATCACCTTCACCCGGCAGAAGGAACTGGGCGTCATCGGCGCCGACGCGGACCTGACGGCGCGGCACGACGAGATACCGGCCTGGGACGAGATGCCTGAGGAGATCAAGCCCGTCCTGGAGCGCCAGATGGAGGTCTATGCGGGCTTCCTGGAGCACACTGACTACCACGTCGGCCGGGTCATCAACGCCCTGGAGCAGCTGGAGGTCCTAGACGACACCCTGGTCTTCTACATCATCGGCGATAACGGCGCCTCGGCCGAGGGCACGCTGCAGGGCGCGTTCAACGAGATGGCGAACTTCAACGGCGAGGCAGCGCTCGAGACCCCCGAGTTCATGGTGTCCAAGCTCGGCGAGATCGGAACGCCTACCTCGTATAACCATTACGCCGTGGGCTGGGCGTGGGCCATGGACACCCCCTACCAGTGGACCAAGCAGGTCGCCTCGCACTGGGGCGGCACCCGCAACGGCACCATCGTGCACTGGCCCCGCGGCATCACCGGCCACGGCGGGACCCGGACGCAGTTCTGCCATTTCATTGACGTCGCCCCCACCGTCCTGGAGGCTGCGGGGATCCCCGAGCCAACCTTCGTCAACGGCATCCAGCAGTCCCCCATGGAGGGGACCAGCCTGCTGTACAGCCTCAACGATGCCGAAGCGCCGGAGCGTCACGACCTGCAGTACTTCGAGATGTTCGGCAACCGCGGCGTCTACCACAAGGGCTGGAGTGCGGTGACCAAGCACCGCACCCCCTGGGAGATGGTCAAGGCCGACCTGAGGGCGTTCGATGATGATATCTGGGAACTGTACGACGGCTCCCGGGACTGGTCCCAAGCCCATGATCTCGCCGGGGAGATGCCGGACAAACTGCACGAGCTGCAGCGGCTGTGGCTGATCGAGGCGGTCAAGTACAACGTGCTGCCGATCGACGACCGCACCGCCGAGCGGGCCAATGCCGACCTGGCTGGCCGCCCGCAGCTGATCACCGGCAGCTCGCAGCTGCTGTTCCCCGGGATGAAGCGGCTGTCCGAGAACAGCGTCGTCAGCATCAAGAACAAGTCGTTCTCGGTCACCGCGCAGGTCGTCGTCCCGGGCACGGCCGAGGGGGTCATCATTGCGCAGGGCGGTCACTTCGGCGGGTGGGCGCTGTACGCCAGGGACGGCGCGGCCAGGTTCGTCTACAACCTGCTCGGTATGACCGAGTTCATCACCGAGGCCACCCGGCCCATCCCCGCGGGCGAGCACCAGGTCCGGATGGAATTCGCCTACGACGGCGGTGGCCTCGGCAAGTGCGGCAACGTCACGCTGTTCTACGACGGTGAGAAGGTCGGCGAAGGACGAGTCCAGGCCAC
>Ga0210397_10002225_pt1 | contig 12273 bp, 9 predicted proteins | sample IncBWH2OmetaG_FD_160126 | JGI IMG/M metagenome (GOLD analysis project Ga0210397, IMG submission 160126) | Forest soil microbial communities from Barre Woods Harvard Forest LTER site, Petersham, Massachusetts, United States - Inc-BW-H-2-O ...
CGCCGCGTTCCCCATGCGACCGCCATAGACGTGGTTTGCCAGCGCGCGTGGGTTGCCGACGAATGGCTGCGCGCTCTGGAGCGTCGGGAAGCGCGCCGGCCACGTCTCGCACAGCCGCGCGGCCGAATAGTTCAGGTCCTCGACGAGCGCGTGCAGGCCGCCGGTCTCCTCGAGCGCCTGCGCCAGAAAGTGCTCGCAGCGAAGCGCCGAGGCCGAGAGCCCGAACGGCTGCGCGTCGGCTACGAAGCGCTCGAAGGCTTGGAGCGCGAGCGGCTGGGCCTGCGGCGCCAGCTTCGCCAGCGCGTGCACGTCGATGCTAAACAAGCTTGGTCGCCTCGAAGCGCTGAAGGATCGACAAGAGCTTCATCTCGTCGAGCGGCTTGACGAGCACCTCGTCAGCGCCTTCCATGATCGCCCGGACGGCCGAGCTGACGGTCGCCTGACCCGAGAGCAGGATAAAGAGCGGATCGCCGACTTCGCAGCCGGCGCGCTTCGGCGCAATGCGCAGCTCGCGCAGCAGCTCGACGCCGTCCATGCCCGGCAGGATTAGGTCAGAGATAATCACGCTCGGGCATTTGGCGTGAATGAGATCGACCGCCGCCGTGGCCGTGCCGGCACAGCAGACGTCGTAGCCCCAGCTCTGGAGCAGCATCGCGAGATAGCCGAGGGTAGGAGGGTCATCTTCGACAACGAGCACTCGACGAGTCATTGTCAGCTTTTCTTACTCTCCGCAGGCAACGCAGACCTGAGGCCGGCCAGCTCGGAGTGGAGCGCCTCCAGCTTGTCGTTGAAATTCGTGGCCGTGCTGGCCACGACAACGGATGCGGCTTCGGCCTTCGCGCTTGCTTCAGAAGTAATTTCCGTGTTCTTGCTTATCGCTCCGAGCACATGCTCACGGTTGATATTGGACACGCGCGCCAGCTCTATCGCCGTCTGGATGGTTTCGACGCGCTGGGTTTCGGCGGTCTTCCGCATCTCTTGACGCGAAGCTTCTCGGTCCTCGAGATCCCACCGGCGGTTCCGGTTCTCCCGATAGAACTGGAAGAGGTGCGTGGCCAGCAGTGAGGCGAAGCCGGCGACCGTCGTGATCATGAGCGCAATGCTTGAGCCGCTCCGCGCCGTGTCCGGCTGGGGCTCCTGCGCCGCGATGACGCTGGCCCAGACGGAGACGGCGAACAGCCCCGCAATGATGAGGAAGGCGAACACTTTAACTTTTCGTGGCATTCCTAAAGGCTCCCGCTAATAGGAGTGACCCGAATCTTCCTCAGGTCGTCGTCGTTCATGAAAAGGACGCCCGCGTCCTTGCCCTCTATCCATACCTCGAAGCCATGCCACCGTCGGTTGCCCTGAATGGAGCCGAGATAGCGCGCGGCCAAGCTCCGAGGCGCGCCATACTTCGGCGACGGCGCGTCCCATTCCGCTCTGTCGAGATCCTCCAGATGATAGGTCCTGCCGATCCGAAGTTCCATCCTCGGACCCGCCTTTCCGGGTTCCGCGCCTATGCTACGCCGACTTCGCCTTCAGCCTGAAACACGATGCTCGTGTTCGCGTCGGCCTGCATCGTGAGGAAGTCCGCCACGTCCAGCCGGAGCAGCCCATACCAGTCGACGTAGCTGTTCGCCGGCACCGCTGTGCCCGAGAAGCCCGTCTCAGTGCCGGCCGCCGAAGCGCCCGTTGCGCCGATCCATGCCGAGATCGTGTGCGAAGCGTTCGTCTTGTTGACGAAGCGAATGTGCTTGATGAGGAACCAGAGATTTGCGCCGCTCGGCATGTTCACGCCGCCCGTGGTCGTGCCGGGGTTTAGAATGTTCGTCACCGCATTCGTGACTGCCACCGGCCCGAAGCGCACCGTCTTGTTTGCTGCCATGCTCCTGTCTCCTTCTATGCTGCGTGAAAGCGGCCCCGGAATGATGGCCCGGAGCCGGCGGCTTCCAAAGCCACGTTTACGTTTGTTTCCATGAGAGTAGGTTCACCGGCACATCGAGGTTCGGCGTAGCCGCGTTCATGCTGTGCCCGAAGAAGCCCACTTGATCCGGCCCTTGTAGCATGTAGTCCGTTCTAGACACGCTGAAGAGCTGCGTCCAATTCTGGCCGTCCGTGCTGATAAAGAACACCGTATTGACTCCGGTGTCCTGAATGCGGAACCAGCTCGGAGGAATTTGACAGAGGAACTCCGCGTAGCTGGCCGAGACCGCCGTCTCTGACGACCACTTTTCAATACGTAGCGTCGGCTGCGTCGAGCCTGCGAAATTGCCTCCCGCCCACCACATGGTCACGATCCGGCCCGTGCCAGTGCCGGCGCCGTTCTGCCGGAAGATCAGCCCGTAGCCGTTAAAGAGCTTCGAGATCGGGACTGGCACCAGATAGGCCGTGATCGTGTAGGGCGTAGCTGGAGCCGCAATGACCCTCGCCACCATATTGACAGCGTTGCCTGCGGCAGCCGCGTTGAGTAGCAGCCGGTCCTTGTCTATCGTCAGCGTCGAGGAGCCTTGATTGCGCCAGCCGAACCCGGTATCGCTTGGAGGCGTGAAGGCTTCCATTGGCCCGAAGGTGTCCCAGCTCGCGCCATTGTCGCGACCGAGCGTGAAGCCATCGCTCGGCAGATAGAGCCGGCCATTCACAAGCGCGCTCGGCCGCGAAGCCCACGGACCGGTCAGAAGCGCAGCCGGCATGACGCTGCCGCTTGAAACTACTCCGTAGACCCGAATCGTGCCGCTGAAATTTCCGCTAGACATCGAAAACTCAAACGCGTTCGGCTGCGTCGTATTAAGGTAGGCGCCGGACCAAACCGCGCCCTCTGCCGGACTTCCTGTGTCGAAAATATACGAGGAGCTACCTGTGAATCTGGCATAGAGGGTCCCAGCAGGCGACAGGAAGAGCTTTAACGTTCCGGACATTGAACCGGAAGCAGCAACTCCGGTGTTGATGCCGTTTGCTGGATTGACCAAGAACGGCACGAAACTCATAGCCTGACTGCCGCTGATCGCTGACCCGCTACTGGAGAAGCCAAGGCCGCCCGACGCGTAATTATTTCCACTGTCGTAGCTGGAGCCATTATTCGTGGAGAAGCGGAGCCGAGGTATCGCTCCGTTGGTCACTGGAACAATGCCGAGCAGCTCGATCACATACTCATCGAATTGAGAAGTAATGAAATTCGTAAAGTCGAGCGCCGAAGAATTGTTTGCTACCTGCTGTTGCAGGAATACGAGTGCGCCGGTAACAGCCGTCGTGATCGGATTCTGGCTCTTCATGACGCCATAACATCGGATAGTTCCGGTCATGGTCCCTGAAGACATTAGGAAGCGCACGGCATTCACCGCCGTGCCTCCTCCGGTTACTCGATACTTGCTTGCGAAAGTAACCCCGAGAGAATCCGTCGTTCGTGAACTATCAGTCTGGTTTCCGTGCCCGGCGATGAGCCGATAATTTGCAGTGTTAAGAGGATCGTAGAATTGAAAGCGCGTGCTGAGGCTCGTCCCAGCCGCATTGTTCATATTGTTCGCGATGGAGATAGCGGTGTCGCTCTGCGAACCTCCGACGCCAGTGGCGTTGAACGCCATGGCGAAGTTCTCCCACGAGTAATGCCCAGCGGTCGAGTCGAACGTGACGCCTCCGTCGGAAGAGCAGCGCATATTGAGCGCAGCCGCGCTCGTGCCGGCGACCATCGAGACGATATGAAACTCGTATTCGTCAAAGTCGCTTTGAAAGAGCACACCTGAGAATCCGGCGATGTTTCGGCTGGAAAAATCAACCGATGAAACGGCGGAAACTGCCTGCTCGTTTAGCAGCACGAGTCCTCCCCCGAAACCGGCCGGCCCCTGTGGTCCCGTCGGCCCGGCAGTCCCAGCGCTTCCACCGCCTCCGCCGCCCATGGGCATTTCTTCTATCTGGTCCGAGTCCGGAAAGAAGACCGGGACAACAGGAATACGGACAGCGGCCGCCGGAGAGCCGGGAAGCGCCGGCACCACCCAGTCGTCAGGCTGAGGCGCATCCTCGAGGTTCAGCACCACCGCAGAGCCGTCGCTCAGCCCTTGGATCTTGTGCCGGGCGATATTGGCCGCGTCGGAGATCTGCGCGTCATAGACGCTGCCGGCCTTGATCTGGGAGGCGCCGCGAATCTGGTTCCCCGAGCTGTAGGAGGCGCCGACGCCGAGCACCTCGAGCCCGAGGTTGGCGATATTGGTGCTCTGGCCGGCATTCTGCTTACGGACGCCCATCGAGACCGCCGCGAAGGCCAAGGAGGCTAGCGGCGCGTTCGGCTGCCACATGAGGCCGCCAACCGGATCAGAGGCGCCGTTCGTATCCGGATAATTCGTGCCGAGTGTCACGTTCGTGGCCGTGCCGGCCAGCATGAAGTCGCAACTCCCAGAGCCGCCGCCCGTGACGAGGCCGTTCACATAGAGCTTGATCGCGTGCGCCTGCCCGATGCCGAGTGCTATTCCAGAATCGTGAGTGAACTCCATTTCGTCGCCGGCCGCGCCGCTGGAGTTGATGAAGTCGGAGCCATTGACAGGGTATTCGTCGACGTCGGTGTTGCTGCCCGTCCATCCGCCGCGCGAAAGGATGCCGGTCGGAGGCACCACAGGGAAGATATGGTCGGCCGTCGGCAGCGTGAGCCCAGAGACCGCGTCGGCGTTCGAGGCGGCCATATAGACCCAGTCGTCATAGCTGAAGGTGCCAGAGCAGTCGAAGGAGCCGCGCGAGCGCTCCGAGCAGAAGCAAAGCCGGAGGAGCTGGTCTGAGGCGCCAATATTTCCGGTGGCCGTGATCGTGACTGGCACATCAGAGGAGGCGTCCCGCACCACCGTCATATTGGCGGTCACGAGCGTGTTTGACGAGACGTTCAGATCCACATCAAGGATGATCGAATACCAAACGCCGACCGTCAGCGGCGCCGTGTGGGAGCCGCTCCAGCCGCTTCCGGAGTTGGCCGGCGTGCCTGAGAGCACCGAGACCGTAAGCTGGTTCTGCGCGTCCAGCCAGACGCCCACCTGATTCGTGTCGAACTCTCCGCCTATGCCGAAGATGCGAATAAAAGAATTGCCGAAGGGATACCTCACTGAGTCGATGCGGAAGAAGATCCGCGAGCGCACCCGCTTGTGGTTGCCGCTCGTGACCGTTCCGCTCGTGCCGACGATAGCCCGCGCTGGGAAGATGATTAGGTTCGTCGTGCTGTTCTGCGTGGTGAGCTGGAAGCGGCCCGGCCCAGAGCCCGGACGCGCGGAGCCGCTCGGCGTCGTCATGCCGATATTCACGGACGTGCCGGCCCACTTGGCTTCCCCGAAGCCCAGCATCTCAAAGCCTAAAATATTCTGCTCTGTCGCCATTGCTAAGTTGTCCCGTTGTAATTCACGGTCACGATATCGGCCGGCGTCACGCCGCTTGCGGCCAGCGGAGCGATTGCCATGCGGAAGCTATTAGCCGAGACCTCTTCGTAGTCGACGCCTTTGAGCTGCTCGAGCCCGTTGAGCATCACTTCAAGGCTCGTGTAATTGTTCGCCGTCGTAAAGACACGGTTGGAGCCGTCTATCGTGCCGCCGGCAATTTCGCTCGGGTAGCGCGGAGTCGAAGTGCCGCCGCCTCCGCCGGAGCCAGCCACCGTGGCCGCGACTCTCATGAGCTGGAAGCAGGTCGTGTAGGTGCCGCCGACGAGATCGTGCGTCGGGTTTACGTTGTCGGTAATGATCGCCTTGGCTTCAAAGATGTCGCCCGGCTGCCCTTGCACCTGCACGGTGACTTCAAAGGCGGAGCCGCCAAGGCCGGAGACGCTCTCCGCTACCAGCGTGCCGTTCCGATAGATCCGCAGGTTCGTGGCGCCAGTGCCGGCGAAGGTCGTCGGCTTCGCCGCGAAGCGCGCGAAATAGACGCCCGGCATGCCGCCCGGAATGATCACCTGTGTCGGGTTGCCTATAGTCCAGAAGCCAGAAGTGTCATACAGCTCATTGGAGAAGCTGACGTCCGCTTCCACGGTCGTGCTGAAGGTCTGGTTCGTGGCCCGATAGACGTGAACGCTGGCGACCTGATTGAAGCCGTTTGTCGTAAAGGCCGGGAAGAACTCGTGGTCGATAAGGTTGTCCGATTCGACGAAGAGCGCCGGCCCGGCTGGCCCCTGCGCGCCCGTGGAGCCCTGCGGCCCGACGGGGCCGGGCACGATGAAGATCGGCGCATCCTCGCCGTCGAAGCCAAAGCCGGGCGGCCCCGGCGCGCCTTGGAGGCCAGCGGCGCCGGGCGGCCCTGTAGGTCCTTGCGGCCCCATCGGCCCCGGCACGAAGCCAAACTCCTCGCCTCCGCCCTCCTCGGAGAAGAGCACCACGGGAAGGCTGACGGCTTGCCCAGCTATCGGCCGCCAGATGAGATCGGTCGTCCCGATCACGACCGGGTTCGAGCTCGGGTCCAGCCAATAGGCTGTGCCGGTCTTGGCGTCAATGACATAGACGCCAGCCACGAGCTTGGAGGAACTGTCGGCATCGCCCGTGCGCACCCAGTCGCCGGCCTCGACGGTGTAGATGCCGTTTTCCGTCGGATCGCTTTGCCCCATGACGAGCACGCGCTCGCCGGCCACGACGGGCACGCCTTCTATCGTCTGGAGGCCGTGGAGCGTAATGGACGCCTGCGCGGCCGCGACGACGGGATCTTTGACCGGCCCCGGCTGCTGCTTATCGGTCGTGATGCAGCCGGCCAGCATCGGGTTCGTTACCGCTGCCGGCTGAATGATCGTCGGCCCTCCGGGCTCGGCCGCCACATTGCCGGTGAGCCTCGGCGTCCGGCCCTGCGTGCCCACCACGTCGCTTACCTGCTGGAGCAGCCGCACCGCCGGATCGCTCCGCTTCATGGCCGGCGCCCAGCTCGGGACCGCCGTGATGCCGAAGCGCGGCATATGCCCGGAAGCGAGCAGCTCGATCTGGTCGATCTCGCAATTCTGGATAATGAAGTCGCCGTCGATGAACGGCTCGGAGATCGCTATCGTGACCGTCTTGCCTGCGAAGTGCTTCGGATCGCGCGACCAGTATTTCGCCGTCGGTACCGGCTGGGACTGCTCGTCGACAATGGCCTGCGCCCGAATGAGGCACTCTTCCATTGTCGTGAGCGTGTTGTCATAGACCGGCAGCGGGCAAGCTCCATAGAGCGACATGGAGGCCGCATCCGACGCCGTGCCATACACGCTGTTCGCGCCATAGACGGTAACAATATTCGCAAGCTGCGTGAAGTCTTCTTGCAGCGTGACCGCTTGGCCCGTCTCCGGATATTGCAGGTCCGGGTTGCCGTCCGTAACTGCATTCGGCGGGTTGAAGCCAGAGTCGACCGTGAAGATATGCAGCGTCGTGCTATAGAGAAAGCACTTCGCGCCGACATTGGAGCAGACGTTCGTGATGATCGCCCACAAATCCTGAGAGCCGTCGGTCTTCAGCGTCGTTTGCCCGAGGCCCGACTCGCAGACGAGAATAAAGCCGGAGCCGTAGGCGGCCATCAGCTCCGCGATTAGCGTCGAGGCATCAATGTCGATGTAGTCGTGCTTCGCCGGATAGCGCTTCGCTATCAGGAAGGAGTAATTGACCGACTCGCAATCCCAGACCGGCGTCTTGGCTTTGCCATCCGAGCGGCCGGTGATTTTCGTAATGACGCCGTCATGGACGATGTTTCCGTTGATCTCCCACGTCACCGGGCTCATGCCTTGCGGCTGGACCGGTGTCGTGAAGGTCATGGAATACGGCTGCCCGAGCGCCTGCGAGATCTTCGCCGGGCTATTGTCCGTCCGGACAAGGCGGCCGGCGCCTCCGCCGGGCACCCGATACACCACATTGAATGGCGGAGGAGAGTCGTCCGTGTATTCGTAGCCGGCGGAGAGCGTCCCGAAGTCGCCATCGGTCGTGGTGACTTTGACATCGACGATAGCCGCCGTATGCGCGGTCGTCGTGCCGATAATTTGCGTGTCCGTGAAGCTGGCGACCGTGAGCGCGGAGCCGCCGAGATCGACCGAAGGCGCGCCGGTGGCAATGCCGGCGAAGCCAGAGCCCGTGATCGTGACGCTGGTGCCTCCGGCCGTGCTGCCAGACTTCGGCGCGATGGCAGTGACGCGGACGACGTGCGCTTCATAGAGGAAGAGCGAAGGAGGCGAAACCATTTAGCTCGACACTCCGTCGGCGTTGATCACGTGAATGTTGGCGTAGCCGAGCGCATGCGCTGGAGCCGAGCAGGTGATCGTGTATTGGTTCACGACCACGATGCCAATAGCATCGACGCCGTCGAACTGCACATTCGCCCCGTCGCCGAAGCCGGTGCCTCTAATGGTGACTTCAGTCCCTCTCGGCCCATGGTTCGGATCAACCGTATCGATCACCGGCGTCGGGTGGCCGTTGTCCGGGTCTTCTGGATCGAAGAGCACATACGGACCATTCGGGCCGTCCGGCGGCTGCGTCGTGGAAAGTATTAGGTGTGTCTGGCTCGTATCATGGTTACCTGTCGTGTTCTGGTTGCCGCAGTCGTCTACGTCAGGCAGCACCCACCACCACGCGATAATGACATAGGCGCCGGTAATGGAGGGACCGTCCGGGCTCGGCTGGCCGGCCACGCTCGGCGCCGAAGAAGGCCCGGCGGTCTTGGACCGATACTGCGCGTCGTAAGGCGCACCGTTGAGCGCCGTCACCCGGAAGATATGAATCGTGAGCAGCTCGATGTAGAGCAGCAGGGAATCGTTCTGCTCGTGGTCGCAATCTCCAAAGCCGATGCCGCTGCCGACGATGCCGGAGAGCCCCAGCTTCCCGCCCATGTCGTAATTCGCTGCGTTATTGATCGGCGGAACGCCAGCGTAGCCGGGATGCAGGATGGGGCCGGTGAAGAGCGGCCGCGTCTTCAGGTTGAAGCCGTTCGGCGGAGAGCCGGCCGCGAAGCCGGTGCCGTGGTTGTTTGTATCTAGAAAGGCCGGCCCGGTCCAGCCGATGACGCACGGGATAAAGGTCGGCACGAAGCCGGTGTTCTTGATGTGCCATGCGCCGTCCGGCGGCTCTCCATCGACGAGGCCGCCGGGATCGGTCAGCGCGAAGCCGTAGAGCGTGAAGTTGCCGCTCCCGATGACCGGCATTAGTGAAGCACCCGGCCATTCGACACCGCGTCCATGATCCCGGTGCCGACCGCCACGCTGAGCGCATGCGAGGAGGCCGGATCGAAGACGCCCGAGACATAGATCGGCGCGTTGATATGCACCGAGCCCGGCGGGCTCGCCCCTGTGCCGGCGCCCGGACGGGAGAGCTGGAAGCCGAGCCCGGCGGAGGCCTGCGTGCCTTGGCTGGGAGCGTTCGGCGGGGCCGGGATGGCCGGAGGCAGCCCCGAGCCGGCGCCCTTCGCGGAGGAGCCGCCAGAGGCCGCCGCTGCGCTCGTCGCGAAGGGATCAGGAGCCGCCGAGCCGCTCGTCTGGGAATTGCGAATCCCGCCGAGCTTAAAGGCATCGCCGAGCTGGCCGCTATTGGCGAAGGTGACGAGCCCGTCCGCGATGGCCTCGGCCAGCGTGTGGCCCTGCTCCTTGAACCAGTCCGGCCCGACGCCGATGCTGGCGCCGGGGTTATCCTTCAGGAATTGCTGGCGGCCGCTATTTGTCGACAGGTCATACTCTCGGGAGAAGGCCTGCGCATTCTTCTTGTCGATAGCGTCGAGCGCGGCCAGCTCCGCGTCGAGCGCCGAGACGTGCTTATCGACGGCCGCCGTCGCCGCTTGGTTGGCCGCCACAGCCGTGGCGCCCATATTCCGCGCCGCATCCTGCGCCTCGACATACTTCGCGCGCAGCTCCTCGATGTGGTTGCGCGTTTCGCCGACCGTGAACTCAGCATCAATCAGCGTCTTCAGCGCGCGGTCAGCTTGGTCCTGAAGATAGGCGTGCGTGTTCTTCGTGATATCCGCATAGTCGACGCCGACGTCGGCGGCCATGCCGGCGTAATAGCTCTTGATCTTGTCGGTCGTGTTCTTCGTGTCAGCGTCGATGGCGTCGAGCGCCTCCTTCGTATCCGCATGCGTGGCCGCGAGCGCCGCCTTCTGCGCGATGGCCCGCTGGTTGATCGCATCGATGTCCGCCTGAAGGCGCCGCTTGATATCGTCCAGCTCTTGATCCGTCTGCGTGTCTTTCAGCTTGGCGTTCAGCGCCTCATACGCATCGGCGACCTTCTGCACCGCCTTCTCGTTCGCCAGCGTCGAATCCGTGAGGCTCTTCGTGACCGTATCGGTCTGCCGAACCTCCTCGGTATATTTCTTGAACTGGTCGATGGTGACACCGACGCCCGCCGCGTTCTTCTCGTTGAGCTGACCCATCTGCCGGAGGTCTTCGAGCGCACGCTGCTGATAGGGCTCAAGCGCTTTCACGGAATCGAGCCGCGTCTTCTCTAGGAAGATCGCCGCCTCCGCTTCCTTCGAGAGCGGCTCTACGGCGTCGGCAGCGGCCGTGCCGGCGGCCTTCTGGGCAGCGGCAGCCTTGGCGGCCGCTGCCGTTACCTCGTTCATGACGCGGAGGCCCGGCCCGAGGCCGAGCATGCTCTGAAGGTAGTCGAGCGCGCCGTCGGAGGCCAGCTTCCACCATGAGACGCCCTGCTTATTGGCGTCCGTGATGCCATTGATCGCGCCGGCCACGCCGCCGAGGATCTTGTCCTTCAGCGTCCCGAGGTTCCGTTCGAGATGATCGACTTCGTCGGCGTAGGCTTTGAGCTGCGCAATCTCCGCCGGGCTTAGCTTCGCGTTGAACTGGGCGGCCGCCTCGGTCGCCTCACGCGCTTTCGAGGAGAAGCCGGCCATAGCGGAGCCGAGCTTCGCGCCGAAGATATCAGCGGCCGCTGTATCCCTTAGGCCGCCTTGCAGCTTCGAGAGCCCATCCTCGATGTCGAGAAACAGCTCCTTCCCGTGCTTGTCTTTGACATCGTCTAGGGAGAGCCCGATCTCGTGCAAGCCGACCGAGACGCTGGCATCGCCGCCCGCGATGCCCTTCGCCACGTTGTAGAGCGACTTCGCCAGCTCCTCGTTGGAGAGGCCATACTCCTGTGTCGCGCTCGTGAGGTCTTGCAGGTCGTCGGTATTGATCTGCGTCTGGTTGGAGAGCCGAGTCATATCCTGCTCGGCCTTCCCGACGTTGAGCGCAAACTCGACGATCTTTTCGACCGTGAAAGCTCCGGCGACTATCGGGCCGATCTCTGCCGTGACTTCTCCGAGGAGCGACATCTCCTCTTTGGCCGGCTTGAGCTGCGCTGCGAGGTTGGCGATGCTCTCCGGCGCCGCTACGCCGAGCGCTTGGAACTTCTGCACCGCCTCGGCAGCCTTGGCGGCCGCGCTCTGAAGCTCCGCTTCGGTAAGCTTGCTCGAGCCGCCGAGGCGCTCTATCGCTTCGGCTGCGAGGGTGGCTTGCTGAATGATCTTGACGCCCGAGAAGCTGTCGACCATCCGGTTGAGCGAAGACTCCACGCGGCCGGCGCCGGACTGGAAGTCCGCCATCTTGGCGTCGGCTTTATCGACCGCCTGATAGAAGCTCTCGAAGTCCGCCTCAAACCGACCTGTCAGTGCCATCAGTCACCCTCTAGCTCGATCTCCGGTGGCGGCGCTTCGGGCGTTGGCTGCTGGCTCAGCCCGAGCATGGATACCGCAATGTCATACACGTCTTCGTCTAGCTCGTCGACTTCTCCGTAGCGGAACCCGAATCGTTCGCAGAGGAGGAGCTTGACTCGTATGACACCTTCGTGTTCAGGATTTTTTTTTCCTCCTTACGCTCGGCAATCATCCTGTCGTCCCACTTGTCGACCAGCTCGTCGATCTCCTTCACGTCTTCCGGGTCCAGCGAATCAAGGATCGCGATGATTTCCTGCCGGCTCTTGCCTCGGATAATGAGCGGCTCTCCGGACATGTCGTCTTTAAGCGTCCAGTCGAGCAGATAAGCGAGCGTCGTGGCCTGCCCAGTGAGCAGGCCGTCTACTCGACCATTCGGACCACGCATGGCCGCATACATCGCCCGGCGCTCTCCAGCGTTGAGCCGACGCCTCACGATCAGTGTTTCGCCGCTTGGCAGCGGAAGCGTTTCCGTCTCCGGTCGAGTGACTCGAGCCATTGCGTTGTCGGCCTCCTTCAGCCGATCACTGTCAGTCCGTGCGCGGCCATCATGGCGCGGAGACGCTCATACATCTCCGCGCGCCGCTTGATAAAGGTCGGAATAGCAACGTGAAGAGGCTTGATGCTGCCTCGGCTCGCGCCGCTGGCCGAGTGCCGAACCTGCGTGCCGTTCTCGAAGATATAGGCCAGCTTCGAGGTGTT
>Ga0210397_10002230_pt1 | contig 12266 bp, 13 predicted proteins | sample IncBWH2OmetaG_FD_160126 | JGI IMG/M metagenome (GOLD analysis project Ga0210397, IMG submission 160126) | Forest soil microbial communities from Barre Woods Harvard Forest LTER site, Petersham, Massachusetts, United States - Inc-BW-H-2-O ...
GCCTCGCTGACCGTACGCTGCGGTGCGCAGGCGCTGGCCGTCGGCGACCTGTTCGCGGTGACGGGGACCGTCGATGAGCGGCTGGTGCTCTGCGGCGATCTGCGCCGGGTCGACGGGATCGGCCTGGAGCTGGAGAGCGGACGGGTGCTGGTGGAGGGACGATGCGGTCATCACCTGGGCGCGCGCATGAGCGGCGGCGAGATCGAGGTGCGTGGCAGCGCCGGCGACTGGGCGGGCGCCGAGATGGCGGGTGGCCTGCTCCGCATCGCCGGGGACGCCGGGGCCCGGCTGGGGGCCGCCTACCCCGGTGCTCGTGCGGGCATGACCGGGGGCGAGATCATCGTGGACGGCAGCGCCGGCGAGGAGGCCGGCGCGAGCATGCGGCGTGGCCTGGTGGCGGTGGGCGGCCGGACGGGGAACGGCGCCGGGCTGCGCATGCTGGCGGGCACGGTGATCGCGCTGGGCGGCGTGGGTGCGCAGGCCGGGCTGGGCAACAAGCGAGGCAGCCTCGTGTCCGGGCGCCCGGTGGAGCTCCTGCCCAGCTACTCGTTCGCCGCACGCTTCAGGCCGCCGGCGCTCGGCCTGCAGTTGCGCCGAGCGCGGGAGCTGGGCCTGCCCATCGACGACGCGCTGGTGCGCGGGATCTGGGCGCGCTGGTCGGGGGACCGCACTGAGCTCAGCCGGGGAGAGATCCTGATCTTCGACGAGGAGGATGACCATCAGTGACGCTGTCGATGAACAAACACGCGGCGGCGCGGGTGGACGCGCTCCTCTCCGACGCCGAGGCGCTCGGGATCGAGGTCCGGACGCTTGAGTCCGGGGCGCGGGTCGTGGACTGCGGCGCTCAGGCTCCGGGTGGGCTCCAGGCCGGCATTGGGTTCGCGGAGGTGTGCATGGGCGGCCTGGGCCGCATCGATCCCGTGCCGGTCCTCGTGGGTCAGCGAACCTGGCCGGGCGTGGGGGTCGCCACCGATCAGCCCGCCGCCGCGTGTCTGGCCGCCCAGTACGCCGGATGGAAGCTCGAGGACGATGATTTCTTCGCCATGGCCAGCGGCCCGGGACGCGCGCTGGCGGGTGCCGAGGAGCTGTTCGAGGAGCTGGCCTGGGAGGAGCAGGCCGACACCGCGGTGCTCTGCCTGGAAACCCGTCAGGACCCGCCCGAGGCGATCGTCGACAAGGTGGCGCAGCGCTGCGGCGTGCCGGCGTCGGCGGTCACCTTCCTGATCGCGCCCACCGCCTCGGTGTGCGGCTCGGTGCAGATCTCGGCCCGGGTGGTCGAGACCTCGCTGCACAAGCTGCACGAGCTCGGGGTCGACCCGGGGCGCGTCCGCCACGGGTGGGGGTGCTGTCCGATCGCCCCGGTGGCCGCCGACGATCCGGCGGCGATCGGGCGCACCAACGACGCCGTGCTCTACGGCGGGACGGTCCACCTGTGGATCGAGGCCGGCGACGAGGAGACGGCCGACCTGGCGCGCCGACTGCCGTCGGCGGCGTCAGAGGCGTTCGGGACACCGTTCGGGGAGCTGCTGGCCGCGGCGGACTGGAACTTCTATGAGATCGACCCGCTGCTGTTCAGTCCCGCCGACGTGACCCTGACCAGCACCGAGTCGGGCCGCGCGCACCATGGCGGCGGGCTCGCGCCCGAGGTGCTCGAGCGCTCGTTCGCGGGGTGAGCGCGCGGTGAGCGCGCGGCTGCGCGTCGGCGTGCTGGGCGCGACCGACTCCTGGCACACCCGCAGCCTGGCCGGCTCGCTCGTGGGCCGAGGACACGAGGTGCTGACGATCCCGGCGACGCGGCTGCGCTCCGAGGTCGATCCCGATGGCGGGGTCCACGTCCGCGGACCGGAGGACGTGCGGCTCGATGCGCTGGATCTGCTCATCGTTCGCGGGCTCCCGCGAGGCTCGCTGGAGCAGGTGATCTTCCGGATGGACGCGCTGCACGTCCTCGCGGCACAGGGCGTCCGCTGCGTCAACAGCCCGCGCGCGATCGAGAAGACGGTCGACAAGTCCTGGGCCGGCGCGGTGCTCGCCATGTCCGGGGTCCGCACGCCTCCCACGATCGTGTGCGAGCGCTATGACGGCGCGATGCGCGCGTTTACCGAGCTCGGCGGCGATGTCGTGGTCAAGCCGCTGTTCGGCGCGATGGGCAACGGGATCGTTCGCGTCGAGGATCGCGATGTGGCTCATCGCGTGTTCCGCGCCCTGGAGCTGGAGCGGACGGTCTACTACGTGCAGCGCACGGTGGCGCCGGCCGGTCGCCGGGATCTGCGCGTCCTGGTCGTCGCCGGCGAGGTGGCGGGGGCGATGGAGCGCGTCAGCGACTCGTGGCGCGCGAACATCGCGCGGGGCGCCCGGCCGCGCGCCGTCGTCCTGGGCGAGAGCGAGCGCAGCGCCGCGCTCGCTGCCGCCGGCGCGCTGGAGGCCGACGTGGCCGGCGTTGACCTCCTGGTGGGACCGGACGGCGAGACGGTCGTCCTGGAGGTCAACGGGATCCCCGGTTGGCAGGCGCTGCAGTCGGTGTGCGAGGAGGATCTCACCGGGCTCGTGATCGACGCCTGCGAGGGGATGGTCAGAGCGTGATCCGCCCCTCGTGCAGCGCCGTGGCCACCAGTGCGCCCGCCGCCCCGGCGGACTCGAGCGCCTCGAGATCTCGGTCGTCGCGGACACCGCCGCCGGCGTAGATCGCGACACCGGGCAGCGCCGCGACGAGTTCGGCCACCGCGTCCAGCGGCGGCCCGGAGCCGCTGCCCACGCGGGCGAGGTCGATCACCAGGACCTCTGAGACGGCGAGTGCTCGCGCCAGGGACGCCGCGGCCGCGGGCTCGCGGCCACTCAGACCGGGATCCAGGGAGATCAGCGTTCCGTCGCGCAGATCAACGCTGAGCACGAGCGGCGGGGACGGGAGCGAGTCGGGCGTCCGGGCCTCGCGGCCCAGGGACTCGGTGCCCACGACGTTGCGCGCGGCGCCGGCGCGCTCCAGCACCGCCGCTGCCTCGGGCGTGATCGCGCCCGCGTCGACCCAGGTCTCCGCCACCGACGCCAGGCCTTCCAGCGCCGCTGCGTCGGCCGGCTCGCCCCCGAGCGCGTCGAGGTCGGCAACGTAGAGGCGGCTGCCCCGGGACGCGGCGCAGAGGGCGCGCGCCACCGCCACCGGCTCGCACCCGTGCACCAGCGGACTGCTCAGGGGCGCGTAGCCGGAGCGCTCGCCGCGCCGGGCATGGACGACGATGCCGTCCTTGAGGTCGATCACCGGCACGATTCGCATGCTTCGCGTCATGATGCCCGAATGGTCCCGGTGATCGGACTCGATGTCGGCGGCGCCAACACCAAGGCGGCGCTGGTGGACGGTGATCGGGGGGTCCGTATCGTCTCCGAGCCCTACGAGATATGGCACGACCTCGATGCCATGGCCGGCGTCATCGCCGACGTCGTCGGGCGGCTCGGGCTCGAGGGCGCGCCGGTGGCGCTGACGACCACCGCCGAGCTCGTCGACGTCTTCGCCAGCAAGCGAGAGGGAGTGCTCTACGTGCTGGACGCCACCCGCCGGGCTCTACCCGGGCGGCGGCTGCGCGTGATGACCACCGACGGTGAGCTGGTGAGCCTGGATGCGGCCCGAGCCGAGCCGCTGGCCTGTGCGGCGGCCAATTGTATGGCAACCGCGCTGGTGGTGGCGGGCGCGTTGCCCGACGCGATCCTGGTGGACTGCGGCGGCACCACCACCGACGTCATTCCGATCGCCGGGGGCAGGGTTGTCGCGGAGGGCCGCACCGACCTGGAGCGGCTGCTCGCGGGCGAGCTGGTCTACACCGGCGCGCTGCGCACCAGCGTGGCCGCGGTGCTCTCGCAGGTGCTGATCGGCGGCCGGCCGTGCCCGGTGACGGCGGAGCTGTTCGCCATCACCGCCGACGCTCATCTGCTGCGCGGCAACCTGGCCGAAGAGCAGTGCACGTGCTCGTTCCCCGACGATCGCGGCACCTCCCGCGGCGAGGTCCGTGCGCGCCTGGCGCGCGTGGTATGCGCTGACCCTGAGCAACTCGGCGACGGTGACCTCGAGGCGATCGCCGGCGCCGTCGAGGAGGCACAGCTGGCGTCGATCACGTCGGCCCTGCGGCGGGTTGCCGCGCGCTTGGCCGCGGGAGTACCCGTGGTGGCGGTGGGCGTCGGCGCCTTCCTGGCGCGCGAGGCGGCGGCGCGCTGTGGCCTGGCGGTCCATCCCGACAACGCTCCCGGCTTCACTCTCGCCGGCAAGGGGGGAGAGGTCGCCGCCGCGGTCGCGCTGTCGGTGCTGGGCCGTGACTGAGCCCCGCCCGCTCGTGATCAAGATCGGCGGCGGGCTGCTGCGAGACGAGGGCCTCGACGGCCTGCGCCACGCGTGCGCGGACGTCGTCGAGCTGTCCCGGCGCCAGCCTGTGCTCGTGGTGCCCGGAGGTGGCCCGTTCGCCGACGCCGTGCGCGCCGTCGATGCCCAGGTGGCCCTGTCCGACGAGGTCGCCCATGCATTGGCGTTGCGCGCGATGGACCAGCTCGGCGTCGTGCTGGTGTCGCTGCTGCCGGCTCTCGAGCCGCTTGCCCGTCTGGCCGCGCCCCACGGATTGGGCCTGGTCACGGCAGCGACGGCGTTCGCCGACCGCGCCGGGATCCCCGAGTCCTGGGCGGTCACCAGCGACTCGCTCGCCGTGCTGGCGGCCGGTGTCATCGGGGCCGAGGAGGTCGTCCTGCTCAAACCGGTGGCCGGGGTGATGGCGCGGTGGCCTTCGGAGGGTCCACCGCTGGCGCGGCTGACCGCCGGCGAGCTGCAGGCGCTCCAGGACGGGGGCGGCGGTCGGGCCGTCGACCCCTACATGCCCGAGGCGGTGCGCCGCACCGGGGTGGCCGTCGTGGTCCGCCGGCCCGCGTCTGGCCCCGCGTCGAGCCCCGTGACCGGCACGCGGATCGTCGCCGGCTGATCGTGGCTGCCCGCGCGCAGCTCGGTCACCGCCGCGGCGACGAGGTCGGCTCGCAGCTCGGATCTCCGGTCGCCCTCGCGGCACACCGCTGACCGCACGCCCACGACGTCCGCCGCCACCCGGCACAGTTCTCCGGGCCTCAGCTGCCCGGCCACCGCGAAGATGGCTCCGGACCGGTGCGTCCGGCCGATGAGTCCGGCCAGCTCTGCCTCTGACATCCAGGCGTACAGGCCCCGGCCGTCCTTGACGAAGGTGTCGACCAGCGCCCCCGCGATACCCGTCCGCTCGACCAGCGCCGGCAGGCACGCCGGCGCCAGCGCCGGAGGATCCAGGGCAGCGGCATCGGCATAGGCGGCGGCGATCACCGAGACTCGGCCGCCGCTCACCTCCACGGCCTCGGCGACCGCGCGCATCATCGCCACCCCGCGCTCGAGATCGCGCACCCCGCGCAGCCCGACCTTGACATAGCCGGCGCCGCTGAGTGCTGCGCCCCGTGCGGCGAGCGCCGCGGTATGAGGCAGGTCCGGCAGATCGCCGAGCGCCACGCTCACCGGGGCGCTCGTCCCGACGGCCCGCACGACATCGGAGAGGACGCGCGGCGCGGGCGCGCCCAGCGCCCCTTCGCCCGGATCCTTGACGTCGATGATGTCCGCCCCCCCGGTGAGGGCGCGCTGCGCCTCCTCGCCGGAGACGACGCTGACGAGCAGCCTCATGCCGCCGCCTGCGTGGAGCCATGGCGTGCCACCCACGCGCCCCGGCGATCGAAGTCGACGACGCGCACCTCGGTGCCGGCATCGGTGGCGGCCCGCAGGCCGTCGGCCACCTCGGCGGCGCGCTCCGGGTCCGCGACGATGCCGTAGACGGTCGGGCCCCACGAGCTCTGACCCATCGCGCTGACCCCCAGCTCCTCCAGCGCCTCGATGACCGGGGCCGCACGCGGGTGAAACACGCCGCCCTGCCGAGCGGCGAACATCGACCCGATCTCCCGCTGGATCCGAGTGAGCGCGCCGCCGAACTCGTCGATGTCCCCGGCCATCAGCCCCGGGAGCAGCGCCGTCAGGAGCAGCCGCGCCACGCGCGGCTCGCCGGTTGCCTGCTCGTGCAACTCGCTGAAGAAGCGCTCCTCCGCGTCGCCTGAGAGTCCCTCTCCGTCACGGGGCAGCGCGAGCACGCATCGCCACCGTTCGGGTACGAGGTGGCGCGCCACCAGTGGGCTGACCAGGCCGGCGTCGGTCACTCCGGCCTCGACCACGAGACCCGGCGCCGCGAACGTCCAGCACCCCACGCTGGAGCGTGCCGCGCGGCCGCTGGCGTCCGCCAGCGCCTGGGGCCCGGCCGCAACGCCCGCCAGCTCGGCGACCCCGCGGGCGATGGCCAGGCCGAGCTTGGTGCCCGATCCGAGCCCGACGTGCGGCGGGATCGCCTCGCGCACCTCGACCTCGAGGCCCCCCCGGTGACCGAACGCCTCGCGGGCCCGCTGCGCGAACGCGGCGGCGCGCTCCGCCTGCGCTCCGTGCGCGGCGACCTCGTCGTCGGCGCTGGATCGGATCCCCACCACCACGCGCGGCGACTCGATGCCCACGCCGCATCCTCCGAAACGGCGCGCGCCGAGCCCGGCCGGATCGAGCATGCCGAAGTGCAGCCGCGCCGGTGCGGCGACCACGAGCTCGGTCATGCTCGCTCGCTCACGTACCGCCGGACGTAGTCCATGGCGGCGCGCTCGCGGGGCCCGGCGGTCTTGTCCACGAGCTCCTGAAGGCGCCTGAGCTCGGCCGACACGTGCTCGGGGTCCAGCCACCGCAGCCGCGAGGCGACGATCGAGGCCTCGACGGCGGCGTGCCGGGCGCGGCACAGGCCCAGCGGCTGCCGGGCACCGGTGCCGGCGGCGACCACCCGGGCGCGCACTCGCGAGCGGGGCAGTCCGCCGTCGGCGGGAGCGATGTCGGTCACCACCACCTCTCGCCACGCGTTGACGTCCTTGATCACCGAGCCGTGGATCGCTGAAGCGGGACGCACCGCCGGACGGGGATGCCCCAGCGCCGCCTCCACGAACAGGAGCACGTCATCGGTGAGATGGACCACCGCCTCGCCGTGACGGCGGAGGTTGCGCAGCGTGCGTGTGGTGTCAAACGGCCAGAAGACGAGCTCCTCCTCCCCCCAGCGCACTCCCATCGCCGCGCAGTTGACGTCACCGTCGCTCGCGGTGGTCGTGACCACGGTCTCGATCAGCGGCCACAGCTCACCGGCATCAGCCGACAAGGCTGAAGAGCTCCTGGCGCGTGCGCGCGTCGTCACGCAGAGTGCCCCGTACCGCCGAGGTCACCGTCCGCGCCCCGGGCTTGCGCACTCCGCGGATCGTCATGCACATGTGCTCGGCGCTGAGCACCACCCCGACTCCCCGCGGCGCGAGCTCCTGCTCGAGCCAGTCGGCGATCTGCTGCGTCATGCGCTCCTGCAGCTGCAGATCCCGGGCGAAGGCCTCGACCACGCGCGCCAGCTTGGAGATACCGACGATCGTGTCCCCCGGCAGGTACGCGACGTGGGCCTCGCCATGGAATGGCAGCAGATGATGCATGCACAGCGACTGGAACGTGATGTCCCGAACCAGCACGAGCTCGTCGTATCCCTCGTTGGGGAACAGGGTCGCCTCGACCGCGGCGGGCGTCACCAACTCGGCGTAGGAGGCGGCGACGCGACGCGGCGTCTGCACCAGGTCGGGTGCGTTCAGGTCAGCGCCGATCGCGCGCAGCAGGTCACGCGCGGCCCGTTCTGCGGCGGCGAAGTCGAACTTGGAGGCGTCAACCACCCGCCCCGGCGTGGCGGCCGCAGCTCGCCGATCGCCATCCCCGATGTTCATCAGGCCAGCGTAACGCCTGGTGGTTCGCCTACGGGGTCGCCGCGGCGCTCAGGCGCGTGGCGAGCTGCACCAGCATCCGGACGCCGTAGCCGGACGCGCCGGGGCCGAACGCATCGCCGCGATCGTCGTCGAGCAGCGCCGGCCCCAGCATGTCGACATGGGCCCACGGGCCGTCGCCGGCGAACTGGGCCAGGAACGTCGCCGCCACGATGGGATACCCGAAGCCCTTCCCGGCGGTGTTGCGCAGGTCGGCCACGGTGGACTCGATCAGAGGCCGATAGCGCGGGTGAAGCGGCCATGGCCAGGCCAGGTCACCGCTGGCATTCCCCGCCTGCACGACCTCGTCGCGCCACGATTCGTCGGGCGAGAAGACGCCGGCATAGAGGTCACCCATGCCGGCGCGCATCGCGCCCGTGAGCGTGGCGAGGTCGACGAGGTGGGTGGCGCCGTGGCGGCGGGCGTACCACAACGCGTCGGCCAGGATCAGGCGCCCCTCCGCGTCGGGATTGGTGACCTCGACGGTGAGGCCGGCGGCGGTCTGAATGACGTCGGTGGGACGGATCGCGGTGCCGCTCAGCATGTTCTCGCAGGCGGGGACGACTCCGGTGACCGACAGGGGGAGCCCGAGCTCCGCGATGGCGCCGAGCGCTGCGACCACGGCGGCGCCGCCTCCCATGTCGGCTTTCTGACGCACGATGTCTGACTGCGGCTTGAGGAAGTAGCCGCCGGTGTCGAACGTCACCGCCTTGCCGACGAGGGCGAGGCGCGGGGCCTCCGGCGCGCCCGCCGGCTCATGGCGCACAACCAGCAGCAACGGCGGTGCCGGGCTGCTCTGACCCACCGCGGCGAGCGCGGGCAGCCCGGCCTGCGCCGGATCGAGGACCTCGGCGCTGAGGTGCGGAAACGCCGCCACTCGTTCCGCCAATCCCTCCGGTGAGATCACGTTCGGGGGCGCGTCGACCAGCTCCCGGGCGGTGTTCGTCCACCGTGCGACCAGCGCCGCGCGCTCGGCGATGGGCGTGAGCTCCTCCTCGGAGGCGCCGCAGATGACGAAGCGCTCGACACCTCGCCGGGACGGGGCGCTCCCCCAGCGGCGGCGGTCATAGCCGCCGACGACCGCGCCTTCGGCCAGCGCGCGCACCTGTTCCGCTGCGGGGATGGGGAGGGACGCGTCGAGCGCCCACGCCACCGTCCCGCCGTGGCGGCACGCGCGCACCGCCCGGGCGGCGGCCGTCCGCAGCCCGTCGAGGTCAGGCTCGAGCGCGAGCACGGCCAAGGGCGGGCCGTCCCGGTAGACGAGTGCCAGCGGGTCCGCATCAGCCACCGCGCGCTCCGGCGCGCCCAGCGCCGCCGCCGGTGCTCCCGCCGCGATGGCGACGAGGTCGGCGTCGACCGTGTCGGGGCCGCCGCGAGTGACTTCAACGCGCATCGTGCACCGCGGCCCTTCGGTCAATTTGACACCTCCCGCTAAGATGACACTCCGTACGCTGAACTCTGAAAGGGAGGCATCCTATGGACTGGATCAAGCCGAAGTTTGAGTTCATTGAGATGTGCTCGGAAGTCACGTCCTACCTGTATCACAGGTAGGACGCTGAAGCCGGCGTAGCCTTCGGCGGCCGCCTGAGGCTACGTCCCGCTTCATCCTCCGTGCGCGTTCGCATTCTCGGCTCGGCCGCCGGCGGGGGGTTCCCGCAGTGGAACTGCCGATGTCCGACGTGCGAGGCTGCGCGTGAGGGCGTGCGGGCGATTCCGCGGAGCCAGTCGTCGGTGGCGGTCCGCGGACGCGATGGCCCGTGGTTTCTCGTCAACGCCTCTCCGGACGCGCGCCAGCAGCTCGAGGGGCTCACCGACCGCGACGTCGACGGCATCCGCGCGCCCCCGATTGCGGGCGTGCTGCTGACCGACGCCGAGATCGACCACACCGCCGGGCTCCTGCTGCTGCGCGAGTCGACAACGCCGCTCGTGGTGTATGGCGATGCAGGCGTCGAGCGCGCGCTGCGCACCGGCTACCCCGTCCTGCCCATTCTCGAGCGCTACGCCGGGGCGGAATGGCGCACGCTGGCGCCGGGCAGCGTGATCGGGCTCGACGGATCGAGTCTCACCGTCGAGGCGTTCGATGTGGGCGGCGATGCCCCCCGCTACCTCGACGGCTCGGGGGTGGAGCTCGGGGCCACCGCGCTGGTGTTCCGGGATCGCGGCGGTCCGGGCGTGGTGACCTATGCCCCCGGTCTGGCGCGGTTGGACGACGACGTGCTCAGCCGGTTTGCCGCCAGCGACCTCGTGCTCGTCGACGGAACCTTCTGGGGTGACGACGATCTGGCGCGGCTTGGCATCTCGACCCGCAGCGCGCTGGACATGGGCCATCTGCCCCTCTCCGGCCCCGGGGGGACGCTCGAGGCGCTCGCCCGGCTGGAGCGGCCGCGCACGGCCCTGGTCCACATCAACAACACCAACCCGATTCTGCTCGAGGACTCGCCCGAGCGCGAGGCCGTCATTCGCGCCGGCATCGAGATTGCCTACGATGGTCTCGAGGTGGAGCTGTGACGGACACTGCCGTGACATCAACGGACGAGCGATCTGCGGCGCCGTCTGAGGAGTTCATCGCGGAGCTGCGCGCGCAGGGGACGCGCTACCACAACCTGCACCCCTTCCACCGGAGAATGGACGCCGGAGAGCTCGGCCGCGACGAGTTGCAGCGCTGGGTGACCAATCGGTTCTACTACCAGAAGTGCATCCCGCTCAAGGACGCAGCGATCCTGTCCAACTGCCCCGAGGTGGCGGTGCGCCGCGAGTGGATTCAGCGGATCGTCGATCACGACGGCACCGACGACGAGAACGGGGGCATCGAGTCCTGGCTGCGGTTGGGGGAGGCGCTGGGCGTGTCCCGGCAGTATCTGGAGTCAGAGCGCGGGGTCCTTCCCGCCGTCCGCTATGCCGTCGACGCCTACGTGAACTTCGCCCGTCAGCGGCCGTGGGTCGAGGCGGTGGCCTCATCGCTCACCGAGCTGTTCGGGCCGGCCGCCATTCGCGTGCGCCTGGACGCACTCGAGCGCCACTACCCGTGGATCGACGCGGCGGGGCTGGAGTACTTCCGAACGCGGCTGGTGAAGGCGCCACGCGACGCGGACTACGCCCTCGCGCTGACGGTGGAGCGGTGCCGGACGCGTGAACACCAGGAGGCGGCGCTCGCCGCGCTGCGCTTCAAGACCGAGATGCTGTGGGCGCAGCTGGACGCCATCGAGCGGGGCGATTCCCAGAACCCGACTCCCCTCGCCCGGCAGGCATGACCCACCCCCGCCTCGTCACCGGCGCACGGCTGCGGTATGACGAGGTGCGCGAGGAGCATCTGCTGCTCGTGCCCGAGGGTGCCGTCCGACTCAATCCGACCGCGGCAGAGGTGCTGGGGCTGTGTGACGGAGACCGGTCGCTCGATGACATCGTCGGCGTCCTGTCGCAGCGATACGACGGATCGGATATCGGCGACGACGTGCGCGGACTGGTGGAGGCGATGACGCAGAGAGGACTCCTCGTCGATGCCGCCGCCTAGCCCCTTCACGCTCATCGCCGAGCTCTCCTATCAGTGCCCGCTGCACTGCCCGTACTGCTCCAACCCGGTGGACATCGGCGCCGCGCGCCATCGGGATGAGCTGCCGACCGAAGACTGGATCCGGACCTTCCGCCAGGCGCGCGGACTGGGCGTCCTGCAGCTGGCCCTGACCGGGGGCGAGCCGATGTTGCGACGGGATCTGGCGCAGCTGTGCGCGGCCGCGTGCGAGGCGGGGCTGTATTCGTCGCTCATCACCGCGGGGACACTGTTCACGGCGGACCGTGCGCAGGCGCTGAAGGAGGCAGGGCTCGACCATGTGCAGATCTCGATCCAGAGCCCGAACGCGGAGGACAACGACCGCATCGCGGGCAACCGGTCCTTTGCCAAGAAGATCGCGGCGGCGCGCCTCGCCCGGGAGCTGGACTTCCCGCTGACGATCAACTGTGTGCTGCATCGACAGAACCTCGATCGCATCGAGGAGCTGCTGGACCTGACGCTCGAGCTGGGCGCCCAGCGGCTCGAGCTCGCCAATACCCAGTACTACGGCTGGGCGCTGCTCAACCAGGAAGCCCTGTTGCCCACGTGGGAACAACTCCGGCGGGGCGAGGAGGCGGTCAAGCGGTTCCGTGACCGCGTCGGGCCGCGCGTCGACGTCCTCTGGGTGCTTCCCGATCTCTACGAGGAGCTGCCCAAGCCGTGCATGGGCGGCTGGGGCCGGACGGCGATGGTGGTCAGTCCGAGCGGCGACGTGCTCCCGTGCCAGGCGGCGTCGACGATCCCCGGCCTGACCTTCGCCAACGTCCGCGACCATGACCTGGCCTGGATCTGGAACGAGTCCGAGGCGTTCGCGCGTTTCCGGGGCACCGAGTGGATGCAGGAGCCATGCCGGTCGTGTCCGCTGGGCCGGCAGGAGGAG
>Ga0210397_10002236_pt1 | contig 12260 bp, 19 predicted proteins | sample IncBWH2OmetaG_FD_160126 | JGI IMG/M metagenome (GOLD analysis project Ga0210397, IMG submission 160126) | Forest soil microbial communities from Barre Woods Harvard Forest LTER site, Petersham, Massachusetts, United States - Inc-BW-H-2-O ...
AAACGGCCATTCGCCTTGGCGCGGTAAATGCGGCCGGTCACTGACCCGCCAGAGTCCGACACCGACCGACCGTCAATGCGGAAGTACGGCCGCACATCATCGCCCGACTTACGCAGGCGGATGGTGCGAGTCGGTGTTACGCCAGACTCGATGACGATGGCACCAGAGATAATCGACCAGCACTTGATCGGGATACCACCGGCTTCCAGCGACCAGTCAACCTGCGGTCCACGACCGTGGACGGCCACGAGGACATCGTCGCCACGAAGCTCGTCAAACTGCTCGGTTTCAGAGAAGCCCAGCGTCATTGCCACGGGCATTGGGTAACTCGTGTTACCAAGGATGGATCCTTGGGCATCGACGTACGGCGTCAGCATCAACTGACGTAAGCCGTACGGGTAAAGATTAGGCAGAGCGGTCATCGCTTGGTCCTTCCAGGTGCATTCTTGTAAATGACGGTATCCACTAACGCACCGGTCTCAAGGCTGTGATAGTGGAAGACACTCACAGCGCCGCCTTGGGTGCACCTGATATGATGGCATTTGGTTTCGATGCAACGTTTTCCGTGCATCGTGCGGAGGATGCCGAGTAATGCGCCACCGTCGCAACGGATTTCAATGTCTGGTTCGACCTCATCCGTGTCAATACCAAGAGGCGCTTGTGCATTCGTTCTACTCTTCGTCATCCTCAACGACTTGGGCGAGGTTTCCGTCAGCGTCATAATCGACCTCCAAGAAGCTATGAGCGCCGTTGCCTTGAACATCGTCAATGAGCAAGTAGTCCAGCTGCTCGTCAGTGAACTTGGACGACTCAATCATGAAATCGTTCTTCAAATCCCAAGTGTCCGTTTGAAACCCGTCTTTGGGCGGGTTTTCATGAGCAAGAGTCTTCCAGTCAGGCGGCGTGATCTGCCGGCAAGACGCATGGCCAACGTACTTGACGAATGGGCCCTTGCGTTGTGCTTTTCGCACCCGACGACCACGCTTTGGCGGCTGAGGCATATCAGGCGTCAGCACGGGCCGCTCAGGCGGTGCAGAGGGGGTAGCGGCTTTTTTAGCTGGAGTCTCAGCCATGTCAGTACCTTTCCTTATGTAACCCGGTCAATGACCCTGTAAGCTGTTGAGCGGCAAAAGGTGTCATATGTCGTGTCCCTGAGGTCACGTGACTGTCCTTCCGGCTCAATAACACATACCGTACGCCCATCGGCACCGGGCGTATCAATTATAGCTGTTAGCACGTTGTCAAGCTGATCAATTACCTTGTCGATACGGTTGAAGTCTGTGGAGAAGCCCTTGTACATATGCACCCAAATCACAAGGTGCCGTGGACCTTTCGTCACAGTTGAGTCGTCGCCACGCAAGTCGATGTCGCGTGTCTCCCACCGCAACACCATGAACATATTGTCATTCGGGCGTTGATCACCGTCGTACGCTACCAACACAGATCGGTCTGGGTCTCCATGAAATCCCATGCCGTTCAACGTGGCATCACTCGTGATTGCATCGTACACTGCGGCCCTTGACATTACGTTCTCTTTGTCCGGTTCGTGGACTTAGTGGAGCCACCCTTAGCCGTACGTTTTGCTGTGCGAGCTGTCTTCTCACCCTTGACCGTGGCGCCTTGCGACGTTCCCTGCCGACCGATACCCGGCAAGTCTACGGTCACGTTAAACTCTGGCGGCATGTCCAGCTTAGAGAACATCTGGCTCAGAGCTTTCATGACCTCTTTGCCAGTCGCCAGCACCGTGGGCATAATGATCTGATACTTACCATTATTCGCAACTTCAAGCCAGATACCGTATGTCACAGCGTGAGCAAACGTCAAGACGTGAAGTGCGAAACCGATTCCGCTAGTGCCAGAATGATCGACGTTGACGTTCAAGCCATTGCGAGCAGCACCAGTATCATCATGCCACGGAGCCTTCAACTTCATTTCGCGTTGACCGCGCTGACCGCCGAAGTCTGTTGTTAGAGTGATGGTTTTGTTGATCTTTGGGCCGAACTCAGTTAGGTTCTTGACCAACTGAATGTCATCCAGCTTGTAATCAACCTTTGCCACACCAATTACTCCTCAGCCGCGTTGGCTTCCCTGAGTGCGTTGAACAGACGCTCACGCAGCTCATCTTTCGACCCGCCAACGGGCTGGTCTAGTTCCTTCAGGTTGTCCTTGAGCTCAGCAACAGTCAGGTCGCATACGTCGGCCCACTGCGCATCCTCATCGAAACCACCATTGGACTCGGGCACGACGACAGTGTTCGGAAGTTGGTCGCCCTCATCAACTTCCACTGTGAAAGGGTGGTTCCGCGGAAGTGGTACCCGCGTGCCGATTGAGCCCACCTCAGCAGGCTCATCGTTCTCACCTTCCACTACTGTCGGGCCAGTGTACATCGACTGGCCGGCAGGTGACGGCGGTGGAGGTAGCGGTGGAGCCTTGATACCAGCATCCGCTAGAACCTGTTGGGTATCAACGGGTTCACGCGGATACCCTTTGGACTCGTCGCCGAACAACCGCTCATTTTCCTCAATCTGCCAGTCAAGCGACCACTCGTGCAAGTGGCGCTTTTCCTCGTCCGACAGCTTGTGATCCTGGAAGTCGGCAAACTTCGCCTCTGATGCCATTTTGTTGGCTCCTAACGGGTTTGAGTAGCGTCTGCCGTGTAAGAGGCAGGCGGTGCGTACGTAGTACCGCTTCCAACTTGCACGAGGACAGCACCGGTGCGTCGCCGGATACCGGTGCCAAAGCCGTGGATGTAGTAACCGTCAATCAGCGGGTAGCGCTGCTGGTTACCGGGCAGAAGCCGCATACCCTGCCATTCGGGCGACGGGTGCTCACGGATACCAACGATGTTCTCGTCGGCATTCGGACCACCGGTGCTCATGAAGAGCAGGTAACCTGCAGGCATCAAAGGCTCTTCGATGATGATCACATCTTCGTAAGCGCCGGTGACTCGCAAGCCATTCCACGAGCTAGGCGGCTGGCCACCGAGCAGACCTTCAGCGTTGGGCACCAAGAGTGCCGGCTGGCCGACTGCCGGAATGAAGTCAAAGTTGGCCGCCACGCTGTTCTGGTTGGTAACACCTACCCGCCACTTACGGAACTCGGACACCTGGGCCCTGTTCGCAAAGACCACGATCTGAGTGCCAGTGTCCCAACCATATCCGTGCTCGGTCAGGTGGCTCACAGCGTTCTCAAAGTCACCGGAGTCAACCAGCGTCTTGTTGGTCTTCAAGTAGTGGTTGTGCGTACCGTCGAACGTCACGCCCTTGTAAGGCGGTGGAATCCAGCCGTCAGCGTTGGCCAGCGGGTACACATTGTAGGTCATCGCGTTGATGATCGTCTGACGAGACCTGTTGTCGAACAACGCTTCCATCACCTTGCGGAAGACCAACGCCTGATCTGCTTGGATCGCCTTGGTGTGGATGGCCTGAATCTGTTGCGCGGGTGCATCCCTGAGGAACTTCCAGGTGTAGCCAACGCCAAGGTCCCAGTCCTTGTAGCTGTAGGCCAGCTGGTAGTAACTGATGTTCGTGTTCGCCTTGCGAGGGATACCGAACTCAGACGCTTCCTCAAAGTTGAAATCCCCAATCTGGGGCACGGTTTCAATGTCGCTCTGCACCGGATAGGTCAGCATACCGACCATACCTTGCTTGTGCTCATTGTACACCGTGTTGGCGTCGATGAACTCTGACCAAAGGTCATTGAGATCAACACCGTCAATGGTATGGGTGAGAATGTCACCCCGCGTCATGTAACCAGAACGGTTACCGTCACCGCCCCAGATGCGGAACTTCGTGGCCATCATTGTCCTCTCGGATTGTGTTGGAACGGTTACAGAGCCGCAGCTGCCGGCAGCGGGTTGACCCGCACGATCAAGCGGTCTGGTTCGACAGTTGTGCCGACGTAAGTGGAGCCAGTAGCCCAAGTGGCGGTGATCACGCCAGCAGCGTCACTGTAGTACGCCTTGCCGGCGACACCGAAGTCAACGCCAGGTACGTGGCTGCCATCGCTCGGGCCGAAGTCAGTAACCTCACCGCTAGTCATCACGTCAACACGCGCAACATCACGAAGCGGCCCAACAACTCCCGGCTTTTCTGTAACGACAAGCACACCGATAATGCCATCGGGGCCAGCGCCTTTCACTACCTTGCCGTTGGCATCGATACCGACACCAAAGATTTTGCCAAGGTCTGCATCTGGGTAGTCAACCGCCACAGAACCACGAAAGGTGCTGTTAATCGGGTTGGACTTGTCATACCGGGCCATTGTTGATCCTTTCCTACTGAGGCCGAGATAGCGTGGCCTGGTAACCAGGCATCTTGTACTTCTGACGTAATTTGTTGGCGTCAGTCTCACGCGAGAAAGTGGAGCTACCACGCGGATGACTACCTGTAGCTGGCCCACCAGGCGGTGGGGGTGGCCCGCCACCTTCCTGCTGTTGCGGGACAAGCAACCACGGCTTGCTCTTGGCCAAATCCTTGAGTTGGGCTTCCAGCCCTTCAATGTTGCCGGTGTCCATATCCATCTGGATCGCATCCCGGTCAATGAAAGCGCGAACGGCCATAGGGTCGTGCCACTGGTAAGTGGGCTTACCGTCCTTCGTGCTCTTCGCGCTCAGTTGCATGATAGCTGTGTCTACGTAAGAGGTTTCGACAAATTCCAGTAGTTTTTCATACTTCTCTTTGAACTCATCGCGCTCAGCAGCGTTGCGTTCGTTCTCTTCCATACCCTCTTTTGCCTTGTCGGCAAGCTGCTTCTCAGCATCCTTTGACTTCTTGTCGAGTTCCTTGGCTGACTTCTCTGCCTTCTCAGCCCGTTCCTCAGCGGCCTTGAGCTTAGCTTCAAAATCAGCCAGCTTGGCGTCCGAATCGCCATCCCCGCTACCAGATCCATTAGGATCATCAGATTTTGTCGTGCCTTCGCCATCACCTTCGCCGTCACCACCCCAAATACGCAGTAACGCACGTGGATTCGGCCTCTGTGGGCTCTCGGGCATAATCGCTCCTAATGTGGGCAACGAGACAATCTCCACTACCCTACCGCTACAACACAATTGCGCGCTGAATTTATGCGGCGGGCATGCCGTACTTCGATTCAAAGAAGTCATCGTATGCTCCTGACTCCAATTGCATTGCAAAATCTGACCATTCGGTCGTCTGCGGCACGACGTAGCACAAGCACTGCGGATGCGGCTTCGGCGGGACCATGTTCTTGTCGAAGTACTGTTGCGCTGCATACACTTCGCACAGGTCGCCTGGGTTTTCCTTGTGAGATTTGCTGAGGTGCCACTCAACTGACTCAGTCCACGGAAACTCTTGGGCCGATTGGATACTCATTGCATGGAAGGCGTTGTTGATTTCACTGCGCGCCAAGCGCATGGCAGCATAGTTGACGCCGCCTGGTGTCTTTGGGCTCACGAATTGTCTGATGTCCTTGGCGAAGTCAACAGCGCTGCTGCCGAGTGCCAAGTGCGAGTTGATCTTACGGTCAAGCTGGCCTGTTGCAAACGCTGAACTTTTGTAGACTCGTTTGCTGAGTGGCAGGTTCGTGTTAAGTATTCTTGTAGCCATGGCGGCAATTCCATGGCGCGCTGATTGCACAAAGCCTGCCTCCCATGCCTTACGCTCGGATGCGTTGGGGAACAACGCATTTAGCACTTTCGCATCTTGCGCCAAAGCAGCTTTCGCCGCTGCCTCTGCTGCATCCTGTTGTCCCGCATTGAGAGTCGGCACCAAGTCTTTGAACATGTTCTTGATGATGTCGCGTATTTCGTGTCTAACCAGATTGGTTTGGTATCGCTTTGTCCTCGCGCCAATGTTGTCTCCGGTGAGCTTGTCTGCTACCTCTCCAGCTTGGACCGAAGCGTGCTGCAGAGCCGACACAATCTTCTTGTCGTAGAGTTGTTGCACCGTAACATATCTCAGAAGCCAGTTAACCCTGGCCGAGTCATCAGGCTGCTGAAGAGGTAGTGTCACGCTCGGCCTCGTATTCAAACACGCCCTTCAGCGTGACTATGATGTGCCTGAAGTGCATACCGTGCCGCTCGCAATGCTCGATGAACTGCAAGTCTGTATCGCTGGGTGTGTTGGGCCCGTTGGGGTGTGAGTGCCAGATGGCTTTGATGTCGTTATCGCCCATGTCGATTTCAGCATCGTAGTTGTGTTCTGGATCAGGAGATATGTTGCGGTATTGCACGATAATGTCGTGAGAGAAGACCACGCCGCAAACCTCACGTGGGTAACCCGCCAAGGCTAAGTGCACTAGGTGGGTCTGTTGCTGTGGTACTAAACATGATTCGACTGCATTGAGCTTCATTTCTTCCCCCGTCGCAATGGAACTCTCTTGTAACTTGAACCTTTCCTGTCCGGTAAGGCACGGTAGCGCGCCTTGCTCGCTGGGCCTAGCTCGTGATGCTCGCCGGTAGCGTGGGCTTTGCCTAGCGCCCACTTGCGCAACCGCGGATTGGCAAAGAACAAGCGCTGCTGGGCTTTTGACTTAAACGGCTTATGCCCTGCAGCAGGCTGGCCGGGTATCACACCTGCCGGGTAGTGTCGGCCTGCCGCTTTACGCTTGCTTTTCATTGCCATGGCTATCGTCCCTGTGTTGAGCTACCCTCATCATGAAATACATTCTGGCTACGTTGGTCGCCGCGTAGCTGCCGGCAATAATGAGAACTGCTGCGACAACTTCCCACCCGTTGACATGGGCCCATATGCCCGGATTGTCAGGGCAAACAACCGGTGTCGCAACAAGTTTCACTTCTTGCGGGCTTTACCCTTTTTGGCCAGCGCGGCAAACTTGACCTTGCCGTATTTCTTGCGACCGACTGCAGCCGCAATAGCTGCGCCCTTCTTGCCGCCGCCAGCTGACTTGGCTACCGCTCTGAACCGAGCGCCACTGCCTAACTTGGGCTTTCGTGCCATTAGTACCAATACCTCCTGCCGGCGAGTGGACGACCAGCCGCGCCCAACACGAACAAGATGACGCCTATGACAATCAAAATGGCGCCAATCGTGTATAAAAGTGGAAGGGGCAGAACATAACCCAGGATCAACAGAACAACACCGAGAATAATCACGCGATCACCAATCTTGTAACATCACCCTGATTCTTGAGCAGCTTCTGGACATCAGGGATTGAAATCCAGAACTCGCCGGGTAGCTTCTGGCCATTCGTGGTCTTGTCCCACGATGCGTTCCAGTGATTGCGGCCTAGCACAAGGTTCTTCGTGTACGACACCCCGCGCACCGACCATTCGTGGCCGCCTGCGATGTTTGAATCGTCAAGGGAGCCAACGCTAATCACGCCATCTTTGTTCGGATTGAACATGTCGTTGGTCCACAAGGTACCGAGCGCCAAAGGCTGCTTAGCGATACCAGCGTTGAACTGTGACCACGAGAACGCGTGCTGGTAGCTCTTGATCAACCCTAACTTCTTGAGCGCCTTGGCAAGTCCTAAGCCCGACGAGCCAGTGTCATCTGGCGGGTAAGTACCGGAGATGTTGTCGGACACCGTCGCCAGATGGTAGAAGTTCAAGCCATCCTTGTTCTGGTAATACTTACCGCTGTTGTGCGCCTGTCGAACTGCTGCAAAGAAGTCGGTGTTCAGGATGTCAGCACCGGTGAAGCCCACGCACCCGCCAACTTCACCTTGGTCGAGTATTGGGCCCTTATCACCCCAAAACACGTCTGTCAGCTCCTTGGGCTCATCCAGGTCGATGGCGAAATTCCAAGAGCGGCTGTCGTGTTCGACATGCCGGCCCAATCGTGGGTCGTGCCGATCAAAATGCGAAAGCAGAATGCTGTGTGCCACTTATCCTCCTACTGGTAACTGGCTGCGAATGGTAGTTGTGCCCCATTTTGTTGGGGCGGTTGTTGTCCCGGTATGGGATTGCCTTGCTCGTCCACCATCTGTTGACCGAATGGGTCTGGCGGGGTAGTGTTCTTGACTATCTCTTGTGCGTCTTCCATGGCCTGCTGGAAGTCGGAATCACTTAAGTCCCAACCAAATAGCTCATTGAGTCTGTCATATAGCCACTGGACCGGCATTACCATACCCTGCGCGTTGCCCTGCGTCCAGATGGCCAAGTAGTCCTGTAGCTGCGAGGACTTGTTCTGCGGCATTGCGTCGCCGAATACTGATTCGACCGTGACGTTTTCGGCTTGCAAGCCTTCGTAGATCGACAGCCAAACCAACAAGTCCTCAAGAAACTGATCGATGACTCGCTTGAGGCACGGTTCCTTTTCTTTCGTATGTGCAAGCAGCGGGCCAAATTTCAGCTGTAGCGCGATGCCCGACTCCACGGCAGCTACATCTACCATCCCTATGGCCACATCCGGCACCGATAGTGCCTGTTGCATATTCTCGTCCAGTAGCTGGATATGCTCGTGGTACGGCGTAAGCGATGAAACCCCAGTAACGCGACCAAAATTCGCACCAGAAGCAATCTGTACCACAGCACCCGGCCCAATTTCCCATGGCACCTCATCGCCGTTCTCATCGACTGGCGGGCTAGCGTCAGACCAGTACACACCTAAGCCTTGTGTGATGAGCGTCAAGTCCTCGTCGGTAATGGACTGGTTCATCGCGTTGATAAGGCTTTCAACGCCCGCCAGCTCACTCATGCCGAAGGTGCTACCTGGCGGAGACATGTTGGCCCAGTGGTAAACCGGGATGTTAGTGATCACATCAGGCAGTAGGAACTCATTGGTCACAGTCTCGATGATGTCAACGATGTTCTCTTCATTGCGATCATCCCATCGCGACAACATGCATAGACAAAGCTTGGAAGTGATCTTGCCAGTCGGCACCTGGTTGCCGTCCTTGTCCGGCTCGCTCATCTGCCGCATGTACGTTTGGCGCCGGACAATCCACGGGTCGCTGATGGAGCGTGTAGCAGAACTGTTGCGCGGGTTGGAGATAATGTCAACGATGTGGCAGCCAATGACCTGGCCGCTCACGAAGTCCTCAATGGGGAAGTAGTGTTCAGGCTTCAGCTCGTGTACGCATACGCGGTAGCCAGGCCGCTCCCAAGGAAATGCTTGGATGTGCAGTAGCGCATCACCTTTCGCCAACCCATACCGCTTGAAGTTGCCGAATTTTGTTGGTATCTCTTGCTTGTCGAAGTATGTCCTGAGCTGCGTGTCCACGGCCTGCTGCGTGGTTTCCGTGCCGCTATCAGGGTCAAGCTGGTAATCGAAATCAACTGCAAGGAAACGGTTTACGGCTTCGATGCACTTCTTGGCGCTCGGCAAGTAAATCTCAACACAGTCGTCGTCCTCACCCCTCAAGGTGACGCGAATGTTTTCTGGCCGGTTCGCATAGAAGTCTTCATACAGCTCATATGCCTTGAGGCGCTTGCGATCATCCTCATTCTGCATGTTGGTGACGAGCCGAGTGAACTTGCGATCATTGTCGATAAACGCCAGCGCCGAGTCATATTGTCTTACGTCAATGGGCATTACCTACCACCACCGAATAAGCCACCCAAAATGCCACCGCCTGGCAATGACTTCAACACGTTTACAAAGATGCCTTGCATAGCATCGATGGTAGGGATTAGCGGCTGCACCTCATCTTTGACTTGGCCCGGTACTACACCTAACAAGCTCTTGACGTCAGCTTCTGCTTCGCCAACTATCTTGAGCGGCAATGCTTCCAGTGACTTGATGACGTTGTCTTCGATGTTCTCAAGGTCAGCCTTGATGTTGGCCTCGACACCCGCCAGCCTAGCGTCCACCCAGTCAGTAAAGTCTTTGTCTTCCAACAGCTTTTTGATGACCGCTATCATCACCGTGATCATAAAGTTAGTCATCTAGCTTCCTGTACTCCTCATCTCGCCACTCTGGATATCCACTCTTGGTAGGACGCATCGCAGCAAGCGGCTTGCCACGAGCCGGTGGATACTGAGCGTGATTCCGGCTACCAGCGCGACGGGTAATGTTGGCTTTGCGTACCCTAGTACCAGCGCTAGCGGTAAGAGCACCTGGTCCAAACCGCCCCATAAAGAACCGGCCCAACGCTTCAGGTCCATGGTCGTCCTTTTTGAGTGGGAGTTCAAAGCGGTCCCTTGATGTTTCGGCATCCTCTTTGCGTTCGGGGTAACGATACGCCAGCATATCGTTGCGTAGCCCAGTACATGACCTGTCGATCATGAGCTGCGGTCGCCACTTTTGAGAGTTAGATTCAGTGAGTTCGCTTGCAGCGTAGTCTATTCGGCCCTTCTTGAGGCTTTGACGAATAAGATTGATCCGCACATTGACTTCTCCACCCGTCCCGCCAGCGCTTGTGATCTTGAGTTTATCACTGAGTGTTTTGCTAGACATGGGGTCGGCAGGGTCTGGATAGAAGATGCGCAGACCAGGTGGGTTGAAAGGCACTCCCTCTCTGGTCTTGCGCCGGATGATCTCATCTGCGAACTCATCTGCGGTGAGGTTTGGTTGGTAAACCTCTGCGAGGACATTGATTTCACCCCACGGGCCAAGCTGGACAAGAAGCCACACGTTAGGATTGGTGAAGCCATAGTCAACTGCAGCATAAGTTTCCCAATCGGGATTAAACTTGAGTGTCCCAACATGATACTCCTCATCATAGTCCTTGAACACCTGGCCGACGAACTCAGTGAAGTCGGCTGCTACCTCTTGCTTAAATAGCTCCAGGCTCAATTCGCTTAGTAGTGCAAGGATTTCAGAGTCAATGATCAAATTCTCACGCATCGCAATCAGATGCGGGCTGGCCCCTGGGTTGTCCTCCATCTGCTGTAGCAGATACTTGACGTGGGTGTCTTTGGTTTCCTGCGGGTACACAAACGGGTTGCGCCAGGCCGGCATTCGCCAACTTTCCCAATCTGGGTCGTTAGGGTCTTGGCCACGCTCAAACTTCTCATGGAAATGATTCTTGCCTTCTGGTGTCGAAGTATGCAGGGACCAACCACGATAGTCGTTGAGCATGGGCCGGATGTACTTCATCCACGTGCTCGGCTTGCTCTTCGCGGCTTCCACCATCAGCACGCCGCACAAAGCCTCACCTACCAGGTTGTCAGGGTACTTTGCACTTTGAGTCGCAACGAAAAATGCCCCGTCCCACAAGGAAAGGATGCTTTGATTCTTACCATCGGCGCTATGGTGGCTTCCGCGATCCATAGGTATGCCAAGGTGTTTGATGAGATGCCATAGCACACGGAACTCTTTGTCTGCCGTGACATACTCGTCGCCAACGATCCAGAACTCACGGCGCTTACCCTTCTTGAGCCATTCGGACGCCACAGCTTTCGTGGTGAGAGCTGGCGGGAGAAGCACGTGCCCGCCCATTTCGGACTTCCCTGTGCGTCGTCCAGCGCACCACACCCTATGGCGCGCTACGCTGTCGAGTACCTGCGTCTGCCCATCATGAGGGTCCCAGGCTACGCTGGGATGCTCATAGACGTGCCACGGGTTTAACCCGCTAGGCAGCGTCAAGGTTGACGGCGGCATCGCTCAAGTCTCCAGTCTGTTCCTCGCCACAATAGTAGTCCTCTTTGATGAAGTCATAGGCGCTCAACACGCCGACATCGTGTCGGTAGAACTCACGTAAGTTGAGCGCGGCCTTGGTAAGCCATGTCGCATTGCCATTGGGCATCTGCTCCAGGCCGATACACTGCGACTCAGGGCAAACCCATAGGCGCCCAACAAGCGTCTTGCCGCCTGAGTCAAGGTAAAGGTCAATCCAGTTGCCTTCACCTTCCATAACGTCTGGATAGTCCGGCCAGTCATAGGCTTCAATCAGCTCAGAGTCCTCTTTGTTGAAGTCATCCCAGCTGGCGGACAACCAATTTGGCGTTATAGGTTGGAACGTACTCATATGCTCTCCGGTAGTTTCAGGTCCACGACTTCTGCCAATATGTCAATGCGTCCGTTGCCTTGCTTCTCCACTTTACTGATCTTGTATGCCATGCCCGGTGGCAAGATCACTTCATTCTCGCTGGAGTGTGCCGAATGACCAAGCGCCCAAATAGCTCTGAAGCCAGGCGGTAGTTTGTAGTAGATGCGTACGGGTCGCCCGCCAAACGCGGTGCTACCAACATTCAACGAGCTACTCACCGGGCACTTATTGCGAACAATCTTACCTTCCATGGCCTTGATGTCATCGTAATCTGCATGATCAGTGCCCTTACCGACTTCCCAACCGCCATCGGTGTTGCGCGCCACCACAGTCCAGTCTTCTGTGGGCTTGACGTTCTTAGATTTGTACGCCGCCAGCATGTTTTGCATAACCTTTAGCCTCTG
>Ga0210397_10002239_pt1 | contig 12251 bp, 6 predicted proteins | sample IncBWH2OmetaG_FD_160126 | JGI IMG/M metagenome (GOLD analysis project Ga0210397, IMG submission 160126) | Forest soil microbial communities from Barre Woods Harvard Forest LTER site, Petersham, Massachusetts, United States - Inc-BW-H-2-O ...
GCTCGCCCGCGACCGTGGGATGACCCCCGAGGCGCTGCTCCAAAAGCAGTTCCGGATGAAGCCCGGTCTGATCGCCCAACTGTCCACCCAGATCATGGCCCTGTCCGGCTTCGATGACGAGGACGTGCGGGACGCGCTGAGCGCAAAAAACTGATCAAGGCCGGGGGCGAAGCCCAGATGCTGTTCCTGGCCTGGAGGTACGGCGGTGAGGACCCCTACAGAACCTACAACGGGTTGGACGTGAACTACCGACCCTTGGGGCATCCGGAGGAGGAGAGCCGTCCACCCCGGTATCCATCCCGCCTGCGCCATTTCCTGTATGGCGCAGGCTTGTACGCCGCCGACATTGAGGCGAAGCTCGCGGCTGGAGCAACCGGAGCTAAGGCTGCACGAGCGCTGGGAGGCTAGCGATGTCGCTTGGCGGTCGCGCTGTAGGCGTCGCGACAGATCCGGCAGTAGCGATGACCACGGTAGACGTAGGTGTTCGCGTTGTCGTACGGGTGCCCCTGAGGACAATGCGTCACGAGTCGGCCCTTGAGCCCACGTCGAACATTCTCGGCGTTGGTGACAGGTTCGAGGTGAGCAGGGTTGACGCAGGCTCGATTCCGGCAGGTGTGGTCAAGCTGAAGCCCCGGCGGGACAAGACCGACGACAAGCTCGTAGGCGATCACATGAGCGCATCGGCTCCTCTGCCTATCCCTGTCCCAAAGCCGTCCGTACCCATCGGCGAGACTGCCGGTGAAGACCCAGCACTCGCCGTCCTCTCGGACTTTCGCCCAGAGGCGCTCCTCAATCGGAATCGGCGCAGGACCCATGCCCGGACCCTACCACTAGCGAAAGGTGTGAGCTAGTGGCTGTAACCGTCGAGAGCGCGTTCGTTCTGATCGACAAGGCGTCGGGTCCTCTGAAGAAGATCCAGGCGCAGGCGATGCTGACCAACAAGGCGCTGAAGGACATGAGCGGCAGCGGCACCGGGGCGCAAGGGTGGCAGAAGCAGTTCACATCGACCACCCAGTCGATTGGCCAAATGTCGAAGGCCACCAGCGACCTTCAGTCCGTCACCAAGGACGCGGGCAACACCGTGTCTGACACCTCCAAGAAGGTCAAGCAGCTCGGGTCCGACGTGGAACGCACACGCGGGTTCTTCAGCCGACTGCGCTCCGACGTGGACAACACCGTCCGGTCGTTCGTGAAAGGCCACCCTGCGATAGCCAACTTCGGGGGGGCTGTCGGCGGGGCGCTCGGCGGGGTGAAGGGGCTCGTCACAGCACTACCGCTGCTGGCCACCGCCGCAATCGCCGCAGCCCCCGCGATAGTCGCGCTCGGCGGTGCCGTTGGTGCGCTTGTGGGATCGCTCAGCTTCGCTGCTGCCGGTGGGGCCGCGCTCGGCGGCGGGCTGCTAGGCAGCTTCGCGGTCGGGCTCGGATCGGTCGTGGCCGTCGCGAAACCCGCGATCACGCAGCTCAAGAGCTACCGCACCGCCGTTCAACAGCTCCAGACAGCGGAGCAGTCAGGGAGCGCCACGGCGGTCAAGGCCGCTCAGGCGCGGCTCGATGCGATCAACAAAGCGAACCCTGGGGTCGCGAAGCTGTCCCAGAACCTGAGCGGGCTGGAGAGCGCGTGGAAGAAGGCGAGCGCGCCGGGACGCCAGGCGCTTTTCAGTGTCGCGAACGACTCGCTGGAGACGCTGCGCAAACAGCTCTCATGGCTCGGCCCGGAGGCTGACAAGAACACCAAGGCGGTCGCGGACGCCTTCAAGACGAACATCCTGCCGATCTTCAACAGCAAGGTGTTCAAGGACTTCATCCAAACGCTCGGGAGTATTTTCCGCACCAACCTGCCCGGTTTCACGAAGGGGCTCGCGAACATCTTCGACGGGGTAGCGAACGTCCTCAAAGTTCTCGCGCCACAGCTCAAAACGTTCGGTGGCGGGTTCGAGCGTCTCACCAAACGCTTCGATGACTGGACCAGCTCATCGAAGGGCCAAAGCTCGATCAAGCTGATGGGCGAGGAGTTCAAGCAGTGGGGACGCATCCTCGGCGGGGTCGCGCGCATCCTCGGCGACCTGCTCGGAGCGGGGGCACGGTCAAGCCAGAACGTTGTCAAGGGGTGGGCGGACTCGGTGAACAAGTTCGCCGACCAGCTAGGTGGAAAAGGCGGGACGAAGGGTGTCCAGAACTTCTTTCAACAGTCGCTCCAAACAGCCGGGCAGCTCGTCAAACCGCTGGAGAACATCGCGAAGTCGTTCGCGGACCTGTACGCGATCTGGAAACCGTTCGGGTCCGTCACCGAATCCATCGTCCGGGCGCTACCACCAGGCGTGATCGCCGGGGCGGTGTCGCTGTACATGGTCGCGCGAGCGGGACTTGGTGCCCGCAGCGGCTACAACACCGTCAAGAGCGCGATCAGCGGGTTCGGAGGCCGAGGAGACTCACCAATGCGCCCGCTGTACGTTGAGCAGGTCGGGCTCGGGCTTGGCAGCGGCGGTGGTGGTGGCGGGCTTGGTTTGCGTGGACGGTTCGCCAACACCCGACTGGGTAAGCGCATCGCCGGGACAAAGTGGGGCGGGAAGTTCCTCGGCACAGCAGAGGCCGACGCTGTAGGGCTAGCGCCAGAAGCCGAGTCAGTGGTGGAGGGCGCGGCGAAGGGCGGGTTCCTCGGCAAGCTCCTCGGCGGCGGCAAGACGCTGCTTACAGGTGGCCTTCGTGGCGCAGGCGCGATGGCTTTGATGACTGGTCTGCCGCTGCTCTCAGGGCTCATCCCCGGAGGCGTGGGACGGACTGTCAACAAGGTCGTGAACGGCAAGGTAGGCCGGTCGGTCCTGGGTATCGGCGGGGACGCGCTGACAGGCGCGGCGCTCGGTAGCGTCCTCCCCGGCCCTGGCACCGCCATCGGGGCGGGAATCGGAGCAGGGGTCGGGGCGGTAAGCGCACTCGGGTGGAACCCGTTCTCCCAGAAGGGGCGCGACAAGTTCGTCTCGGACATGGGCAAGACGTGGGGTGCGATCAAGGACGGTGCAGGCAAAGCTTGGGGCGGCATCCAAAGCGCCGCCGGGAGCGCTGTCGGGTTCGTCAAGAAGCACTGGGAGATCGCCGGGGCTATCGCCGGACCCATCGGCCTTGGGGTCACAATGGCGATCAAGCACTTCGGGGCGATCAAAACGTTCCTCGGCGGGCTCGTGGGTAGTGTCGCGAGCTTCGGCAAGAAGATCGGCGCGGGGTTCGTCAACGGAATCAAGTCCGGCGCGAAAACCGTGGCGGGTGCGGCCAGCAGCGTCGCGCACACCGTCGCGCACGGAGCCACCAGCGCAGCGGGCGCGGTCGCGCACGGAGCCAGTTCGCTGCTGCACGGAGCCATCAGCTTCTTCGGCGCGGACGGCGGCACGGTCCCGTACCACTCCAACGTGCTCGTTGGCGAAGCCGGACCCGAGGTGCTGAGCCTGCCGCGCGGGTCGCGGGTAACACCGCTGAGCGGCCCGAACGCATGGCCGCAGTTCGGGATGCAAACCGGATCGCCGGTCCGGCTGCCGCAACCAGGACCTACCCCCGGCGGCGGAGGCATCGGTGGAATCCTCGGGTCGAGTCTCGGGATCGACTTCAGCCCACAGGGCATCGGGCAGCTCGTCAACTCGATTCACGGGCTCACGAATGCGCTGACCGGCCGCGACAGTTTGCAGAGCGCGTTGCAGGACGTGGGCAACGAGTTCGATGACCTCAGCAACAGCGCCCAGAACGACTGGCAGGACATCGAGTCAGCGACCAAGAGCGCGCTCGACAACATCTCCTCGCAGCTCACGAACGCCAACGACGCGCTGTCCAAGAACTACGACACGCTGATCTCGAACATCCAGAAGGCGATGAACAACGGGGTCACCGCCACCCAGGCCGGGGTCAGCAAAATCTTCGAGGCGATGGCCAAGGCGTTCCAAACGCTCGGGGTCAGCAGCAACGTCTCCAGCCGCCTCGCCAAAGCCGGGTTCGGAGGCGGCGGCGGCAAAGCGAAGAAGAACGCGACCGGTGGACGCCTCCCCGGCGAACCCCAAGGTGATCACCTTCCGCTGCTGGGCCGTGGCGGCAGCCTGCTGGGGATCGCCGACGGCGGCGAGCTGGTCGTCAACCGCCACACCGAAGGTCGCGTCAACGCGAAGCTCGCAGCGTTCGGCACCACCCTCGGCAAAGAGGTCGCTGGGGAAACGAGGCCGCACTTCGCGAACGGCGGGCGCATCCCCAGGTTCGCGACCGGCGGTGCTGTTGGCGAGGTCAACCAGTTCTTCAGCTCACGCGGGTGGGACAAGACAGCCATCGCCGGGCTGCTTGGTAACGCGATGCAGGAATCGTCCCTGAACCCGAACACTCCCGGCGGCGGGATGTGGCAGCAAATCTCGAACTTCGGCTCCAGCTCAGGCGGGTCGTTGCAAAACCAGATGATGCGGATGTACCCGCAGGTCGCGAGCCTGCGCAACTCGATGAACTCCTCAACACCCGGTGGCGCGGCAACGATCTTCGAGCAGAACTTCGAGCGGGCTGGCATCCCCGCGCTCGCGAACCGCATCAAGTACGCACAGGAGGCGTACGCAGGCAAGCTCGGCGCGATCACAGGCGGAACGGGCGGGTTCGGTGGCACCGTCCCAAGGATCGCGACCCCGAAGATCGCCGGACTGCTGCCAGGCGAGATCGCACAGCTTGGCCAGGCGAGCCTCAACGCTGTCGCCGCCGCTGCGAACGGGGTGATCCAGAAGGCAGGGCTCCGCGCAGCCGGTGTGGGTGGTGCCGGTGCAGCGCCGATGAGCGGCCCGAAGGCTGTGCAGGCGATGGTTCGAGAAGCGGACCGGATCGCGTCGCACACCTACAACTACGAGTGGGGTGGCGGGCACAACGGAGCGTTTGCCCCAACACACGGCGAGGGTCACGGCAGCGGTCCCGGTGTCGGGTACGACTGCTCCGGCGCGGTGTCCGCCGTACTGCACTCAGCCGGGCTTTTGAACTCGCCGCTGACCTCCGGACCGCTGATGACATGGGGAGCGCCAGGACCCGGCAAGAACGTCACGATCTGGGCATCGCCCGAGCACACGTTCATGGCGATGAACGGCCACTACTTCGGGACCAGCTACTCCAACCAGGGCGGTGGCGCAGGGTGGATCGGACACTTCCCCGAGTCGATGCCCGCCGTTCGCCACCCGCCGGGGCTCGCGATGGGCGGGCGCGTCAACCAGTGGGACGAACTCAGCACCCAAGAGCAGAACCGCCGCCGTCGCAACCCGTATGCGATTGCGCCGGACAAGGGCGGGTTCGCGCACGGAGGTCGCATCCCGTGGTACGCGGCAGGCACGGACTTCATCGCCAGGCGTCCCACCATCATCGGCGTTGGCGATGGTCCTAGCGACGAGCGGGTTACGGTCACCCCGCAGAACCAGAACACGACCTCGAACCGGCCGGTGAGCATCGAGATTCACAACATCGTCGTGAACCGCAAGGGCGACGTGCAGAAGATCGTGGACGAGGAAATGCGCCTGCTCGCACAGAGCCTGGGAGGTGACGTGTGATGGCGATGTCAGCCCCGCGATGGGAGAAGACGTACTCCTACCACACCGCTGACAGGGTGTTCTACGACGACGAGGTGTGGACGGCAACGAAGCCGAGCAAGGGCGTCAAACCCGGTCACGGTGGCGGGACTGCAAGCTGGGCGCGGGTACAACTCACCGCGTATGAGGAGGCTTTGCACAAGGCCGACCGGAGCGCGAAAGCCAAGCGCTATGAGCGGGAGCTTCACGCCGGGATCGTGGAGAGCCGCCACGACCCGCCGCCACCACCAGCCGACGGGCTGAAGGTCACGCTGACAGGGATCGGTAACGGACTTACGGTCGATAAGAACGGCCGGGCGTTGCTGGAATCCCCGTTCGTGTTTCAGTGCGGCCCGTTGGAGCAGTACACCGTCGCGCACACGTTCAACATGGGCACCTACGACACGGTGGACGACGACCAGTTCGCCCGGCGCGGCTCCCGGCAGCTTGACACCTGGCAGTTCGACTCGCTTGCGATGTACTTGGGCGCGACGAAGGACGGCAGGCACTACCTCCCTGGCTGGGTGCCGTACCCAACGAAGGAACCTGGCGGACAGCAGTACCAGCGCCCCGAGTGGTACGTCTCCCAGCTCCGCAGCCTGTTCGACGCCGGGGCACCGTTCCGGTACGTCTGCGCGTTCAAGGGCTCCACGACGATCCACCGCACCTACGCGCTGCTGACCGCCTTCAACGAGGACTACCGCCACGGGGAGGGCGACACCATCTACCTGTCCGCTGTCAGCTTCATGGAATGGCGCGACCCGCGCGGCACCCCGCCGAGGCGCGGCGCGAGGCTCCCGGCGCACATCCGGTTCCGTGAGACAGGCGGGCGCTACCTCGGCTACGACATCAAAACGAACCGGTTGGTCAAGACCCGCTCGACCTCCGGCGGCACAACGTTCAACGACCTCGCCCGCGACTTCTACGGCGACGTGGGGGAGTGGCGCACCATCGCGAAGGCCAACAAATGCCACGGCGGTTCGGGGAGCCTCCCGATCTTTGAGCACTGGTTCCCTAATCGGTTGGCGCGAGGCAAACCGAACGTCACCGTCGTCGTGCCAGCGAAGTCCGGAGTGTCGAAGCCCGAGGATCGCAAGACGGCGAAGAAGCGATGACCGCGACCAAGACCAAAGATCGGCACAAGGAGGTGCAACGCCACAAGCACCACAAGGCGACCGCTGACAGCGTGTCGCTGACCGCCGACGAGGTGCGCAAGGTGCACCGCAACCAGAAGCGCGCGACCGCGAACCTGGAGGACGACCTCCGCGCCCCCGACTTCTGGAAAACGAGGTTGCGGCTGTTCGTCCGGTGGGAGGGGCACACCATCGACATCTCCCGGCTGTGCGACAGCATCACGTGGCAGGACCAGTCCTCCGACGACCTGCGGAACATCAACACGCAGGCAGCGATGACCGGCTCGATCACCCTCCACAAACCGCCGCTGCGAGAGTACGACAAGCTCGCGCCGTTGGTGTTCCCCGGCGAGTCGTTCTCCGCTCGCGTCTCGAAGGACGCGACCTACCTCAAACCTGGTGCGATGGGCTCGCAGATCATCTGCCAGGTTGGGTACGGCTCGACGTACATGAACCTGTGGGTGATGCGCGTCGTGCCGGGCTACGACCAGAACGTCGCCGAGCAGGTCACCCTGTCCGACGGATCGTGGACGCTGACGCTCGCGGACGAGCTGTGGACCATCGCTCAGAACGTCGCGGACTACAAGTACACGAAGGGCAAGAAGATCCGCCCACACGGATGGCGGTGCGACGAGATCGCACACGACTTGTGCAAGCGCTACCGCATCCCCGTCCGCACCCTCGCGCAGGGCACCGCCTACTTCGGGCTCACGCACGCCCAGACGACGCTGACCTCCCCGATCCACGTGATCACCGAGGCGTACTACGCCGAAACGAGACGCACCGGCCGGACGTTCATCATCCGCTGGGGTGCTCCGAACAAGCAGTTCCCCGTCGGCGCTCTGGAAGTCGTTCCGATGCGCCGCAACCGGCTGCTGTACGCGCTGCGCGAGCAGCTTCTCGAAGCGACCCTCGGACGGTCGCAGGGCACCGACTTCGCGACCGTGATCGAAGCGCGAGGTCAGATCGTCACCGGCACGAAGAAGAAGAAGACCAAGAAGGTCAGCTACACCGCGCTGAACGAGCGCGCGCTCCGGCGCAACGGGTGGGTGCGCAAAACGATCAACTTTGGGAAGGTCGAGTCCGAGGCGGAGCTGCAAGTCCTTGCGAAGCGGATGCTGGCGGTGCGGCTCACCCCGGTCCGTTCCGCCGAGCTGACGAACCCTGGGATCGCGACGATCCGACGTGGTGACGCCGTGCGGATCAACCTGCCGGAGGAGGGCTACACCAACGTCAAGCTGCTTCCGTACGAGCAGGTCAAGAACCAGGTGAACAGCGCAGCGCTCAGGGCCGCTGAGAAGAACGACCCGTCGCTGTTCTCCCTCGCTGACGCGAGCGTCGGCGCGACCCCGGCGGACGCCTCCAACGCGAAGCTCGACGCGAACATTCCCGGCAGGCTCCCCGTCGCCGACCAGGGGATCGTGTACGTCACCTCCGCCGTCCACAGCGCCTCGGCGGGCACGTACACGATGGACCTCCAAATGGGGTTCATCGACGTGCTCGACCCCGCTGAGATGCGAGCGCAGGTTGACCAGGCCGTCCGCAAATACAAGGCCGACTCCAAGAACGCGGCAGCGAAAGCCAAAGCGAAGGCGGCGGCGGAGGCCAAGAAGAAAGCGTCGGAGAAGAAGGGCAACTGATGCTCCCTCCCGAACCGCTCGTGCTCGACGGACGCCAATGCCTTCTCGACGCCCAGGTGCTCTACGCCGGATCTGCTGTTCCGCGCGGGTTCTACGCCGTGAGCTGGTACGGGTCCGCGACCTCCGATGAGCGTGGGAGCTTCGGGATCGTTGACCCGATGATGGGGCTCGCGGACTGCGTGGGTGAGATCGTGGAGGTCACCTACAGCTCGCTGCTGGTCCGCCAGGGCTCACAGACCGTGCGGGTGTACGTGATCGGCTCCGAGCAGAACCTCGGGACAGACCTGTCGATCACCCGCCGCTGCTACCTGGAGCTGGAGCGTCTCGCGCTCGATCCGATCACCGCCAGCGTCGGGATCGTGTCGTGAGCGGCAGGCTGCAACTCAAGGACGCGCTCGGGGCACAAAGCGAGCAGGTGGTCCGCCGTCACAAGAGCGTCCGGCGGGGGAACATCACGAAGCTGAACCCGCTGACCGTGGAGCTACAGGACCACGACGTTCCGCTGATCGAAAGCGAGGACTTCGAGCTGTCGCAGTGGGCCGAGCTTTACCGCGCCAGCATCGGAATGACCGTCGGGGATCTCGTGCTGATGCACCTGGAGGAACACGACTGGCTGCTGACCGACATCGTGTCCGACACCGACCCGACCGGCATCGGCGGCGGCAAACGCGGACCGACAGGCGCGGCCGGTGACCGAGGACCGACAGGACCGACCGGACCGACCGGACCGCAAGGCGCTGGTGCGGTGGGACCCACCGGCCCGACGGGACCGCCGGGGCAGGCGGGCACCGGGATCACGTTCAAAGGCACCGTCCCGAGCGCGGTGGACCTACCCGTGTCAGGCAACCAGGTTGGTGACGCCTACATCGCCGAGGACAACGCGCACCTGTACATCTGGTCAGGCGCGAACTGGACCGACGGTGGCGAGCTACTCGGACCAACAGGACCGACGGGACCAGCAGGGCCGACCGGAGCAACTGGCGCTACAGGACCCACAGGTCCGATAGCCACGATCTACGACAGCGACCAGATCGGCACCGTCAAAGCGTTCTCCGGTGCGACGATCCCTGCCAACTGGATGCTCGCGGACGGTCGCGCGCTGAGCCGCACCACCTACGCCACGCTGTACGCCGCGCTCGGTGGCGCAAGCTCCCCGTGGGGGCAAGGCGACGGCTCGACCACCTTCAACATCCCTGACCTGCGCTCGAAGATGATCGTTGGCGCGGGACAAGGCTCCGGGCTCACGAACCGGGTGATGGGAGTCAACGGTGGCGAGGAAGCTCACACTCTTGCGAACGGCGAGATGCCCGTCCACGGCCACGGGAACGCAACCGGCGGCGGCACGACCGGGCTGGTATCCAACGACCACACGCACACCTGGAACGGCACGACCGGCACCGAGAACCAGGCGCACAACCACACCGGCACGACCGACCAGCCGGGCTGGCAGGGCAACCAGGGCTTCAACGTCTGGTCGCCGAGCGGTGGGGCGCTGTTCGTGGCGATCACGTACGGCGCAACGTTCGTCGGCGGCGACAACCGCAAGTACAGCGACTTTGCCCACAGCCACACGATCACGACCGACACCGAAGGCCAAGCCCACAACCACAACTACTCCGGAACGACATCGGGGATCAGCGCCAACCACAACCATTCCGTCCCGGCGCTGGGAATCGCCAACGACGGCGGTGGTGGTGCTCACAACAACATGCCGCCGTGGTGCGCCGTCGCGCTGATCATCAAGGTCACAGGCGCGCAGATCGACTCCGGCGGAGCGCTCGTAGGACCAGCAGGGCCAACCGGACCGACAGGCCCCACCGGACCGGTCGGACTGACCGGCGCGACCGGGGCGACTGGAGCTACCGGACCGGGAGCGGGTAGCGCCGCACCGCGCGTTCGCGCCGGGCTGGCGCTTCCAACTCCGCCGCTAGCGAGCGGCGCGTCCGCAACTCTCAACTTCACAACCCCCGCTCTCCAGAACGGAATGACGCTATCCGGCACGACCGGGGTTGTCATTCCCGCGACCGGGCGCTACCGAACGGATGCCTTCGTAACCCTGTCACCGCTCGCAGCCGGAGCGACTGGCTACGTGCAGTTGATACCGCAACGCAACGGCACGGCGATGCTGGCCGGTAGCGGTGCACTGGCCACCTTCCCGAGCGGCCAGTTCCCGTCGGTCTACATGTTCGACAACGTTGATTGCGTTGCCGGTGACGTGATCACGGTCGCGCTGTACAACGCATCGGGCGTTCCGATCTCTGTCAGCTCCGCGCTCGTGGTGGTCGAGGCGACCGGTGGCACCCAGGGACCGACAGGAACCACCGGACCAACCGGACCGACCGGGCTGGCCGGATCAACAGGACCGGCAGGAGCGACAGGTCCAGCGGGAGCGACCGGACCGACCGGACCGAGCGGTGGACCCACAGGACCGACCGGGCCAACCGGACCGACAGGACCAGCGGGCGCGGGAAGCGACGACGTGTGGTACGGCCCGAACCCCCCCACTCCCGGTAGCGGCTACACGGTCTGGGTGAAGGCATCGCCCCCGAGCCCAGCATCGGCCATCACGGTCGTTGGCAGCGACTGGTTCAACGCCACCTCGATGACGCCCATGCCCGCACACCAGGCGGGCGACATGCTGATTGTCACCGCGACCAGGCTGAACAACACGCCGCCGACAATCCCCGCTGCCGGTGGGACGGTCCCGACCTGGACCCAAATCTTCGGCGACGGTCAGAACACGCTCGGTCGCGTCACCGCCTTCGCTATCGCGACAAGCAACAACCACACCTCGGGCACGTGGACAAACGCCGCGACGATTGGAGCTGTCGTCCTCCGTGGCAACCAGGCGCTCAGCCTCGGCGCGACCGCGACCGGTAACGGTCCCGCGTCAACGGGCGGCACCCCGGTCACCTACCCGGCACTGACGCCACAAACGAACGACGGTACGTCCAGTGGCATTCGTGTCCTAAACCGCGCGTCATCGAACAGCATTTCGCCAGTCGGTGCCCCGTGGACGACACTGTTCCCGCCGAGCGGTAGCTCCAACCTGGCGATGTTCAACAACCCGAGCCTGACAGCGGCGAACGCAGGCGCGGTCACGGTGACCGGCGGCTCGAACGCCGCATGGCAGTGCGACACCATCGAGGTCAAAGTCGCCCCGCCACCACCCACGACCCCGCCCGTGCTGTACCTGTGGGACGGGACGACGTGGCAGCTCGCAAGCAATAGCGGCACGGCCGTCGCTGCTCGCGGGTACCGCTCCGCTGCGCTGACCCTCTCCGGAACCAACCCGCACATCCCGATAGACACGGCGAGCTTCGACACAGCGGGGCTGCTCGATCTCACGAACGGTCGCATCGTCATCAAGACCGCTGGCAAATACCAGGTCAACGCGGGCGCATACCTCTCAGCAGTGTCGAACAACTGGGTCGCGCTCATTCTCAAGAACGGCAACCAGCAGGCGGTTGGTAGCAACGCCACCGGGCAGCAGGGCTCGTTCGTCGCGGACATCCTGGATCTGGTTGCAGGCGACATTCTGGAGCTGGGCCTGTACCTCCCGGCTGCTACGGGGGCGCTCGCGAACGGCTCGTCGTTCAACTACCTCTCTGCCGCGCTCATCACGCCGACCGTCGGACCGACAGGAGCAACCGGATCGACCGGACCCCCAGGCTCAACGCCTACGTCCTACGCCGCACGGGCATACCGGATCACAGCGTTCACCCTTGCCTCCAACGCATGGACTGTGGTCCCAGTTGACTCGATCAGTCATGACGCCAACGGGTGTATCAACACCGCGACCGGCCGCTATGTGTGCCCGGTCGCAGGCGTCTACGACGTGAGCGTGAACGTGATCATGACCATGCCCGTCACCACGTACGAGAACAGCGCGGTCGGCATCTACGTAAACGGCAGCCT
>Ga0210397_10002241_pt1 | contig 12247 bp, 12 predicted proteins | sample IncBWH2OmetaG_FD_160126 | JGI IMG/M metagenome (GOLD analysis project Ga0210397, IMG submission 160126) | Forest soil microbial communities from Barre Woods Harvard Forest LTER site, Petersham, Massachusetts, United States - Inc-BW-H-2-O ...
CATCTTCGCGCAGAATGAATGAGTCGTAGAGGCTCGAGACCAGAAGAATGTTCTGGACGCGGAACGGCATCAGGTTCTCGAAGCCTTCAAAGCGCTCTTCGGCGTCGAGAATGGGCTCGGCAATGGATCGGACCATCATGGGCCAGGTCGTTAACTGCTCATCATACTCGCCACAGGATCGCACGGCTGTGATCGCGAAGGTTACACGCGCGTTACCAGGGATCAGCCGCGTCTACGAGGGTCACCCGTGTTGTGGCGGAGCGGCGGTGTTGCGAGGAATTACATGGCTTCTGCGGGGCGGCGGTGTTGCGAGAAATCGCACCGAGTTGTAAATGATTCGGCCGCGTCGAGGGATCGCCCGGGTTTCGCGAATTCAGTCGCTTTACGAGGGATCAGGCGTATTAACCGGAGAAATCCGCGTTGCTCTGGATGCGCCCCGCGAACGCGAATCATTCGCGTCCCCGTGGAAGAGCGGCCCTTCAGGGCCGCGTAAGCCGTGTGAAATCACCGTGGGCTTTAGCCCCTGCAGTCCTTGCCCCCTACAATATCCGCACCCCCTCATTCGTCTACACAATTGGATGAACGAGGCGGCGAGCGCGAAGTACATGGCGATCGAGCGGATGGCACTCGAACAGGACCAGCGCATCTCCGAGGTGGTCAAGCGCGAGCAGTCGCGGCTGCGCAACTTCATTCGCCGCCGTGTGCCCGATCCACTGGATGCGGAAGACATTCTGCAGGACGTCTTCTACCGGCTGGTGGAAGCGAATCGCCTGCTGATGCCCATCGAACACGTCACCGGCTGGCTGTTTCGCGTGGCGCGCAACCGCATTACCGATTTGTTTCGCAAGAAGGAGCCGGAAAACTTCAGCGAGATTGAATTGGGAGACGAGGAAGACGAGTCCCAGCAGTTCGAAGATCTGCTGCCATCGCCGGATGCTGGGCCGGAAGCGCTTTACGTGCGCAATGTGCTGCTCGATGAACTGCAGCGGGCTGTGGCTGCGCTTCCGAAAGAGCAGCGCGAGGTATTTGTGGCCCACGAGTTTGATGGGCGCAGTTTCAAAGACTTGTCGGCGGAAACCGGAGTGAGCGTGAACACGCTGCTCTCGCGGAAACGGTATGCAGTGCTGCATCTGCGGGAGCGATTGCAGCGGGTGTACGACGAATTTACGGAATGAGGATCGGACGAAACGAGGGACGAACTATGAGAAAGCGATGGTATTGGATTGCGCCGTTGGCAATTGTAGCAATTCCACTGTTTTTTTTCGTGGGCGGCGAAGTGGTAATGCATCTGTGGAATTGGCTGCTGCCGCCGCTTTTCGGCTGGCGGACGCTTGGCTTCTGGCAGGCACTCGGCTTGCTGGCGCTGTGCCGGATTCTCTTCGGAGGGCTGCACCACGGCGGTCCGGGACGTCACCGTGGACGCGGATTCCGCGGCCGGTGCCGCAATATGAGCCCGGAGGAGCGGGAAAAGTTCCGGCGAGCGATGGATGAGGGCTACAACGTCGGTTCGTCCGGCACCGCGTCTTAGATTGGCTCGTGGCGGCGTTTTCTTGGGCGGCATCATCGCACGACAGACGCGCTCTTCACTCCCCAGCCGGCTTCATCCGTACCGAAGTAGACTATGAGTCTCGCCTTCCTGTCCGGTAAGTCGTAGATGAGTTTACGAATGCCGCCCCTGGTAGTGTCGCTCTCCGGATCAAGCCAGATCAGCGAGGCTTTGCCATTACTGCGCATTACCTGACAGATCCCGGTTGGATCCGTGCCGAGCCTTTCGCGCGAAATCTGCTCGCACTTGTCGGTTCTGAGGTCTCAGATGAGCCACGCTGCATTCGCCTCGTCCTTTCGGTTCCGAAGTGGATTCAAAAGGGCTACCGCTGTGCCTTGCGGCACTTCTTCCGGCGATGCGCCGTAGTAATAGAGAACGCAGTGGGTCGAGCGGTTGACATAGAGACCACAGAAAGTTGCGACCGCCATAGCGCCGAGAGCCACGATCTGGAGGCGATAGCGTTTCGCAACGGGCATAGGCTTGTATTCGGTATGCGCTTGCCAGCCAAGGATAATCGCTTTTCGGGAAAAGCTATTCTTCGGCTAAGGCGAGAAGCCTGAAATTCAAATCACCACCTTGTCCGATTACACGGCTTTGGCCCTTTTCGGCTTTACATCGGCGACGCGGATGATAAGGCGCTTACCAAGTGCAGTCGCTGCCCGCGCGACCGTGTCGAGCGTGACTGAAATATTCGTGGGATCGAGCAGACGGTCCAACTGCGACCGGCTCGTGCGCAACTGTTTAGCCATCGACTGCTTGGTCTTCTGCTGTTGCCGCATCGCCTGCGAGAGTTGCCAGGCTAGTACGCGCTTGATCGCGACCGCCTCTACCTCTTCCCGGATGCCTTCCTCTTCAAGAAAACTGTCGAAGGTCGAGCCGCTGTGATCGGACCTGTTTCCGTTTCTCTTCCCCTTCATTGCCGTCCCCTTTGATGCTTATTCTTATTGGTCATGGCCAGTTCCAAGTCCTCATCCGGCGTCTTGCGGGTTTTCTTCATGAAACCGTGAAGCAGAACCATCCGTTCATTCTTGTCGATGTAGAAAAGCACCCGAGCAATCCGGTTCTGCGACAGCGTCGTGCGAACTTCGTAAATGGCGCTACCGAGCGGCCTGCAAACTGGCATCCCAATCGGCCAACCAAACTCGACTGTCTTGATGTCCGATCCAATGCGCTTCCGGTCGTCCGATGAAAGGCCTCTTAGCCAATCACGCACCGGCTCACCTCCGGCTTCCGTTCGGAAGAAGATTGCCGGGATTCGCTTCCCGTCTCCTGCGTGAGCCGATTCCACATCACCTCTTTAGTGTACCACAGATGGTACATTTTCCTGGTACATCTTATGGCGCTTCTTACCTGGACATCTTACGGGGCCAGACCAGCAAGATGGATTCTGAACGTCAAAAATCCCCACCTTTGCCGCAAAGAACGCGGCAAAGATGGGGCACCCGATTCAACTTCACTTCATTTCGGACGGGCGAATCCGTCCGTCGCTATGTTCTTCTTACACAAGGCCCTGATCCAGCATCGCATTGGCAACTTTTAAGAAGCCGCCGATGTTGGCGCCGTTCACCAGGTTGCCGGGCGTGCCGTATTTCTCGGCCGTTTCGAAGCAGTTCCGATGGATGGCGATCATGATCTTGTGCAGACGGTCGTCCACTTCCTCGCGAGTCCAGCTCAGCCGTGCGCTGTTCTGGGACATTTCGAGGCCAGACGTCGCCACGCCGCCCGCATTAGCAGCCTTGGCCGGTCCGTACAGGATCTTGGCATCGAGGAACAGCTTGGTCGCTTCGAGCGTGCTTGGCATGTTTGCGCCTTCGGCTACCAGCTTGATGCCGTTCTTCAACAGATTCGCCGCGTCTTTCGCGGTGATTTCGTTTTGCGTGGCGCTGGGGAAGGCGCAGTCCGCTTTGATGTTCCAGAGCGGGTTGTGCTCCAGCTTGATGTCCGTGGGCATGAAGATCGCTTTCTTGTAGTGATCGGCATAGTCCCGGATGCGTCCACGTTTCACGTTCTTCAGTTCGATGATGAACGCCAGCTTCTCGCGGTCGATTCCGTCCGGATCGTAAATCACGCCGTTCGAATCCGACACGGTCACCGGCTTGGCGCCGAGATCGAGCAGTTTCTCGAGAGTGTATTGCGACACGTTGCCGCTGCCCGAAACCAGGCAGAGCTTGCCGTCGAACGAATCTTTCTTGCTCTTCAGCATTTCCGCGGCGAAGTACACGCAGCCGTATCCGGTGGCTTCGGGACGAATCAGCGATCCACCCCAGCCCAGGCCTTTGCCCGTCAACACGCCGGTGAATTCGTTGCGCAGTCGCTTGTACTGGCCGAACAGGAAGCCGATTTCGCGGCCGCCCACCCCAATGTCGCCGGCCGGGACGTCGGTGTCGGGTCCGATGTGGCGCTGCAGTTCGGTCATAAAGCTCTGGCAGAAACGCATCACTTCGTTGTCACTCTTGCCCTTGGGATCGAAATCTGATCCTCCCTTGCCGCCGCCCATGGGGAGCGTGGTGAGCGAATTCTTGAAGACCTGTTCAAACGCCAGGAACTTCAGGATCCCGAGGTTCACCGAGGGATGGAAGCGCAGTCCGCCCTTGTAGGGACCGATGGCGCTGTTCATCTCGATGCGGAAACCACGGTTGACTTGAATGTTGCCCAGATCATCGAACCACGGCACGCGGAACATGATCACGCGCTCTGGTTCGACAATTCTTTCAAGCAAACGTGCGGATTGATACTCAGGATGTTTCGCGAGCACTAACCGGAGAGAATCGAACACCTCGGCCACCGCCTGATGGAACTCAGGCTCCGCCGGATTCTTGGCCTTCACACTGATCATCACGGATTCAATGTAATCCCCATGAGTTTTCACTCGGGGATTTGTCAACACAGACATAGTCCTACCTCCGTAGGTACAACATAAACATAATTCCGTTCCTCATTGTCAGCCTCTAATGAAACGCCGCAGTGATAATTCTCACGAGCGGGGGTGATTTGGGTCACGTGGAGGATTGTGGTTATGAATCAAGGAGTTACGGCGGGAACGGAATCGGGATGGGAGTGATTCCATGGATACCTCGTTGGCTATGAGTATCGCCTCTACACCAATGTCATTCTGAGGACGGCGCAAGCCGTCCGAGGAACCGTACGAAGCGCTGAAAGCCGCAATGCCGTAGTCGAGATCCTGCAAGCTGCATGCACCTGAGGCATTTCCCTCCACAACATCGAAGTCTTCTTCCGAAGTAAGGTCGCTCGCGCCGGCTTCGCCGCCGCCCAGGATGACAGCGCAGGAATGGCGGCCGACTCTTCAGCAGATTCTCGGCAACTGTTCCCCGCTCAACATGTCGACTACGCGGTTGCCGCCGATGCGGCTTTGTAGCACGACCGTGCCACCGGGAGCCTGTTCCACTTTCCCGATGCGGACCGAGACTTCCGAGACCGGGACTCTGCACATGACTTCGAGCGCGGCATCCGCCTGCGCGCCCGGAACGAAGACGGCGAAACGCCCTTCATTCGCCACATATAGCGGGTCAAGACCTAGAATTTCGCATGCGCTCTGCACCGTCTCCTGCACAGGAATAAGACTCTCTTCGAGTTTGATGCAGACGTTCCTGTCGGAAGCAATCTCGTTCAAAGTCGTTGCCAACCCGCCGCGCGTCAGGTCGCGCAGGCAATGCACTTCGATTCCGGCATTCAGCAGTGCTTCGACCGCAGGCCAGACCGACGCCGTGTCGCTCAGGATCGGCGATTCGAATTCGAGCCCCTCGCGCACGGAAAGAATCGCAACGCCATGCCGCCCCAGATCGCCGCTGACGATGACCGCGTCCCCAACCTGAACCGAGGCCGGACCAATCGTCTGCTTCACATTCGCCTCGATCAGCCCGATCCCGGAGGTGTTGACGAAGATGCCATCACCCTTGCCCTTGTCGACAACTTTCGTATCACCCGTCACCAACTGAATGCCGGCCTTCGTCGCTGCTTCTTGCATCGATGCGACCACGGTGCGCAGCGTGTCCATGGCGAGGCCTTCTTCGAGAATGAATCCCGCGCTGAGGTAGAGTGGCCGCGCGCCGCACATGGCGAGATCGTTGACCGTACCGTAGACGGCGAGATCGCCGATCGTCCCACCGGGAAAAATCAGCGGGCGCACGACAAACGAATCGGTGGTAAACGCCAGCCGCGATCCATTGACCGCCAGAACCGCGCCGTCGTGCCTTTGTTCGAGCATGGGATTGCCGAACGCAGGCATAAAAATCCTTTCGATGAGCTGATGGGTCAGCCGTCCGCCTCCGCCGTGCGCCAGGACGATGCGATCGTCAGCGACTCGGGGTACCGGACAATTCAGGTTGAACTCGGTCGTTGGTTTGGCGGTCATGATTTTGGCGTCTGCCATAGTGATAATAGGCCGCGCACGCGCCTTCCGACGATACCATCGGCGCCCCCAGCGGATTTTCCGGCGTGCACTTCACCGCAAATGCCGGACACTCGTGCGGCTTCTTGATGCCCTGCAGAATCAACCCGCTGATGCACTCCGGCGACTCTTGCGCGGGTGTGCCCGTGAACGCGAAGCGGCGGTTGGCATCATACTTCTGGAAACGTCCCCGCAACTGAAAGCCGCTCGCCGGAATCTCGCCCAGCCCGCGCCATTGCCGGTTCACCACTTCGAACACTTCGATGATGCGCTCTTGCGCCGGACGGTTCCCTTCCCGCCGCGTGGCCCGCGCGTACTGGTTCTCCACCTCGTGGCGGCCTTCTTCCAGTTGGCTCACCGTCATCAGAATGCCGTCCAGAATATCCAGCGGCTCGAAACCCGTTACGACAATGGGAACCTTATACTTCTCAGCAATCGGAAAATATTCTTCGTATCCCATCACCGTGCAGACGTGACCCGCCGCCAGGAATCCCTGCACCACGCAGTTCGACGACGAAAGCAGCGCTTCCATCGCGGGAGGAACCAACACGTGGGAAACTAACAGCGAAAAGTTCTCGATGTGGTCGTGGTCCGCCTGCCACGCCGCCATGGCGTTGGCCGGCGCGGTCGTTTCGAAGCCCACCGCAAAGAAGACCACCTGGCGATCGGGATTTGTCCTCGCCAGTTTCAGCGCGTCGAGCGGCGAATACACGATGCGCACGTCGGCGCCTTCCGCCTTGGCATCGAACAAGCTCTTCGTGGAACCGGGCACCCGCAACATGTCGCCGAACGAACAGAAGATCACTTCTGGCCGTTGTGCAATGGCCACGGCTTTGTCGATCAATTCGATCGGGGTCACACACACCGGGCAGCCTGGACCGTGCACGAGCGTGATGTCGCGAGGCAGCAAATCTTCCAGCCCGTTCTTGACGATGGTGTGAGTCTGCCCGCCGCAGATCTCCATGATCGTCCACGGGCGGGTTACTTTTTTCCAGATCTGTTGTGCCAGCTGTTCGGCGGCTTTCTGATCGCGATACTCACTGAGGAATTTCACCGAACTCCTCCTGAAGCCCACCGAGTTCTTCGAGGTACTGGAAGACCCGCTGCGCTTCCTCTTCGTCGATCACGCTGATGGCGAAGCCCACGTGGACGAGCACATATTTTCCGACTTCGGCTTCAGGGACATAGGCAAGGTTGATCTCCTTGCGGATACCGCCGAAGTCGACGCGGCCGCGGCGGAACGCAATGTCGCCGTCGTCCATGATTTCAACCACTCGTCCTGGCACCGCAAGACACATGTCGTAGCCTCCCCGATGACCTCAGCGGCTAAAGCCGCGTCCTTGCTGCAGTTCTTGCGGGACGACTGAAGTCGTACTCTTCCCGATTTCGTAGCGCTGGCGTCCCGCCGGCTGTCGCGAGCGCAACTTGCGCTCGCATCGTCCAGTTCTCCGGCTGCGTGGGCGAGACGCCCACGCGACAGCCGCCGGGACGGTGTCGCTACTTCTTGCGCTACCTCTTACTCATCACCGCTTGCCCCAGCGCAATACCACCGTCATTCGGCGGAACCTGCCGATGCGTGTACACCTCAAATCCTCGCGACTCCAGCGCAGCCGCCGCCAGTTCCGTCAGATACCGGTTCTGAAACACTCCTCCGCTCAACACAATCTGCTTGAGCTTCGCCGAAGCGGCGACTTCCAGAATCCATTGCACCAGCGCGTTGTGGAAGCGCGCTGCGATGCGGGCCACAGGCACCCCTGCGATCTTGTCGGCCATCACAGCCGAAATCAGCGGACCCCAGTCCCCACCCGCTAGAGCATACGCTTCTTCCGTCCGCAAAGCGCCGATTTCATTTTCGAGGAGCATGGCGGCCTGGCCCTCAAATCGGTTCTGCCTTGCGACCCCGGTGATGCAGGCTACGGCGTCAAACAACCGGCCCACACTGGTCGTAGGAACAACGTGAATCCCGCGCTCGAGCATATAGCGGACCTGGGCCTCAGCCAATGTTGCCTTCCCCTGCGCTTGGGCTTCGTTATCAGGCTTCGTTGGCTCGGAGCCGAACACCTCAAACAGCAGACTTGCGGCCGAACGCCATCCCTCGCGGACCGCGGCATCGCCGCCCGGCAGTCCGAACGAACGCAGGTGTGCAATCCGCTCGTAATGGTTTGCTTCGACATGAAAGAACTCGCCGCCCCAGATCGCGCCGTCGAGACCATACCCCGTGCCGTCCCAAGAGACGCCGAGATACGCACCCTGCACGTTGTTCTCGGCCGCGCAGGCAGCCACGTGCGCCTGATGATGCTGCGCGCGGATCAACAGCAGACCAGATTTCTCCGCCCACTGCGTCGAGGCGTAGTCAGGATGCAAATCGCAGACAACAGACTCCGGCTTGAAGCTGTAGAGGCGGCACAGGTCGTTAATTGCCTTTTCAAACGCTCCCCGGGCTTCGAGGGTTTCGAGATCGCCAATGTGCTGGCTCAGAAACACGTCCTGCCCCACGGCGATGGCAACCGTGTTTTTGAGATGGCCGCCAACAGCAAGCACTGGCGGCAGGCTCTGCGCCACGCGAATGCCCAGCGGAGCGTAGCCACGGGCCCGGCGTAGAATTCCAGCGCGACCGCGCGTCAGCCGAACCACCGAATCGTCGCACGCCCGCACGATCGGACGGTTATGCATCAGAAAATGGTCGGCGATGTCCTTGAGACGAACCGCTGCTTCCTCATTCGCAGTCGCGATGGGTTCGTCGCTGCGGTTCCCGCTGGTCGCGATCAACGGAAACCGGCATTCCTCCATCAGCAAATGATGCAGCGGCGAATACGGCAACATGACCCCCAGATAAGGCGAGCAGTGCGCCACATTTCCGGCAATGTCAGTGCCGCCCTTCGGCTGCAGTAGAACGATGGGCGCCGCCTGCGATTCCAGTAATTCCACTTCCGCCGGCGAGATCTCGCAATACGCTCGCGCCACTTCGAGCGACGGCATCATCAGCGCAAATGGTTTTTCCTCGCGATGCTTGCGCTGCCGCAGGCGCGCCACTGCTTCAGCATTGCGCGCGTCCACCAGAAGCTGAAAGCCTCCGATGCCCTTTAGGGCAACGATTTCACCCTGCCGCAGCGCTTCCACCGCATCTTCGATCGTGCCGTTGAGCTTCGGTCCGCACACTGGACAGGCAGTGGGCTGTGCGTGAAAGCGCCGGTTTGCCGGACTCTCATACTCCTCGCGGCACCGCGGACACAGCACAAAATCGCGCATCGTCGTGTTGGGCCGGTCATACGGGATGTCGACGACAATGGTGTACCGCGGTCCGCAGTTCGTGCAGTTGGTGAAGGGATATCCAAAGCGGCGATTCTCGAGGTCGAACACTTCTTCGCGGCAGTCTGGGCACGTAGCGAGATCCGGCAGAACGTTGACGCTCTTGCCGGAATCGTGGTCGCTGGCCAGAATCTCAAAGCGCGTCGAGCCCTCGGCCGCCAACCATGCAAATTCGCGCACGGCCACAACCGAGGCCTTCGGCCGCTCCTGCTCAAGTCTCTGCTCAAACAGGCTGAGCTGGTCGGTGGGTCCTTCGGCCTCGACGACAAGCCCCGCCGAAGAATTCAGCACCCATCCGGTGAGTGACATCTCGGTCGCCAACCGGTAAACAAAAGGACGAAAGCCCACGCCCTGCACGGCCCCGCGCAGCGTGATCCGGAGGCGTTGCGTCGCGGGTTGTGCCGCAACCGTCATCATAGAGCCGATGTCCTGATTCTAAGCCTTGTCCAAGACCTGAGGAAACGACTCACGCGATAGCGCAGCCTCCACCAGCACTTCGATCCGCGCCACCAGCGCTGGGATGGCCGCGACGACCACGGGGGAAAGAGATTCGCCGTGATCAAAACATTGGCCGCTGAGCGTGACGGTAAATCCGCATGGGCTAGCCCCGAAAAGTTGGCGAGCCAGCGCGACCACGGCTCCGGGCGAGAGTTGGTGCGAAAACCGTGGCGGGCCTTCCGACAAACCGACCTCCAGGCAGCGAACGTCTCCGGGGTTCCCCCTGCCGCCGTCGGCAGAGGCAGCATCTACAAAAATCACGGTGTCGCAGCGGGTTAGGTTTTCTGCCAATTCAGGCGCGAGCTGATGCACGCGGAGGATCTCGACCTCTGAAGCGGAGAACTTCCCTTCCAGTGCATCGGCGGCGCACCACGCCAGACCATCGTCGCAACGCAGCGGATTTCCGTACGCGATGATGAGCACGCGGGCCATGTTATGGATTTCATCGTGCGCGAAAAACGCCGAGTCGCGTAGGACCGAAAGAAGAGCTGTCGGTGTAAGGGCTCGTGTGCGGACGGGCGCCGTCGCCCGTCACGCCAAGCGCAGCGAGGCGGGGCAGCCACCACAACTCCAGCCCTCTACGCCCGCGCCACCTCGTCGAGCACCTCTCCATCGGGACTCATCAACTGAATCCGCAGCATCATCTCCCCGAACGCGTGCGTCGAACAACTCAAGCACGGATCGTAGCACCGGATCACTGCCTCCACGCGGTTGAGCATCCCCGGCGTCAGGCGGTTACCGTGCACATAATGCTTGGCCACCTGCAGCACGCTGCGGTTCATTGCCAGATTGTTTTGCCCCGTTGCGATGATCAGGTTCACCCAGCGGATCAATCCCTGTTCATCGATTTTGTAATGATGAAATAACGTCCCGCGCGGAGCCTCCGCCGCGCCGACGCCTTCGAGCGCATTGGGCCGGGCCACCGCTCGCACATGCTTCGACAGAATTTCGGGATCGTTCAGCAGTTGCTCCAGCCGCTCAATGCAATACAGGATTTCGATCAGCCGCGCATGGTGATAGTGGAACGAGCTGAGCACAGCGGTGCGCTGCAGTTCGTGAAATTCCGCCAGTTCCTGATCGGCCCGCGGCGTCCCGCAGCGGTCGGCCACGTTCAGCCGGGCCAGCGGTCCCACGCGGTAAATGCCGTCCGGAAATCCCTTGGGCTTGTAATAAGAGGACTTAAGATAACTCCACGGCTCAACCTTCTCGCCGATGTAGCTTTCGTACTCCGCCGGATCCACTTGCTGCGCGACAATATGGCCCGACGCATCCACCACCCGTAGCTTGCCGTCATAGAAGGTAAGCCCGTTGTCCTTCTTGACGATCCCCATGAACAGCGTGGGAAAGTTGCCGAACACCGAAATCTCTTCGCGAAACCGCTCCGTCGTGCTCTTGAACCACTCCAAAGTGCGCTCCGCGATCGCCAGAGCATCCGGCAGCGCGAACAGGATGGCATCGCGGTTCGCTTCCGTCAGCGGCTCACTCACTCCCCCCGGCACTACCCACGCGGGATGAATGCGCTTCCCACCCAGCCGTTCGATAATCCTCTGACCAAACTGTCGCAGGCGGATGCCATCGAGGGCCAGTTCGGGATTCTTCTCCGCCACGCCGAAGATGTTGCTGGTCGCCGGATCCGCGTCCATCCCCATCAGCAGGTCGGGCGACGACAGATGAAAGAGGCTGAGCGCATGCGACTGCGTGACCTGCGCAAGCCCGAAAATTCGACGCAACTTGTCAGCCGTGGGTGGAATTCGTACCGCGAGCAACTGGTCGCAGGCCTTGGCCGAAGCGATCAGATGGCTCACCGGGCAGATGCCGCAAATACGCGCCATCAGCGACGGCATCTCGTAAAACGGGCGCCCTTCACACAGCTTCTCGAAGCCGCGGAACTGGGTGACGTGAAAGCGGGCTTCTTCGACCCGGCCGTCTTCGTTCAGGTGGAGCGTGATCTTGGAATGGCCTTCGATGCGCGTAACCGGATCGATGACGATGCTGCTACTGCCCTGCTTCACGAAATCTCCCTTTTAGTTGCGAGCTCTGAGCTGCAAGCCTCGAGCGCTGAGCTTTCAGTCTGGCAACTCGTAGCTGACAGCTCGCAGCTCACTTACGCCCCGAACCGAGTCCTCATACTGACATCTGGCGTGCGCCCTTCCAGCAACTCCGACACCACGTAATAAATCGTATCGGCCGAGGGCGGACAGCCCGGAACAAATACATCCACGGTCACAAATTCGTGCACTGGACGAGAATTTTCCAGCAGTGCCGGCACCACCTGATCCGGAATCCCCGGATCGAACGTCACATTCTCGCGATACGCACGATCACAAACCGCCTTCACGCCGAACGGGTTGCGCATTCCTGGAACATTCGCCGTAACCGCGCAGTCGCCCAGCGAGACTAATATCTTGGTCCGCTCGCGCACGATCTTGATCTTGTGCAGGTCCGACTCGCTGCTTACCGCGCCCTCGACCAGCGTCACATCGACG